>Ga0209935_1000563_pt1 | contig 85360 bp, 67 predicted proteins | sample ThiBio_1000_plan_2_FD_183958 | JGI IMG/M metagenome (GOLD analysis project Ga0209935, IMG submission 183958) | Wastewater bioreactor microbial communities from Cape Town, South Africa - Thiocy_cont_1000_plan (SPAdes) | ecosystem: Engineered > Bioreactor > Thiocyanate-remediating >... | reverse complement strand
GCTCGACTGCGGGGCAAAAGCCGTGCGTTATTGTGGACGTTCATGTGAGTGGTGGAGTCGAGGTTGGTTCTTCACAAACCCATCCTCTCAACTCTCCCTCACATGAACAACCTCCTGAAACTTCACATCTAGGCGGGCAATGGCCGGCTCGTCAAATCGCGGAGCGGAAAAAGGCGAACAGCCCTCCCCGGGAATTTCGTTTTCATCGTTTCATTCTTAAGAAATGAAACGAGAAACGAAATTCATTCCGCCGGTGGAGTGCAAGTCGCAGGTGATTTTCGACAAACACCTTAAAGACATTTGAAGGACCTTGTGGCAATCTCCCTACCCGTGGCTTTTTTACGCTTTGGCCTCATCAGTCTGCTGGTCTCCCTCCTTTGTACCGGCGGGCAGGCGGCGGAACCGCCCACGACCATCGCGGTGTACGCCCGCCACACCTTCCGCGGCGTTTCCAAAGCCGTACCACCGGGGACGATCAACCTCCCTGGCATCGGGTTTCAGTTTTCTCCGCCGATGTTTGCCTACGGCATGGACGCCATGCCCGAGGGGCTGCGCATCGCGGAAACGGTTTATCCCCAGGGGTTGCGCACCGCCGTCGAGATGGCTGGCCGGGCGGTCGGGGCAAAAAAGCTCGATCGGCGCTGGGATCTCATCCGGCCCGACCTTGGCACCTCGCGCGATTTTGAAACCGCACTTTCCATCCGTCGAGGGCTGGGAGGCAATGTCCCGCTGGTCGGCGTTCCCTCGCGCGACACCGAGGTGAAGGACTTCGTGACTTCGTTCGACTTGACCGTGCTTGCGCCGGAGACCGTCGAGGAGTTTCGCCGCAAGATCACCCCGGAGGAGAGTCACGTCATGCGCCAGTCGACCGCCGGGTTTCTGCAAGCTTTCCAACAGGCGGCCCTGGGCGCGGTACGCCCCGTCGCGATACCGCCGGTATTCCCGAATGGAAAGTCGGAGGCTCCGATTTTCCGGGAGACTGCCAAACTCGCTGTGTCGATGGAGATGGCCTCCGCCAAGGGCCCTCCGCTGCGCGTGCTCTTTGACAAAACGGCCGGGCCAACAGATATCGGAGAGCTGATCCGCACAGGCCTGAAAGTCAGCGCGGCCCGATGGATAATCACCAACCCCGGCTCTGTCGGCACCGTGCAGGGATGGTACCCCATCCACTATATCGACCAGCTGCCGCCCGGTTCCCGGCAGATCCTCGTCGGCCATGACGTTCAGTTTTTCTTCATCCTGCGCAGCCTGGGGCTGATTTCCCTGGCCGATGACTTCCATGACGGCCCTGTCCTGCCGCTGGAATCGGTCATCTTCGCTTTCCGCGGCGACCGGGTAGCCGTAGTAAGGCTCCAGGTCCAGCTCCTGCGCGACGGCTCGGCGGGAAAATTCCGGCCCGCGCTTCTCTGGCAGGGCAGCCGGAGCGAGTGGGACGCCCGCCTCGCCCGTATCCGGGAGCAGTTGGAAAGCCATCCCGACACAGCCCGACTCCTCCGCACCCATCGCCAGGCGGAGCCGATCGTACTCAAGGTCGATCAGGAATAGACGGCGGCGCCTCGCACGGAATCACCGTCACCTCCGCCCCGGGAGCCACCCGTTCACAATCCCGAGGCCGACATCAAGCAGCCCGGGGCAAAATGACCCGGGAGCTCAACGCATGGACGGCAGACTCGCAACAACCGCCCGCGCGGCAAGACTCCCGGGGATATCAGGTTTCCGGCTGACGCAAACCGTACGCGAAACGCACCGCTCCCGCCTTATCGCCACCAGATATTGCGCGTACGCGGGTTCCCGGCGGACTCGAAGGAGTCGCCCTCGTCGGCGATGACCTTGTCGAGTTCCTCGATGGTGAAGTCGTAGCCATCCTGCACCGCCGAGGCGACAAACTCCTCCTTCGTCTCGAAGGCGTTGTATTTCGCGCGCAGGTCCTTGTCTTTGCCTCCCGCAAGCAGCAGGCGTTCCACGTTCTCTCTGGACATATATGATGATGGACGGATTTGTGCATCACGTCCGGAATGGCGTCCGCCACCCCGACCGCGACGCGGTTGCTTTCGTTCCACCAAGACAGGGCCGCTACCCTCCCAACCGGGAAAATGCCCCTGCACCCAAGGCGTCTGTTACGGATTTGATCATTAGCAGGTATGCGCCTGCCTGACAAGTCGCCAGCCATGCGGGCTAAGTTTCCCTCTCGTTCACAGCCCGACTGTCTGGCAGGATCAACCAGTCACTCTTTTTCACCTGATGGCCAGACCTCGCCTCCTTCAGATCCAGGGCAGCACGCGCGCCGAGCGCCTTGCCGTGACGGCACAGGCTTCCGAGGCTGTCATCGCCTGCCGCGGCTACATCCTCGACTACCATCAGTTTTCCAACATGGCGGTATGTTTCACCATCGAGATTCCTCCCGCCAGGCTCACCGAGCTCCGCGCCCAGCTCGCCGCGCTTGAGATCGACCTGAAGCCCCCGGCTCCAGAGGAACAGTCTCTCCTCTCCGCAGCAGCCTCTCCCGACGAGGTCGCCGCCAGCCTGAGGATCGCATTCATTCACAATGAGCCCGACTTGCGAATCGAGATCCCAGCCATTCCCGGCTGAGAATAAGGAGTCGATCGGGAACCATCAGGCTGGACGAAGGCAAACTTTCCTCAGGGCTCCACGCCGACCCGGGAAACAAATAGAAATCCATTTTGCAAAATCCAGACGTTTCTCACGTAGAGCGCTCACCCTTCGCCACGGCCCAGCCTCAAAAGAAAATTTCAGAAATACGCGATATTATGAATGCTTCGTGAAAACCTATCGCTCCGCTTGTTTCCAAGGCCCAATCCTCATTCACCCGCTCCACAGTCCCAGGTGAAGCCCCCCGTCGTGCGACTCTCTGCTTTCACTCGCATCGTATTCCCCGTTACACTGCGAGTATCGGGTTTACACACGTACAGGACGGTAAGTCCCGATGAGTTGTAAATCCGATGAACCTCCTCCGTAAACTGTCGTCGATTCCCCGCTCGCGACTGCTGGTGTTTCTGGGAGGCATGCTGTTTCTCGGGTTCCTGCTGACCAGCACGATCAGCTACCTCGTGTCGCGGCAGTCGATCCGATCCGCCATCCTCCAGAACGAGCTCCCGCTCTCCAGCAACAACATCTACTCGGAGATCCAACACGACCTCTTTCGCCCCATCCTCATCTCATCCCTGATGGCGAATGACACCTTCGTGAAAGACTGGCTGGTGCGCGGGGAGAAGGACGAGTTTGCCATCACCGACTATCTCGCCCACATCAAAAAGAAGTACGGCACGATCACCGCCTTCCTCGTCTCGGAAAATACGAGAAAATACTACAATGCAACGGAGGTGCTGAAAACCGTACGCGAGGACAACCCCGCCGATGCATGGTTCTTCCGCGTCCGCAAAATGACCTCGGACTACGAGATCAACGTGGACCCCGACATGTCGAACAGCAATGCGATGACGATCTTCATCAACTATCGCATCCTGGGCAAAGATGATGAATTCCTCGCGGCGACAGGCGTGGGCCTAAGCGTAAGCGCGGTGAAATCTCTCATGCAAAAGTACCGCGAGCGTTACCAGCGCGACGTCTACTTTTACGACCGCGAGGGTGCGCTGGTACTCCGCAGTCCGGCTGCTCCGGGAACCGAGGGGGTGATCCCCTCCCACGCCAACGAGAAGGCGATGAAGACGATCCTCCAGCAGGTCGCCAAAGGCAATAACGCCGCCGAGATGTCCGTCGTCGCAAGCAACGGCGCCCTCGCCAGCTACCGTTACATCCCGGAACTCAACTGGGTCCTCGTCGTGGAGCAGGCCTCCGACGGTACGGACGCCATTCTCTACAAGACATTCGGCCTGAATTTCCTGGTCTGCATCGCCGTCGCCGCCCTCCTCCTCGGCATCTTTCACAAAACCATCATCCGGTATCAGCGCAACCTGGAGTCCAAAAATGCTCAACTCGAGCGGGCCAACATCGCCCGCGACAGGCTCTTTTCCATTATCGGGCATGACCTGCGCGGCCCGGTCGGCAATCTCAAGACTTCGCTCGATCTGCTCAGCAATGACTCGCTCGACATGGAGACCTTCAAGGAAATCCGCGACGATCTGCATCGGGGGGTGGATCACGTGCTGATCGCGCTCAGCAACCTCATGGAGTGGGGCAGCCTGCAGACCAACCCGCTGGAGGCCAAGCCGGAGCACGTCAACCTGCGCGCGGCCGCGCACGACGAAATCCAGCTCCTCCGCCTCCTCGCCAAGGAAAAGTACATTCACCTGGAAAATATCATCCCGGCGGAAGCCTCGATCATCGCGGACTCGCGGCAGATCAAATCCGTCCTCCGCAATCTCCTCTCCAACGCGATCAAGTTCACCCAGATCAACGGCCATATCTCGTTTTCAGCCCAAAAGGCCGGCGATCAGTGGAAGCTCGAAGTGACGGACGACGGCGTGGGAATGGACCCGGAGCGAAGCCGTTCGCTTTTCGATGACGATCCCGACTCGACACTCGGCACCAAGGGTGAGCGCGGACTCGGGCTCGGGCTGCAGCTATGCATGGACTTCGTTCATGCCAATGGCGGAAGCATCTCCGTGGACAGCCGACCCGGGGAAGGAACGACATTCCGGGTCTCCCTGCCTGCCGCGCCAGATCTCCCGGCTGACTCACTCTCCTAGGAAGCGGCATTGGCGCGGGCGCCGATTTGTGTTACCCCATTCCGCCATGGTTATCGCACCCCCGACTGACCGATCCGCCCGGCGAAACCGCCGTTCATCGTCCGCCCGTGCGCGAAGGCATGTTCCAGGCGAGACCTGCGCATGCTGCAGCCCTGCGGTGCAAGCCATCCTGCAAAGAGTAATGAATGCCGGGATCGCCTCGCCCGAGAATGGAGTCCCTCTCGCCGCAGTGACGCCCCACGTTGAGAACCATCCGGTCGGTCACGACACGCTGACCGCCTCGGTGCGACAGCCGGAGGTTTTTTCCAATGTCCGGCTCTTTGACGGCATCAATCTTGAGATCCAGACCGGCCGCGCCGTGCTGGTCGAGGGAGACCGCATCACAGCCGTTATCGATGCGGGGGAAAAGATCGCCGATGCCCAGGTGATCGACGGCCGGGGGGCATTGCTCATGCCGGGACTCATCGACGCCCACTGGCACTCCACGCTCTGCGCCATCCCGCAGATGGTGGCAATGACCGCAGACCCGGGCTACATCCATCTCGTGGCAGCCCGCGAGGCCGGGCGCACACTCCTGCGCGGTTTCACCACCGTGCGCGACGCGGGCGGGCCATCCTTCGCCCTCAAGCGCGCCATCGACGAAGGTATCACCCCGGGCCCGCGCATCTTTCCCTCCGGCGCGATGATCTCGCAAACCTCGGGGCATGGCGATTTCCGCCTGCGCGGAGAAATCCCGCGCTCTCCGGCTGGACCGCTCAGCCATGCGGAAGTGCTCGGAGCCTCGATGATCGCCGATGGCGAAGCCGAGGTGCTGCGCCGCGTGCGCGAGCAGCTCATGCTCGGCGCGACCCAGATCAAGCTCATGGCCGGGGGCGGTGTGACCTCGTCCTACGATCCACTCGACAGCCTGCAATATACGGACAAGGAATTACGCGCCGGAGTCGCCGCCTCCTCCGACTGGGGCACCTATGTGATGGTGCACGTCTACACGCCCGGAGGCATCCAGCGCGCCATCCGCGCCGGAGTCCGCTCCATCGAGCACGGTCAGCTGGCCGACGAGGAAACCGCCCGCATCATGGCGGGCGAGGGCGTCTGGTGGAGTCTCCAGCCTTTTTTCGGAGATGAGGATGCCAATGCCCACGACGCCGCAGGCCATGCCAAGCAGCGCCTCGTCGCCGAGGGAACCGCCCGCGCCTACGAGCTGGCCCGGCAATACAAGATCAAGACCGCCTGGGGTACCGACATCCTTTTCTCCCCGGCCAACCTCCCCAACCACGCCCGGCAGCTTGCCAAGCTGACGCGGTTCTACGCCCCCCTTGAGCTGCTCCGCATGGCGACCGGCTCGAATGGCGAGCTCCTCAAAATGTCCGGCCCCCGCAACACCTACGGCGGAGACCTCGGCGTCATCACTCCCGGCGCTCTCGCCGACATGCTGCTGGTCGAGGGAGATCCGACGAAGGACCTCGATTTCCTGACCGACCCCGACAATCTCCTCGTCATCATGAAAGGCGGCGTGCGGGTAAAGGACATCCTCCCGGCGCATTGACGCCGGGAGAACGCATTCCCCCCCTCGCCTTACTGGCAAAGCTGCAGGATCTCGTTCGCGCCCAGGGCGCGATTGTGAATCGTCACCTGGTCGAGCAGGCCCTGGAGGGATTCCGTCGCCGAGGTGGAGTCCGTCCGCGTCCCGAGCACCAGCGCTCCGCTGCCAACCTTGATCTGGGCCAGAGCCGCCGTGGGTATGTTGGAGTCGGGAACTCCATTGACGTAAAACTGCACCGAGGCCGTGCCGCCATTCACCGTGACCACAGCCGCCACATGAGTCCACTGGTTGAGAGGAACGACCTGGGTTCCATTGAAGGGCGTGGGCGACGATGTGCCATTCCCCACCAGCAGATTCAGCGTGCCGTTGGTGTTGAAACGCAGGCGATATCCGTTGTTGAAGCTCTTGGCGATGAGGTTCGGCTTGCTGGCAAAGGAGGCGGACTGCACCTTCACGAAAGCCCCGAGAGTCACCGCCGTCGTCATGCGCAGCGAGGGGCTGTCCGGCGCCACCACACGCGCTCCGGCCCCGTCAAAGGCCGCCGCGCTGTCCTGCTCCACGGCATCGGTCGAGTATGTCACTCCGCCCACGATTGATCCATTATTTCCTGATCCCGACTGGTCGGCAACGCTTTGCTCAAATCCATAGTATCCGACCAGCCCTTGCGTCGGGAACAGCGCCTGCGCTGGCTGGCCCTGGTGCAGCAGGGACTCCCAGGCGATGTGATAATAAAGCTGCCCCCACAGCCCCGTGGCAAAGACTCCCGCAGGCGCGGCTATGCGATACCAAAGCTCGCTGCGTATCGTCGGCAGCAGCTGCTCCAGCTTTGGCAGAGGCGCGCCGAGGTTGTCGTGAAGGCGGTTGTAGGCGATCTCAAACGGCGCGGCAAGACCGTCTCCGGCATTCAGCACCCCCGAGGCCGCAAGTGCGGCGGGCAGAGGCTCGGAGAGGCGGAATCCCGCATGCAACTCGAGGAATTTTGAGAGGCGATCCTGGTACCCCGAGTAGAGGTCAATACCCTGATGCCACGCCATCTCCGACACGTTCATCGCGGCGGTGAAGCCAAACTCCACATGCCCGAGATCACGAAAAGTCTCCGCGCAAAGCCCGTCCACAAAGGCCGGCACGGGATTCGTGATGCTCTTGCGGTTGGCCCCCATGTACCATTGGTCCATCAGGGTATACCCGCTGGCTGCGGGCATGAGCATCATCGTCTTGTCATCGCCCTTGCCCGTGTAGGGATAGTTCGGATATCCGCTGCTGAAGGTATACAGCCAGTCGCTCGACGATCCCATCGTCGGATAAAGATCCTGGTGCATCGCCCAGAGCGTATTGGCATCGGGCTGGGTGACAAAGTAATCCGCCTGAATGGGCGTCGCGCCGTCGGAGGCGAGATAGAAGTAGCACGGGATATAGCTCACCCACTGGTGCAGCCCCATGTAGAGCGCGGCGCGGTCGTCGTTAAAGATGCCGATCGCCACCAGAGCGTTGCAGACCGACAACTCGCGATTGCCATACGCGTAGCGAAACTTGAGCACCGGCAGAAACGCCCGGCTGAACATCGCCTGCACGTTGGCCGTATCTGCCGCCGTCCAGCCTGACCCCGGCGTATTGCGCAGGAGTTCCGCCGCAGGAGCCATGATCGACGCCGCCCAGGCCGGGGCGAGATACCAGTTCCCCACGTTATGAAAGTTCTGCACCGTCGAGGCCCACGCGTTGAGGATCGTCCGGGCGTTTTGCGCGTAGTTCACATCTCCCGTGAAATAAAAGATCAGCGCCTGATTGTACGCCGCATAGGAGTCCTGGAGAAAGCTCGTCTCCGTCGTTGGCTCAGCCGCCGCCTTGTTTGTCCACGTCAGCTTCGAGTACCCGCTTTTCGTCAGATTCGTGTAATACGTCTTCCACGGCTCGACGTTGCCCTGGATCTTGCCCTTGATGAAATCCAGCTCGGCCTTGGAGTTCATCATGCTGCCGTCATGGACGATGGTCAGGTTTTGCACATGGTTCTTCACTGCGGGAAGATCAGCCGTTCCGGTAACGACTAATCCCATGGAGGAAGCCATGGAGATAAACGAAACGACGCCAAGCGTCAGGAGGGATTTTTTCATAATTCAGGGGAGAATTGGGGAAAGAAACTCCCCCGCCTTTAGCCCCGGAAGCCCAACTGTACAACGATCACGAAGTGCTCACTGTAGAAGCAACCGGACGCGTCCTGCGCGGGAGAGCCGATTACCCCGCAACCAGCTTCCGCGCCATCTCCTTGTTGACCCTGGCGATCGAGGGATCGCGGGTGGCGTGGGCGATGATGGTCGCGCCGGAGATGAGGCTCATCATTTGCGGGACGAATTTCTTGTAGTCCCTCGGGCGTACTTTCTTGAGCAATTCCTCGACGAAGCCCTCCGTGCGGGCGAAATGCTCGCGGATGCGCTCCGTCAGCTCTGGAGCCTGGCTCTCTGGGCCGAAGTCGGAAAGGCCGCGAATGAATGGACACCCGAAGAAATCCGGCTCGGAAAACCACTCCTCGAGAGCGTCAAAGACCCCGAGCAGCCGGTCGAGCGGAGCCGCCTGCGGGTCTCCGGCGTAGCGGGTCAGCCGCGAGAACCAGATGTCGTGACGCTGGCGGAAATACTCGGCCAGCAGGTCCACCTTGGAGGGGAAGTAGCGATAGAAGGTGCGCTTCGCCACGCCCGACTCGGCAATGATCTGGTCGATACCCGTGGCATGGGCTCCCTGCTGGTTGAATAATCTCAGGGCGGTGGACAGGATTTTTTCGCGCGGCGCTTCGGACATCGGAGAGGAATCTAGCAAAGTAGACAGATTTGTCTACTTTCTGTTGACGCGGTAGACAGACCTGTCTACCTTGCCGCTCACGCCGCCACGCTGGCGGATCAACGAAACACAACATCCAGACATTCCGAAAAATCATGAATACATCCCTTCCCGCCCCCGTGCTGCACACCGTCGAAGCCGACGGCGTCAAGGTCTTCTACCGAGAGGCCGGATCATCCGACGCTCCGGTCGTCCTGCTGCTGCATGGCTTTCCGTCCTCATCGCACATGTACCGCCACCTCATTCCGCGACTCGCCACGCGCTACCGCGTGATCGCGCCGGACCTGCCGGGTTTTGGATTTACCGAGGTGCCTGAGGAACGCGGGTACACGTACAACTTTGCGTCGCTTGCCCGTACGACCGAGGCTTTCGTCGATGTGCTTGGGCTGACTCGCTATGCGATCTATGTCTTCGACTACGGCGCGCCCACTGGCTTCCGCCTCGCCCTGTCTCACCCCGAGCGGGTAACGGCGATCATTTCGCAAAATGGCAACGCCTATGAGGAAGGACTGAGCGACGGATGGAACCCCATCCGCACCTACTGGGCCGACCCCTCCCCGGAAAATCGCGAGGCGCTGCGCGGTCTGCTCAGCTACGAGGGTACGCGCTGGCAGTATCTTCACGGCGTGAGCGACCCGACCCAGGTGGAACCCGAGAGCTACACGCTCGACTCCGCCCTGCTCCAGCGCCCCGGCAATGCCGAGATCCAGCTCGATCTCTTCCTCGACTATGCCTCCAATGTCGCGCTGTACCCTGCTTTTCAGGCCTACATCCGGGAGCACCAACCGCCGATCCTCGCAGTGTGGGGAAAGAACGACCCGTTCTTCCTCCCGCCCGGAGCGGAGGCTTTTGCCCGGGAGAATCCCCATGCGGAGGTGGTGCTTTACGACACCGGCCACTTTGCCTTGGAAACGCATGCGCCTGAGATTGCGGCGGAGATCCACCGCTTCCTCGGAAAGCTCGCTTAACGCGCGCTCACGATCACCGTGGCAGTCTGGCCCGCGACCAGGTGGGCCGGGCTGCCCAGCGGTTCATCGATGGCGACGCGCACCGGCACTCGCTGCGGGAGCCGCACCCAGCTGAAGGTCGGGTTCACATTGGCCAGCAGCCGACTGGAATCACCCCGCTCGCGATCCTCGATCCCAGCGGCGATTCCCGCCACATGGCCCGCGATGCGGCCGCCCGTGCCCATGAGTCGCACCGTCACCTGATCGCCGACCCGGATGCGCGGGAGCTTCGTCTCCTCAAAGTATCCGGCGACGTAATAAGAATCCTCATCCACGATGGCCATCACGGGCTGGCCGGAGGTGACGTAATTTCCCTCGCGCAGCGAGAAGTTCGTCACATAGCCATTCACCGGGGCGCGCACCTCGGAACGCTCCAGATTGAGCCGCGCCACATCGCGATCCGCCTCGGCACGGCGCACGACCGCCTCGCATCGGGTCACCGCGGTGGTGAGCTGGTCGAGTTGCTGATGAGAGACCCAGCGACCTTCCATGGGGCGATTGCGCGCGAGTTCGCGCTGGGCGAGAACGAGCGCCGACGTCGCATCGGCGAGACTGGCCTCGCATTGTCTGAGCGCGAGGAGAAATCTCGCCGGGTCGACGCGGAAAAGGAGGTCGCCCTTTTTCACCGACTGGTTATCGCGCACGAGCACGCCGGAGACCGGCCCCGAGACATCAGGAGCCAGCCGCACGATATCCGCACACACCCGGCCGTCGCGCGTCCAGGGGGCATTCATATAGTAATCCCAGAGAAACAGGGCGGCTACAATGGTCGCCGCAATGGCCACGGCCAGGGACACCGCCCGCCGGGAAAAGAGTGAAGTGATTTTCATGGATTCAAAAACGTGGTCGCCCGCACGAGCGCGGCGAAGAGCACGAGAAACATCGCGACCTCGAAAACCGGCTGCCCGTGCATCCGCCGCCCGAACGGCCATCGCGCCAGCAGGCGGGACAACCCCGCCTTGGCCACATAAGCCAGGACGCCCAGGACGATCGGCGTCGGGATGAAGATACCGAAGAGATCCACCTCCGCCGTCATGACACCGCCTCCGCTGTGGCGAGGAATGCCGGACCCGGCGAGTAAGGAAACAGGCACCGTCTCAGCCCCGTCAGGGCCAGCAGCAGACGGCCCAGGGAAGGTTGGTTGCTCTGCCGGTCATTCACCACACGCATTGCCTCATCCACCCGCGCCAGCAGCGAGGGTCCGGGGCGCACCGCTGTATCGCGCAGCCTGGCTCGGAAATGATACTCCAGCTCCTCCAGCAGCCGCCGCATCTCCGGCAGGGAATCCCGCTGCAGGCGCTGAATGTCGGCGATGTTCAACCCCGTCCGCACATCTGCCAGCACGTCTGCACCCGCCATGCGCGAGGTCGCAGGCAGGGCCAGCAAACGGGGAGCCAGATGCCCGAGATGATCCACCATCCGACGAGCCAGCGCGTGAGCGCGCCAGGATTCCCCGGAGCTCGCGAGCCCCGCGAGGTCCGACCAGAGAGTTCTGAGCAACCGGCGCGCTCCATCCTCCGCATCGGCGGAGCGAAACAGCCGCAGAATCACGATGGCGATCGCACTGCCCGCGAGGGCGGCCATCGCGCCATTGGCAAACATCGCCATGTCCATGGCAAAGGAGGACTCCAGCGCAAGGAACAGCGTCGTGTTCGCGCAGATCGCAAAAGCGGCAAATCCCCACGCAGGCGTGGCCATGAACGCGCCACAGAGAAACAGGAATGGAGCCAGCACCACCATCAGCGCGGCAAACCCGTCCACCCACGGAAGGATGCCGAACAGGTAGACCGCCGCGATCACCGCCGCCGCCGCGACGCAACCCGTGTGCAGTCGCAGCAAGGGCAGCGGAGCGTCAAACGCGGCGAAGATGCAGCAAAAGATGGCGGTGAGCTGCGCGCCGGTATTCCCATCCTTCCAGCCCGTTCCGAGCCAGATCGCCGAGGCGAGCAGTATTCCCACAAATGCGGCAAAGCCGGATGTCCAGGCCAGCCCGGCATCGAAGCGCGGCAGAGGCCAGCCTTTTGATCCGCTCGCCAGCCGGAGCCGCCGGGGTACGTCTTCCCGCCCGGAGGCAATCGCATCGCGAAGGATCAGGCAATCCTCCCACACCTTCACGACCTCGGCGAGGCGCAGGCAGAGATTGCGCACAAGCAAATCGCCCCAGCCGCCGCGTCCGTGAAATTCCACCGCCAGATGGCGCAGTTCCTTGCGCAGATGCCTCCCGGTTCGCAGCGTACCCAGCCGCCCCTCTCCCATCCAGTCGACCACCCCCGCGAGCAAGCGCGGCAGGGTTTCCGGAATGCCACCGGGCAGCCCGCGCAATGCCTCGAGACGATCCGCCACCCCAAGCAGGAGGGGAATCAGCGCCGTCATGCGCAGCTCGAGCAGACCCAACTGCTCCCGGGCATGCCGGAGCGCCGAGGTATCGTACGGCAGGCTGGAAATCAGCCCGGTCATGCCTGCCATGTCCGCGGCGAGCCGCTTCGCGCCGCGGCGGATTGCCCCGTCGTCCGCGACGGGCGAGAGCGCGTCGCCCGCCCACTCCGCCGCATCACCCAGCCAGCCCTCCATTCGTTCCGCCAGAGTCGGCCCGGCATGGCGCGGGAGGACCAGCCTGCTCACCACCGTCGCGCAGACGATGCCCAGAGAGATCTCCGTCGCACGGGATGAGGCAATATCAAAGAGCGTCGTCGGGTCGGCGAGATTGGTGAATCCGATGATCGCGGCGGTATACCCCGCCAGCATGAAGAAGTAGGACCGGGGCGAGCGATCGAGCAGGCTGATGGCCAGACACCCGCCGACCCAGGCAGCCATGCCCAGGGCGAGGAGTTCCGGCGCATTCACCAGCGCTGGCACGATGATCAGCGTTACCGCCGCCCCGGTCAGCGTGCCCATCAGGCGATACAGCGCCTTGGAGGTGACCGCTCCGGCGAGCGGCTGGGCTACGACATAAACTGTAACTACCGACCAATAGGGCCGGGAAAGCCCGAGTCGAAAGGCAATCCACAGCGCCAGCCCTGCGGCCAGCAGGGTTTTCAGCGAGAAGAGGATTTCGTTCCAGCCAAGAGGGGGGATGCCGCGCCGTTCATTCATCGCGCCCGCCATCCGGCGCTTCCTTCATGAGATTGCGATCCACGCACTCCAGCACGCGAATCGTCTCCCCCAGGCTCGCCTCGTCGATACCCTCCAGAAAGTGCCTGCGCAGCCGGTCCACCTCGCGCTCAATGATCCGCGCGCGATTGCGTCCCGCCTCGGTGAGGGAAAGCAGTTTGGCCCGCCGGTCGGACGGGTCTTCCTCGCGAACGAGCAATCCCTCCGCCTCCAGCATGTCGATCACCCGCACGAGCGACGGCCCTTCCAGACCCAGTTCCTCGACCAGCGCGCCCTGCCGGATCTGGCCCTCGCGGGAGAGAATCAGCAACGGCAGGCCGGTCGCCTGGGTGAATCCCTGGTTCGCCAGCGCCTGGTCGACGCGCCGACGCCAGCGCCGGGAAATCTGGATGACCAGCTTGGCAAAATGCGCCCGTTGGTTCGTCTGTTCTCTCATTTCAAAATTACTTAACATGCTATCTATTCACATTCAAACGATTTATTTTCCGGCGACATTCCACTGGCGGGCGGCACAGGTTTGCGGGAAGATCGCGCCATGTCCCCTGCTGAGTTTGAGAAACTCGGAATGCTCTATCTCGGGCGTCCGGTCGATGGTCCCACCGATGCTCCGTTGCTCTACGATTCCCGCGACCTCGTGACCCATGCGGTCTGCGTCGGCATGACGGGGAGCGGCAAGACCGGGCTCTGTCTCGCCCTGCTGGAGGAGGCCGCCATCGACGGCGTCCCCGCCATCATCATCGATCCCAAGGGCGACCTCGGCAACCTGCTCCTGACTTTTCCCGACCTGCGCCCCGAGGATTTCCGCCCCTGGATCGTGGAGGACGACGCCCGATGCAAGGGGATGGAACCCGACGCCTGGGCCGCAAAGCAGGCGCAGACCTGGAAGGACGGTCTCGCCTCGTGGGGGCAGGATGGCGACCGCATTCGCACGCTGAAGGAAAAGGCCGACTTCGCCATCTACACGCCCGGCAGCACGGCAGGCATCCCGGTGAATCTCGTCAACGCCTTCCGCGCGCCCGACGACGTCGATGACGAGGAATCCCTCGCCGAGCGCGTGCTCACCGCCGTCGCCAGTCTGCTCGGCTTGCTGGGGTCCAATGCCGATCCCTCAAAGAGCCGCGAGGGTGCGTTTCTCGGAGCGATTCTTTCCCACGCCTGGAAAGCCGGTGAGGACCTCGACCTCGCCGCGCTCATCGCTCGCATCCAGCGTCCGCCTTTCGCCAAAATCGGCGTGCTCGATCTGGAGAGCTTCTACCCGGAAAAGGAGCGTTACCAGATGGTCGTCGCGCTCAATACCCTGCTGGCCTCGCCCGGCTTCGCCGCGTGGAATGCCGGTGAGCCGATCGACATCGCGCGTTATCTCCGCGACGACGCGGGGCGGCCGCGTCATGCCATCTTTTCCATCGCGCATCTCGACGACGCGCAGCGGATGTTTTTCGTCTCGCTCCTGCTCAATGAAATCGTCTCCTGGATGCGCCGCCAGAGCGGCACGACGAGCCTGCGCGCGCTCGTCTATATGGACGAGATTTTCGGCTACCTCCCGCCGGTGGCGAATCCGCCCTCGAAGCTCCCGATGCTCACCCTGCTCAAGCAGGCGCGCGCCTTCGGCGTCGGCGTCGTGCTCGCCACACAAAACCCCGTCGACCTAGATTACAAGGCGCTCTCAAACACCGGCACATGGTTCATCGGCCGCCTCCAGACGGAACGCGACAAGGCTCGCGTCATCGAGGGTCTGCTCGGCTCCTCGTCGCAGCTCGACAAGAATCAACTCGAGGCGCTCCTCTCCAGCCTCGGCAGCCGGAAGTTCCTCCTCAACAACGTCCACGACGACGCGCCGGTGGTCTTTGAATCGCGCTGGGTCATGAGCTACCTGCGCGGCCCGCTGACCCGCGACCAGATCCGCACCCTCATGGCAGGGCGCATGGCGGCCAAACCCGCGCCAGCCGTGGCCGCTCCACCGCCGCTCCCGCAGTCCCACGCGCCGAGCGTGCCGCCCGGGATTCGTCAATTCTATCTCCCCTCCGACGGCACGTTGCAGCCGCGTCTCGTTGGCTCGGCTCGCGTGCGTTTTTCCGACACCAAGTCCGGTGCCGAGGAAATCCGCGATCTCCTGCTCGCCTCCGCCATTCCCGATGGCCTTGATGCCGCCGCTTGGACGGAAGCCATCGACGCCGAGCCCAGGGACTTCACCACCACTCAGCCCGCCGACGCCCTGTTTGCCGAGCTTCCCGCCGCCGCGACGGCTCCGAAAAGCTACGCGCAGTGGGAGAAGGACTTCACCCGCTGGATCGCCGACAACGAACGCTGCCGCCTGCTCAGCGCCCCCGCGCTCAAGCTCACCGCCAAGCCCGGCGAGAGCGAAGCCGACTTCCGCGCCCGCGCCTCCCTCACCCAACGCGAACTCCGCGATGAAAAGGTGGATGCCCTGCGCAAGAAATTCGCCCCGAAGCAGGCCGCCCTCGCCACCCGCCTCGCGCGAGCCGAGGCCGCCGTGGAAAAGCAAAAGGAGCAGGCCCGCAACGCGACCTTTTCCAGCGCCATCTCAATCGGATCGACGCTCCTCGGGGCCTTCCTCGGCCGCAAGACCATCAGCGCCACCACCATCAACCGCGCCGGTACCGCCGCCCGCGGGGTCGGCCGCGCCATGCGCGAAGGAGCCGACGTCGACGCCGCCAAGGAATCCGTGGAATCCGTCCTCACCGAGCAGGCAAAGTTCGAGGCCGATTGCGAATCTGAGCTGGCCGCCCTCAGCGCCAGCCTCTCCGAACCCGAGATCACCGCGCTCGACCTCAAGCCCGCACGCGGAGGCATCACCGTAAACTTCTTCGGCCTCGGCTGGATCTAAGGCGTCGCCACCACATCCGGCAGGCGGCCTTTCCAAACCCAGTCGAGCTTCTTCTCCGGACTCTGCTCGCCTGAGTACGCCTCGCCACCGTCATCCTTTTCGTTCCAGCCGATCGACCATAATACATAGTCCTTCCCGTTGCTTCGATAACGCATCGGCTCGCCATTGACGATGTCGACCGGGATTCTTTCGAGATAATGCGGCAGAACTTGATTAAGAGAGGATGGAAGCGCCTTCTCCGTGAGCGCGTACCTTTGAATGACACAGGCAATACGCGCCTGTCGTATTCTCGTTTCCACGCTGGCTGCCCTGGGGAGGATATACTTCAGAGCCGATGTCTCTATATATGTTATAATATATCTGCTACGATTCCACCCCCGCAGTTCCCGCTCAAGATCGGAATAAAGACCCTCATAATCCGGACGCAAAACCATTGGTTCCTTTTCCAGACAATCCAGCAACCTTTGAAACATCTGATTCAGACGGGCCCGATCTCCTTCGAGAAATGCAAAACGATAGGCGAGAAAAAAACACGCCGTACTATTCGGCGGCGGATACTCGAGAGCAACTTCGCTGTTTATCAACTGCAAGGTTCTCACGAACTCCCCGAGCGAGGCCTGCTTCAATTGATCCATGAGTTGATTTCCCGAAGCACGCCCGCCTCGAATAGCTTTGGTCATCTGCTTCAAGACATCGCTCTGGCCCAGCGCACGCTCAACCCTTTGAACCTGTGTTGCGCTCCATGTCGGAACCAGCTTTTCGATGGCGTCGAGAGCGAGCGAATCAAGTGAAATCGCCACGAGAAAGGAAATGAGCACCGGCTCATCATCAAGTGTGTGCGCCAGGCGCAAAATCAGCAGGATATCATCCACGCTCAGATCAGTCTGCCCGAGCACGGCCTCAGCCTGAGAGCGCCGATGAAGCATCAATCCGGCTTTAAACAATGCATGAACATGAGGCAGCTCCATGGAAATGCCTTTGGAATAGTCCACCGGAAACCTCGCTTCAGGACGCACCGCCAGCCTCCGAAGGGTGTCAAAGTCTCCCTGCACAGGCCGAAGCACAGCCAGCACCATATCCGCCTCCGCCTGCGTCATGTTCCGATCCTTTGCTCGCCGACCGACATTCTGGACGACCTCCCAACGGTTGCCCTCCTTCACCAAATCGGCCACGCCCGGAAAGCGCGCTTTAAGCTGTGCAGCTTCATCCGGGGTGATTTGCAGCGCAAGCAAATCGATCTGACCATTCACGTTCGGCTCCCACATCGGGTCGGCAAAAAAGTTCTCCTCCGGTGGCACAGACAACGGAATAAGTCCCTCGTAGCTCAACAGCTCCCCGCGTTTTAGCAACGCTGTCTTGGTCGCCTCCCACTCGCGTCTCCCCTGATAGGAGAACCATGCTCCCGCCAGAACGACCAAGGTAACGAGAAGCACGAGGAGAAAACCTGCGCCGGCAGCGATTTTTCGCCATGGAGCCTTCCTGATTAATTGCAGTGGGTTCATTGGCAAGATGCATATCTGTCGATACAACTAAAGCTGGAGCGCATTCACCGCATCCGGCAGGCGGCCTTTCCAAACCCAGTCGAGCTTCTTCTCTGGACTTTTCTCGTTGGGTGATCCCTCCCCGCCGTCGTCCTTTTCATTCCAGCCCACAGACCAAAGCACGTATTCCTTTCCGTCGCTGCGATAGTGCATCGGCCCGCCATTGATCACATCGCGGGGTATCTCATCGAGATACTTCGGCACGAGTTGATCCAGCGAGGATGGCAGCGCCTTCTCGGAAAGCGCATATTCCTGGATGGCACAGGCAATACGCGCCTGTCGCACTCTCGTCTCCACGTTGGCAGCCCTGGGAAAAACATTTTTTAGCGCAGGCATCGTCAGAAAGGTCAGAAGATGTCGGTAGCGGTTCAATCCCTGCATTTCCGACGCAAAATCTGAGTCAAGATTCTCAAAGTCGTGCGGGTGCAGCAATCCAGGCTCCTTTTCCAGGGAATCAAGCCATCGCTGATGCGTCCGGTTGAGACAAGCCCGGTCGCCGTCGAGAAAAGCAAAGCTATAGGCTCCTATCGATAACGCCGCGATACCAGACGGCTTGCTCTCGGCTTGGTAGAAGCCGACGACCATCTGCATATTTTTCAGCAACTCCCCATTCGAAGCATGTTTCAACTGGTCAATAAGTTGATTCCCAAAGGCGCGCTCCCCCCGGAACGCTCTCGCCATCTGCCTCAGGATATCGCTCCGGACAAGAGCCTGCCCGACTCGTTGCGCCTGTTCAGCACTCCATGTCGGCGCCTGCTTTTCGGTAACGTCCAGAGCAAACGAATCGAGCGAAATGGTAACAAGAAAGGAAATGAGCACCGGCTCATCATCAATCGTACGCGCGAGACGCAGAATCAGCAGAACATCATCCACGCTCTGGTCACTTCGCCCCAGCGCCGCCTCTGCCTGGGCGCGCCTTTGGAGCACCTGCCCCGCCGTGAGCAACGCGGTAGCATGATGCAGGGGCATGGCCAGACCTTTGGAGTAGTCCACGGGAAACCGCGCCTCCGGGCGTTTCGCCAGCCTCTTCAGGGTATCAAGGTCTCCCTGCACAGGTTCCAGGACGGCAAGTACGAAGGCGGCTTCCTCGGGCGTCATGCTCCGGTCCTTCGCTCGCCGACCGACTGCTTGCACGACCTTGACGCGAGCTCCTTCCTTCAATAGATCAGCCACCCTTGGAAAACTCGCTTTGAGCCGAGCAGCCTCCTCCGGGCTGATTTGCAGGGCAAATAGCTCAATCCTGCCGTCCTGATCCGGCTCCCAGATCGGGTCGGCGAAAAAGTTTTGCTCAGGTGGCACAGGTGCAGGAACCAGTCCTTCATAGCTCAGCACCTCTCCGCGTTTGAGCAACTCCGCCTTAGTCTCCGCCCATTCGCGCCTCCCCTGATAGGAAAACCAAGCACCCGTCAGCACGATCAGCGTGACCAGAAGCGCGAAAAGGAAAACCAGGCCGAGAGCGATTTTTCGCCAGGGCGCTTTTTTGAGCAGTTGCAGGGGGTTCATGAATTAAAGCTTGGAGCGGTCGAGGTTGAAATAGTCCTGCTGCCAGCGCGCGAGGAGTATGCGGCGCTCGCGCAGCCGGTTGGCAGCCTGCGCCAGTTCCTCCGCACTCGCGGGCTTAATGGGATGGTTCGAGGCCAGCAAGGCATCGCCACGAGGACCCGAGAAATTCAGCGCAAAAATCACGATCCACAGCGCTGCCACGGCTCCCCAGGCCACGGGGTGCGGCCAGAGCCACGCGGCGAAACCGTGCCGGGCCTTGCGCGATTGCTCCGCCGCATGGGCGAGCACGCGAGTGCGCAGCGCAGCGGGCGGGTCGGCCAGCGGCAGCGCGGCGAGTTGATCTTCCAGGTCGCTCATTTCCATTCTTCCAAAGTAGGACGCAGCAGGTCGCGGATTTTGTCTAAACCGTAACGATACCGGCTCGCAGCGGTGTTGGCGGGAATGCCGAGCACCTCGGCGCATTCGGCGAAGGTGAGGTTTTCCCAAAGCTTCAGGTGCACCACACTGCGCTGTTCCGCCGGGAGGGCGGCCAGCGCCCGTGACGCCGCATCGCGGAAGGCCGCCGCGTCCGGGTCCTCGACCGGGGCAAATATCTCCGTCGGCGCGGCCTCCAGCGGTTCCAGCCGCCGATTGCGCCGCCACAGGTCGATCAGCCGCCGATGAGCCATGCGCAGCAAAAACGACCGGACATTTTTCACCCCGGCCAGAGTCTTCGGCTTCGCCGCCAGCGCACAAAAGACGCCCTGCAGCACATCCTGCGCATCATGCTCATTCTGTGCGAGGTGAAGCAGGAATGCATACAGGGCGCGGGCATGCTCATCATAGAGCGCAGCCAGCCAATCGTCGGACATCACCGTAATGACGCCGGAACGCGCCATTTTTGTCTACACCGACGCAAAAAAATTCCGTCCCTCTCCCTCGAGAAAACACCGCTTCGGAAGAAAAATCACACCTCACGCCGTCTTCGCGGGTTCAAGCGCTCTGAAGAGATGAACAGATTTCGCAGATTCGTGACATCGGGCGTCGGCCTCACCTTTCTCGTGGTGGGCGCGACGGGAGTGTTGTTCCAGTTTTTCTTCAAGACCCGGCTCCTCGTGCAGATCCACACCTGGCTGGGCCTGGCAATGGTGGCCTTCGCGCTGATCCACATCCTGCAAAACTGGCGCTCCATGCTCGGCCACCTCCGCGACTGGCGCGTCTACTCGCTCCTCATTCCCGCCGGGCTCGCCATCTGGTACATCAGCCTGCAACCGCACCGGGACGGCCGGCGTGAAATGGCCGGGCGAGGGCCTCGAACCGAGGAAGGCCGCGGCGACGGAAATTTTCGCCGCGAAAACGAAGGCGGCGGGAGGGAAACCGCCGGACAGGATCGCCGCCGGGGCGGCCGGAACCTCGCCGCCAAACTCTCCTCCGCCCACGCCGATGGGCTGGCCAGCGCTTTCGACACCGATATTGCCGTGATCGTCACCACGATGAAAAACGCGGGCCTTCAGGTTGCCGACAACCACCAGACGGTGCTGGAAATCGCCACACAAAACGGGAAAGCCCCCGAGGAAATCCTCTCCTACTTCATTCCCCGTACGCGAACCGAGTAGGATGGCGCGGGGATTGTAGGCGGCTTTGCGCGTCGTCGCGATGACCATCCGGCGGCGGGCGTATTCATAGTCAAAGAGCTCAAGGCTGATTGCGAAGCCAAACTCACCGCCTCAGCGCATCCTCTCCGAACCCCAGATCACGTCATCGATCTCTAGCCGGTACGCGGCAGCATCACCGTAAACTTCCTCGGCATCGGCTGGACCTAAGGGGTCGCCACTGCATCCGGCAGGCGACCTCTCCAAACCCAGTCGGGTTTTTTCGCGGCTTTCCGTTCGGAGAGTGAATCCTTGCCTCCGTCATCAACAGCATTCCAGCCGATCGACCAAAGGAGGTATTCCCGACCGTCACGGCGGTAGTGCATCGGTCCGCCTCCGATGAGATCGCGCGGCGTCTCCGCGAGCTCCACGGGCACGAGGTCGGCGAGATGGGAGGGAAGTTCTCCTTGCCGCAGGGCGTAACGCTGAACGCCACATGCCACCCGGGCCTGAAAGATGCGGGTCTGGATGTACGCCAAACGGGGGAAGGTGGGGGCGATCACAGGCACGGAAAGGCGGGAAAAGAGATGCCGATAGCCCCATGCCTCCCGCGTTCCCGCAGTCATCCATCGTTCCGCCTCGTCGAAGGCTTGGGGATTCAATGTTTCCGAACTCCCTTCCAAGAGATCGATCCACCGCTGTACGCAACGATTTAAAAAAGCCCTGTCGCTGGCCAGAAATCCGCATCGGTAAACCAGCAGGACGAAGCTCCCCCGGGCAGAAACCCGGCGGGACTCATCCGCTTCCCCATAGGCGGCGCGGAGAATACTCTCCGTCCTCGAGCGGGAAGCTCCCTGCAACTCGTCGAAGGTCGCATCCATCACCGCTCGCTCCATCCGGAGCGCTGGTATCAGAGTGCGACGAAGGTTGATTTTACCCAGTTCCGCCTGCACCTGTGCAGCCTGGGCGTCGCTCCAACCGGGGAGCACCTTTTCAATAAGGTCGCACGCCATGTCATGGCAGGCCATCGCCGCCATCTGGAAAATCATCGTGGGGTGGGCTTCCATGGCCCGCCCGAGGCGCAGGATCAGCAGGACATCCCGAGCGGACTCGCCCGCGTGTCCCAAGGCGGCGGCGGCCTGTGCACGAGCGGCGAATATTTGAGAGAGTCGCAGCACCGTCGTCAGGGGCGGTAATGGCATCGTGAGCCCCTTGGAATAATCGAGCGGATAGTGTGCCAACGGACGGCTGGAGAGCCGCTCCACCGCGTCGAGGCTTCCGGTCACCGGCGCGATGACCGCCAGCACAAATTCCGCCTGCTCCGGGGTCAGGCTGTTTTTCCTGGTCAGCGCGGCTATCGTCTTGTGCCGATTGCCTTCTTTCACGAGATCGGCAAAAGCCGGGAACCGCTGCCGCAATTGTTCCGCCTCCGCGCCAGCGATCTCGATTCCCGGCAAGTTGACCGAACCTTTCTCATCCGGCTGCCAGAATGGATCGGCAAAGAAATTCTGCTCATCCGAAATGGGCGGCGGCACGATCTGGCTCACAGTCAGGAGTTCACCCCGCTTCCTCAACTCCTCCTGCGTCCGCTTCCAGTCGCTCCAGCCGTCAAAAACGAGCCAGACGCCGCAGAGAACCACCAGTCCGAGACAGAGGGCCGCCACCAGCGCCATCGCGATGAAAAGCCTTTTCCAGAGACGGCGCATCATGACCGAAGCCTGGCGCTCAGCTCCCGAGCGTCACAGTTTGACCACCGGGGACGAGGATCAGCCTCCCATCCGCCTTCAGCCAGACCGGGATCGCGCTGGGGTTGTAGGCGATTTTGCGGTTCGCCGAGATGATCATCCGGCGGCGAGCGTCTTCATAGTCAAAGAGCTCGATATTCGTGCAATACCACACGTCGGCATGGCCCGAGAGCGGCTTGAAGATTCGCTCCAGCCCCTCCCAGTCATTGCGGTCGTGAAATTCGAAACCGTGGCCCCAGATGTAAAACACGCCGGACCACCAGGCGTTGCCGAGCACTTCGGCAAACCGCTCCGGCACGGTGGGTCCTTCCGCATACTGGTGAGCCGTCGTAGCCCAGTCGAGCGGGTCGGCGGGGGGGAAGCAGTTCCATTCATTGCGGCACGTGCGCGAGTAAACGATGCCCAGGCTGCGCAGCACCGCGATGACACGATCGTCATAGGTGCCAAAAGGATACGCCATGCCCCGCACCGGATAGCCGACCAGGTCCTCCAGAGCGATGCGGTCGTCGAGCACCTCGCGCGCGATCTGCGAGGGCTCCAGGCGCTCGAGCCACGGGTGGGTCACGGTATGAATCGCCACCTCGTGCCCCTGGAACAACTCGCGGATTTCCGAGGCATCCAGATAGACGCGCTCCCCCTTGGCGAGAGTTCCCTCCACGGCGGGCTTGCCCGTGCGCTGGAGCTTGCCGGAGTTGATGTTGAACGTCGCCTTCAATCCCCATTCGTTGAAAGCGGCGACGATACGCCGGTCGAAAGTCTGCCCATCATCAAAGCTGGTCGTGACAGCGATGCGCTTGCCTTCAGGAAACCGGGTTATCTCGACGCGATCAGGAGGATTCATGGTAAGCAGCGATTTTCCAGCAAGCGCCCCGCGGGTCAACGGAATTCACCACCTGCCAGCCTGACGCGCCAGAAACGCCTGCGCGTCCTCCTCCATTTCCCGCGTCGGCAGATGGGCCGTACCGGGAAAAACCTTCCAGTCGGTCTCGACTCCCGCCCCTCTCAACAGGGTGACAAAGGCCTCCGCTGTCGCCCGGCGGTCGTAGAAATTGGCCGAGAGATCATCCCCCTCCGTCACCGCAACCCAGAACCGGACGCCTTTCAACGCCGGGTAGGGCTTCAACCCCGGCCGATACATCGGCCACGCCAGCACAGTGGTGCCCGTCACCGCGACTGCGCTGGTCAGCTCCGGACGCCAACGGGCAAAGGAAGATGCAAACCCCGACCCGCTGCTGTAGGAATAGAATAGCAGACGCCTCCCCTCAATGGGCACCCGGTCACCGATCTTTTCCAGAGCGTCCAGCAGTGCTTTTCCAGACCAGGCGGAGGCATGGACATAATACGCGAAGATATTATCCGCCCGTGAAGGATAGTTGGTGTTGCAAAACTGGGGAGTCACCAGCACCCAACCCATCCGGTCGGCGAATTGCGCCCAGACGCTCTGGGGCTTAAGGAGTTCCCTGACATCGCTGCCCGCCACGGGCACCAGCACCAGGACGCGCAGCGGCGCACTCCCGCGCCCGGCCAGCGGAGGGACACGGTAATACACAGCGAGTTCCGGATTGTCGGCATTCGGCGTGGGCACCGTCACCATCGCCACCCGGTCCGGCAGTCGCACGGCCGCCGGATCGAGGCGCATTTCGCGCAATTGCCGCAGGATGTCGCCCGCCAGCCCCCCGGTGAGATAGCGGGTTTCCACATCCGCCGCCATATGGTCATCGACGACGCGGTCGATGCGTCCCCACGAGGTTCCCCCGCAGAGCGCCAGGGCCTCATGAGCCATCTCGATCGCCTCGGCCTTGCGATGGGACAGACGCAGCACCTGCACGAGCCGGTATGCCGCGTTGGCCTGGATGGCCTGCATCATCTTCGCCTTTCCCGAGGCGTCGACGCCCCGGAGAATGAGACGAAACACCTCCTCAGCCTCGGCCAGACGGTTTCCGTAAAACAACGCCATCCCATGCTCCAGCAGAAACCCGGCGTCCTTCGCATTCAGGGGCGACTTTTCATAGAGCTGGATGACATTGGGAGTCAGCCTGGAATAGCAGGCCGCGAGATCGGGGGCGGAGAGAGAGACATTGGCGGCGCTCTCCCGGAGGACCTGCCACCAGGGATGAGGATCGAACTTCTCCCCGACCAGCGTCGCCCGGGCATTTTGCAAGATGTCCTGCCTCACGGCATCCGGATCGTAAACCCCGATACCAATACTCGCGAGCCGGAGACTCCGGAGATCGCGCGCCATCTCTGGAGTCAGACTCTGCCAGGCGATGAGGTTTCTCTCCTTTCCCGGCCAGGGAGGCCCTCCCAGCCGTTCCCGGGCCGCGCGCACACTTTCCGCCATCCGGTCTCTCAGCCGGAGATAGTGCGCATCGTCCACGACGCCAAGATACCCCCTCATGTTCAGGCCCATGAAGAGCCGCCAGGTCATTTCCTCGATAGTGTTGAGGCTGGCCCGATTGTCGCAACGGGCAAGCGCCCACTCGAGATTGTCGATGGCATAGTCGACCAGCTCAAGATAGGCCGCTCTTTCCGCAGGCCAGTCGAGGGGGTGCGCGATGGGCCAGCCCAGCCTGCCGCCGATCTGGGACAGGCATTCGATGGCGTAGGCCGTCATGATCATGGAGTGCGGGTACTCTTTCAGCCAGTTCGTCAGCAACCGGCGCTGCTCGGAGGGCCGTCCATTGACCGCGAGGGCGGCGCGCGCCTCGATGATCCGCTCCTCCGGGGTCAGAGGCAGCAGGAGCCCTTCATTCGTAACCCAAAAGGACTCCTTCACCAGATCCAGGGCGTCCCCCCATTTTTCATTCACCTTTACCCAGCGCGGATAGTCCTCGAATCGCACCGCAGGCAGCGGTGCGGAGCCGTCTCCACTAGCCACGACGGCAAACTGCCTCAGGCAATCCGTCATCCGCATCAGCCAGTCCGCATCGAAGAAGACCTTGCGATCCGCCGCGTCCAGGTCGCGTATCAGCTCCTCACATCGTTGAATCAGGAGCGGCAGAGGCGTCTCGTCCTGCTGGTCAAAAAGGACGAGGTACCGCGCGGCGAGCCCGGGTGGATCAAAGGGATTCTCGCCCGCGAGCTTCAGGAGCGAGGCCAGATAGTCGATGTCGGTCCCGGTGATATACCGCCCCGTGGGCTGGGTGGGATGAAAAGCCAGGATTCTCGCGAGCTCCGCCCGCCTGCGCTCGAAGCTCCCGGTCGGCAGCCGGGCGATCACCCAGTCTCTCAACGCAAAGTTCAGAAAAGCGTCCAGCCCGTCCCTCTTGGACTGGCCCTTCTCAAATCCCCGCTCAAGCACCGTGGGATCGGCGGGATTGGCCCGCACCAGTTTCAGCAGGGCGACATTGGCCTCCAGCCCGCGCGCTTTTCTCAGGTTGTCCCGCAGTTGCACCGGCGACTCTGTCTCGGGAGCGGGAGGTGCGGGGAGCCTCGTGATCTCGGCCGCTGTACGGGAGAGCAGGGCTGGCAGCGTCTTTCCCATCTGGTCCCGCCAGAGGGCGGGGTCGGCCTCGAGGAGTTGATCCTCACTGCTTACGATCTGGCCGGTGATGGTGTCCCGCACGTTCCACGAGACGACCGCACGCCCCTCCTCCACCCGCAGACTGCCCGAGAGCGCGATACGACAAAACTGGCTGCCAGCACTTTGCCAGCTCTCCCCGTCTCCATTGGACGCTCCCGCAATCCAGTCAAACTCCCGCCGCAACGCCCCGAGATTCTCCGGCAATCGGACCGGACGCTCACCGGCCACCAGCGCGCTCGCTGCCGCAGCGGCGACCGAGGCCGAAAGATTTTCCGAAACACCGGCCACTCCGAGGAATGCCACATCGTCAACCAACTGCCCAGGGTCCGGTGACGGCGATCCGGTACGGGGCGACCACATGTCGAACGAGCGTCTCGTCGCATCCGCGAGCGGCTTCATATCCAACGCCTCATAACATCGCGCCTCCCAAAGCATCGCGTCGCGGAATCCACCGTTGCAAAGACGAGCTCTCCCAAACTCCGCGGTCGCCTCCGCGTACTTGCCGACCTCGAAGAGTTTCAGCCCGCGGTAAAACGGCTCAAGGGCCTCGGTTTCCACCGCAGGCACGTAATCCGTTTCCTCCCCCTTCTTCTGATGAGCGCCCAGCAAAGGCCGTATCCACCGCAGCACCTCCGCAACCTTTTCCCCCTCTCCCAGCACGGCATTCCTCGCATCCACAAGCCGGGAGGAACGCACGTCGATCACCTCGATGCGGCCCGCTCCCTCCGTCGCCCGGACCTGTACGAGATAGTCTGCGCCGCGGTACTCTCCCTCAGCCGCCCCGGCCCTCATTCCCCCGATCGCGTCCTGGTTCTCGATCACCACCTGGGGAGTCACCGCCCGGTCGAGCACCATCACGCCGCTGTCCAGCAACGCTGCCCGCAACCGCGCGGCGAATAAAAAAACATCCTCACCGCCCTTGCCCACCTCCAGTACCGCCACGCGAGCGGAGGCCTCCGGCTGTGCGGAGCGTCTTTCCAGCAGGTCCATCGCCTCGCGCGCCAGCTCCTTCGCGTTATCAGGTAATACCAGCGAAACCATCCGCGACCCCAGCACGTCGCCGCCGGGGCAGTTGACAATCTCGACCGTGTAAAGACGCTCTCCAGCCTGGTGAAAGCGCAGGAAGAAATCGACCGGCTCGGGAAGATGCTCCACGCTGCCGCCGCCCTGATTCAGCGACTGGCGGGTCCTTTCTCCCATCAGGCGGGCCAGCGTGTCCCGCTCGACCACCGCGACACGGCCACCCTTGCTCAACTCGGCGACCAGCACCGCCTGGGCCTCCGGCGTATCCGCCACGACCGCGACTCGCGGCACGGCTGCCAAGGCTGTGGCCAGCATGCCGCATGATGCGGCCAGGACGTACCAGAACTTCACCGGGGTGGAAACAAACGTGCGCGCGACGAGCTACTGGATGGCGGCGATCTTGGGAATCAGCCGCACGATGATATCCCACCCGGCATTCTGGAGCGCTTCCTTGGCGGCGACGTTCTCGCCGAGATCGACGGCGACTCCGCGCTGGCGGTCGACAGCGATCAGGTCGCCGCTTTTGGCATTCACCACCTTGACTTCCACGCGGGCGAGGCCGGAGACGAGGTTGCCCTTGCGCATGCCCATCTCGCTGAAAGCCTCCCCGGTGATCTGCACATCCGGGCGTTTCGCCGTCTCCGCGGAATCCAGCACGGTGAAGCCCACCTCCTGAAGCACCAGCTTCATCTCTGTCTGCGCCGCCGGGTCCACGATCGGCCGCCCGATGTGCTGCTCCGGGATGCTCACGCTCACGACCGGGAGATGTTTGCCCTCCAGGGATTTCTTGAGCTCCGCCACCACCGCCGAGCGGTCGACCTTCGGCGCGACCAGGGTGTCGGACCTCGCTGCGATCACCTTCTGCACCTTTTCGGCAAGGTCGTCGACGCCCTTGTCCAGGGCCTTGATGTCGGGAAATGTCGTCGTCTCTCCATAGACCCGGCTCGTTTCGACGCCGATGATCTTGGCCACGAGAAAGACCTTGTCCCCCGCATCGAAGACACGCCCGGTCACGATGACCTTGGCCCCGACCAGTTGCCCGACCTTCGCCGCCGTGTCCGGCGTCACCGTGCCCGCCAGCCCGATCTCCTGCTCTCCCAGAGCCTTCTCAATATCCTGCCGCTCGACGAGGAGGATATCCGGCGACGCGGAGAGTTTCGCGGAAAGCAGCAAGGCCGCCTCCGCCCCTTTGCGTTCGAGTTTGTCTCCCGCCTGGAAATCGAGCACGGCGACCGTGAGCGGGGCTTTCTCCTGCGCCGGGCAAAGCGCGGGGACAAGGCAAGCGAGGAGCAGTATGAGGATGTTTTTCATGGAACTATCGGGGTTGCGTTGGAGTGAATGACGTCGATGAGGAGTTTTTCAAAATAGGTCGCGGCGGCCGGGTCGTCCTTCAGGTTCAGGAATCCGGGCTGGCAGATTTTCGTGACATCCGCTCCGGCCGTTACCGTGCGATAGACGCCGGGCCAGGGAAACGCCCCATCGCACACGACGATCCAGCGACCGCGTAGATCCCGCGCATCATTACTCTCCCGGGCCGGGATATCGCCGAGGAAAACGACTCCTGTGGCATCGCGCTCCGGCACGCCGGGCCCGCCATCCTCAAAATCCACCTTTAGCGCCCGCAGGTAGTCGCGCAGGGACTCGGACTTTCCAAAGACCACCAGACGCATGCCCGCCGCTTCCAGGACCGAGGATACCAGCCTGCCGCGCTCGGCGGGCTCGACCTTTGGCCACACGGCGATGTCCGCCCGGAACGACGAGGCTGGCTCGCTCGCCGTTCCCGGAAAAACGCTCGCCTCGTAGACGAACTGTGCTGGCCGCTCCACTGCGGGAATCGGGATTTCCAGGACCTGCTCACGCCGCGCGGAATCCGTCAATACACCGCCCCCCAGATCGACGCTCTGACCGACCTTTGCCGCCAGGCCGCCGGCGACCTGAAAAAGCGTTCCCGTGAGGCGAAAGCTCGCGCCAGGCGCGCCCTCGACCGACACCGGCAGGGACAGCGTGTCTCCCCCCCAGGCGGAATAGGCTGCTCCCCGACCGGATGCCCGCTCACCAGGCCGCACCTCCAGGGAACCGGAGTGCGCCACCCCGGCGAAGGCGAGTGCGATTGCCGCCGCCATCATCGGTTTCATAATGCGCACGCGCGAATCTGATACCCCTCCCATCGGGCCTGCCTGTCGGGCGTCCAGAGAAAATCGGAACCCGCCACGATCACATGCCCGTCAGCCGTGATCAGCCCTTCCACGCTCACCCGCGCACCATCGATGCTCAGGGTCACATCGCGTCCGCTGTAGCTCAGGACGCGCACCGTGCGCCCCTTCTTGGAGAATTCAATGAGCAGCGGCTGATCCTGATTTTCGCTCCCGGCCGAGGCAAGGTCGACCTCGGTCCCCGCCGGGGATTCGATCACCGCATTGAGGCTTTCCGGAAAGACCCGGCCCATCTCCTGAAGCACCCGCCTTTGCACGGCGAAGTCTTCCGACCGATCAGAGGGCAGCAGCCACACCATCACCAGGAAGACCGCAAGGGAAAGCCCCACCGCCTGCAGGATCATCCCGGCCGGAGAGGCCTTGTCCGAAACCTCCTTGGGACGGGTCCGAAAAGCCAGGACAGCCCGGTGCAGGGCTCGTTCCCGGGCACCCTCCGAGGGAGGCGGCGTCGGCAGATCGCGCAGTTGGTTGAGGTCGTTCCGTTTCATTTGAGCACCCCCGAGCTGTGCGCGCGTCGACGCAGGAGGCCTTTGGCGCGAAACAATCTCCACGACACCGTGGTCTCGGCGCATCCGAGCACCCTGGCCGCCTCCCGGTGATTCAGCCCCTCGATATAAACCAGCGTCACCGCATCCCGCAGATCCGTCGGCAAGGAGCCCAGCACCTCGGCGACAGCTTCACGCTGATCCGTCTCGCCCACGGTGACAGCGCTCTCCCGGATGAAGGCTTCCCGAGTCTTCTCCTCACGGAGAGCGGAACGTCGTTTGTCGCGCAAGGTGTTCATCGCTATCGAATAAAGCCAGTTCTTGAAGGACGACCTCCCGCCGAACTGCCCAAGGGAACGGGCGGCCTTGATGAAGGTCTCCTGCGCGACATCCTCCGCATCGGCGGTATCCCGCGACAGCCGGCAGACCAGCCCATGCACGGCGTCGTAATAACGGTGAAACAAAGCCACGAAAGACTGCTCGCAGCCTGCGGCGGCTCTTTCGCAAAGTGTGGAATCGTCATCATCTCCAGACATGAGCGGGGTTCTATCGTGGAGACGCGACTCGGGAGGCATTCCTTGGATTTATTTATCTCAGGGAGAAAAATAAGCCAAGGCTCGCCGCTCAAACCCGGTCAATCCCGCTCGCGCTGGGCGTAGCGCGAAACGACGGCCAGCAGCTCCGGCGGATCGACCGGCTTGGACAGGAAAATGTCAAACCCGGCCAGCATGGCCTTGCGCCGATCCTCCGACCGGCTGAACGCGGTTAGCGCGATGGCGGGAATGGTCTCCGCCGCCCGGTTGCCCGACTCGCGAATGGCGCGGACAAACTCGTAGCCATCCATCTCCGGCATCGCGATATCGCTGATAAGGACGTGGTACCGCGAGGAATCCAGCATCGACAGCGCAGTCGGTCCCGACTCGACAGTCGTCACCTCGGCGCCGTACTGCGAGAGGATGCGGCTCACGATCTCCGAGGCATCGGGATCATCGTCCACCACGAGCACATTCTTGCCCTTCAGGGTCGGGCCCTCCCAGGACATCCCGTCGGGAAAGTCGGTCGGCCGATGCAGCTCCCCTCGGGCCGCCCGGATGCGGGACAACGCGGGAGGCAGAGGGAGCATCACCCGGAAGGTCGCTCCCCGGCCCTCTCCCTCGCTCTCCGCGGCGACCACTCCGCCATGCAGCTCGACGAGGTTTTTGACGATAGCCAGCCCGAGCCCCAGCCCTCCATATTTGCGGGTCGTTGAGCTGTCCTCCTGAGTAAAGCGCTCGAAGACCCGGGGCAAAAACTCCGGTTTGATTCCCATCCCCGTATCCCGCACCGAGATGCGGGCATAGTCTTCGTATTGGTCGAGCAGGATGTCGACTGAGCCGTCCTTGGGCGTGAACTTGATGGCATTCGTCAGCAGGTTCCAAATCACCTGCTGGAGCCGGGTTGGGTCGCCCCGGATCTCCGCCGCCGCCGGATCAATGGCCTTCGTGATCGTGATCTGCTTGAGATCGGCAGAGGGGGAGACGGACTCGACCGCAGCCGATATCACCGACGAAAGATCGAGGATTTGCAAATCGAGCTTCACCCGCCCCATGAGGATGCGGTTCATGTCCAGCATGTCCTCGACGAGCTGGGTCAGCGTGCGGGCGTTGCGATAAATGACATCCACCGCGCGCGTGACGGATTCCGCATCGTTGGCGCTGCCGCGCAGGATCTGCGACCAGCCGAGGATGGCCGTGAGCGGCGTGCGGAGTTCATGCGAAAGCGTGGTGATAAAGTCGTTCTTGATCTGGTTCGCGCGCTCGGCCTCGGTGCGCAGGTGCTTCTCCCGCTCGAGTTGTTCCTCGCGCTCGCGCTCGTGCAGTTTGCGCTCCGAGATATTGCGCAGGATGGTCGAGGCTCCGGCGATGCGACCGGAACCATCGCGGATCGGGGAAATCGTCACCGATACCTCGAGGAGCTGGCCGTCCCTGGTCCTGCGGATCGTCTCAAAATGGCTGACCTGCTCGCCCTGGCAGATTTTCGCAATGATCTCCTCCTCCTCTCCGAGGCGATCGGGAGGGATGATTTTCTTGATGGAATCCCCCACCATCTCCTCTGCGGTGAAACCCAGGATGCGTTCCGCCGCCGGGTTCCAGCTCGTCACGATGCTTTGCAAATTCTTCCCGATGATCGCGTCGTCGGAGGAGTTGACGATTGCGGCCAGATAGGCTGCCTGGATCTGCTGATCACCGTAGTCGGGAGTCATTATGTTCCTCTCTATCTATGGCGTGTCAGGAGGGGAAGACAAGCTCGCGCCAGTCCCCGACCCGGCTCTTTGATTTCCCAAAAATCCACCGCGCGGCCCAAAGCTTCCTTCCCTCAGGCGGAATACTCGCCATCTCCGTCGCTCTCCATCATTTCCTTGAACACCTCAAGGTCACGCGCCAGTTGCCGACCGGGAGCCTCGCCGAGCAGACCGGCCACCACAGCGCCGGCCCGACCCGCCGGAGGATGATACTGCAATGTCACCCGCAAATGTGTGAACGCACCGCCCTTGCGGGATTCAAAACGCACGCTGCCCGCGCTTTCCACATCGGCTCCTGGCAGGGAACGCCATGCGATCAGCTCGCCCGGGTGTTCGTTGATGATCTCGGCATCCCACTCGACCTTCACGCCCGCGGGTCCCTGAACGACCCAGCGCGACATCTTGTCGCCCGTCTTCTCCACCTTGACGACATGCGGCATGAATTTCGGCAGGTTCGACAGCGTCTTCCAGTAATAGAAAAGCTCGCTCGGCGGGCGCTGCACCTCGATCTCTCGCGTGACCTTGATCCCCTTGTTGCCCGGCACGCCGTAGTCGTTCATCCATCGTGTATCGACTCCCAGGGAATCGTAGAGATGGCAGTGTCCGGAGGCGCCGCGACAGACGAGCAGCCCGCCCGCCAGGGCCAGCAAAGCGCCCGGGAGGGATCGCCGACTCGCCCCGGCCACGACCATCGCCGCTCCGCCCACGATGGAGGCAAGCCGCTCCGGCTGGCCCACGTTGACCGGGCACGTTTTGGACTTCGGAAAAAAACCGGAGATTTGCGAGGAGAGTCGCGTGAGTGCAGTCATGACGGCAAAGATTCCATCCGGGAATCGCGCGTGCCATCGCTCGCGGGTGTGAAAAAACGAGAAATCTCCCGCGCAGGAAAAAAAAAGAGGTGCACCGTCGTGTCCGCCCCCCCGGACTTTCACCGGCGGGGCTATCATCCCGTGGCTAATGTGCCGGAGCGGAAACGACGGTGCACCTCGTACAAAAAGGAGTGCCTTGCAGCAAGGCAGACGGGCCGCTCGACCCGGGAAGGCTGGCAACCTATCACGCTGCCCCTGCCGTGGCAAGGATCTTCTCTGATTTTCCGCGCAGACGTTTCCGCATTGCGGCAGTCATCCCCCCTTTGCTACACCCTGCGGATGCGTCTCCTGATTACTGGCGGCTGCGGCTTTATCGGCAGCAACTTCGTTCGCTTCGTGCTGGATCATTACCAGCCCGAGTTTGTCACCAATGTGGACGCACTCACCTATGCGGGCAATCCGGATAACCTCGCCGGGGTCGCCGAGCAGTACAGCGACCGCTACGAGTTCTTCCGCGCCGACATCGCCGACCGCGAAGCGGTCGAGGAGATCATGGCCCGGCACAAATTCTTCGCCGTCATCAACTTCGCCGCCGAGACGCATGTGGACCGCAGCATCTCGTCGCCCGGCAATTTCATTCACACCAATGTCGTCGGCACCGAGGTGCTCCTCGAGAGCGCCCGCCGCAATGGCGTAAAGCGCTTCGTCCAGATCTCGACCGACGAGGTCTACGGATCGCTCGGCCCCGAGGGAGCCTTTACGGAAAAGTCGCCCATCGACCCCAGCTCGCCCTACTCCGCCAGCAAGGCCGGGGCCGATTTGCTCGCCCTCGCGGCCTACAAGACCTTTGGCCAGGAGGTCGTCGTCACCCGCTGCTCGAATAACTACGGCCCCTACCAGTTCCCGGAGAAACTCATCCCGCTGATGATTACCAACGCCCTGGCGGACAAGAAGTTGCCCGTCTACGGCGATGGCCTGAACGTGCGGGACTGGATTCACGTCGAGGACCACTGTCGCGCCGTCATGGCCGTGCTGCTCGATGGCACGCCGGGCGAGGTTTACAACGTCGGAGCCAGCGCCGAGATGCAAAACATCCAGGTCGTCGAGCTCATCCTCGAGACCCTCGGCAAACCCCGCGAGCTCATCACCTACGTCGCCGACCGCCTCGGCCACGACCGCCGCTACGCCATCGACTCGTCGAAAATCCAGACCCAGCTCGGCTGGAAGCCCATTCACACCCCCGAGGCCGGCCTGCGCGAGACCATCCAGTGGTATCTCGACAACCGCCCGTGGTGGGAGAAGCTCCTCGGCCACGCATGAGCCGCATCGCGATCCTCGGCGCCCGGGGTCGCATGGGCGCAGCCTTCGCCCGCCAATGGGCGCCGCAGCATGACGTCACCGCCCTCGCCCGGCCCGAGCTCGACCTGACCGACCTCGCCGCCCTCGAGCGGCTGGTGAAGTCGCTGGACTACGACGTCCTCGTCAACGCCGCCGCCTCGACCAATGTCGACCGCTGCGAGACTGAGCGCGACGAGGCGACCGTGGTGAACGCCACCGCCGTCGGCCTGCTCGCCCGCCTCGCCGCCGAGCGGGACGCCCGGTTCATTCACATCAGCACCGACTACGTTTTCGATGGGGAAAAAGACACGTCCTACGTCGAGACCGACGAAGCGCGGCCCCTCGGCCACTACGGCCAGACCAAGCTCGACGGCGAGCGCCTCGCCCTCGCCGCCTCGCCCCGCCATGTCGTCGCCCGCGTTTCCTGGGTCTTCGGCCCGGACAAGCCCAGCTTCGTCGACATGATCGTCGATCGCGCGCTGAAAAATCCCCGCGTCGAGGCCATCGCCGACAAAACCTCCAGCCCCACCTCCGCCGAGGACAGCGCGGAGTGGCTCGCCGCCTTCTTTGACCCCGCCAACCCCGGCGGGCTGTACCACGCCTGCAACTCCGGCTCCTGCACCTGGCAGGAGTACGGCCAGCATGCGCTCGATTGCGCCCTCCAGGCCGGTGCGCCGATTCAGGCTCGCACCGTGGAACCCATTCCCCTAGCCTCCATGAAGGCATTCGTGGCTCCGCGGCCGCGGCAGACGGCCCTGCATACCGGCAAACTCGCGTCGGTATTGGGTCGCCCGCCTCGTTCGTGGCAGGATGCGGTTGCCGACTTCATTCAACGAAAATTCCGCTAATGCACCGATTTTACCTTACACCGGATCAATGGAACGCCCCTGCGCCGCAGCTCGACCCGGGCGAATCTCACCACGCCGTCGACGTGCTGCGCCTCGGTGCGGGAGATCGCGTGGTCGTGTTTGACGGCCTCGGCTCCGAAGCCACCGCGCAGATCGTCGCCCCCGAGGGCAAGACCATCAAGCTGCGCCTCCTCGCCAAGGCCAAGACCCAGCCGCTCCCCTGCGCCATCACGCTCGGCCAGGCCGTGCCCAAGGGCAAAAACATGGACTTCATCATCCAGAAGGCCGTGGAACTCGGCGCGGCCCGCATCGCCCCGCTCTTCTCCGACCGCACGGTCGTGCAGCTCGACGCCGCCGACGCGGAAAAGAAGCGCACCAAGTGGCACGAAACCGCCATCGAGGCCTGCAAGCAGTGCGGGCAGAATCGCATCCCCGAGGTGCTCACCCCGCGCACGCCGAAGGCCTTCCTGGAATCCGGCGAGAAGTACGACCTCATGCTCATCGCCTCGCTCCAGCCCGACGCGCGGCGCATTAAAGACGTGCTCGCCGAGGTCAGCAAGCCGGCCAACGTGCTCGTGCTCGTCGGCCCGGAGGGAGATTTCACCCCGGCGGAGATTTCCCTGGCCAAGAGCTTCGGCTGCCAGCCGATCACCCTCGGCCCCATCATCCTGCGCACCGAGACCGCCGCGCTCTACTGCCTGAGCGTCCTCGCGCACGAGTTGTTCTAAGGATTCTCAATCCCACCAAAAGGGGGGAGTGCTCCGGCGCTTCCCCCCTTTTGCATTTACGGAAAGGGAGCCCGCCGGAGATTGACGCTCCAGGACGGGCTCTCGCCGCCACTGAGTATTGGCTGCTCTGCTTCTAGAACTTGAAGCCTACGCCGCCGGAGATCATGTGGCTCACGAAGTCCTCACGACCGAAGTTCGCGTTGTAGTAAAAGTTCGCATTCCACGTGTCGCCAAACTGCGCGCTGACCCCCGCTCCCGCCCACACGCTGTCGCGATCCGGCGCGCTCGTGCTGTAGTCAAAGCTCGCGCCGCTGCCGCCGTCGAGTGAGGCTCCGATGTTCTGCGAATTCTCCAGGAACTCGTGCTGCCAGAACAACCGGCCCTCCGGGATGATCGCGATCTTCTCGTTCACGTTCCAGGTGTAGGCCACACGTCCTCCCACGTTCATCCGCAGGCTGTTGAGATTCTGCTGGTCCACCCTCAGGTTCAGGCTGTTCGCATCGGTCTCCGTGAAGGGAGCCACTCCGGCATAGGTATACTGGCCGCTCAGGAGCGGACCAAAGGTGAACCCTTTCACCTTCCAGTCGTAGCCCGCATCCAGGTAGGTCGTAAACTGCCCGCCATTTGGCTGGCTGTGCGCCACACGGTCGATGCTTCCAAACTTGATCGGGCGACGCGCGAGGTAGCCATTGTATCCGCCGCCGATGATCGTGTCGGCATAGAAACCGCCGGCCTGATACGTCGCGTAGCCGCCAAACAAGGCGCTGTTGATGGTCATCAGGCCGCCGCCGTTATACTTCGAGTAGAGCCCCTGGTAGCCGATGTACGCGCCCGTCGTGAGGTTCTCACTCCACTTGTAATCGGCCCCGGTCATGAACCCTCCGCTCTGGTAGTTGTAGTTGGGCAGGTTGCTCACGTTCGTCACTTGCGCAAACACGCCATTGCCCTGCACCCACACGCCCCATTTGTTGTCGGGCGTGGGAGCCAGGATGTCCTTCCCATCCTTGGCGTCCTTGGCATCCATCACGCTCTTGCCATTCTTGTCATACGCCAGGCTTGCCGTCATGCCCACGGCGGAAAACCCACGCGCGCCGAGCTTCACCGCGCTCATTCGCTGCGCGAGGAACTGGTTCTGGCTGATCGCCTGCTCGATGGTGATGTCGCCCAGGCTCTCGTAAAAGCCGGGCATGATTTGCTCAAACGCCGTCGGGTACTGGTCTGCCGTCAGAAAGTCCAGGGCCGTGCTGACCACTTCCTTGTCTCCGCCTGCCGGGATGAAGCTGTCCAAAGCCTTCGCGACATTCGTCTGGTTCTGGTTCTGCGCCACCAGGGTGTAGCTGGTCGGCGCGATCAGGATCGAGCCGGTGCCGCCGCTGGTCAGGAATCGCGCACGGAATGTCTCCGGGGACGACGTAACGATGCTGTCAAACTTCCCGCTGATGCTTCCTGCCTGCAGGAAGGCAAACTGCTGGCCGTACTGGAACTTGTAGCCGCCGAAGCTCAGCACCTGAAGCTGGCCCGCGAGCTGCGCGTTGCCGCTCACGATCAAGCGGTCAAACACCGTCGAGCTGGCCACCTCGACCTGCAACGAACCCCCGCTCGTCTGCGTAAAGTTGCCATTCACCGTCAGCGTTCCCGGCGAATTGCCCGGAGCCACCACGCCGCTGTTGAACAGGTTTCCCAGGATGAAGCCGCTGCCCTTGAGCCACGCCCCCAGGCTCACCAGCACGTTCTGCGCTTGCAGGGTTCCGTTCACCGAGAGTGTTCCTTCGTTGATGTAGGCATTGCCTCCCACGAACATGTTGGCCAGCAGGTTCAGCAGGCCCTGTCCGATTTTCTGAAAGTCTCCGGGCGTGCTCACGGGGTAGTTCCCCAGGATCACCCCCGTGCCGCTGGCCACGTTGAAGGTCCCCTGCGTAATCGAGAGCGGGCCGTTCAGCGTCAGCGTTCCGTTCGGCGCAAAGCTCAGGCTCATCACGGCGTTCGACGCTCCGCTCGGCCCGGTCTCGCTGCCAAAGATCACTTCAAATAGCGCCGTCTCCGATGTCCCGGCCTGGTTGTCCAACTGGCCCGGGGTGGCAACTATCGCCCCAGTAAACAAGAGATCCGAACCCACGATGCTGAACTCGCCGCTCAAGCCGGAGATATTCGACCCATAGCCAAGCAGGTTCAGATCGAAGCCATTATCCACGCCGCTGATCAGGGTATAGGTACCCGGCGTGAAGCCCGCGTTATTGAAGAAAAAGCTCGAGGGCGAAGTGAGCGTCACCGGATTGCTCGAAATGATCTGATCGGACGTGCCGGAAGCTCCGAGGTCAAAAAGCAGCCTGCCTCCATTGAGATTCAGCCCCTGCACCGTGATCGACGTCGCATGCCCCACATCGCCGGGACTGAAATACCCGCCGTTTACCTTCACCGTGGAACTGGCCAGGCTCTGTGTCGCGAGCTGGCCGTTGTTCACGATCGTGCTGCCAGTATAGGTTTGGCTCTGCGCGAAAACCGTCTTGCCGACCCCATTCTGTTGCACGTTCACGCTGCCGGCAATGGTCGGAGCAAAGCTGTATGACGCGTGATTGTGATCAAAGATCAGTTTTGCGTCCCCGGCGCCTCCGACAACCATCGGGGCCAGAAGCGTTCCCGCCGTGGTGCCGTTGCCGATCTTGAGCGTACCGGAGGAACCCTGATCCTTGGCCAGACCCACCACGCCCAGACTTTGGACCACGCCATCGCCCACGAGATTCAGCTCCCCGGCGCCGGCTCCCCCGACCAGGATCGACACATCCGGCACAGCGCTGCCGCTCGGCACGGTTGCGGTATTCTCCCATCTGCCGCCACTGACTGTCACCGTGCCACTCGATGAAGCCTGGTATCCAAGAACACCGATACCGTCCTTAACCAACCCCCCATTGATCTCCGAGGTGCCGGTGCCGGAATTGCCGATCACCATCGTGGGCACACCTCCGGTCACAGGCAGCCCCCCGCTCGTGATCCATGAGCCGCTGTTGACCACGACCGAGCCGATAGAACCAGCATGCTCTCCCACGCTGGCAAAAGCGTCCTTAACGTCTCCGCCGGAGATCGTCAGGGTTCCCTTGCCATCCATCCCGACGAAAAGCTCTTCACTGTGCTCCCATGAACCACCCGAGACCGTGGCTGTGCCGACACCGGTCGCCCCATATCCAAGAAAACCGTTTGTATCCGATACCTGTCCGCCAGTGATCGTGAGATCGCCTATGCCTTGATCTCCAACATTAACCTGATAATTGCTCCATGTGCCGCCGCTGATATTGGCCGTGCCGTGGCTTCCCTGGGCTGATCCGAGAATGCTGTTGTAGGCCGAAACATAGCCATTCTCACTGACATTCAGGGTTCCCTCACTGCCGCTGTAGGTTCCCACGAGCAGCCCGGTGGGGCCTTCGTTGACCCACCGTCCACTCCCTTTCACCGTCACCGTCCCGTCACCTCCATCATTAATGCCGATATAAGAAGTGGTGTTGGAGGTATTTGTTACCGTACCGCCAGAGATGGTCAGAGTGCCTTTACCGGATGCGCCCACGCCGAAACCGAGGTTCGCATCATTGTTCCAGGCGCCTCCGGTAACGGTCACCGTACCGACGCTGCCCGCTCCATTCCCGATATCGATCACACCCGATGCGCCGGTGACCGACAAAGTTCCCCCGCTAACCAGCAGATCGCCAGTTCCAGAGGCGCCCACATAGAGGGAGGTATTGTCCCACGTGCCGCCGGAGATGACTGCATTCCCCGTAGTGCCCGCGCTGGCTCCGATATTGGTGACAGTGCCTGATAGTGCGCCACCGGAGACGACGACCTTGTCGCCACCGGCAACACTGCCTACCGAAAGAATATTATAGGAACCCGAGATCGCCGTAGGAAGCAAAGCCGTACCGCCATTATCAATGAAGGCCGTGGAGGAAGAAGTCGGCACCCCCGCGGTCCAATTACTGTCCTCGGTCCACAGGCCCGTCTGCACATCCCAATGCGATCCGGCGGATCTCGCCATCGCTGCGCTCAGCGCCAAAGACATCACCAGCCCCGCAACAAGAAAAACTCGCATAATATTATGGGGCGAGACTATCTGAACCTCAATGTTCGACAGGCAAGAGGGACTCGATGAACCCGGCTGCCTACTCCATGAATCCGGCAGAACATCCGCACTCTTGCCAGGATAAAGAAGCTCAACCCGGGAGGCTTCGCCTTCCGTTCCACCGCAAAATCGAACGCCGGGCTTCGGCATCCGAAACGCCGGTTCCGGGTGAATCCTGACCCGCAGGGAGATGTCCCCGCCAGACCTTCAGCTTTTATCTCGTCGCATTCTGCGACAACACCCTATTCCCCGGCAGCTCGCGGTTCGCCATAGGCAAACCCGGCCCCGGAGAAGGCAATATACACTTTGCCAAAGACATCCTTGTCGCCATCCATCGCGTCGATCCAGTCAAAGATCCCCAGCGGGTATTGGCCGATCCGATCCCAGCTTTTCCCGGCATCCGTGGAGCGATAAATCCCCGTTGCTCCCGCCGCCACGCCCGCCACGTAGATCGCGGGATACCCGCCCTCGCGCTCCGGTTTACCCAGGCCGACATTGAACGCCTGCGCAATCCCCGGCAGCATCGACCAGCTCTCCCCGCCGTCCTCCGAGAGCCAGAGCCCGCCCACCGGCGGGTTTCCCTGGCTGCCCTCGGCGAAAAGCAGATGCCCCGCGTGGCCCGGCACGGATTTCAGGATGGAATTCACCCGCCCGAGCGGCGGCGACTGCGCGGTCTTCACGAAGGTCGCGCCGCCATCCTCGGAGCGAAAGAACCCCTCGCGCGTGTGGTAGTAGTAAAAGCGATCCGCCGTCACGCGATCCGCGCAGAGCGGCTTCTGCGGGCCGAAGTACCCGCCCGTGCCGGACTCCTTCAGCCCGTCGCCGAGCCGCGCCTGCTGCCACGTCACGCCGCGATCCCTGGTGAAATACGGCAGCACCTTTTGCACCGGAGCCCACGCCATGCAGTCGGGGCTGGCGGCGGAAATCGCGATCGTCCCGTACTCCAGCCCGCCCGGTATGGTCTTGTCCTTCACCGCCGGGAAGATCGTCCACGTGATGCCGCCATCGGGAGAGAAGCCCGCCTCGTTCACATGCGGGCCAAAGCCGAGGTGATTGCGAAAGACCGCCGCGACGAACTGCGGGTCCGCCGGGCACCAATCCAGCGACCACGCGCTCATAAAGTACGGCACCGCCCGCCGCGCGGTGTAGGCATCGGGCTCGTCGAAGCGGAACACCCCGACATCCCACATCGCGCCGAGGGGCTTGCCTCCAGGCGGAGCGATCACGTCGTTGCCGCAGGTTTCCTCGATGCCCTCGCTGGCCGCCTGCCATGCGATGTCGGGCGTCGAGAGATCCCGCGCATGCCACACGCCGAAGCCCTCCGCCAGCCACAGCTCGCCCGAGGCGTCAAAGGCGATCTCGCCCACGCTCAGCCAGTAATTCTCCTGCTTCCCGAGCCATTGGATCGTGGGGCTCAGGTATTGAAAACCGTGAGCCGACCACGTCGCGCCCTGGTCCGTCGAGGCAAAGAACTGCCCGCCACTCACGATGAGCGCCAGCCGTTGCGCGTCCTTCGGATCGACCGCGATGCCGTAATACGCCTTGCTGCCGCCCTCCTTCGTCGTCGGCGTGATGTCGGTCCACGCGCCTTCCGGCGACCGCTTCCACACCGCGCCCGTGCGGCCCGCGTCATTGTCGTAGAGAACGTAATACGCTCCATCCGGTCCGACGGCCGCATCGCGCACATTGCCCGTCCCGGCCTGTTCCGCGCTGGCAATGTCCTTCCACGTCGCCCCGCCATCCTCGCTGCGAAAAACGCCCGCGCGGTTCGATGTCACATAAATTACCCGCGTCCGCTCCGTGCCATCCTCCGCCTTCACCGTGCCGCCGGAGGGATCAAAGACAACCGTATTGACTCCATGCGGTTCCGTGCCCTTCGGAATCGCCTCCACCCGCCGCCACGTCGCCCCCGCATCGCCCGTGCGCCAGAGCCCGCTTGAGATCGAGCCAAAGAAAACCACCCGGCTGTCGCGGGGATCGACCGCCAACCGCTCGCCATCGAGCCGCCCCTCGCCATTCGGCTCCATGCCCGCCTGCTGGCTGGCAAAATGCGTCGCCACCCAGGTATCGCCCCGGTTCGCGCTGCGATAGATCTGCCCGCGAAAGGCCATGTACGCGACATCCGGCTCGCCCGGAGCCGCCACGAGGCTGTCCACCCCGCCGTGGCATCCATAAGCCACCGCCTCCGCCGGCATCGAGGCATCCGTCACGATCTGCCTCCAGGTCGACGTTGAGGGCTCCCACCGGTAAGCCCCGGAAACATCCGTGCGTGCAAACGCCGGCCCCGCGCCATCCGCCCGCACCTCCATCCCCGTCACCCACCCACCCCCGCCGATCTTGAGCGGCTTCCAGTCGTACGTGGCGGAAAGATCGTCCGCCCAAAGCGAACCCGCCACCAAAAGCCCGGCCATGCAAAGCCCACGCCGGAAAGCATCGGAGATATTCATAAAGGGAGATCACCCGACCGGATCACGCCGGGCCCCGCCACTACAAAGAATTCCCGCCGGAATCGCAAGGCCGGGAATACCATTCAAGGCAGACGACTGACCACGCGCGATGCCCGCCAGGAAATGCCGATCGCGAAGAGCATCATGGTGCCTGCGAGAAGAAAAGTGGTCCGCATGCCTACTGCGATCTCCGCCGGAGTCGCATGGAGAAGATCCTCTTTCCCGACACCAAAGGCAAAGACCATTCCCAACCCAGATGCACCTGCAATCAAACCGACATTGCGGGACATATTCAGCAAGCCTGAGATCACTCCACGCCGGTCCGAAGGCGCGCTGGCCAGTGCAGCGGTATTGTTGGCTGCCTGGAAGAGCTGGTAACCGGGCGTAAGGACGGCGACGGCCAGGATGTAGCCGGCGACGCCGATCATCCCAGGCAGAAATGCCAGAAGGAATGCCGCCACCGTGAGAAGCCCAAGGCCAAGGGAAAGCACACGTCCGCTGCCCTGTGCATCAACAAGCCGTCCCGAGGGAACACCGCTGAAGATCGAGATGACCGGCCCGACTGCCATGACCAACCCGACCGCCGCACCAGGTAAGCCGAGGCCCAAGCCTAGATAAAACGGACCGACGACCAGTGTTGTCATCATGACTGCCGCTACGAGCAGATTAACGAGGAGATTGGGGATCACGCTCAACTGGCATATCGATGTCATACTGGCTGCTCCATCCCTTGTTCCTTTGCGCGATTCTGCGGGCAATATCATAAGAGCGACGGCGAAGACCAAAGCCCCCAAGGGAACCTGCATCCAGAATATCCCGCGCCAACCCGTCATGGGGATGATCAATCCACCCAGCGACGGCCCGAGCGCGGTACCCAGAGCCGAGGCGGTGCCCAACAGGCCCATGGCCCGCCCCACGCGAGCTTCACCCGCCGTCTGGCGCATCATCGCCATGGACAGGGTCATGAGGATGGCGGCCCCGAGGCCCTGGATCGCTCGCGCTCCGACAAGCATCCTTAGGCTCGGTGCCGCGCCGCACGCCAGCGAGGCCAAAGTAAACAGACCGATTCCTGTCAGCAGGACCGGCTTCAGACCCAGCGCATCGCCGAGACGTCCAACGATCACCACTGAGATGGTCATCACAGCGAGATAAGCCACCACCACCGCCTGCACCTGGGAAAACGGCGCGGAAAACGCTCCGGCGAGGGTCGGCAGTGCGATATTGGCGATACTCGTGCCGAGCGACGCTAGCAGCGTCGACCACGCCAGTGTGGCTGTCACCCCGCTTCCATTCTCCTGCGATGCGATTGAGAACCCCGGCTCATCGCGCCTTATTGACGAAACATTCATTTGATTTCATGCTGCAACCTCAAGTTAACTTGAGGTCAATCATGAAGTTTCTGGACATCGGAGAGGTCGTAGTCAGGAGCGGCGTCGCCCCCTCGGCGCTGCGTTATTATGAGGGAGCGGGGCTGATCTCCTCTGTTTCGCGGAATGGGTTGCGGAGACAGTTTGCAGCCGATGTTCTGTTGCGGCTGAAGTTGATTGCGCTCGGCAAGACCGCAGGTTTCTCGCTGGCGGAAATCGCCGGAATGTTCGGCAGGAATGGCAGGCCCGATCTGCCGCGACCCGTACTCCGTCAGAAGGCCGACGAGATCGACCGGCAGATTCGCGAACTGACGGCTCTGCGCGATACCCTCCGTCACGTCGCAGAGTGCCCGGCGCCATCACATATGGAATGCCCCACCTTTCGCCGACTCGTCGAAACCGCAGGCAAACGCAAAAGCAAACCTGCGAGAGCGAACGCATCGAAACTCCGAAAATCCTGAGTGGCCGGGGCGACAGGATTCGAACACGTGGATTTCACCAAGTGAATCATTGATATTGACCTAAAAGTAACAAAAAGGTAACAATTACTCCCATGAAATCGAGCTTGGAGGATGAAAATACCAAAAAGCGCGGACCGCTGGAAGTGATTGAAGGGAAAAACACGCGCATTCCGATTTACGATGCGGGAGGCGGGAAGGTCATCGCAGCCTACTATGCGGAAGGAAAGCGCAAGCTGGTCAAATTCCAGACGCTGGAAGCCGGGAGAAAAGGGGCCAAGTCCATCATTGAGAACCTGACGACCGGTAGCGCCCATGTGAGCGCGTTCACGCCCAAGCAAACGGCAGCCATTCACGATGCCGCAGATATGCTCAAGCCTGTGGGCGTGACGATTACGGAAGCAGTCCGGCAATTCACGGAAGCCCAGAAGATTCTTGCCGGCCGCTCCTCTCTGCTTGAGGCCACCCGTTTTTACGTCAGGCACCTGGAGGATGAGCAGCGACGAAGCGCCCTTGAGCCCATCACCTTTCCCAAGCTGGTGGAAAAGTTTTTGGAGGCTATCAAAGGAGAAAAATCCACCCGCTATGAGCAGGATATGAGCGCCAAGCTCAAGAAGGCGGCCAAAGTCTTTCGCGGCCAGATTCGGGAAATCCGAGCCGATGACATTGATACATGGATTTCGGGCATGAAGCAGACCAGCGGACGCACCAAGAACAACTATCGGGTGGCTCTGGTAACGCTTTTTTCATTTGCCCGCGACAAAAAGCACCTTCCCCGAGGCGAAAAGAGCGAGGCGGAGTTTGCCACGCGTTTCGGTAGCAAGGGGGGAACGATTGGCATTTACAGCCCGGAACAGTTCAAAATTCTACTGACCAATATTGAGGAACGGTTTTTGCCCTTTTTTGCTTTGGGCGGTTTCGCAGGATTGCGCAGCGTAGAAATCTTCCGCTTGGAGTGGAAGGACATCTGGTTTGATCAGGATGTGATCGAGGTTGGCAAGGATAAGGCCAAAACCGCAACTCGGCGGCTACCGCCAATCTTGCCTGCGCTGAAAGCGTGGCTGCAACCTCACGCAAAATCATCTGGAAAGGTGTTTCCGGGCGTTCGGGACGAAAGGCATTTCACCAAGCTTCTGAAGGCCGCCACGAGCAAGCTGGTGGATGTCGAGGGCAATCCCCTTGTGAAACCCGTTCATAATGGATTGCGGCACTCGTTTTGCTCCTATCGACTGGCCATTACCAAATCCGCCGCTCAAGTCGCCCTGGAAGCGGGAAATTCCCCGAAAATGCTTTTCGAGAATTACCGCGAGTTGGTGACGGAAAAAATGGCGCACGCCTATTTTGGGATTTCCCCAGAGGGGCAGCCCTCGGTTGAGAAACAAGCAGCTTGACGGATATTTCATCAAATGCTGCCGTTTCAACATTCGATGAAATGCCGAAGAAAAATGGAATAGGCTTGCTAATTTCATTTAAAATGCTATTTTCAGCATATGCTGAAATCTGGACGAAATTTGAAATCCGATGAATTCGAGCGCCAAATCGAAGATTCGATACGGAATCTACTCGGTAGGATACCCTTCCTGAAAGCGAAGCCTTTACAGCGCACCGATGTGGTTGGCGAACCGACTTGGTTAACGGATGTGGAGGCGGGGGAAATCTCTTGGCATTTGGTTGTCCACGGTATTCGACAAGGGCAGCCTCGTGGGGTTCGAAACGGCCTGCTTCACTTGCAGCGTTTCGGGAGTCTGGAGAAACCCTGTTACGGAATTTTGGTTGCACCGTTTCTTTCCGAAGAGTCGGCGCGACTTTGTGTCGAGGCGGGAATGGGCTACGCGGATTTGGCCGGGAATGCGCGGCTATCGTTTGGACAAGCCTTTATCGAGCTTCAGGTGGCGGATAATCCGTTTCTGGTGAAAAGGCACTTGCGGTCACTGTTTACGGCCAAAGCGAGCCGGGTACTGCGAGTGTTGCTGACGCCCCCCTTACGGGCGTGGAAGGTTTCGGAATTAGCGGAAGTGTCAGGCGTCAGCCTCGGGCAAGTAAGCAATGTGAGAAAACTATTGCTGGATCGCGAGTGGGCAATGGCCAGTGAAACCGGTTTGCGTTTGAGTAAGCCGGAGGAACTGGCCCGAGCGTGGCAAAGCTCCTACAAAGCCAGCCCACATTCGCGTGAAGCCGCCTACACGCTGCTGCATGGTGAGGCTCTTGAAAACGCGATACGGGCAGCCCTCGCCGAGGCAGGACACGGAGCGCACGCGGTTCTGGCATCCTATTCCGCCGCCCGCTGGTTTGCACCCTATGCCAGACAGGCAACCCAGTTCTTTTATGCCGACAAACACGGAGCGAAAATCTTGAAGCACCATTTGCGATTGCAATCCGTATCGCGGGGAGAAAACGTCGTTATCCTTGAGCCTCGGGAAGACGACGTATTTGCCGGTCGGGTAGAGGCCGCTCCGGGAATCTGGTGCAGCGGATTGGTACAAACATGGCTGGATCTGAGCGTCGGCGGCGAACGGGGTGATGAAGCCGCCGAGCACTTGTTGCAGGAAAAACTGCTGCCGGGCTGGAAGGAGAAAACTACATGAACGAACCGGAAATGGCCCGAGATTACCACGAGCGTGACGTTCGCGCTGCATATGCCGTCCTCATCGAAATTGGCCAGATACTGGGCGCATGGCGTGATAAATTCGTTATCGTGGGTGGAGCTGTGCCGTGGCTTTTGTTACGCGGAGCACGTCCGCAACATATCGGCACCCTCGATATTGACCTCGATTTGAATCCGGATGCATTGAACGATGGCGAATATGCGACTCTCGTCGAGGCTCTGGAAAAAAAGGACTATGAACGTGACAAAGAGGGATTGAAGCCGTTCCAGCTACGCCGCTGGGTGAGAGTGGATGATGGCGATGCGGTAGGAGTCCTGGTGGATTTGCTGATGCCCCGAGGCACCAGGGGCGATCGGAATGAAGAAAAGCTCGTCGAGGGATTGCGGGTGCAGGGAGCGCAGGGTGGCGACGTGGCCCTGACTCATCATGTCGTGCAAAAGCTTGAAGGAGTCATGCCCGATGGCCGAACCAATGAAGTCGAGTTGCTGGTGGCCACCATCCCGGCACTGCTGGTGATGAAAGGATACGCACTTGTTGGACGCGACAAAAAGAAGGATGCCTACGACATCTATTTTTCCGTACGCAACTATAGCGGCGATCCAACGGCACTCATCGCAAAATGTGCCACGCTACTCGACAACGAGGTCGCCCGCAAAGGCTATGAGCATATTGCTGGCAAGTTCCGCCATGCCGAGGATTTCGGACCGAAGACGGTGCGGCTCTTTTTGGAGGAGTCAGCCGCACTTGGAGAAATGACGCCAGACCAAGTACAGACAGATGCCTTCATGCAAGTTTCTGCTCTGCTTCGCGGTCTCGGACTTGGCCAATAGAGTAGCTCCCTGAGCTATCGCAAAACCTCATCCCGGCTGGCGATCCGACTGATCGCAAGCGCGGAAAAAAGTTCCTGCTTCCGGAAGAGTCGATGGCGGCCCAGCTTGTAACTTGGAAGACACCCTTGTCGCACATACTGATAAAGAGAGCGCAAAGGAACGCCCAACCAGCTTGCCGCCGCCTTGGCGTCAATGAATTCAGGCTCCTGTCTGGATGCGAGCGTTTGACCTCCCTCATTCAGGCTTTCGCCCGAAATCGAGTCAGCCGCTTCGTTTTCAGATTCATGACCGAGTTTGCATTCATCCGAAAGCTGGCCGGGAATTGTCGTTTGCATGGATTGCGATGCACCATGAATGAAATTCTGATCTTGCCTGCTCCACCAAGGTGACAACTTCTTCGTTCTCCAATCACCCAGCCATCCATTCCGCCGCCCAAAACCGATGTCCCCTCGGTCCCTAACCCGAGATAAAGAAAGGTGCGCGTGGTGGGGGTGGAAATCGCTGCTGGTATGCCTCGATGAGCAACCACTGAAGCAATTCCCAACCGCTCTGGAGAGGGCGAGGAATGGCCGCACCCGCGCCTTCGGTCAGCGGGATGGTAAAGATTCGAATAAAACCAAGCGCCCATCGAATTCGTTGATCGGCAAAATATCGTTCATTGTTTTTTGACCGTTTCGGCCATTCTTGTTTGAGGCAAAAATAACGAATCAAAGCATCAGTTTCGGAAAAGCAGCTTTCCTCAATGGCCTGCACCTCTGCATCGTTTTTCCAGTCGTCGTCAGGATGGCTCCAATGAATGCGCTCAGGTTTGCTTGCGTATGGCAATGTCTCCCGGCAATTTTCCAACACCCCGTGAAGAGCGCGCCAAAATTTCAGATGTTTGTCCTCTTCGTCCATGAGGCTATTTTAGTAGTGGTGTCGTTTCCAACGAAATGGAAGCAGCAGCAAACGCCAGAATATCAAAAAAAACAGAGCGACATCCACTACTCAGAATCGCCTTCTTTTTTCCCTACCGGTACAACATCAATCTTCAGAGCAACATCGATCACCCCGAACAGGAAAACGTAGGCCCCCTAAACAATAAGCCTATCCTTCTCGGCAGCGCGGACATCTACCATAAAGGCTGCAAAGGCCGGAAACCGGCCCGACCAATCGCGTACCTTTTGAATCAAAACTCTGAGAGGAGTGGGGTAAAAAGTTCTAGCCGCAGCCACCAGAACTTCAGGTCTCAGACCTTGGAAATAGGGCTTTAGGGGAAGATCCTCTTTGCGAACCTCAAAAATGTTGGCGAGGAAAACGGCAGAAAGTTCGAGTCCCCGAAAAGTAAGGGACAAGTCTCCGTCAATATCCTGATTCGGATCTGGGACATGACACAAGATTGTCGCTTCAAACGCTGGATAGTTCGCGGAAGAATTATAACATTCACCGGAATAGTCCGAGTCATGATCGAACAGCCGCCTCCGACCGAGGGTCTGAAGAGCGACCAGATAGTCCTCTTTGGTCAGGGTTTCCAAAGCTTGGAGAAATGAGGGAGAGCGATCCATATCGCGCAAGCTAAACGGCAAGGCGATGGAATGAAAAACATCTTCAGGCCGGACAATCCGGCCCAAACTGGCTGGCAACGATGAGGAAAGCGTCCGGCGAAGGCCGGGAAGCGCCCTCATGGTTGCCCGGAATGTTCCCGGTGAACGGAAAAGCCGCAGACAACGGTACGGGTCCTCCCCGTTCGGTTGCCTGCGGCGTCCTTTTCCCGAAAGTCGGATTAGAACGGCCTGTGGCCGAACCACCAGAAAGCAAAAATTGCCAGAGCAAAGCCAAAAGCGACGCATCCTGCGTACCATGCAAAGGAGACGGCGGGCAGTCCGCAGCCGGTGAGTTGCCTCGTGCAATCTTCCATCGTCTGCACGCTGGTCTCCAGTTTATCGGCCGCCCGTTCGGCAAAACGACCGAGATCGGCCATTTCTTCGCGGGTGGTGACGACCGTTCGCAGCAGCCCCTCAATGGGCAGACTTTGAATGGCTTCGTCGATGCGCTCGGTGGTCTTCTCCACAATGTCGTCCACCGGGAACCGATTTACGATGTCGTCACCGGCTGAACTCAGCCGGTCGGTCGCCCGCTGAATGGTCAGCGTGAGTCCTTGTAAGAGCCGGAGGCGGTCGTTGAGAAACTCAAACGAACTGGTTTGCTGGAGGTCAGCCATTCGGCCCGCCTCAACGATTTGCCCGGAAATCTTCTGGTAGAACGTGCCCCAGAGGCCGAGAGCCAGCATCAGTTCCAGAACCGGATCGTTCGGGTTTGTGATGTGCAGGCGAGCCAGAGCCTCCCGGAGTTTCAGTTGAACCTCGACCGGATAGGGAACGAGAAGTTCTTCGAGGACAGGAGGGATATCGCTCATGGCAGGAGTCGGGTTTTGACTTTCTCGAATTCCGCAAAAACCACCTGTTGGTATTTGCGAAGGCGGCTGCGGGTCATGAACTTGGTCAGTTCGCTGACCGGATCGGAAACCTCCAGTGCAGCGCCCACCCGAAGATCGTTCAATTCGAGTTTCTGGTGAACCCAATCGTCCAGCTTGGGCAGCGTGATTTCGGCGAGGTCGAGAGACTTCCGGTATTCCTCGCGAGCCTTGGACTTCGGGTAACTCAGTTCTTCGCCGCGCACCAAATTCTGAGCGATGAGAAAGGCAATGTCCTTTTGATGGGCGAGAACGTCTTTCGCCCAGAAGCCGATATTGGCCACGCTGTCGGTCGAAGAATCCACCACGCCAATGGCAGAAAAGCGCACCCCGTGCTCGTCACGGAGTGCATTGAAATCCACCTGCCTCCACCACGGTTCGATCCGATCGGTGGAAGCAGCCCGCATGTCGATGAGGGTGAGCGCAGTCTCCGAATCGACAATCTTTTCCAGCATGGAGTCGAGATCCCGCTGGCTGGAAACCTCGATAAATTCCGCGTCGGAATAGAAGCGCGAAAGCGTGTTGTTTTCATTGTCCAAGTCGATGGCGCGGAACGGAATCTTCAATGACCGATACCAATCGATGAGAAGAGAGATGAGCCAGCTCTTGCCGACGCCTCCTTTGCCGCCGATGGAGAAGACTACGAGTTTGCGGGATTTGGATTTGTTCATGATGTTTTAGTGGTTGATTCGCCGCGCGAGACGTGGCGGAAGGTTTGACGGGGACTTTGCCGGAAGATCGGAAGAAGGTTGCTCCGGCCTTGGAACGGCTTTGACTTTTCGGGGACGGCCTTTCTGGCGTTTACCATGCAAGCGGAGATACCGGCGCAATGTTGCTTCGCTGACAGAAATTCCGCTCCCTTTCAGTGAAGCCGTGAGTGCCGCCAGCGAGACGCCACTTTGACGAGCCTGGAGAAGGGCCGGTTGCACCCTGTCGAGTAGACGTGTGACAGAGTTTCGACGCGTACGAGGTTCGTCGGATGACAGCTTGAGGAGCGTTTGAGTAACGGTCTGAAAGTCGATAGAATGTTCGAGCGCCGCAATGTCGAGTTTCGTTCTCATAACGAAGCGATGACAGCACACCGCCTATGGCCTGCTGCTCCGACGACGGAACAAACGGATCCGTTCGTGACGGATCAGTAGGCGGTTGAATGCGCGGAGCCCAGACTCAAGGCATGTGCGCCTAATGACGGATCCTTCCTCGATGGAGGGACGTAGTAGTCTTTAACGGCATGGCTGTCTCATGACGGGCAATGCCTTCGTATTGACGGACGCCCGTCCGAACCATGACCTACCCGGTGACACTATTCACGATGGTCCGGTTGTGGCCTGATTTTCCTTATTTTATAAGGGGCTGGTGTCTATCCTCATTCTGATCCGGCTTCGGATCATCGGAATGTCAAATCCAGCTAGTCTGGAGGCATGTTTACAGCCAGTGCGATGAAGAACAAGGCGACTGCCCAGGTCTATTTCGACGAGCATCTGTCGCATAATGATTATTACACCGAGGGTGAGGTACAGCCGGGATACTGGATTGGAGAAGGCGCGGATCGCCTCGGTTTGCAGGAAGGCTCTCCTGTGGATCAATCTGCCTTCCTGAGCCTGTGCGATGGGCAACATCCAGAGACAGGTGAACGATTGACCCTGCGCCAAAATGCGATGGGGAATCGCCGCATCTTTTTCGACTTCACCTGCTCGGCCCCGAAGTCGGTTTCGGTGATGGCCGTCACCATGAATGACACTCGGTTGGTGGAAGCGCATCAGGCGGCGTCTCGCCTCGCGCTCAAGGAACTCGAACGGTTCGCGGCCACCCGTATTCGGGTGAAAGGAGCGGATGCGGATCGTCCGACAGGCAATGTGGTTGGCGCGGAATTCCTGCACACTTCCAGTCGGGCTCTAGACCCGCAACTTCATACCCATTTCACGCTGTTCAATGCCACCTACGATCCAAAGGAGAATCGCTGGAAGGCGCTTCAACCCGGTGATCTCTTCGCGGTGACCAAGTATGGCACGGAAGTTTACCGCAATGAACTCTGCCGCCGCGTACTGGAACTGGGCTATGAGGTGGATGGCTTTGAAATCAAAGGCATCTCACCGGAATTGATGCGAAAGTTCTCCAAACGTGCGGTAGAGCGGGACTCGGTCATCGCGCAAATGGAGGATCGTCTGGGGCGCAAGCTCTCCAACAATGAGGTTTCGTTGGCGGTCCATAAAAGCCGCTCACAAAAGGTGAAGGGGATTTCCTCGGCGGAAGTCCGTCAGCGCCAACGGGACCAGATGGCGCCTTCGGAAATCGAAACTCTGAAAAGCCTTCGTCAAAACGCCGATGGTTCGCCGATTGTCTCTCGGATCGAGCCATCCGCCGCGCTCGACTACGCAAAAGCGCATGTTTTCGAACGGGCTTCCGTTGTCCCTGAAACGGAAATCTTGCGGCACGCCCTTATTCACGGTCGCGGACAAGTCGATCTGGAAAATCTCAAAAGCCAGGTGGCGGCAGATAGGGATTTTCTCCGGGTAGGAAATGAAATCTCCACGCGAGAAATCCTCACTGCGGAGATGTTTCTGATTGAAAAGCTCAACGATGGGCAGAGCGCGTTCGCTCCCCTGGCTCCCGGCTACCAGCCTGCGAATCCCGCCATGGGTGAGGATCAGAAAAAAGCCATTGCCCATGTCTTGGGAAGCCCGGACCAGTTTACCGGATTCCGGGGACTGGCCGGGGCGGGAAAGACCACGGCGCTCAAGGAAGTTGATCTGGCCCTTCAGGATGTCCCTCGCGTGTTTTGCGCTCCCACGGCTGCGGCCACGGAAGTTTTGCGTAAGGATGGGTTTGAAGCGGTCACCCTCAAGGCGCTTTTGGTCGATCCCAAACAGAAACAAAAACTCCATCGGGGAGCTGTCATCGTGTTGGATGAAGCCGGGTTGGTCGGCCTCTCTGACATGCGGGATTTATTCGGCCTGGCAGCAGAAAAAGGCGCGAGAATCATTTTGTCTGGTGATACCGGCCAGCACGCCGGCGTGGCTCGCGGTGACGCCCTGCGGTTGCTGGAAGACCATTCGCTTTATTGTTACGGCCAGCTTGACCGGATTCGTCGGCAGCAACGTTCCGATTATCGGGAAACGGTGGAATTGGCGGCGCGGCACCGTCCGCAGGAAGCCTACGACAAGCTGGATGCCCTCGGTTGGGTGGAAGAACCGGAACAAATCTACGAAGCCGCCGCGACAGCCTATCTGAACGCGAGGGAGAACGGGCGCTCGGCGCTTCTCGTCGCTCCAACCTGGAGTGAAATCGAGTCCGTGACGGAATCTGTCCGGCGCAAGCTGAAGGCCGGTGGTGCCATCAGCGGAAGCGAGGAACAAATTTCGGTCTTTGACTCGTCCGGCTGGACCCAAGCCCAGAAAACCCATGTCGATCAATACCGTGTCGGTCAGTGCATCCTTTTTCAAAAACGCACCGGTTCGTTTCTGCTCAACGAGCGGGTGGAAGTCATGGATGTGCAGCCCAATGGCCTGCGGGTGCGTAGCGAAGATGGGAAGGAACGCACCTTTCGCCCTAGGTCGGGAGATTCGTTCGATGTCGGAGAACGCCGGGAAATCGCCCTCGCTCCCGGCGATCAGATTCTTCTCCAAGCCAACCGAAAATTAAACCGGTCCAGCGGAACGCTGGCGCTGGTTAATGGACAGATTGCCACGGTTAAAGCTGTGAAAGAGGGGCAAGTGACTCTCACCGATGGGCGAATTCTGCCCTCGGACTACCGCCAGTTTACCCACGGCTACTGCGTCACGTCGCATGCCGCCCAGGCTCGCACGGTGGATTCGGTTTTCCTCGTGGCTTCATCTCGTTCGGCTCCGGCCATCCATCGGGAACAGTTTTATGTGTCCATTTCACGGGGACGACAGAACTGCCGGATCTTTACCGATGACAAGATGCTCCTGCGGGATCGTATCACCCGCTCGACCCAAAGGCAGTCGGCGCTCGATCTGCTAAAGAAGGAACTGGCCGCTTTGGGGCTCACTCCTCCGCGAGAGGAAAAGACCGTCCCGCCCTCGGAACAATCCTCCCGCCTGCGTCCATTACGCTCCGCCCCGATGCTTTCTCCAAACTACTTTATCGAGGCTGCCAAACGAGCCTTCCGCCAGTGGGTCAGTCGGATACAGAAGACGCGTCAATCACCTGCAGCGCAGGCTGCGGCACAGCATGAGACAAATTCCCAAGTGATTCGGCCCGGTGGTCCCTCCCTCTAAAATTCCATGCGCGAAAAACTTTCCCTCTCCATTTATAGGTCGGAGCAAAACCCGCTGGCGATGGAATTTCATTGCCGGGATGGCCGTGTGTTTGGGTTGCCCTACAATCACCTTTTGAGCTTCCTGCATGAAGCCAATCCGGACGCGGAATTGCAGCCCAACGCGCCAGCGGAGCGAATCCTGCTCTCGTTTGCCACGCATGAGGTGGTTCTGCTGGGATGGTCGCTGAAGGGCATTGTGCCGCTCCTTTGCGTGGGCCAACTGGCTTCGGTTCATGTGGCCGATATCCGGTATCTGGCGACGGCCGAAAACGCGCCGTTTGTTCGTGACATGAGCATTCACCCTGTTTCTTCAAAATGAATCCGTTCCCGGAAAAAATTCTCGTTCCGACCACGGCCAATCGCATTCCATGGACAGAGAACGCACAAGCCATCATGTCCAGATTGCTCGACTTCCAAATCAATGCCTCCGCGTTTCTGATGGATGCTGGGCAACTGGACGATTTGAAGGCGGAAGCTTGCGAAAATCATTTCGACCGTGCCTTCGATGATCTGTTTTATCAGATTCCCAAGGAACTATGGTGGGAGGTCTTCCCGGTCAAAGTAGAGCTTGAAGAAACTCCCGAAACGGCCCCTGTTTCTGGTGGTCGCACCGCTGCGCCTCGGGTTACACTTTGAACCGGTTGCGATATTTTGTCCGGTTTATGAGTTCCTCCAATCCCAAAAATGTTCTCGGCCCGATTTTTCGCCAACTTCGGGAAAAGCAGGGTTTGAGCCATCTTGAGGTGGCGCAGCGCTATGCCCAAAACGGTTTCGAGTGTTCGGAAGATCGGATCATTCGGATCGAGAATCAGGACGAACCCATCAAGGATTACGAAATTTTGATTTTCGAACGCATTGTCGGAGCATCCGAAATCACACAATTCTTCAGTCGAGAACTCGAAGCACGGTTTGGTAAGAAGGAAACTTGGCAGCCGCTTTAGTAGCGGGAGTTCAGTCTGGCCGAGAGTTTCTCGAACAGGTTCGGGGCGTGCGGGTCGATCGAAGTCGGGAGCAACTCGCGGTAGGTCACCTCGAAAACGCGCATCAGGAAAAACATCTGGTATTCCCGGACGCAGTGTAAACCGCTTTCCAGTTTGGCTACGGTGCCACGTGAAATATCCCATCCCGCGATCTGCAACTTTGCGGCTAACGTGCCCTGGGACCAGTTCTTGTTTACCCGCAGTTTGCGAATCTGCGGCCCGACGATGTTGTTGACTAACCTCTTCATAAGTTGAGGCCAATCTGCCGGGTTTCAGGAGAAGATCATTTCAGGGGGGAGCCAGATGGCAAAGCATGTGATAAGCCTGGCTATCCGGCGGGTTCGTCACATTCACCGAAAATGACGCAACGCCCGCCGCAACTTGGAGATGCCTGCCCTACCGACGGAAAATGCGCGGTCATGACCTTCCAGCGTGAAGATCATTTGATCGCGAGATTTTTGATGGAGATGGCGCAGTGCTCCGAGGTTGACCAAGACGAAGCGGTCGGCCCGACAAAAGAGTTCCTTGGGTAGAATTTCCTCCCACGTACTCAAGGCTTGCCGAATATAGTGCTGCGTTCCATCGCTCAAAAAAACCGTGGTATAGTTTTCGTCGGATTCAATCCCAGCGATATTCGCCACATAAACTCGCCGAGCTTGTTTATCCCATTTCAAAATCATGGAATCATCCACGCGATAGGGCAGTTCCTGGGCGCGGGGCGGTTCGCGGTGAATGCGCTCGATGGCATCGGAAAGATGATCCTTGCCCACCGGCTTGAGCAGATAGTCGATTGCGTTGACGGAGAAGGCTCGGACAGCATGTTCGCTAAATCCCGTCACGAAAATAACCGCAGGAACCGGGTTGAGTTTTTCCAACAGGGAAAAACCATCATCTCCGTTGAGGTCGATATCTAGAAAAATCAAGTTCGGATGGAGATCGTCGCACAGGGAGACTGCCTCAGCTATTGAAGCGGCTTCACCGAGCACTTTGACATCGTGACGGCCACCTAAAAGGAAACGCAGGTGATCACGCGCGCTTTCCTCATCTTCCACGATAATGGCTTGAAATACGGTATGGTTCATAGCTTGGCAGGGATGGTGATGCGAACGGTCACCCAACCGTCATCCTCGAGGGTTTCGATACGGTGTTTTCGTCCGTAGAGTCGCTGCAGTCGGCGATGGAGGTTGTCCAGACCAATGCCGCCACTGATTCGATTCGGATCGGGCTTGATCCAGTGACCTGTGTTGTGAACCGCCATGACCAGATAGGAATCCCGTTGGCTTACTTCGATCCGTATGGAAACCGTGGAGCGTTTGAATTGCAGACCATATTTGACGGCGTTCTCCACCAATGGCTGGAGGATGATTCCGGGAACTTTGAGATTTCGAAAGGCTGGATCGACATGGCCGGCAATATCCACCTTGGAACCAAAGAGATTTTCCTCCAGTTTGATGAAGTCTCGTAGCGCATCCCACTCTTCCCCCATGGTCACAAAATCGTCCTTTTGATGGCGGAGAGAATAGTTAAAGTAGTTCGTGAGAGATTGAACCATCCCGGCCGCCCTGGCATGAACCGGTTCAAGTTCGGTGATCACGTGCTGGAGAGCGTTGGTCAGCAGGTGGGGATTCATTTGTGCCCGTAACATGCGGAGATCCCGTTCCGCTTCCTCTCGTTGATTGCGGACCATGAAATAAAGCAGACTCCAACAGGTGAAGAGACCAAAGCGAAAATAGAAGATGCCCAAGGAAACCGAGCCTCCGAAAATGGTCCGGCGTTCGGAGGGAAAGATGTCGCCAACTATCCAAAAGAGCAGGACTTGAGCGAACGCCGAGCACGCAACGCAGAGAGCAACAATTCCACCGAAGTAAAGAATAGCATAGTGATTCCGATAAAATCGCTGGTAGATCGCGCCGAGCCAAAAACTTAGGATAATACTGATACTGTCGTGTGTTCCCAATGATTCCAAGGCCCAAAGAAAATCACCCTCCGCTTTCAGCTTGGCAGGAAAGATAAAAAGCAAAAATATCGGCCACGCTACGAATTGAAATCTTAAAAAATCACCGAACAGCATTCGTAAGCCGCCTCACAAGCGGCCCATCATCCACCCAATGAGGACTGTCAAAAATTCCCAATACAAATATTTTTCCGAAAATTTAGAATATCATTAACATAACGCATGAAATCTTCTTTCATTCCATATGATCGATCGCTTTTATTTCTTATGCAATTACTGACATCATTGCTTCGGACACCTGTCCGATTAGCGCTTCTTTCTTAAGATATCTTTCAAATTCATCTATAGCCAAGACACCCATTCGACGGCATTCCTTTCCAATTGCGCCTGCAATGTGTGGAGTAAGAATAATATTCCGTAAGTCATAGAGAGGAGAGTTCAAAATCGGAGGCTCCGGATGGGTGACATCTAGGAGAGCAAATATGTCGGGGCGGTTCCTGAGAGCTTCGATCATTTCCGGTTCGTTAACGATGGCTCCTCGCGCGGTGTTTATAAAAGTTGCCCCCCTTCGCATTTGCTTGAAATGACGTCCGCGGATCATGCCTTCCGTCTCTGGCAGCCAAGGGGCATGGAGCGATACCACGTCGGCCATCTTGAAAAGGTCGTCTAGGGAGGCTGATTGGACGCCCAGATTGCGAGCTTCTTCTCGGGACAGCAATGGGTCATAAACCATGATTCGCACGTGGAAGGGGCGCAAAAGAGCCACGAGGTGCCGAGCAATCGAGCCCATCGAGATCAGCCCGACGACACTTCCATAAATTCCAGGACAGGAGACCTGTCGGTACCTCCGTCGGACGCGTGTTTCCTCCATCTGTCTCCACATGGATTTCAGGCTGAGGAGTATCTGCCCCAGTGTAAACTCTGCGACCGCTGCGGCGAGGGCCTTGTTGGATGAACTGACGATGATGTTCCGACGCCAGAGCGCTTCCGTAGTGAAACAGCGAACGCTTCCCGCAGCATAAAACACGGCTTTCAAGTTTGGAGCCGCAGCTAGAAAAGTTGCGTCGCACATCGGCATCCCCCAGCCAGAAAGAATGATCTCTGCAGACTCCAATGCTCTTGGGTTTTCGAGAATCGAGGAGGGATCGTAAAAGGGGATAGATTGCGAGGTGAGCCGCTGCAAGCGTCTGCACTCTTCCGTGCCGTAAACATTATTCCAGTGTTCATGGGCAAGAAGAAAAATGGCCTTCGGGATCATGGCGAAATTTCCAGACCCTCAAGAGTTGGAGATAGCCTCATCTGGCAGGGGCGCAATATAGTGGTTGGGGCCTCCTTGCCGCTTCCAATGGCGAATCACCAAGAACATAGGAAATATCGCAATGCCTGCTAATATGGTGGTCCAGAGAAAAGCCAGCCGATAATCATTGTGAAAGGTGTCTATCCATGTTCCGATAAGATAATTTCCCACGATCAGCCCGCCACAGCCGAAAACATTCAGCCCACTGGAAAATTGGCCAAACTTTATCGCGGGAAACAAGAGCATGGCTGTAGCCATGCTCCCTAGCGTCCAGGCCACTATCGGGAGCGTAAACAAGAGAGAGTATATCATGTAGAGATGCCATGTCTGGACGGCAAAGTATCCAAAAAGAGGTAAGAGGGACAAGCCTACGACCGACCCCAAGGTGATCCACAACGGCGAAAAACGATCGCACAGCCAGCCGACGGGAAAGAACACGATCGCGGAGAGAGCGGCCGTCCACGAAAAGATATGGCCCATTCCATCCATTGATATCCCGAGAGACTCCTTCATAAAAAGAGTCGAGAAGCTGTTTGCGCAGGAAGTCGCAGACATGACGAGGAGGTAAGCAAAAAAGAAATGGCGGTAGAGCGGAACCCTCAGGCTGTCTCGGAAGTAGGCGGCGAATGTTCTCAGGAATCCAGTGCGATGTTCTTTGGACTCGAAAGGAGGGTATTCTCCCTCTTTCACCTGTGAGCACATCGAAAGAAAGACGACTAAATAGAAGAGGCCCACTCCGAGACATATTTCTCTGCGATGCGAGAGGAGATGTGGAAAAACAAACCAGAGGAAAAAGACCGAACTGACGGTTCCCACGATGCGGAACCAAGCCAGAAAACGCGCCATAACCGGCAAGGGCACCACGTCTCTGATCAACCAATTATAGGCGTTGACGAGTACCATATTTAAAAAATGGAAGCTCACGACCGTCACGCCAAGAAGGGTGAGTATAAAGGAACCCTGCTCGATCTCCCAAGGCAGACACCACTGAATCCGGTAGAAAAGCCAGCCGCCGATCTCGGGGGTAAATCCGATCAAGATAAGTGATCCGACCACCATGGGAGTCACTACGTAGAGAAATGGAATACGCCGTCCGATTTTGCTGCGAAAGCCGTCGCTCCATTGGCTTATCCCGGGAAGAAAAAGGACATTGACGAGCCCGGCCAAACTTCCAGTCATGACGCCAATCAGTGTGTTTGAGGCGTTGAGTTCCCTGAGGAAGATCGGGATAAACCGGCTGAAAATCGACTCGAAGAAGTAAAAGGCGAAATCTCCCCACAGGAGCCAGAAAGATAAGATGATAAGGTTGCGCTTTGTATAAACTAGAGTTCCGGCCCGATAGTGGCGGTCTTGCATAAGTAAGGGTGCGGTCAAAACTCTAGATGAAGGGCCTTCTGTCGAGGACGAGACGCAGCGGCTTCCGCGTCGTCAGATGACCTGGCAATGCCGTCTGCAATTCCGCCAATGCGCAAAGCGAGCCAAATAGCAGGTGAATGTCATCAAAAGGCACCGGCATGGTATTTATCCGATCCAGCAAAAAGCCACAGAATTGGTCTGCAAAGGATGACAGGATTTGCCGTGCCTCCTCCCCACGATGACTGCACTGCCGAAGCGAACGGGTCAGGCAATAGACCCAGTCGATATCAGAGAAGCTGATTTCCGTTCCCAGCGGAGGCCAAAGGTTTTTGGTCCGGATTTCGAGGCATAAATCAATCAGTCGTGCCGGATATCTTTGGGGACGTCGGGCGTACTCATGGTTGAAGAGGTAATGAAAGGAACCAGCAAGATGATGAAAGAGAGGCTTGCTCTCGGGGGTGAAAAGGCGACCCCTTCTCCAAAGTCCAGTCTGGGGATCGGCCTGCTGCCAAAGCCAGGAAAAATACCGCTCCTCCCATTCGCTGTCTGATTCTTCGCAAAGCACTTTTGCAGCGTAAATGCCTGCTCCCTGATGAGACGCTTCCCAAGGACCTTCTGCCCAGTTCAAGCCATCAAGAAAGTCTTCCAGAGCTCCAGGGGCATCCAGAGTGCGGAGCTCGATGAGAGGATGGATTGGCCTAGCATCGAATAACTCTAGAGCGGCGACACAATGGGCCGTCACATGGTAAGGATGGTGTGTGTCTTCGGAGAATAGGCCAGTCGCCGCATTCTGCAGGGACTGAATCACGGAGATACTGGCTGCGCGCTCCTCGTCTTCTCTCGGGAAATGCCCCAGGGTATAAAGAATATTGGCGGCGTCCGCACATCCATAGGGGTTGAGGTCATCGATTGCCGGGCTATTTTTCTTCAGTGTGCCGATCCAGCGAGCATAGCGACCGGGGCCAATTCTAGCGGTAGCCGTGGCAGCGATGGCGGCTTCCACGACAGGTTGGATATCCAAGGGAGAGAGGGTCACGTTGGCGGAGAATGGTTCCCTTCTGAATTACCTCCGCCCAGGGCGCGCCGCCATGTCCTATTCTCTCATTCGGGCAACTCTTTCTTGCGGGATGCGTGAAGGAAAGAGGAAGGGGCGATTCCAAGCTGGCGCTTGAACGCCGTGGAAAACGCAAAGGTATTTTCGTATCCCACCGCATGCGCCGCCGCCGCGATCGTATGCCCTGCCGAGATGAGGGAAATAGCCTGCTGCATGCGCAGCCGGGTCACATGCTGCATGGGACTGCACCCGATTTCACTCATGCAGAGGCGACGCAGATGTTCCGCGCTATAGCCTGATAATTGGGCAAGGGCCGGAAGGGTCCACGGTTTGCCCAAATCGGCCTGAACGATGAGCCAAAGACGCCACAACCGGGAGGAACGGTAAGGCTCCAGGATGCGCACTCCCAACGTGCCAAGAATTTCCCCCCAATGATCGAGCATGGCGGGCTCCCGCCGGGTGGATATCTCCTGATGCAGCCCCCACAGGGCATGCTCCAGCGGCCGGGGATCGATTTCGATGAGGACAGGCTTGGCGATATTGGGCGCCCCTTTCCCGATTTGTCCATGGGCATACCCTATCCAGCCAACCTCCCACTGTCCCAGGCTCTCGTACGCATGCAGTCGCGCCGGAGGAGAGACATAGGCCTGGCCGGCTTCACAGCGCCTCCACTGGTTGTCCACGAAAACCCTCCCCCTCCCGCGAAAGCAGACCAGAATCTGGCCCCGGATGGGATGATGTCGCACGAAGCGAAACGCCGGACCTGCCAGCGAGACGCCCGCCAGGCCGATGGCATATCTGTTCAGGGCCGGACAGTGTTCCGGATGGATCAGAAACTCGCTGCTTGTCCCTCCGATCCTGTGTATTTCACGAAGGTGGTTGTGGATATCACCCATTCCATAAACGGATATCCGCAGTTACTCTTTGTTGAAAATACAAATCATGATTCCCCGGCCCGAATACCCTCGCCCTCAATTTGTGCGTCCGAATTGGCTTTGCCTGAATGGTGAATGGGAATTCGAGATCGATGCCGGCGACAGCGGGCTGGAGCGCGGGTTGGTGACGCGCCCGTTATCGGGGCGGATCTCTGTTCCCTTCTGTCCCGAATCGAAACTCTCCGGTGTGGAAAACACGGACTTTCTCAATGCGGTATGGTATCGCCGTCGGGTGAAGATTCCTTCGGAATGGGAGGGAAGCTCCGTCCTGCTGCACTTTCAGGCGGTGGACTACGATGCGACGGTGTGGGTCAACGGCATGGAGGCGGGACGGCATCGGGGCGGCTTTACCCCCTTTGCCTGCGATTTGCAGGACATTTCCGGAGCGTTCCCCGGCCAGGTCATCGAGATCGTCGTTCGCGCCCGGGACGCGCACCGGGGTTCCCAGCCTCGGGGGAAACAAAGCGACATCTATCACAACAAACGCTGCCTTTACACGCGGTGCACGGGAATCTGGCAAACCGTCTGGCTCGAACCGGTTTCCGAATATGCCATGAAGAGGCCGCGGTTGACTCCCGATATCGAAAGAAACGTGATATTCTTGGAGCAGACGTTCTCGAGGACGCGACCGGGCCTGCGGCTGCGCGCCCGGCTTGAGGACAAATGGGGCGTGGTCTCGCAGGGAGATGTCCCGGTCGGGGCGAGCCTTCTTGCCAGTCTGGAATTGCCTGTTCCCGAAGATCGCCGCCGGCTGTGGAGCCCGGATGATCCCCATCTGTATGATGTCTTTATTGAATTGCTTGATGAACACGGCCTGGTGATTGACCAGGTGTCCAGCTATGCCGGCCTGCGCAGCGTGGCCATCGATGGAAAGGCTGTCCTGCTCAACGGACGGCCTCTCTTCCAGCGATTGGTTCTCGATCAAGGCTACTATCCGCACGGTCTGCTGACTGCGCCTGATGACGACGCCCTGAAGCGTGACATCGCATTGAGCCTGGATGCCGGATTCAATGGCGCCCGGCTTCATCAGAAGATTTTTGAGGAACGGTTCCTCTACCACGCAGACCGCCTCGGCTATCTGGTCTGGGGGGAGTTTCCTGACTGGGGGTGCAATCTTTCGGGGCCGTCGGGCGATAACCAACAACCCGATTCCACCTACGTCACCCAATGGTCTGAGGCTCTGGAGCGGGACTACTCGCATCCCTGCATCGTCGGGTGGTGCCCGCTCAACGAGACTTGGCAGATTATCACCGATCGAATCCGGCGTCTGGATGATGTCACGCGGGGAATGTTTCTGACGACCAAACTGGCCGATCGCACGCGGCCGGTCATTGATGCCTCGGGCTACTCCCATCGCGTGCTGGAGACCGACATCTACGATAGCCATGATTACGAGCAGGAACCCGCCCGGTTCGCGGAGAATCACACCGGCCTGGCCGAAGGAAAGCCGTTCCTCAATCGGGAGCCCAACTCGACCCACGACATCCCGTTGTCCGTCCCGTATCGGGGACAGCCTTTCTTCGTAAGCGAGTTTGGGGGCATTTGGTGGAACCCGGACGCCGGGCCGGGGGATGGCTCCTGGGGTTATGGAAAGTGTCCGGCAAGTCTGGAAGAGTTTTATGCCCGCTTCGAAGTGCTGTGCCGGACGCTGCTCGATAATCCGCATATGTTCGGGTATTGCTACACCCAGCTTACCGACGTCTTTCAGGAGCAAAACGGGATCTACCGGTTTGACCGGACAAGGAAATTCGACCTTCACCGGATTCGCCAGGCCCAGCGGCGTCCCGCGGCCATCGAGGCGGATGAGGGGGTATTTCCGCAGCCGCAAACTCCCGCCCAGCCCCTCAAGAAGGGCGACGCCATCGAAGAGCCGCAGGTTTCCTCCGCCGTTTATTCCGCCTAGCATATCAAACTCCCCCCATGAAACTGCTCATCGATCGGGACCTCGCGTGCATAGCCCCGATTCTCCATTCATACGGATATGCCGCCGAGGTGTGTTCCTCCGAGAAATTTGCCCGGGAGGCGCCCGGGGCCGACAAGTCCGCCCGGCTGCTGATCGCTGCCGCCGACAAGTTTGGGATATTGACCAAAAAAATGGGCGGCGAATGCGGGCTTCTGTTTTTGGAGGACCCCGTCGCCTGTCCCCGCAATATTAAGAGGATCGTCATTCCTCTGCTGGCATCCTCTCGGTTTGAAGTCTGCGAACGCATAACACTCGTCTCCGCCTCCGCCCAAAGGCGTATTACCCGATACGAATACAAGGACGGGCTCCAGGTGTCCCGGACGGTCATTCCCCAGGGCAGCTCCGAGACCCTGCTGGGCCATGGCGGGGGGAGCAAGTCGCCGTTGCTGACCGTGGGTATTCAAAAGGCGGGAATCTGTGATTTCCGGGCGCCCTACGAAGCAACCTGGAAAGGCCTGGACCTTCATATTCTTGGCGTTTTGGTTTCGGGGGAGGCGACTCTTGGATTTAACGGGGAAGCACAAAGCCTTCGAGCGGGAGAGACCTTCTTTGCGGCGGCGGGTGCCGAGTGCCGGTGCCGCATGACCAAGGATGGCATGTTTTGCTGGTTCTATCTCCTGCCGGAATTCTGTCCGCCGCTCTCCGCGGACGCCGAGGTGTACGCCGGCCTCTCTCCGAGCCCCGAAGCTTTTCTCACCTATTTGCTTCGGTATATCGAGGAATCCAGCAGTCCTTTTGCGGACTCGCAGTCCGTCATGTCATCCTTGACCGGGATCATCCGGCAAATGATGCGCCGCCATCTGCTCGCGCTGGGGCTTTCCGCTGAGGAGAACGGGAGCAGGCGGCGCAATATCCAGAAAGCGATACAGACCCTTCATAGCAATGGATCGAAAGCCTGGAGCGTCGAGGATTTGGCCAGGGAAGCCGGATGTTCCGTCGCCCAGTTTCACCGCCTGACGCAGAAGATCCTTTGCAAGACGCCGGGGCAGATGATCCGCGAGACCCATATGCAGCAGGCTGGCGAACTGCTGGCCCGCACCGACTATAAGCTGGAGCGTATCGCCTCCCTTGTCGGCTACTCAGACGCGTTTTCCTTTGCGCGGGCTTTCAAGAAATACATCGGTGAAAGCCCCGGTCGTTACCGTGAAAGGTATCGGAACCCCTCCGCATTCCCCAAATCACTGGCCTCTTGATTGTTCTTGTGTCGTTTATTTCCTTTTCTTCACCCGCCCGCCTGATCGTGACGTCCGCTTTCATGATGGGACTGCTGCAGGCCGCGCCCGCCTCACCGGAAGGCCCGGCCCCGGTTTTCTCCGAGAATGACAGGCAGGTTGTGATTTCCGGTTCATCCTATTCCGCCGCCTTTTCCAAAAAGGACGGAAGCTTTCAGATTTCTTCGGGCGCCAAGGCTGCGCCGTTTACGCGAAGCCGCCTGCTTTGGAAAATCGAACGGCGGGAGCAAGCTGATTCCCTGGACTCGTCCGAATTTCTGGATCAAGGCGGCTCCTTTCGCAGCGTCGTTGACAAAAAGACAAACACCCTCCTCCTTGAGTACGCGTCTCCGGATCTTGCCGTGACGATCCGGGTGGCGCCCGGCGCGGACAGCTTTGATTTCATCGGGGAAATCGTCCGCACCAGCAAGGAGATCACCTGCTTTCTGCTCCCGGCGGATCTGAACTTCGCCGCGAAGGATGTGCGTCTCGTCGTATTCCCGCAGAGCGGCCTGCGCTCATACGGCATCGGCTTTACCGAAAAATTTTTCGGAAAGCACGCCGCGGAGGATGTCGCGCTCCAGCCCGTGATGACGGGCGGGTCGCCCTATGCCTTCCTCTTCGGCCAAAGCCCGAAGGTGCTTTCCAATATGATGGAACCCGTGCGCCTTCAGGTGACGGAAGAGGGGCGGGAGTGGTTCACCTCCGGGCAGATCGAGGCGATCAGCCGATATGACATGCGCATCAATCGCGCTTCTAAGCTGGGACAGTTCCCAGCGCAATATGAAAGGCGTGCCCAATGTCACTCGGCTGCTGATGGGGGAAAGAGCGGCAACGATGGCATCCTGGAAGCGATCCGGGCCGACGGGTGGGGCTGGTTGTGGCGGCTTACCGGCGTGGATACTTCCCGCGAGGTATCGCGCACGAGCGTGCTGGGAGTGCTCGAATATCTCGCATCGCATCCGTGGCCGCAGCCGCAACCGCTGTTTTATCCGCAAATCTGGGATGTGGAGATCCCCTCGTCCCTTGCAAAGGCGGCTCCCCAACCATGATGCAGGCTTTCCCATACCGTCCGGCCATTGTTCTGCTTCTCCTCGTTCCACTTGGGGCCTTTTGTCGTGACGTGACGTGGGAGACTCCTTCCGCGTGGGTGCGCGTTTCTCCCGGGATCGGGCGCATCTCCGGCTGGGGCGCATCTCCCGGGCGCGATCTTCTCTGGATGAAATCCGAGAACCCCCGGGGTCCCGGGATCGCGGTCTGGGAGGGATACCGGAATTACGGGGGGGACAAGCTTTGGCTCCTGCCGGAAAAGCTGCGCCCATTTGCCTACGATTCCTTCGTGCCGTCGCCGGAAACCGACAGACGTCGTTGGGCGTTTCATTCGGACGGGCCTTTCTCCGGCAAGCTCGTCAGTCCCTCAGCTCATATCCCCGGCGTCCGGATGGTTCGCTCCTTGGAACTCGATCCAAAGAAGCCGGTGCTCACGATCTGGAATGAAATCCGCAAACAGTCGGCATCCCCCTTTCCACTGCACCTCTGGAGCGTCACACAGATCAGGCTTCCTGTTTATTTTCTCTTGGAGGCGCGCGGCGAATATTTCCCCGAAGTCCGGAGATACTTCCGGTATCGCGGAAAGGAATCCCGCGCCCAGATCGTCGAATGGGAGAGTGTTCTTCGCGTCGAAATGCCGCGTGAAAATTTCGACTATGACAAAATCTACGCCTTTGGCCAGTTTATCGCGGCGGTGTATCCGGATGTCGTGTTCGTGCAGTGGATGGATTCGCCCGAGGGAGGGGCCTTCAGTGACGGCGGCAATCTTCAAGTTTACGCCAACCCGGCTTATGCGGAACTGGAAATAGCCTCGCCTCTGCGCTTGCTCCAACCGGGACAGACGATGAAAACCGTGTTCAGCGAATTCTCTCTCCCCCAGCCATGAAAGAATGCATCATTCCTTTGCGAGAAAAAAACATGGGCATCCGCTGTTCTCAGCGCGATCCTGAAGAGTCCCCCTCGATGCTCCCGCCCTCTCAAGCATTCCCCGCCGCTCCGCGAACCGGCGCGCCCGCCTTTTCCCTGGTGGAGCTTCTGACCGTTGTGGCGCTGCTCGTTGTGCTGCTGTCGTTTTCCGGGCCGGCCATCCGGGCTATCGCCGGAGCGGGCTCGGTTCGGAAGGCGATTTCCGACGTTGCTGATACCTGCGAGCTGGCGCGGACTTATGCCATGACCCGCCATACCTATGTCCGGGTGGCGCTGGCTCAATTACCGGCCGGAGGGCGGTTTGCGACGCCGGTCACCGTCGTGGTTGTCATCAGCCCGGCGGAGGGCTCCCTGGCCTCGGATACCGCTGCCGACATGGGGAATCGGGAACGGTGGCATCTCGTCACCCGTCCGCTGATTCTCGAAAATCTCTGCGTTTACGATGATCTGCAGGCCGGGATGCCCGACACCAGCAATGACGCGCTTCCTTCCGGCACGGACATCGGTTCCTTCACCCGGGACATTCCGTCATTGGGAGCCGTCACGTTTTCTTCCATCCTTCAATTCAGCCCTTCTGGAGAAGCTGGAGTGTTGAAGAATGAACCTTCCCGGTATATCCGGATCGGGTTCGACGAACCTTCCGGTTCCGACAACACGGCAGCGCGCCGTGGGCGGAATCCCTTCATTCTCCGGCTTTCAGGAATCAACGGCAGCCTGACCGTCCTGCGAAAGGAAGACATGTGAGAAACCGACGCTATTGTCGATCGGCCTTCAGCCTGGTCGAAGTCGTGATGGCTCTGGGCATCATCTCCTTTGCCCTTCTGACGGTGCTGGCCTTGCTGCCCCTGGGAATGAAGAGCAACCTGTCTTCGGTCGAAGAGACTCGCGCGTGCAACATCCTGACTTCCCTGGAAGCCGACCTGAGAAACTCTTTCAGCGAGGCAACTCCCGCCACCAGCGCCATTTTCCAGCTTCCCGCTCCCTATAAGTCAGGCGGCAGTCCGTCCCGCCCGGCCTTCAACGACTCCCTGACCGCGGGAAGCTTTTATACCACGGGACTGGATGAAGACGAAATGCCGGTCGGCCCCGGCCGCGGAGTGAGGTACCAGGCGTCCCTTGTCTACATCCGTATTCCCTCCTCCGGCAGCCTTGCGCCGATTCAGGCGCGTTTGGTGGTAAGCTGGCCGTGTCTTCCCTCCGCAACTGCCGCCGACGTGACGGATCAATCCAAAGTCAACGGCTTCGTCGAGAGCCTCGTGACCTTCCCCTCGCCATGAAAAGACGATGCTTCGTTCGCATTTACGGCCGCCGGGCATTTTCCCTGGTGGAGCTTCTGGCGGCGGTCGCCGTGTTTGTCATACTGGCTTTGGTCCTCGTTCAGATCACCAACGCCACCAACCAGTCCACCCGCGCGAGCACCCGCATGTTGGATGCCGCCTCGCAATCCCGCCTTGTTTTCGACCGGCTGGGCCGGGATCTGGCGAATCTGCTCAAGAGGGACGACATCGACTTCCATGTGGGAACGGGCGCAAATGCCGATCTGCTCGGGTTCTTTTCCCTGGTTCCTTCCGCATCCGTCGGCAGCAATCGCGGCCTGTCCCTGATCGCCTACCGGATCGGCACGCCAGCCGGGAACGTCAACCACCCCTGCCTGTTGCGCGCCGGCAAGGCGCTCTCCTGGGATGCCACGGAGTTTTTCGGTCTCGCGCCAACCTCCGGCTTGCCCTTGGCTTGGGAGGAGCTTCCTGCGGGCCTTCAGCCGGGCCAGGACGACTTCGACCTCCTTGCGCCGGGAGTCATTCGCATGGTGGTGGGATTCCAGCTTTATCCCGACAACGGCCCGGCGGTGCTCGCCAATGGCGCCGTGATCGAGCATGCCCGCGGGCAGGTCGTCTATAGCCCGCCTATCCGCGTTCTTTCTTCGGCCAATGGGGGCGCGACGGCGAAATACGTGGACCTTTGCCGTATCAGCGCGCTGGTGGTCGGTCTGGTGGTGATCGACCAGGACAGCCTGATCCCGCTGAGCGCAGCGCAGGTACAGGCTTTGTCCGGGGCCTTCCCCGAACCGATGGACAGCCAGCCGCCGCTTCAAACGTGGGGGGATGTCGCCACGGGCGCCTCCGGTAATTCGCTGCTCTCGGGCATCCCGCTTCCGGCCCGCCAGGCCGTTCGCGTCTATCAGCGTTTCTATCCCCTCAATCCCTTTGCCGGAAAACAATCCCCATGACAGCTTCTCCCTTCGGATACGGAAAGAAAGGCATGGCTCTGGTCATCACTTTGGCCGCCTTGGTATTGCTGACAATCGTCATCCTGGCGTTCTTCTCCCGCGCCCAGCTCCAGCGCCAGATCGCATATTCCTATGCGGGACTCATGCGGAGTGATTCGCTGGCCCGCTCGGCCCTGGACATCGTGGCCGGCGAAATCCGCGAGGAAATCGCCGCTCCCGATCACTCCGGCAGCCTCGTGTCCTCCAATCTCGTGATCTATCAGCCCAGGACTGCGGAGGATTTCCTTCCGCGAAAAATCGGCGTGGCCAGTCCCGATGCCGCCGGAGCGGCCACCCTGCTCAAGGTTTCTTCTGATGGAAACGGAGTGCGCCCGGGCGGGCCGGCCAACCTGAAAGCGTCCCCGGTTGCCATCGATGCTCCGGCGCAGGGAGGGCGGTTTCTTTCCCTTGCGCGCTGGTTCGGCTCTGGCGGTCCGGGCCTTGGTTCCCAGAATGCGCTGCCAGCGTGGATGCTGGTGACTCGTGGAAATGGGGTGGCCCTGCCGACGCTGGCGGATGCGAAAAATGTCTCGGCGGGCGATTTTGTCATCGGCCGGTTCGCCTATACGGTTTACGACATCGGAGGTCTCCTCGACGCCAATGCCGCGGGGTATCCGTCCGGCGTCTCTGCTGCCGACCTTGCCGGTGTTCCGGCTTCCGCCGATCTTGGCGTGCTCGGCCTGCCCGCCACGGCGCTGGCCGATTGGCGCAACGCGGGCACCGGGAGCAGCGTGGATACTTTCCGCGAATGGGCTACCGGCATTCCCCGGATTTCGGGTTCTCCCAATGCCGCCGCGCTGGCGGCCTTTCGCGACGGACACCGCAGCATGGTCGCTGGCGACAATGCGGTGCTCTCCCGGCAGGACTTGCTGAAAAATCCGAAAATTTCGACGGCTGCCGCTTACCTGACGCATTTTTCCCGCACCTTGAATGCGCCCTCATGGCGGCCGCTCAATCCTGCCGGTTACGCGCCTTCGCCCGATTACGAGGCCAGGTCCGATGACGCAGCGAGCATCAACCGCAACCTTCCCAACGTCCGCGTTTCCACTTCCTTCACCCGTCTGGACGGGAGGACCGCCCAACCCGGGGAGGCGCTCGTCGATGCGCGCTTCCCTCTAAGCCGTCTGGCCTGGCTAAAGGATAACAACCGGAGCACCGCGGCGTTCGATGCGTGCCCCGAGTTGCAGCGGGACATTTCCTTCATCGAAAGCCTTCGCGCTCGCAATGGAGCCGCGGCGATTCCGGGAAGTGATCTCAATGACAAGGCCGGGTGGCTGATTCGGAGAGTGTTCGGCCTGGAGTGGCAATCGTCCATCCGCGGCTGGAAATACGCGGAAGACGCCTCCACGATCAAACGTCTCAACCAGGTTGCCGGGCGGGAACCCAACTTTTTTGAACTCCTCCAGGCGGGAATCCTGGAAGGCTCCCTGGGGCTCTCCGGTTCCGATGGCGCTTCGGACACCGTGCACGACATGGCCCGCTCCTATGGAGTCGAAACCAACAAGCTCTATCAGCTCATCCGCATCGGGATCAACATGGTGGACCAATACGACAGAGACTCCTACCCCACATGCCTGGTTTTCAATGACCTGCAGTTTTACGGTATCGAAGATCTTCCTTACCTGAACAAGGTCATCCCCAAGGTCTATTGGCCCAACTATGCCGATGATCGCAAGCCGCCCGTCGATATTTATATGGCTTACGAGTTGTGGAATCCCCACCAGGCCGCCGCCTCCTCCGAGCGCCCCGAACGCTTCCGGGTGCGAATCAACCCGGATGCGGCATACCGCCTCAGCGTCAAGGCCAGGTCTCCCTCCGACGGCCACACCGAGGATTTCTACCCGTTCGGTTCTTCCAGCCAGTCCCTCTCCGGGGTGGGAGGAGATCCCTTGGAGTTCACCTCGGATACGGACGGTTCCGATGTGCAGTCCAGCTATCGGGAGCCGCGCATGATCCGCACCGGGCAGTCGTCGACCTGGCGAGCCACGCTCGGTTGCAACGCGGTTCAGCTTCCTTCGATCACCAGCGTCCTCCCGGCCAGTTGGATCAACAATCCGACCGACTGGCAGATGTGGGTGATCTATGGATGGTTCCGTACGGTTTTCATCCTCGAGTATCTCGACGAGGATAATCAATGGCGCCCGTATTCGACCTTTGCCGGCCACGAGGAGAATCAGGGTGTCAGCGGCATCGGAGGGACGGGGATGAACGGGGATTGGATCTCGGGATTTCCCGAAGCGGCGGTAGGGAGATCCTATGCCATGCTGAAAACCGATCCCCGGACGTTTCGTTTCGGCATCCAGCTCTCATGGGTTCGGCTCGCGGCCGCAAGTCCCAATGGCATCCTGGCCCCGGCGGTTCCTTCCTCGGCGAACTTTGCGGACACCTCCCTGCATCCTTCCGCCTCCGTCAACCGGCCTGCTTTTTCCTATATGCCGCGCTTCATGTATACCTCGCCTGTTCCCTTCCAGCATGACGGGTACCTGAGCTTTTTGTCTTCCAACAAGGGAGCTTCCGATCCCAACAATCGCTCCTACTCCTATAGTGATAATGACGCGGTTCTTCGCCCGGGGGATGCCTGGTATGATGTGAATCCTTATGAAGAGGGCGTCACCTCCGCCCGTCCAGTGATCCTGAATCGGCCGTTTCGATCCGTCGGCGAGCTCGGCTATGTCTTTCGGGACATGCCATTCAAAACACTCGATCTTTTTACCGCCCGGAGCGCCGATGCCGGACTGGCGGATATGTTCTGCCTCGCAGAGGAATCCAGGCTTGTCGGCGGCCGCGCGGCCCTGAATACCCGGCAGTCATTGACTCAGGAGAGCCTCCTCGGCGGACTAGCCAATGCGGACGCCCTCGCGGCTTCCTTCCAGTCGTATGCCTTCAGCGGCGGATCTCCCGCGGCGAACCTTCCGCGCACGGTGGGGCAGTTGGCCGATTTTCTCTTTAGCGACCCGCCAGGACTCGATGACAGGACAAAGACAGGCCGGGAAGCCGTGGTCCGCTCGCTGGCCGGCGCCTCCCAAAGCCGGACTTGGAACCTTCTCATCGATCTTGTCGCTCAAAGCGGACGCTATCCGCGGAATGCCACATCCCTGGATCAATTTCTCGTGGAAGGCGAAAAACGGTATTGGCTGTCCCTCGCCATCGACCGCCTGACCGGCGACGTCATCGACTACCAACTGGAACCTGTGAATGAATAAGCTTGCTGCGACGTTGTTTCTGCTCACCGCGCCCCTGGTCTGTCCCGCTCAGGACGAAGCGCCGGCGACTCCGATTACCCGCCCGTCGGGAACCATGCGCTGGACGCTGACGTTCCGGGATTCCCCTCCATTTCCCCAGGCCGGGAACAACCCCTATCAGGTCGCGAGCATCGACATCTCCCGCAGCGATCAGATCAGCCGGGAGCTCGTAACCTTCCGGAACGGGGAGAAACAGGAATACTGGCGCTCGGGAAACACCCTGTTTGGTTTTGATGCCGCCACGAAAAGGCTGAACGTCCTCGCCGAGGATCCGATCTCGCCGCCTTATTCCTATTCTTCACCGGGTTTTTACGGACTGGATCAGGTCCAGCTCTCGCATGACCAGGGTGTGGCCGAATTCGATGGCGCGAGGTGCCTCTACTTCAAAGGGGTGCGAAAAGCGGGCGTCACCGGAAGTTTTGACTCGGAAGTGGTGAACTCCGCGCCGTCGGGATACGAAGCGTGGTTCGACTGGAAGACCGGGTTGCCCAAGGCCTACCGGGAAAACGGCCGGACACTGCTTTATACCTTTTTCCCTTTGCCTGAGGAGCCGGGTCTCCCTTCCGAGGTGCGGGATGCCTGGGAACGCCACGTCGCAAACCTGAAGGCGATGGGGCTGGCCCCATGATGCAAAAGCGGCTCCCGGCTTAAAAAACTGAGAAATACGCCTGGAAGAAGGCTTCGCGATCCACGCGCAAGGCGGCTTCGTGGCGGCCGTTGCGAGCATCTTCCCGCCAGTGCGTAAAGCCCGTCAGGCGATCACTCTGAAGTTCAACGTCAAACTGGCCGCGATCAAATCGGCAGACGTTTTCCTGGAACAAAGTCACCGCAGCCAGTGGATCATGAAAAGTCAGCTCCGGCCGGGACTCGAACCAGCTTGTGGAAAAGTCGGCGACCATGCGGAGAAGCGGGTGGGAAAACCGTTCCTTCATCTCCCCGGAGTTCATGGTGAGCTGGGTGGTGACATCCAGCGGCACCACCCGCAGGGCCGGGACTCCAGCCTGAAAAACGACCTGCGCGGCGTGAGGATCGCAGTAAATGTTGTATTCCGCGGGATTTCCGTAGTACCGGCAGCCGACCGAACCTCCCATGATCGTGAGGCCGCGCAACAAACCGGCGATTTCCGGATCGAGCAGGAACAATACCGCAACATTCGTTAACGGACCGATGGCCAGAAGGTCGATCTCCCCCGGGTGTTGCCGGATGGTATTCCGCAGGAAATCTGTGGCCTTCCCAACGGGAAACCCCGCTTTATGTTTCCAGCGGGTCAGGGCTTCCGCCTGCTTCGCTTTCCCGTGAATCGGTTCACGCAAAATCGGACGCTCCCGCCCCGGAAAAATCGGGAAATCCGGCCGGCCTGCCGCGCGGCACAAGGCGTCAGCCAGTGAGGCCCGTTCCTCCACATCGCCGCAAACCGTGGTGATTCCCAACAGTTCGCAATCCGGTTGGGACAGCAGATAGGCAAGACAGACGGCGTCGTCGATGTCCGTCCCGATGTCGGTATCGAGGAGAATCTTCCGTTTCATGATTCCGCTATCGGAAGCGTTCAGGGAATGTTCTCAAGGCGTGCTCAGGGATACCGCGTCGATCCCGAGCCAAGGCTGGGTGGAGGGATCGGAGAGGGGATTGGTCCGCACGAGGCTGATGACATGCGGTCCCTCTGAAAACTGGAACCCGCCGCCGGCGGGGATTTCGATTTTCACCTCTTCGTCCGCCGTGATCCCGTTGCGGGAACCGAAAGGCTTGCCATCCAGATAGAACTCCACATCGTGCGTGCTGCCGGTTCCCAGGCGAACAAAGGCCGTGTTGAAGATCAGCTTCCTGGCTTTGGCCTGATCGGCGTCCAGTTGAAAGAAGATGTCGATCACTGGGCGGGGGGAGGAGACGACTCCGTTGAGCGACCGGGGGAAGCCCTGGGTATGCGAAGGATCAGTGCCTTCAACTTCCGGGCCATTCGCGAAGATTTCTCCCTTCTGCAGCGGCTCGACGCCGCTGGAAACAGACCCGGCTCCGGACTTTCCGATCACCTGGGTATAGTCTCCTGGAGCCGCGTAAAATTTTTCGTTGTTACGATTGTTTCCCTCCTGTTCGAACTCGATGTTGTTGCCGTTGAATGTTCCGATCTCAAAAATCGCCTGTTCGGCGAAAACCGGGGCGGTAAGGAAAAGTGACGCCAGTGCGCCGTGGTGAAAGATGCGGGAGATCATGTTCATGGAATTAGCTAGTGTTTTACGGCTTGGGGTTTGCGGTTTTTTCTTCCGGCGACAAGCCACAGCATGCCGACTCCCAAAAGTAATATGGAGGAGGGTTCGGGAACAGCCGTCAGATTGACCGCATCCAAGCCGACCCAGGGCTGCCCCGTGGCGACGACCGGATCGGTGCGCACTATGCTCAGCACATTGGAACCCAGCAGAAGATCGTCGGAGGCGAATGTGACACTGTAGGTTTGGGCTGTGGTCATATTGCTGATAGATCCGAAAAGTACGCCATTCAGGTAAAACTCGATATTGTGGGAGCTCCCCGTCCCAAGGCTGATGAAGCTGGTCGAGAAGCTCAAATAGGGTTCTGCCAGCTCAAGTGACGAAGCTTGGAAAAAGATATCAATCACCTGCCGCCCCAGGACATTTGCACTATCCAGGCCGTTCAAGGAACGGGGAAAGCCCAGGGTATTGGTCGGGTCGGAGCCTATTGTCGCTCCTCCTGCGGAGATCTGTCCTTGTTGGAGAGGCTCTGCCGTGGCCGATGTGGCTCCATATCCAGCGCCGTTCCCTGCATTCCAGGTGGACTTGCCGAGATTACCCGAGTAGTTGCCCGCGTCCACGTAGAATTGGGCGTTGTTGCGATTGTTCCCCTCCTGTTCGAATTCCGCGAGACTGTTGTCGAATGTTCCAATCTGGAAAATCACCGTTTGTGCCGGCAGCGAATTTCCAAAGCCCAGCATTGCCGCGACCGTGGCGACGATCCCGGCTTTCCGCAAGATGTCCAATGTTATGAGAGGATGTTTCATATAAGCATTCTTCGTCCGGGCGATGAAGTTCTGCCATAGCTATTTCTCTCAATCCGATGGCAGATTGTCTCATCGGAACTCCTCTCCCAGGCGGGGCATTAGGTCTTCTCCTTCAGCGGTTTTTACCGCGCCAGGAATCGCTCTGTTTCCGATCTGCCGGGATATGATGACTGGGCTCCCCGGGAGGTTACGGAGAGGGCGGCGGCAGCGCAGGCGATGCGGGCGGCTTCCTCGGTCGATGCGCCTTGAGCGAGGTTCGCGGCGAAGACGCCGGTGAAGCAGTCTCCGGCTCCCACCGTATCCACGGGCTCGACGGAGAAGGCCGGCATCTGCCGGACGCCTTTTTGGTCGAAGATTCTGACGCCGTGAGCCCCCAGGGTCAGCACGACGGTTTTCACCCCCTGGTCGAGCAGCGCCCGTGCGGCTTCGTCCGGCGAGGCCGCTTCATGCTTCTCTTGCAAAAGGAGAATCTCATGATGGTTGGGAACGAGAAAATCAATCAGTGGAAGAACGTGAGAAGGCAGTATCGCCGCCGGGGCGGGGGTCAGAATCGTGCGGCAGCCGGCTTCCCGAGCCGTCCTCAATCCGGCCCAGACGGCTTCGTGGGGGATTTCCAGTTGAAACAGGACGACGGAAAAAGCGCTCCAGTCGAGGGTTTCCCAATCTTTTTCCGAAACATTTCCATTTGCTCCCGGGACCACCGTGATGGCGTTTTCACCCGAGGAACAGACCGTGATCAGGGCGACTCCGCTGGTCGTTTCGCGCTCGCTGGCGATGTGCAGTTCGATCCCCTCGCGTCTCAGATGCTCCCGGTTTGCCGCCCCGAAGGCATCATCTCCCACTCTGCCCACAAGAGTCACGCGCGCTCCGCTGCGCCTCGCTGCCACGGCTTGATTGGCTCCCTTGCCGCCTTGAAAGATGTCAAAGCGGGTTCCCCCGACCGTTTCGCCCGGCGAGGGAATCCGCGGAGCCGATGCCATCAGATCCGTGTTGATGCTGCCGATCACAAGGACGGAGGCTTCGGCGGGAGTCATCGTCCTCCTACGAGGTAAAAATCACTCACTTCGAGACTGTTCTCCAAGAGAGAGGAGGGAGGCATGATATTTAGGCCCAGCGATATTTGCCGGATCTGCCTTCCCAGAGGCTGGCCGTCTTCGCTTTTCTCAAGATAGCTGTCCAGTGGCAGGTAAACGACATGCCATTTCCCGTCGGCGGGAAGCACCGGAGACATCTTGGTAAAGCGATGCTCGCCCCGATCATTCCAGGACATGAGCCTCACCGTGGCCGGGTGCAGGCAGCGGGCACGCACCACGACCCCCTCGATCTTGTCCCGGTCAACTTCCCCGGGAAGGGCGAGACGCGGATACACCCAGCGATCTCCTTTGCCCCAGACATTTCCCTTTCGGAAGGTGACATCGAACCCCCAGCCGGTATCTCCCACCCGGCGGAATTCCATTTCTCCCGAAGTGTTTTTTTCCCAATTCCCCAGGGTTTCGATGGGCAGGCGGGAACGATACGGAAAGGCCGCCAGCACGTCGTCGAGCTGCCGCGAGGGCAAAAGCGAGAGCACGAGAGGCGCGGGATTCTCTCCCTCGGCGGATTCCCCCAGCACCATGAGGAGTTTGTTGTCGTCGATGCCTCCGGTTAGTTCCGCCACATCGGCCTCCAACGCAACCGAGACGGAACTGTTCGGCGCAACCACCACCTGAGCCGCCGGAGGGGCGGATGGGATGCTCCGGAAATATCCGGCTGGCGAATTCCCTCCCATCGGGCTGTCTTTCGTGACCGAGCCGGTCTTCACCGATAGGGTTTTCTCTTCCGGGGAAAGGTTGTTCACGCGAACGCTGAAGGCAAAGCGGGAGGTGCCTTCCGCCAGATAGTATCCGCGATTGCATACCGGGAACTCCTTCACATCGACCTCCGCCTGCAGGACGATCGGGGAGGCTTTGGCCACTAGCGGGGCAGGCTGGCGGGATGCGGCCGACAAGCGGCCCGCCAGGGTGTCGGTCACCAGCCGGTCTTTCAGCGTGGACTTTTCCACCATCAGATAGACAAGTCCATCCGGGATCGGCGTTTTGCCTTCGGACGAGACCGGCAGCAGGCGTCCGTCGACGCCATAGGCCTCTCGGACGGGAAAGGGCGGAAGGATTTGGGCATAGGGGTTGATCTGTCCGGTGTAGGCCACCACGACCGCGTCGGCGGAGTTCTTCTTTTCAAAAACCCGGATGCGCTTCACTCCGGGGATGTCTTCCGGCTTCAAGTCCCCGGCGTAGGCCGCATCGGCGAGAATGCGCGCCGATTGGGCATACGCCGCCATGGAGCGCACCGGCGTCCCCTGGATGTCGAGCATCCCGAAATTTTTCCCCCGCTCATGCTGTCGCAGATACATGAAAGGAAAATACCGCTCGATCCCGCAGGCCTTGCCCTCTGTCGCGTTCATTGCAAAGTCACAGGCCACCGGGGCATCCTCGGCATAAAACGGACGCCGATCCGGCGCGCCGGTCCAGATCCTGTCGATCTCGTGCGGCTCCAGGTTTTTCTTCGGGCGAGGTTCGCCGTCTCCCTTCCAGGCCGAGCCGATTTCCGTGATCCAGAGTGGCTTGGACTCGCGCCCGAACGCCTTGAGCCATCCCCGGAATCCGGCGATGTGGTTCTCAAGCTCCAGGGGAGGGCCGTAATAATGGAAGGTGATGAAATCCGATGCGTCGATCAGGCCGTTCCAGGCGGAGAGCTCCATATACGGACGGTTCAGAAAGGCAAAAGCGCCTCCTCCCATGGGCGTGCTCCCTCCTTGATTCAGGGCATACCGCAGGGTCTTTGCCACGGTCGTGTATTGCTCGGCCGGTTGATCTCCGCCAAAAAAAATATCCGGTTCATTCCAGGCCTCCACTCCTGCCCAATGCGCGCGCCATCGTTCCGCAATCTGTGTCCACGAGGCGCTCGTTTCCACCATGTTGCCAGGGAAGCGGTCTCCCTGTCCCCGACCGATCCACGCCGGCACGTCGTGAAACGTCTCCAGTACCCGCTTCTCGCCATATCGGGCGCGCAATGTCCCGTAACGGTAATGCGTCTCCCAGTCCCATTGGTTCTTGGCGGGGTTGATTTCAGCCCAGAAGACGCGCTCGCGGACCAGTTGGATGCCGAAGCGTTGCAGATTGCGGAAAAGGGGCTCCCTCAAAGGGATCTGCGCGAACCACGAGAGGATTCCATCCATGCAGAAGAAACCGTCGGCGGGAGCCGTGCCGGGGGCCGACAGTATGCCGAAAGCCGTTTTTTCCGAAGGGAATGTCAATTCGTAGAACCCGGCCAGCAGCTGCATCTCAATTTTCGCCTTTCCCTGATCGTCGACGACGACGGTTCCCGACTTTATGACGGCTCCGGTGTAGTCGCTGACCTGATATTTTAGAATTTCCCCCGGCCTGGAGGACTCCACGTAACGAACCCCGAGGGTAGACGCTTCATTCGAGGTGATCACAAAAGCGCCAATGTCTTCGGGAACCAATGCGGCCTTCGCGGTAAACGGACACACCATGACCCCTGCGAGCAAGATTCCCAACGACCAGCGACAAGCACAGATAAAGATCGCACACATGAACCTGACTCTATTTTTAACAAACGTGTGCAACGATGTTCAGTTCTTTCAATCTCATGTCTTCATCTATCATGTGAACATGCGTGGGTTTTCGCGGGTAAATACCTCAAGAGTAGAAACCCCCTCTTTTCACGAACTGTATAGCCATCGCCTTCTGGATAATTCTGTCGTTCGAAACGTGGGAAGGGACACTTTCCCGAAAAGGCCTTTTTGACACCAGACAGGAAATGCACGATCCTTTATTTATCAATGGTTGCGGTCGATTCGTGTTCATAACGAAGGGGTAGGATTCAAAAGACCCCAGCGCCTCTGGTGAGATCTGACGAACAAGCCAGGTAACAAAAAGTAACATTTTTTTCGCCAAAACGGGCTCCAATTGCATTTTGAAGAATCTCGCAATGTGGCCCGCTGAGCCTTTATTCACGAGGCACTTTCTGGAGAAAGAATGGAAAATAAACTGGTCGGGGCGACAGGATTCGAACCTGCGACCTCGTGGTCCCAAACCACGCGCTCTACCAAGCTAAGCTACGCCCCGTAACTGCTGAACCGCCCATACTGTGCATCCCCTCCCCCGACCCGCAAGCAGATAAACCACTCGTTTTCGCCTACGCTCACCCGCAAATCCCGTTGCCGAAACACCGGGTTCCGGCGAAATTCGAACCATGCTCGCGCTCCTTCTCGTCGCTGCCTCGCTGCTTCCGCTTCCCTCGGGCCTGGTCGAGAAGGCCTTTCATGGCCGCTCGGGGGCCTATGTGCAGATCGACGTCCAGACCGGGGAGCGATACGAATCCGACGCGAAGGCCTGTGCGGCAAAGTTCGCCCCCTGCTCGACTTTCAAGATCTGGAACTCCGCCATCGGCCTTCAGCTCGGCCTCATCGCCAGTCCCGACGCGCCGTTTTGGAAATGGGACGGGGTGAAGCGCAATGTCGCCCCGGGGTGGAACCAGGACCAGACGCTGCGCTCGGCCTTCGCCGTCTCCTGCGTACCCGCCTACCAGGCCCTCGCCCGGCAGATCGGCAAGGTCCGCATGCAGGAGTGGATCGACCGCCTGGGCTACGGCGACCGCGACATCTCGGCAGGCATCGACGTCTTCTGGCTCCCCGCCCCGAATCGCAAAACCATCCTCCTCTCCGCCATCGAGCAGGCGGAACTCACCGCTCGCCTCGCGAAGGGCGACGTCCCCTTTTCCACCCGCACCCAGGCCGAGCTCAAGGAGGTCATGAAAGTCCAGTCCACTGCCAAGGGGACCCTCTACGGCAAGACCGGCACCGGCACGGATCGCGGCACGCGCATCGGGTGGTTCGTCGGCTACGTCGAGAGCGGCGGGAAGATGAACGCCTTCGCCTGCCGCCTGGAGGGCGACGGCGTCATGGGCGCCGACGCCCGCAAGGCCGTGGAGTCCATCCTTGCCGGGCAGGGCCTGCTGTAAGCAGCTCCGCCCGCCCAGCGCCCGGCATCCATCCGCAGACAACCGCCGCCTTCTTCCCCGAAGACCGGAAAGACAGCCGGATGGCCTGGGCTCCCGCATCCTCAACGAGCCCGGGTTGAAGCAGCCGGTCGACTCCAGCCCACCACGACCTCCTCGACGTCCACTTCGCACACCTTCCCATCGGACAGATCAACCCCAAAACCGCCAGCTTCCAAGCCGCCCCAATGTGTAACCTCCAACCCAATCAGGTGATACCTATGTTCTGAACCTGATGTGTTACCCATGTTCTGACTGCGCCCTGCGCCGAATAACTACTTCCCACTTCCGCCTTCCGAAATCCCACTTCAAAAGGCTTTCCACCTAAGGAACGAGCGCGTATTCCCTGCCCCGCTTGGTGAGCCATCCGGCCTCCATGGCTTTCTTGGCCATGCGGGAGATGCTACCCTTGGAGAGGCCCATTTCCTTCCCGATGTCCTCGGCTCCGGTCAGGCCGTCGGCAACCCATTGGCGAAACTCGTCCATGCGGCTGGTGCTGGTGGATTGAAGCCGGATGTTTCCCTCGTCGTCCATGGTGGATCGCCACTCCAGGCCGTACTGCTCGGTCGAGCTGTTGCGGTCCTTGGTAAAGACCGAACGAAAGCACACTCCCTCGTGTTGTTCCCGCAGCAGATCATCCAGCCTCATGACCCAGAATGCCGCGTCCTCGCGCCGTGACGTTCCGCGCATGGTGTCCTTGTTGCGGCCCGAGTGATGGACCAGCACGACGGCGATGCGGTGGCGGCGCAGGGTCAGCAGCCATCCGAGCACGGCCTCCCAATCGTCCGCGTCGTTTTCCCTCACCCCGGAGAAAAGGCACGAGAGATTGTCGAGCAGGACGACGGAAATCTGCCGGTCGAGCATGTAGGCGGTGAGCCCGCGCTGCGAGGCGGGACTGGCGAAGTTCAACAGCTCCCCGGTCAGGTGAAAGAGCTCCTCATGGTTGAGCACGATGAGATCCTTGCTGCCGCCCATGCTCGCGATTCGCTCATCCAGAGCCTCACATGGCATCTCCCCATCGACGTACAACACTCGCCTCACGCCACCGGAAGCCCACGGGCCAAAGTCCCTGCCGCCCGCGATGGCAGTGGCCAGACCCAACGCCATCCATGTCTTGCCTACTCCGCGCGGAGCATGAATGAAACCCAGGTCTCCCTCCAGGAACCAATCCCCCATGACGCGCTGCCGGGCCGGAATCTCGACCGAAGGCCGCTGCGTGCTGGGACGCACGCACTGCTGCAGGGCCGCAAGCAAATCCGCCCCTCGCCGGTCGAGTTGCATGCTCGCGGACTGACTTTTCAGATAGTCGCTAAACAGCTGCCAGTTGCGCGCAAGGTTCATCGCACACCTCCCTTTCCGTTCACGATCTCCCCGTTGAAATGGATTTGTTTCGTCTTATATCCCATGAGGATGAATATAAGCAGAAACACGGGCTTTTGAAAAGCTCCAACTCTCTCGGCGGCGAGATTTCGCGAAAGGAAATGCGCCGCCGGGCGAGAACGGGAAACGAATCCGCTCACGGCGCGGCGCTCCGGTTTTCGACCCCTGCGAGGCAGGGCCGCTGGCTGTGTCTTTCGTTCGTTTCACCGTTTCTCTCTTAAAGGAGAGAAACGGTGAAACGAACGACGCCCCTCGCAAAAAGCGCGCCGGGCGCAACGGATGACGAGGGGCTTTTCGATAGCCGAAAAGCCCTGCGGCCAGTGGGATGCGGGTTAGTAGGCGCGGACTTCGAAAAGGCGCGCCTCGGGTGCGCCGTGCGTGGCGAGCACCTCGACGCGCAGCACGGAGCCGCGACGCGGGGCGTCGAGACGATGCACGCGCTTGCGGAGGTAGTTTGCGTCCTCGCTGGCGACCAGCTCGCCATCGAGGTAGACGCGGTAGGCCTTCACCAGCTCGGGCTGCGCGCCGCGCAGGCTCTTCGCCGTATGATGATCGCTGAGCGAGAGAATGAGCTCGCGCTGGAACTCGGAGTCAAAGGTGAGGTGAATCTCGCGCAGCTCGACGACCTCGGGAAAGGCGAGATCGAGCGTGGCGGGGAGAGCGGCGGATTCCCAGCGATGCGCCTTTCCATCGGCCCAGGGGCCGAGGTGCTCGGGGAGTTCGCGGGTGATGCCGTCGAGGACGAGCGCGGCCTCGCGGCCTGGTTTTTCGGAAGAGGCCGAGGCGGTCGCTTTTTTCGCGAGATCCGCCGGGTCGTTGCCGGGGATGGCGGGCAGGAAGGCGTCGTCCTTGATGAGCTGCTGCTGGAGCTTGCGTATTGCCTCGCCCTCGGTGAGCTGATCGAGCGAGAGGCCGTCGCGGAGCGCAAGGGCGGCGGCGGTGCCGATGGCCTGTCCCATCACGGCACAGGTGGCCATCACGCGGGTGCTGGCAAAGGCCACATGGCTCGCGCTCATGTTGCGCCCGGCGAAGAGGAGGTTGCCGATATTGCGCGAGTACAGCGAGCGGAGCGGGATGGTGTAGAGGTGCTTGCCGTGGGTCGGGGTGAAGGGCGGCTCGTCCACCGCATCCACGCCGGAGGGCGGGTGCAAATCGATCGCCCAGCCGCCATAGGCCACGGCATCGGGGAAGATGCGGCCCGAGAGCACGTCGTCCTGCAGGAGCACGTGCGGCCCGAGGAGGCGGCGGCTCTCGCGCTTGCCAGGGATCGCTCCCACCCAGTCGAGCGCCCAGTTGGCAGCCTCGGGGTGATGGCCGGAGTTTTTCACGTAATCCCAGATGCCGAGCGCGATGCGGAGCAACTCGTGGCGGATGACTTCGTTGTCCTTGATCGTGTCGAGCTGGCCGCCCCACTCAAACCACCAGTAGCCATACTCAAAGCTGTGGATCGGGCGGTGGTGGAGCTGATCCTTCGTAAACTTGCGCACCCAGTGCGGGGCGATGAAGGGCTGCGACGTCGGGTGCTCGCGGCCCGTGATGAGGATCGAGCTGCCGAGTGTCTTCGCGTCGGCCTCGACGGGGGCGAGGCTTTCGCCGTACTCGGCCTGGCTCTCGCGGCCCATGCGCAGGTCGGCCCCGGCCTCAAAGCCCAGGCGGGAATCCCCCGAGCAGTCGGCAAAGTACCGGCCCGTGATCTCAAAAATCTCCTCGGTGGAATTGCGCAGCACGGTCACGGCGGCGATGGCGTCGCCTGCCTCCGTCATCCGGCAGCCGATGCAGTCGGAATCCAGCATGAGGGTGATGCACTTTTCCTCGGTCACCTTTTCGTAAAGCAGCAGGTCCCACTGCGAGTAGCTGCGGTGGGGGTTGCGGTAGGAATCCTCGAGCTTCAGCTCCTCGATGAGGCCGGACTCGCGGGCGCCCGGGCGACCGCCATGGCAATCCGCCCCGACAATGTGCATGCGGATCTCGCTGGAGGCGTTGCCGCCGAGGACGGAGCGATCCTGCACGAGAATGACCGAGAGGCCGTTGCGAGCCGCCGCCAGCGCGGCGCACACGCCCGCCAAGCCGCCGCCAACGACCACAAAATCAGCGTCGAGCGACTTTTTGACAAACCGCGACGCGCTGGTCCACGCGTCCGCCTGACCGGAGGAGAGAGACATCATGAGGAAATAAATGACCGTCTCTCCCGCCGTCTCAAGCAGGGATGAGTGTAACAGTTACACACCCTCCCCCTCCACCCGGGATCAGGCGCTCTACACGCGCCTGAGATGCCAGAGGATGCTGTCGAAGTCCTGCTTGAACGCCACGGGCAGCCCGAGCTGCATCAGGACGTCGCCGGGCCATTCGCCCTCGGGGCCGTGGACGACGCGGTAGCGCGCCGCCGGGTCGAGGCCGCGCAGTTTCAGCGGCAGGTGGAGGAAATTCGGCTCGGAGAAGGCCAGCGTGGCCGTCACGAGAGCCTCGCTGCGATCCGGCGAGACGATCTCCCAGGCGGCGACATGCCCGGTGAAAGGATCGCTCAGGCGATGAAAATCTCCCGTGCGCAGGAGGTGTCGGGTTTCCTTCACGAGCTGGACGAGATCCGTCATTTCCGCGATCTCCTCCTCCGGGAGGGTGGTGAGATCGAGTTCAAAGCCAAACTGCCCGCCGAGCGCGACATAGCCGCGCGTGCGCAGCGACGTGGTGCGAAAGACCTGGTGATTTGGCACGGCGGAAACGTGCGCGCCCATCGTGCAGGGCGGGTAGACGATGGAGGTGCCGTACTGGATCTTCAGGCGCGAGATGGCGTCGGAATTATCCGAGGTCCATGTCTGCGGCATGTAGTACAGGATGCCGGGATCGAAGCGCCCGCCGCCGCCCGAGCAGCTCTCGAAGAGGATCTCGGGAAACTCCGTGGTGAGGCGATCCATGAGCTGGTAGACGCCGAGGATGTGGCGGTGAGCCACCTCGCCCTGGCTCTCGACCGCATGCCCCGCCGAGCCGATCTCGGTAAGGTGGCGGTTCATGTCCCACTTGATATAGCGGATGGGTGCGCTGCGCAGGATCGCGACCAGCTGGTCGCCGATGCCCTGCACGACCTCGTCGCGGGAAAAGTCGAGCACGAGTTGCTGACGGCCCTCCGTGCGGCTGCGACCCGGCACATGCAGACACCAGTCAGGGTGCGCGCGGTACAGCTCGCTGTCAGGCGAGATCATCTCGGGCTCCAGCCAGAGGCCAAAGGCCAGCCCCTCGTCATTGATGCGCTTCACCAGCGGAGCGAGGCCGCCGGGGAGTTTCTTTTCATCGACGAACCAGTCGCCGAGCGAGGTGGTGTCGTCGTTGCGCTTGCCGAACCAGCCGTCGTCGAGCACGAAAAGCTCGACTCCGGTGCGGGCCGCCACCCGGGCGATGGCGACGAGCTTGTCGGCGGTGAAGTCAAAGTACGTGCCCTCCCAGTTGTTGACCAGCACGGGCCGCTCGCGGTCGCGCCATGCGCCACGCACCAGACGTTCCCTGTACAGGTGGTGGTACTGGCGGGAAA
>Ga0209935_1000559_pt1 | contig 85832 bp, 81 predicted proteins | sample ThiBio_1000_plan_2_FD_183958 | JGI IMG/M metagenome (GOLD analysis project Ga0209935, IMG submission 183958) | Wastewater bioreactor microbial communities from Cape Town, South Africa - Thiocy_cont_1000_plan (SPAdes) | ecosystem: Engineered > Bioreactor > Thiocyanate-remediating >... | reverse complement strand
AACATCGAAAACTGACGAAACTCATTCGATTTTGCTTTGACAGAATTTTAATCCAATAGAATTTTGTTTCTTCTCGAGTGTTCGATTGCTTAGTGATTCGAATAAAATGAAAAAGAAAAAGAAAAAATGACTACTGCCGATGAAAAACTTTATACTTTAATAGCTCAAACAACTGAATTCGAAAATTATCTAAAAACTACTTCGAATATCGACGAAATTCTTTTGCAATTACATCGACATAACGATGAATCCGTTAGTCTATTGATTTTAGCCGTTCTTCAAGAAAAAGAAGATATCGTTCGATTAATTCTCTCGTATTCAAACGACAAACAGCAACTCGTTGAACTCCCAGGCATTGTCCATCGATTGAACGGACCATTGGTTCGAAATGCCACAGCATTATGGTGTGCCTGTGATCGTCGTTATTATTCAATTGCACGACTACTCATCGACATTGGTGGTGCAAAAATCGAACACGGTCCTCGATATCCGCTTATCATCGATGCAATCGTGCTCGATCGACTCGATACTGTTCGATTTCTCATCGAAAATCACTATGCTAATATAAATACAACTGATATGAATGAAAATTATAGATTAAATAGTCTAATCATGGCTGTGATCTATGGTCGTACGTCGATTGTTGCGTATTTGCTTGCTCAAGGTTCGAAATTGAATTATACGACACCGTCAACAAGTAATTCACCGTTGGGTTATGCAGCAATCAAAGGACATTTGGACATAGTTCGTTTACTTTGCTCGTCGGGCGCGTGTTTATCACTGACGAATAAACACGGACAAACACCGTTGATGTTAGCAGCTAAACACGATCGAATGTCAGTTGTTGATTATTTTCTCGAACGAATTTCAATCGAAGTTGCTGTTCAACAATTGGAATTCGTTGCTTGTTCACTTGTAATGACAGTTCAATTTCAACGAATGTACAAATTATTCTATAAAATCTTAGAAATTCGTTTACAAAATAATCTCAAGAAGATCATTGCTCAACCGATAGCAGCCTATGCATTTCAACAAGAATGTCAGACAATCGACGAATTAATTCAAATCGAACATAATCACGATCGATTGTATCTCGAAGCGTTGATTATTCGAGAACGTTTACTTGTTTCGGAGAAAAACGAAAGTCTATTTAAACCGTTGCTTCTTCACGGTGATCGATTAGTCGAACGAGGTCAATATGAACTGTGTCTTCATTTGTGGGAACATACGTTCTATTTATATCAAAATATGGATCTTGAAACCGGTCTTCATCGATTTGTTTGGATATTTTGTAAGATGTTAAGAAATAACATTCCCATTGTTCCACAACGATTCGTTCAAATCGCTCGATTAACATTCGAACCGTCTCAACAAAAGCCTCGAAATGATTACATTAAAAATTCCGTTTGTTTCCTCGCTCTAGCTATGAAAATTCTCGAACAAACAACGATTACTCAACCTGAACGACAGCTAATCTTTCAATGGATTCGAGATCTTTGCCGGCAACAACGTACGACTTCGCATGGACAAACATTTCTGCATTTAATCGTCGATCGACAAACATTCAACGATATTAACTATCGTTCGTATGATATCAAACCGATTATCATCTTTCCTAATCTCTCATTAACAAGATTTCTTCTTCGAAATTATTCGAATTTCTTCGATATCAATGCAACCGACATACGAACCGGTAATACAGCGTTGCATATCAGTTGTCAGAGTGAATCGTTTTCTATTACCGAATATCTTATTCAATCGGGCGCACATATCGATGTACTGAATATACAAAACCAAACACCGTTCGATCTCACACAAACGAAATCGATTCGTGATCTCATTCGATCGAAATATGCAATTCCGAATTTGAAATGTCAATGTGCACGATTGATTGTTCGAATGAAAATGCCCTACGAACTCATTTGGCCACATGGCACAGAAATGAATAGATTTTTATTTTTACACGGAAGTTCGACATGAAAATTATTCGTCACTATCGTCACTGATTTGTCGATTTAAATGTCGATTTTTGATATGATCAATTCTGCAAATAAAAAAAAAATATTCGATTTGAGTTGAGTTTGTTGAATTCAAATTACTTTCGTTCGATATTTTCCAACATAACATCGATTCGATTTTTCTTCGGATATTTAAATACATGTCGCCAGAAATCATCAGCTATTGCACTTTCTCGTTGCATTGTATCCGTAACTAAAACATATCATTCAAAAATCTTCTCGTTTTCTTTCTCGTTCGTATCGCATACTCTTCCATTGCTGTTGAACATTCGGTAGGAATGTGCCGTTTGTCTTTTTCGTTCGATTGAAAATCCATTGTACAAAAAATTGAATCGAAGCATAGAGATAATAGAAGATATTGAATGGAGCTGGTATGGGCGTTTTTTGACTGTACTCATTAACGATTAGAAAACGTTGATAACGCCAGAGATCGTGAGCTTGTTCTTGAACACTTTGAATCGTCACACTGAGAGATAAAGGAAAATAAAAAGATAATCGTTTTTTTTTCTTTGAATTTTTACTTGAATAGAGCAACGAGAACATTGAGAAGAAGAACATTGGCTACAGCAACGAAGATAACCGTCAGGAAAAAAGCAATATTCGAATACGAATCAGTTCCATCTGAAAACTATCGTTCTTAATCTCTCTTATTTTTCTTTTGAAATCAACCGTACCAATTAAATCAATCTGTCCAAAAACTTTCCATACACCGAAATTAATCACATTTTTAACTAACAACCACGACCAAGTTGCGTTCGACGTTGGAGTTATTGTTATATTATTTCGATTGCCTTGATTATCATAATTCCAATGAATTTGCGATGTGGTAGTTAGCAAAGACCAACAAGCAATCGAAAATGCACAAAGAAATATGAAGATAAAACAAATAAAAAACAGCAAATCTTTCATCTAATCAAAACATAAAAATCCTCTTTCTCTTTCGAAAATCAACAAACTGTATTAAGAATCATCAATAATTTCGGTCCCAATCTTTCGAATGCTGTAAATAAATGCAATGTTCCAATAAACCAAGCGATTAGATCCAGACAAAAACAAATTCTATTCAATTCAATAAAGATACAAAAACATTTTTTTTTGTTGTCAATTACTTCGAAATGGCAAAGAAAACTTCATCAACTGCAAATCTGGTTAAAAATCCCATTAGATACAAAACAATTGCACTCAATTTCAGCACATTCCAAACATCGAAAAAGTACGCTTTTCGATCAATCAAATAAATCTACGATCAAACAAACAGAACTATCTCGCAATTCGTTCATCTCATCTCTCTCTCATTCACCTTATGTCCTTCTTCAATAATCAAACTCCACGTCCAAATATGTACAATGATTTCCCAAATACCAACGCCAAACCAAGCGTTTTCATAAACAACATACCAAGGATAGAAATCAACTAATAAAACATAACTAAATAATGTCAAAAAAATAACATAAAATATCTAGAAGAAATTCATGATGATTAACAATCGATCCAACTGTGCGAGACTATTTACCATATGATAATAGAATCGAACAATGGGCGCTTGATAGAAATACATAACTTTATCGAACCAACGATCATGATTGAATTCATTATGGCGATTAGCTCTGAGCGAGAGAGAAACAACGATTCAAAAACAACGATTGAATTCAATTATCAAATACTTGATGACAGTACGAATGACAACACCGTTGCCACTTTTGCCATTCGAAACCATTTCCTTACGTTCTTGAACATACGGCAAGAAAATAGCAAATAACGGAATCAATGGAAAGAATAGAGTTGCACAGAAAAGCTAAATATTTGAATTTTTCAATTTCCTTTCGAAATGAATTCTTCCTACTCGAAAGTTGATTGCTTTTCGTCTGTAATTAATATACCCAAACCTTAATAAAAAAAAAAACAAATCAGTTGGTCGAAATTTTCAATTCTCTCTCGAACCATTGATTGTCCAAATATCTTTGTACACATCTCGATGCAAGAAAAACTCGACAATCGGCTTCTTGTGCCACTTTCAATGGTTCAATGTTATCGAAAGCCAATGCATTTTGTTTCAACAATTCGACACCGAATTGTTCGTCATTGTCGAAACAACGATCGATGATTGACATCGCATAATTATCGAATTGTCGAGCATTTTTTTCATATTCTTGTTTGGTTTCTGAATGTATCGCCATTTGACAGGCAAAACGATACGTTCGAGCGCCGATTAGAGCTGCAACTGATTGATTCTTAAAAAGACAAAAGATTGTTTTCTTTTCTCGATTCGATTTGAGTTTTCCTACCCAAGTTTTCGAGCACAGATATCGAGCTAAATCAAATCGTCCGACAAAAATCGACCAGAGAAATAATTCTCGTCGTGCATTTTCTCCCAATGCATCGTGTTTATTGGCCATGAACGCATTGATTTGTTTGTCGAAATAAACTCGATAGTAATCGTCACGTGTTGGTTTGATTTTATTCTCAACTGGCAAACCATTTTCAGTCTATATAGGAAATCATTTTTGAGACACAAATAGAACAAAATAAATGAACAAATTACATCAACGATTTCGTAGAGCTGATCAATGTCAGCAATGGTTAGTTTTTCGAGTGATGCACCGTATTCGATGAGTAATTCAACGAAATCCACGTGACCACGACGAAGAGCATCGAGTAAAGCTCGACGAAGATCATTTCTCTATTTCACAACAAACTCAATCTTCTTTTTTTTTGAAAACATTTTGGTTTCTACCTCCCATTTCGAAATCGTTCGATCAGTGAGAATATACTTTTGTGCATAATCAATCTTTTGCCAAGCCTGAAGAAAACCTTCAATAAATCTCCCTTTAAAATCAAAAATTCAATATCTACCATCGCTAATTTCAATTCAGCAATTGGATTATGTGTTCCTTCAGAAAACTTCGCCGCTAAAACAAAAGATAATTCGAATTCATTCGATAAAATTTCCCCTCACCATTGAACAGAGCTTCGAGTATGGCGTCTTCGAAATTGCCTCGATGTTTTTCACTATCGAATTTGAATATTGTTATCAATTGTTTTCGTTGTTTAATCACTCGACAAAGTCGATCCTTCATTGAGTCAATCCAACATTTCGTATTCACACGATTTCTCTCCAAACTAGAATAATACAATTAAAATCAATCATTCGAATTCATTTTTTTGTTCAGTTTTTACATGAAATTCAATCGAACTTCGGTGAGATCTGTTTCCATCTGACTAAAATACGCGTACAAATCAGCGACTAAATCCGCAGCTCGTCCCGATTCCTATTCAAATCAAACAAAAGATCTCTCGAAATCAACTCAATCCACGCTCAAACTTTAACAACAACCAACGGCACATTCGATTCTAATGCTTGACAAACACTTCGAATCGATAGTGCGCCACCTTCGACCAAGACCATGACGATCGGCGTAAGTACATCGGTCGATATCAATGGTCGATTGATTCGTCGGAGTTGTTGTTCGATTTCCGTACGACGAAGAAGAATATCTTCGGGCGTCGATGAATCACTATCGAACAAGAGAAAATGAGAATGATTCGGCTCTAAATCCCAATGGCCTTTTTCGGTTTGATTGACGCAATACGAACGAATGCAGAATTCATCGGCAAGATTCTAAAAATACGAAATTAATTTTGCAAATTTTGAAACAAAAAAACAACAACCATATGAACCGCTTCGACGACATTCTGTCTCGAATAAGTCGACGATGATATTTCATTTTCCAGATTCACATGCAACGTCAATCTCGACATTTGCTCGAGTTGATCAACGCCTGCCGTATGTCTCCAACTGCCAATGCCAATACACGGCACATCGAGAGCATGCTTTCGATTTTTATATCGATAATTATTCAAAGCTTGTCCAACTTCTTTAATCACACCCGTATTCGTTCCACCCGTGATCAGCCACGCGTCTAATCTCATTTTTGTTTTTCTTTTTTTTTTTCGAGTAAAATGAAGTTTTACTTGTCGTAGCTGCAGCCGTGACAAGACCTCGTTGAAAAGTCTTTCGAAGATGTGTTGACATGTTACATTGTTTACCACCGCCGGTCACTGAGATAATCAAATCGGGAGTTGGCAAACGCCAAGCTCGTTGCAGAAATTCAACGACTGTCTTCGCATTTGTACCTAAAGCTAGTCGAATATACTGAGACAATCGTGTTACCGAACTGAGTTCGTTCGAATCGAATTTCAAATATCCATATTGATTCGTCAGTTCTCTATTTAAAAAAAACACACAACCAATCAATCGAGTTTCATCTCTCGTGGAAATACAAACGGTTTGTTATCGGTCAAATGAATGTCCAGTTGATTGACAACTTCTTCGATAATTCTCATCTGTTGAGTTATTTCTCCTCCAGCCATACTCACAACACAAAACTATCTCTTCTGTGTCGAGTCAATTGTTTTATATACACATATGATAATTTAGCTGATTTGAATAACAAAAGCGAAGAAATTAATTCGTACCCTGTTGATTTGAAATACAAACAAAAAAGAATTAGTTCGCTTTTGGTTTTTATTGTAAGAATCCAGAGCCAAGAACAAAAGACGATAATACAGACAGACAGACACACAAACAAACAAAAAGAAAACAAGATTTTCAATCTTCAAGCAACCATTTATCACGATGTTTCTTCTTGATAGCAGCGCGTCGAGCTTTAATTGTGTCTAATTCTTTTTTGGTTAATTTCACTTTTTTCTTTTGATTTGCATTCGTACGATTTAATTCTTCATTCCACGCATTATAATCGAAATAATGATACAATTGTCGAAGATCACGTGCATCCTGTCCAACGAGTCGTTTGCCCGTATTGATCGTACTTGGAATCACGGGCGGTATTATGTACGGTTGATATCGAAGATCACTTTGCGTGTTTGTGTAAGCCATTGAGAGAGCATATTCACTTGTTGAATACTGTTGTTGCGTTTGTTGATCAGGTGGAGGTGGTTCGATGCAACCTTCGGGCGTTTCCCAAACCGATTGACTTCCATCGGACCAGTAGTAACGTTTGTAATTCTCGTCCCAATAGGGTTGCCAATTCGATGTTGTCTCGTCTTGTGTTTGATCTGCCATCGAAATTGAGAGAAAACAACACTAGAGTTAGTTATTTCATTTGAAATGAAAAAGAAAAGAATGAAAATCGCGTTCGACCAATGGTATCAATTGGTCGAACCTCTAATCGATGAAGGAAAATGTCGCTAGTTTGATTTGTGCGAACGAATCATTTGCTCGATTATGAACGGACTAGTTACATTGATAACCGGTGGTGCTTCAGGCTTAGGTTTAGCTTGTTTAAATCGTTTTCTTAAGCAAGGTGTTAGTCATGTGCATTTCTGTGATCTACCAACATCGAATGGTAAAGAAATTGTTCAATCATTGGACTCGAAATTAGTGACTTATCATCCTGTCGATGTGACAAATGATGAACAAGTCGAATCGATGTTTAAACAAATACCAAAGCTGAATTGTTTGGTGCAATGTGCTGGTATTGGCGTGGCTTTTCGTTGTTATAATATCAACAAACGAAGTATGCATTCGATGGAAGAATTTCATCGTGTTATGAATGTCAATGTGATTGGATCGTTTAATATTCTTCGACGAGCTTGTCATATCATGGCTGAGAATCAGCCGGATGTCAATGGACAACGAGGTGTTATTATAAATACGTCGAGTATTGCAGCTTATGAAGGACAAATTGGTCAAGTAGCGTATTCAGCAGCGAGTGGAGCACTAGCAAGTATGACATTGCCGTTGGCACGTGATTTAAGTAGTGCTGGCATTCGTGTGAATACGATTCTGCCCGGTGTATTCGATCAAACGAAAATGCTCGAACCAATATCAGATAAAGGCAAGAAATTACTATCAATGATGGTGACATTTCCACAGAAACTCGGCACGCCCGATGAATTTGCTCAATTGGTACAGAATGTGATTGAAAATAATTATTTAAATGCTGAAAATATTCGTTTAGACGGTGGTATTCGTATGCCACCTTAACATTGTTTTCATGTTATTTGTTAAAAAAAAAGAACAGTTGTTGTTATCGTTTGTTTTTCTAGATAAATAAAAAATGTCGAATATTGTTCGATTTAAGTTAACAAATGGTGAATATTTCGGTATCTATCGACAGACATTAGATCGATATCCGAATAGTTTTCTAACGAAATTAGTAGAACATGAAAGTAGCGAATCATTTCATTCGAGTGATCAAGATAATGCATTTATTATCGATGAAGATCCGGTAATTTTTGCATCGATTTTAAATTATTATCGATCTGGCGTATGGACAATTGCTCATGATGAACTTCGACAAGCAATTATCGATAAATATATGTTACCAACAATTGATTCAGCTTCGAAATTAGAACAACAACAAGCGACAATCGATGGTCCAATGTATATACATATTAGCATTGAACATCCAGCATATGTTGCGGCATCAACTCGTCCACCTCCGTCGAAAATTCCTGCTCTTCATGGTTGTCCGTTTAATCTAAGTCGTACAAATGCATATCCATCGAAAGATCCGATTGAAATCGCTAATTATCTCGCTGAGAACGGTTATGTTATACAACGGATGGATGTCAATTCACATGCAATTTTAATGAAAAGAAAATGTTAAGTTTCTTTGAAATAAAATAAACATGCTGAGAATGTAATAAAATTAATCGCATTTGTACGTTTTCAAAGAAATCAAATGATTTTTTTCTTCTTATTCATTTGAAAGAAAAGAAATGCGTTGGTTAGTTATAACTGATGAATTGAATGTTCTCTCGAAACCAGCTGTCGATTTACTGCAATGTGCCGGTCAAACAGTTCTTCTTCACGAATTTCAAAATTTGACAACTAAAAAACAAATCGAAGATTTAATTCAAAAAGATAAACCCGATCGAATTATTCTCATTGTAACCAACAATTCTCAAACGAAATTAAAAACTAGTATTCATGATTATCTCATTATTCCAATTTCTCTCGCACAAGTAACTTGTCAAACGTATTCAAATATTCCTTTGTTAATTCTAACAATCGACAATTCAAATGACGATCTTAATATTCTTCAAAATGCATTAGATCAACTTGTTAACATGTTTTCACATATTCTCAAGTAAAAACGTTTTTTTTGTTTGTTTGTTGAGAAGAGAAAAAACAATCGATCGAATTTTTATCTAGTGCAAAACTGTTTTGTCCGATCATCGATGAAAATATCAGTGAAGAATATTTTCAATCGATTTGGAGTTCAAATGCAGATGAATATCATCATGTGACGATAGTTTCGGATATTTTACCGATTTTATTAGCTTTAATTCATGACGGCAAAGCTCAAGGTCAAATTGATGTTTGTAACAAAGGAACAATTTCATTGAATTCATTTCTGAACAAATCCAATCCTCAAATTCAAAATCTAACTGATAAATTCGAAATGATGAATAAACAAATGATTTCACCTGAAACACGACAGCTGTATCAAGCTTTATATTTACTTCCACCAGCTTGGAAAACAATTCAACAGATTCTCCAACAAAAATCTTTTGACATAATCGATCAAAAATCGAAAACTATCTTAATTACCGGTGGTTGTGGTTTCATTGGCAGTACTTTTATCAATCATTGGATCGAAACATATCCAAATGATCAAATTATTAACATCGATCGACTCGATCCTGTTGCTAATGTCAAAAATATCATCAATCCTCAATCACCCAACTATTCATTCATTCTCGCTGATATCAACAACAAAGATATTGTCTTACATTTATGTCGTCAATACAACATCACTCATATCATTCATTTCGCTGGTAAACAGACACATTTTCATCAACAACAAAAAAATACATATTCTCTTTCTAGTTCAAGCTCATTTGGACACAACATTCGGAAATAGTATTACTTTCACCGAATCGAATGTATACGGAACTCATTCCGTTCTCGAAGCAAGTCGAATTTATGGTAAAATTCAGAAATTTATTCATATCAGTACAGATGAAGTCTATGGTGAAACACCATCGGGTACGAATCAAGAGATTTGTCTACTTAATCCGATAAATCCGTATGCAGCAACGATAGCTGCTGCGGAATTTCTTGTGAAATCGTATGGAGAAAGTTTTAAATTGCCATATTCGATTATTCGATTGTGTAATGTCTACGGACCAAGACAACATTTCGAAAAAATTATACCGAAATTCGTTCAAAATTTGTTAAACAATAAACAATTGAAAATTCATGGCGATGGAAAACAAATTCGACATTATTTGTATGTCGATGATGTTGTTCGAGCAATTGAATTGATTTTTCTCAAAGGCAAATCAAAAATGATTTATAATATTGGAACAGAAAATCAATTCGATGTTTTGGATATTGTCAAATTGCTTCTGAACAAACTGAAAATCAAGAAAAATCTCGATGAAATCGTTGTCTTTATTACACCTCGTTCGTTCTCGGAGAAACGTTATTGTGTAACAACGAGTAATTTAGTTAAATCTCTCGGTTGGAACGAACAAACCTCATTCGAACAAGGTCTAGACAAAACAATTCAATGGATCCGAGCAAATCCAAATTATTGGGATAAATAAACTTTCAATTCTGACTTTACTCTTTTATCTTTTTTTTATAATTAAAACTGGAGTTTAAAATAAATTTTCTTTCGTATTGATCTTGATATGCAATGAATTTGAAAATTCTTGATATTTATTAATAGAATCCTTCTCTCAGCTTTCTATTTCCGCAAAAATGAATGTCAGTGAAGACACAGATTTAGTGTTGGCTGAAGTTCCAATTCCTCGATGGATTAAATCTTGGTTTTTGCTTGCTTTGGATATTCCTGCAGTTTTTTATACAATTTATTTACTTTATCGAATTGTTTCGATAAGAAATCTTCGAGAAGCATTACATAATCATGTAATTATTGTTTTACTTGTCATTTCGCTCGTCAGTCAATTAACTGGCGTTTGTTTTTATGTCGTTTATTCGAAAATTGATCAAGTTTGGTTAGCAAGTCCATTTTTTTGTAATCTTTGGCAATTTGTTGATATTGGTCTATTTGATATGATTGGAATGCTTTTAGCTTATGCAGCAATTGAAAGACATGTTCTTATTTTTCATAGTTCATTAGTTAACACTCGAAGAAAACGCTTGATTTTTCATTATATTCCACTAAGTTTAACAATTATTTATGGTCTATCTGTTTATATAATCCTAATTTTCTTTGCACCCTGTGAAAATCTGTACGATTATACTCAACCATTGTGTGGTTCTCCTTGTTATTTATGACATCACAGTGAATTGTATATTTCCAGTTGTTCTGATGATTTTCTTTAATTTAACACTAATTATCCGACATATTCGACAAAAACAAAGAGTCACTCAACAAATTCAATGGCATAAACATCGAAAAATGATTTTTCAATTACTTTCAATAACTATCTTACTTTTAATTTTCTATTTACCTATTTGTATTCTTATGATGATCAATTCAATTATATTTATATTTCTTTGCTTATTTAGTTGTTCTCCTAATGCCTTTTGTTTGTTCGCCGTCGATATCAAATCATTGGAACAGATTTCGATGTTTTGTCCTGCGAAAAATCGAATAACAGCTACAGTCATATTGATGGGAACAGTTACTATTCGTCGTTAATCATTAGCATGTGTGCAAAGAAAAACATATTCTATTCGAATTCTCACTCCAAACAAGTTTTTATTGTCAAAAAAAAACAACAAAAACCAAATAGAAATAAGAATAAATCATTGACATAAGCTGCTATTTGTTTGTTTGAATAATTCACCTATTCTTTTCGATTCTTCATATCACCAAAGATAAACTCCAACTGTTGTCCAAAGAACAATCACAAAGTTCAATTGTCCTTTGATTACTTGTTTAATTATGTTAACTTCAATGATTTTATTATAAAGTCAAATAAACATCTGTCCTAGACTTACAAAGAATTGATTTTCTTCAAATTCACTTTTTTTATTAACAAAGTTTAAACTGACATCAAAACCTATTTAAGCAATTCAAATGCTTTCAAAAACGTTTCTTTTTCTGTTTACTTACGATGATTTTTATCAGCTGTTTTCAGTCTTTCGCCATTTTTACATTCGTTCGGCAAATACAAAGTTGATTCGTTTATTCACAAAGATTTTCATTTTTGAAAAAAAACTTGTTTTTTATAGGCCAATCGTACAATCGACCGATGTTGGCTTCGAATTCAACTTGGAATCAAAATGCAATAACATTTGCAAATAATTTTACCATCGGGGCAGATCCTTACGGTTTGTACATTGATACGAATAATTCCATTTATACAATCAATCGTGACAACGGACAAGTTCTCATTTGGATGAATAACTCAACTGATCCAAATTTGATTTTATATACAAACTTATCATCAGAAGCAGTGTCAATATTTGTAACAACAAACGGACAAATTTATGTTGCAGATCATCCATCAATTAAACAAATAATTAAATCAAATTCATATTCAAATCAAACCATTTCCATTGCGAATCTTTCTTCCTATATTTATGGTCTTTTTGTTGATATTAATAATACTTTATATTGTTCAAGGTATAGTGGGCATAGAGTTGATAAAAAATGGTTAAATGACAATTCATCAGCAATGACAACAGTTGCTGGAACAGGTTCTGCTGGTTCTGCTTCGAATATGTTAAATAATCCATATGGAATCTTTGTTGATACAAATTTTGATTTATATGTTGCAGATCGTAGTAATCATCGAATTCAATTGTTTCGATTAGGACAAACAGATGGAATTACAGTTGCAGGAGATACATCTGCAAATATAACAATTTCACTTAGTTATCCAAGATATGTGATTTTGGATGGAAATAAATATCTTTTCATTGCAGATACTGAAAATCATCGAATAATTGGTTCAGATGAAAATGGTTTTCGTTGTATTGTTGCATGTTCTGGATCATCAGGTTCAGCATCCAATCTATTGTATTATCCACGAGGTATCGCTTTTGATAGTTTTGGAAATTTGTTTGTTGTCGATACCAGTAATGATCGAATTCAAAAGTTTTGTTTATCAACAAATTTCTGTAATAGTAAAAGAAAAAACAACGATTCGATATTTTCATTTGATTATTTAGGTGCAATAACAACAACGACAACAACAACAACAACAAAAACTACGACAACAACAACAAAAACTACGACAACTACGACAACAACAACAACAACAAAAACTACGACAACAACAACAACAACAACAACAACTACGACGACAACAACAACAACAACAACAACATCATCATCTTCAACATCAACAACAACATCATCATCATCTTCAACATCAACAACCACAACAAATGTTAATGAAAGTAAATCGTTTAAAGAAAAATTCAAAAAGAGAAAAAAGTTTTGTTTTTATTAAAATTTCAGTGTGTAAATCTCCTCAGATAATTTTAATTCCAAGTGGTTCAACATTAATAAATCCGTTGAAATTTCGTCGAAGTCAAGATTTTTACATAGTTTCTTTGATTGATTTGACTTGTAACGATTCAACATCAATTCAAAGTCAATGGATTCTAAAGAATAATTCGAATGTCATTTCATTCGATTCTCAGATTGAAACAACATTTAGTGAATTATTTATTCCAGCAAGAAAACTACCTTTTGGAATCTTTGAACTCGAATTAACTGTCAACTTGAAGAAATATCCATCATTGAAAAATTCTTCCTCAGTTTATGTTGAAATAACTCCATCAGGAATCACAGCAAATCTTGTTCAATTAGGAACTTCAATGATCACAAGTGGATTCGAACAAGATTTGAAATTAGATCCAGGATCATATTCAATTGATCTCGATCAAAATACTTTTGACAAAAATGTAAGTGAACATGAACATTCAAACTAAATTCAAATCATGTTTGATTCGATTGAAAAATAGAAATGGATTTACAAGTATTATTGTCGAATTTATCCAACATTTAATTTTCCAAATTTATATGGTTATTTATTAACAATTGAAGATCAAAAAAATGATTCTGTAAATCCTTCGTGTTTAACAAATCGAACAGGCTTTCGATTTGATAATTCGATTAATTCTTCATTGACAATTCTCTCTAAATCGCTTCAATCGAATCGAACTTATCAATTTATGGTTCAAATGACAAATATTTTGAATTTGACTCAACAAGCAACAGGTTATGTTCTTGTTAAAATTGAAAATACTCGCCCACAAATGATCGCAATTGGTTGTGTGATCGTGACTCTTTGTTCTCCGAATCTCGAATATCAATTTGTTAATCCAACAACTCAAGTTGCTCTTTTTTCTCTTTGTGTTGGAACTTGTTCTTCGGTTCAAAAAATCATTTGGAATGTTTATACAGGACAAGCGAATTCTTCTCTTTGGATTCTATTTAATCAAACTCAAAATTGGTTCTTCGGAACAACTTCGAGTAATTTTACTGTGCTAAATCAATTGTTTCTTCAAAATCCAACAATTCAATTTTGGAAATTCGAAGTTGTCTATTCATTTCCGGGTGAAACAAGTACAAGTGCTTTGAATTTTGTGATCAATCAACCGCCTGTAAATGGTTCTTGTTCAATTTCTCCATCAAATGGAACAATAAAAACTTTGTTTACAATCTCTTGTCCAAATTGGTTTGATGAAGATGGAATCAAAGATTATTCTCTTTATTCTTTCACAAATCAAATGATGATCGCTTTTTCAAGTTTTTCATCTTTTCAAGTTTATTTACCATCGGGAGAAAATCAAATTTTAATTGTTGAAATTCGAGATCAATTAAATTGTGTAACTAAATTTAATCTTTCTTCAATCTCAGTTGCAACAGATTCTCAACTGAATACAAATTTACTTTCAACTGGAAATCAGAATACTGTTTCACAATTATTAACTTCTTTTTCTCAACAATTTAATCAAGTAAATCAACAAAATATTGATAAAGCTGTTTCAAGTGGAATTCCTCTTTCAATAATTTCAATTTCATCTTTAACAACTCAAAATCAACCAACGAATAGTTCATTGAATCAATCAGCTCTCGTTGAATTCGAAAAAGAATCAAATTCTCAATCTGAAACAAGAGAATATTTAATTTCCTTTACTCGTAATCTCCGAATAACAACATCAAATAGTATTAAATTACAATCTTCATCATTAGTTCAATTGACTAGATCAACAAATCAATTAACTCGAACAACGATTTCAATAGCAGCTGATCGATGTTTTCAATTAACTTTAGCTTTGCAATCGATTTCAATGAAAATTTCTCAAGAAGATGCTGAAATTTGTGCAACTCAATTATTTCAATGTGCTTCAAATGTTCTATCTGCTGTCAATGGTCCTCTACAACAAAGAACGACGATTTTAGATTTAGATTCTAAAAGAGCAACAGAATTTCCTTCGGATTATGAAACAGATTTAGAATCTGAATGGATGAAAATAAATCTTTTAAATGAAAATGAGAAAAATATTTATCAACAAAAAAAATTAGCAAATCAAATTGAAAATCAAATGAAAGAAGTGATTAGTCGGTTAAATTCAATTTTAAATATTCATTTAAATGTTGGTCAACAATCGATTGTGAATACTTCGGAGATTTTCATGAGTTTGCAAAGTGAAACAATTGAATCTCTTTCAAATCAACAATTTCTCAATGGAGCTATCCAATTCTCTCCAATCGAAACAAATCAAACAAAAAAATCAATTCGAATTCAATCGAAAGTCGAACCTTTAGCTTCATTTGGTAATTCAGCAAATACGAATGTTTCTCGTTCGATTTCTTTTTCACTTTTCGATTCCAATGGAAAAGAAATTTCTCTCGATTATCCAATTCAAATTTTTATTCCTCGAGATCCAAATCGAATTATTCCTCCAATGATTCTTCAAAATATCACTTCATCAACTCTTCATCAACAGCTTTTCAATTTACATTATGTTAACATCACAACGATTCTTTCGATTTCAGTTCATATCGAAATCGAACCTGCAAATTTCAGTGTTGCTTATTTATTGATTTATAAATTTGATCAAATTCCTCAATTAAATCAATCGATTTATCAAATCGATGGTTGGTCAATTCTTTGCCCTAAGAATTTCCATTTATTTTACGTTGATAATGAAAAAACTCGAAATCATCAATCTTTAGTTTTCGGTTTACGAGAATTAAATTCCTCTGAAACTGTTTCGTATTGTTCAAACAAGAGTTCTCAAACAAATCCACCAATGACAAATCAAAAATTCAATTTTACTTCAAATTATAAATTGAGAGTTTACTCATCGGGTTGTTATTTTCTCGATGAGAACAATCAATGGAACGATCGAGGACTACGAGTCGGACATTTGACAAATCATGATCAAACTCATTGTTTAAACTGAACTTATCATGAAAATAAATTGCTTTTAGGACATAGACACGAAGAAAATTGAAATTCTTGATTAGCTCGTTGTTTTTCTCAAATATATCGAATAACTAATACAAGATTAAAAATAATTTTATTCTTTTGAGTATTAAGGCAAGTACTATGAAAACTTATAAGATATGTCTTTCGATAGCTGCCCAAGCTAAGAGCATAGGGAGTAAATTAAAAAATCCAGTTGCAAATAAATGTCCACAAATTGCAGAAAAATGGATTGGCTAACCAAACATGACCTAATCCTGCGAATAGAATATAAAAATTCACGTCAATAAGTTGAATTGCAATTGTCAAAATGAGAATTAAGATTTGTTTAATTAAAAGATTGACAAGTAAAAATACGGCACAGATATTGAGGGTGAGGGTAAAATAGGGAAGTAATGAAGAAAAAATTTTTGTTTTTTTTAACGTAATTTTTGTATAGAAAAAATAAAACCTTGACGTAGAAAATCAAGTGTAATCGATAGATAGATTGTTACACTAAGAAAACGAACAATAAGCATATGATAGAACATGCATAGTGAACAAAAAATTGACAATGATTGAAAGAATAATAACTAGAATCCAAAATTTAATTGAACGAATTGTAGGTGTTTCATGAACGATCACTGATGTAAGATTAGGCATTATGAAATGTTGTTGACAACTGTCAAAAATGGTTTGCATACATATTTTTTCATGGTTATCGATTCTTTATTGACACTTGAATTTGTTTGAGTTAAAAATATAAGTTGATAAATGAGCAAATCGTTTATCTCAAGACTTTATGCAACAGAAAGCATCTTCTATAGCTCACTCTCAGTTCATTGATTTCTGATGATACTTATTTATTTAATGAAAACAAAAAAAGAATTTTACTGGTAGAATCACCAAAATGCCCACCATTCGTTGGACATTACACATCGTATGTCTGTTCCACATTTACAACATATGGCGTCAACAAATGTTCTACAACTGCTCTCTAGAGCATGATAGTCCGAACCATGATATTGATTGATTATTTCTTGAATTACTGAAGGGGAGATTTTGTTAACTTCTGCCGATCGCCAAAACGTTGTCTTAGCTTCCATATTATGCCGTTTTGCAAGAACTCCGCTGAGAGTCGCAGCTATTCCCTTATTTATATTAATTTTGCCATTGCCACATTTCTCAACCTCCAGTAATATAAAATTATCTGAATCAGTTTTTAGCACAACGAGAACATGATGCGTGCCAAAAACAAGACCTCCAGCGATCAACCCGTTTCCATAAATTGAAATTTTCACAATTCTTCCGTCATTCCTAATATCTGGTTTCATACCAGGTCTAAAAATGAAAATCTAACAATTTCGATTTAAGAAGCATTCAATTAAATATACCCGGCTCCCGAACATGAACTTGAAGATGAAGAACCCATTGTTTGATCAGATATACACTAAAAAAAATTTCCGAATGTGAGAATTTAAGTGATAAAAGAATAGAAAAAACATAGAGGATTAACTAATAAAGTGTTCAAAAAACTTTATACTACATTTCGTCTCAGTTATTACGAACATCCTGTATTTCGTCGAACTGTGAGAGTATCACGCAAAGATTTCTTCAGAATTTTAACAAAACATTTACGATATACTATCTATATGACGAGATTATTCTTTTATCATCGGCATTCAAGTTTCTTCAGATATACGTATATATTCAAAAAAATTGCTTGGTTTTTTCCAAGTATACGTCGTATCGATGCAGATTAACGTTAAAGCACGCAGATATTTCTCTTGTTTATGATCGTGTAATATCAGCTTTTTCTGTTCTTTCTGTGTTAAGAGAACGAACTATGTATTTTTCTCTTTCTCTATGACGTCACTTGTTCGTTCTCTTTACAACTCGTGTACGTACGTATATCTTTCTGTAATCATCAAATAAATAAATCAAATTATCGGACATTTGGGTTTTTTCTCAAACGAGGGGAAAAACCCAAAGCTTTTGGGTTTTTTTGTCATCGATAGAAAGGACTATAAACGGAATGTGAAACCATTCTTTCTTCAGTTTATTTTTGATAAGCACAAAAAAAGAAGTATCATGGGAGATAACTTAAATTCGTCTGTGAATAGAATGCAACAAGAAGTGAACAAAGGTCAAGCACCAAGAACTATAAAGCGTGTGGATCAAGCCAGTTTGAATATCGGTGATAATCATGCTCATGTTCATTTTACCGATGGAAATGCATTGAAATCCAATGGAACATGGAAACATGGTGGTAGAACATTATCTCGGGAAGAAAAAGGCTGGCTCGAGAAACATGGTTGGCAATTACCATAGGAAGATGAAATAGAAACTTTTATTTGTTCTTCAGAATTAAATTAGAAATATAAAAGATTCAAAGTTTTTGTATAACTATTTTGGTTTTCCAAATAAAAAATGAGTGCCATCCTGTTTTTTCTCGCCGTTTGCATCAGTTGAATGGGCATGATTTTTCTGACCCTCCTTGTGAGCCTGATGAATAATAGGAACATGACCACCACGATTACTTGATCCAGGACTATTAGCTCTAGCTCGGTCTTTAGCATCTGCTTTGCCTGTACATTGTGTAAAATGTAGCTTTGGTTTACCACTAGGTCCAATATTACTCATTTTCGCAAGTGTCAATAATGGTATAAACATTTAACTGTTTTTTTTTCTCCTTTTATATCGTCGTTTGTCTTATCGAATGGGTTTTTTTCTTCGAACTCGTTGACCTCTACGTAACGTAATACACAACATGCGTTTTCTATTTTTATGATTATTCTTTCCTTCATCTACTTGATTCAAAATTTTTCTTTGAAATCTATACAAAGCACAAATTTTAATAATAGTATTGTTGGTAAATCTGTTTAGGATGAATAGGTTTTTGTTTCACTCTTTCTATATTTTCGAGTGTCTTTCGTACGAGTTGATGTGTCGATGGAAAGATTTTCTGTCGATTATCGAGTGCACGTTGTAAGAACGAAAGTGATTTCGTGTATTCGTGCATTTCTTCGTAGACAAGTCCACGATTCTCAAATGCTGAAGCTAAAAGTGCATTAGTATAATCCTTCAAATAGTGATAAGTATTTCCAATGTTCATGTAATCCATGGCTAGTTTTGGATGATTCGGTGAATAGACTTTGTTTGTATGCATTAGCGATATTCGTATAAATTTCAGCTATAAGTGGATGATCAGAATGTAGAGATATTTTCATAATAGCAAGTGCTTTTTCATAACATTCGAGGGCTTTGTCATAATTTTTCATGTCATAACATATAACTCCCATAGATTTGTATGTGTCCGCTATGTTCAAATGATTTGGAGACAATGTTTTTTGTTGAATATGGAGTGTATATTCCAGTAATGATCATGCTTGTGGATAATTACTCAGTGCTTTATATACGTTACTAATATGCACGTAACATTTAGCTATTCTTGGATGACTCAAAGGCAGTATTTTGTTCATAATAGTTAATGCTTGTTCAAAGAATGAAAGTGCTTTCGTATTATTGTCCAAGTGAACCTGATACAATTAAAAAGATTGTTTCATCTTGAATTGTTTTCATAAAATCGTAACATTCATTAGGATTGGTAAATGTATTGACTGATGCTACGAATTATCGTAATTGTTCCAATGAAGTTTTGAAAAAAATGTTCCTTTTCATTCATATTTGCATCTAACCAAACAAGCAGAAAATTCTGTAGGATACGTTGAGAACGAGATGTTGCCATATAGCTGCTATTCAAATGACGAGAATGTTTGTCAACTGTGAATATTCATACATATTTGTTAGTTCCTCCTTTTTTTTCTAATTAATTGTCAATTAGTCACGGCAGATACTATAAATAGATCACATTCTCCATTCAATTCATTACTTCTTGTTTCAATTTCAAAATGAATAAGTTGATCTGTCTTATCGTCGTTGCTGTTATTATTCAATCGATTTTTCTCGATATAGCTGATGGTAATCGTACTGTATCTCTATCTCCAATTCAACAACAAAATAATCATGAGAATGTTAATAAGTCCAAGTTCCGTCAACGACGAGCTTGTATGGTTAAGAATGGACGATCATTTTGCAACAAGACTCCCAGATGTATGATTGGTCGTGATGGTAATTTTGCTTGTGTTGGATAAGTAGAAATCATGTTGTTTACTGTTTATTTGTTCGTTATTGTTCAGAATAAAATATTGAAAGAAAATACAATCTTAAATTTTGCGGAATATCTTATTCAAAACAAAGAAAACTTGTCGACGGTATCGTTCCGAAACACAAAAATAAATATAAAATGAATTCTATGTAGAAAATAATCATAATGATATTAAAAAAAATATCGAAATTTAACAAGAAACAACTTACACATGCATGAATGTAATACATAGCATATGTTATATTATTCGTAAAACGAATTTGTGCTTGAATATATGAACTGGAAAACCAATTGATATTCAATACAAATAGATTTATGATTGTGTTTGGTAGAAGAATAAGAATGTCAATGAGAGCTTGAACTAGAATCATTTGCGTTAATTGTTTGTCTAATTCTCGTCGAACTAATGGTACAGCATACGAAGAACTTTTCTGAACATTATAAAAAGCCATGAATCCAAAAATAGTTGTGATTATAAGAGGTGCATATCCCACAAGAATAATCAGAATAGCATACATACGATACTGCAAATAGATTGGATCTGTTACCATACAAGTAATTTTTCCATTAGTAGTGTTAATAGTATGAATAAAATATATAGCATATGGAAATCCATGAATGAACCAAATCAGAGCAAAGAAAATTATTAAACTTTGAGCTATTCGAATTTTACAAAATTTTTGAAGAATTTGATAATGTGATGTTGCGCAATATTGATCAATAGTTACCAAACAGAAACTTGTCATTGCAAGTATTTGACTGTAATGTGAAAGAAAAGCTCGACTTTTACACCAGATAATAGAAAGATCAGTTCCATCAGTTCCAATGAGTGATACAGCCACGCGTGGTAATACTATGAGTAAGATTTCGCCAACATTTGCAATTGACATTAGAATGAGATATAACGAACAAGAAAGTTCTCGAAATGTTCGAAGACTAAGAAACACACACAAATTGAAACTATGACCGATGAAACCAGTAATTGCGATGAATAATCCACCATAAATGTAAACTGCATTTACAATACGATCTGTTGAAGTTGCAGATGTCGATAACGACATGGCGTTTTCTATTAAATGGTGAGGTTTATTTTTAAAGAATACTATCAGGTGTTAAAAAAAAAACATCTCATTAGAAATAATTAGTGACCAAATCAATTCGTTACATGACATGACAGACACATAAATGTAGGTTATATTTTGTGTATTTTTAATAATAAATTTCACTTATTAAAGCAAATGAGCTTCAATTTAATTTTACATAGTAGAAGAAAAAAAAATGCAAACAGAAACTGCAAACGTGCTGTTAATTCTTAGAGTATTCAATTGTGATTAATTTTTAGCATCTTTCATACGCTCATGTTGAACTTCAGTTTTCTTTGTAATACGGTCGATCTGTCCATTTTGCTTTGCTATCGTATCACCCATATCGAGTGCTGTATTTTTCAAAACTTGTAGATAACTACCGACTATTTGTAAATTATCGTCCATTTCTTGTTCTCGATCATCATTTACATGTTCTTTAGTGATAAAAATTTGTGATTTTCATTCCGATTATTCAGTTAAACTTGTTTACGATCCTCCAGCTAGAATTATTCACGAACATCCGTGTGAATATTGCATTTTGCTCATGTCAGATGTTCGTAACGGACTTCAACTCCGGGTGTTCGGAATGAAGAGGTGAGACGAAACGTAATTTTCCCGCGTAGACACATAAGCAAGCATTCAAGCAAACAATTTCTTTTTGTATAACTCGATGTAACTTTTAATTCGCTTTTAAATTCCAATAATTTCATACTATACCCGCTCAAATACTTCAAACAATACAATGGCTAAACTATACATTATCATCTACGCTTACATCTCGTTAAATCTCACTCTCAACTATGTTTTGATATTCCATAGATAAAGACAACAAACAGTGTCACTATGGTAAAAATAATGATGAAAATGACAAACATTTTTACTCTTCACGAAAATAGTAACATCGCATTCAGAGTGCTTTGGTTACCTTCTTATATGCATGCATTCCCTGTAGGCAAAACAAACATAACACACTTATTGTTACTATGAACGAATGAATCGGTATCTTTGGCATTCCAGGACACCCATTACTTGTGTATACTGTTTCAAAAGAATAACTTCCATCGAAGAATCTTGGTCCGTTGAAAAAATAGTCATAAAAATAGATCAGCAAAAACTAATTCTCATAATCAATCACAAATTTACGTTTTACGCATTGTTGACATACTCCAATGCTTAGAAACGAAAGAAGTATTCATCGATTATTCAGTGACACTTGAAAGTGCTGGGAAAGTTTACTTGAGGTGGAATAATAAACGCTCGATCATCGAATTATTACTCAAGTATTCAATGCATTAGTTGTGATTGACAACGGTATACATACATAAATAGAAAGTGCGTCGTCAGGTGTATATTTGCAATGAAACGGAGACAAGAAACAATATGCACATGGTAACAAACATCTTGATACCATGCAACTATATAAAGCTGCCTCGAACATGCGAGAAATTGTCTTTACAAAATATTCATAGAAGATAACATGTAAGTAAGTAAATGCTTATAAAAATCTTATCTTTGAGAACATTGTAGATTCATCAATCAAATATACAACTCACAATCTACTCGTACGGTATTTGTCAAAAAATGTCTCCAACAGCTAGATCAACGTATGCATGCGTGATGCTTGAATTTACACGCACTATCGAAAAATATTTATCTGTCATTCTAGATGTCTACCAAAAAATCCAATTCTTTGGATTATTCTGGGTTTACTCATTTTCCTCTGTCTCTTGGCAGCTATTGGCATTCCATTGGGATAGCACTAAGCAAATCGAGTTCGACTCAATCAACATCAAGTGAATGATACCATTTCATCGCATGACATCACGAGCTGAATGCTATTCGTTCTTTCTAGGTGCTACAACTAGTGCAGCTGCAACACCGCAAGGTAAGTTGAATCGGAAATCACGATATTTGATGTGAATATTCTAGGATGGTCGACTACTGGAAGTATGAATGTTGCTCGAAGATTTCATTCAGCAACTGTCTTACAAAATGGAAAAGTATTAGTTGTCGGTGGATATAATTCGGGCGGTGCTTTGAATAGTGCTGAGTTGTATGATTTCTCAACTGGAATGTGGACATACACGGGAAATATGCATACCAACCGGTACTGGCATACAGCATCGTTGTTAGCCAACGGAAAAGTGCTCGTTGCTGGTGGACAGGATGGTGTTAATGACTTGAATACTGCGGAATTGTATGATCCATCTACAGGAACATGGACACTGACTGGAAATTTAATTCATAGTCGATTACGGCATACAGCATCTGTATTAGCAAATGGAAAAGTAATCGCTGCCGGTGGATTTAGTGGCAGTGGTTATACGCTGATCACTGATTTGTATGATCCATCCACGGGATTATGGACAGCTTCGGGAAATATCAATTCCAATCGAGAATCGCATGCAGCATCTGTCTTAGGAAACGGCAAAGTACTCATTCACGGTGGACAAGGTCCGGTCTATTTGGATACTGCTGAATTGTATGATGCAGCAACAGGAATATGGACAAGCATCGCGAGTATGAATTCCATGCGAGAATTTCAATCATCATCCGTATTGATAAATGGAAAAGTCTTAGCTGTTGGTGGAACTAGTCTGTACGGGCGTGTATGTACTGCTGAGCTCTTTGATTCATCAACTGGACTATGGACACTGACTGGAAATATGAGTTATACTCGAGAGTATCAGACGGCATCGACATTACAAAACGGGAAAATTTTAATTGCCGGTGGAGATGATGTCAACGGTTATCTGAACACTGCTGAACTGTATGACCCATCAACAGGACTATGGACAATCACTGGAAATATGACATCGGCTCGATCTTATCATGCAGCAGCGGTTCTATCAAATGGAGTGGTCTTAGTTTGTGGTGGATATAATGGTGCTTATTTGAATGCTGCTGAGCTGTATTAACCATGGAAAACAAATCAGCAAAAAACAGTTTTTCTCTTTTTCCTTTCATGAACTTATTTTACTTGTAAAACTATTTAACCATTAAATTTTTGAATATATACTCTAAAGAGTGTCTCCAAAATTCAGAATCTCAACGAGCTCTTACATGGATTGAAAGTAGTTAGCAAGGTGCTTCAAATGATAAACCTTTTTCAGAATTGAGGATAGTCGATTATCATCGGAAATTGTATAAGTAACCGATGGATGGTTATTGTTGAACATAACTTTCGGCAGATGATTTGTTTGAATAGTGATAGTTTATTTACAAACCAGTGTCTGTCCAATATTTTCTCAAAGACTATTACTAAATTGCGTTGTGACCTAGAGAATGACGCATATAGCGATTGTTTCTTCAAGAAAAAAGTCAACTAATTTGCTCGACTAAATACCACGTTGATATACTAAATAGGATCTGACAAATGTTGAATGCAACGATAAAAAATCTTGCAACTGTTTTTTTATTTATTTCGAAAAACAAAAGAAGATAAAATAAATGTTCAGAACTGTTTGAGATTCGTTTGTGTCATTCTACTGCTGTCACTGATTTTCTTGGTAATCTCTTCTCTAGCAGCATTTGCTTCACGTTGAATTCGATTATTGTTTTCATCACTAATATCTGTAGAAAAACATTGATTAAGAGAAAAAGGATCAAAACAAAATCCGCTTAAAGCACGTGGGTAAATTGGTGATTCACCAAACCATGTATAATCAATATCATGGAAAGCCGCCTTGAGATCGATGCTTGATAATGTGCGTAACCACGCAGACTTTGTTAAACGTGTATATAAGATACGTGATTGTGCCGATGATAACTTCACTTTATTTCGAGGATCGTTAATATCGAGCCATTCTTCAGTAACATCATAATAGTGTTGTTTAAAAACACTAAATACACTAACAGCGAGAGCTTGTAAATACATTGTTGTACCGCCAGGAACAATGACCACTACTACACTTTTTTCTCTCAATCGACGAATATTATCTTCGTTTAAATGAGTCGTTGCGAAATCCATAATTAACAACTTTGGATTACCATCTTTGACCTTGAGTGGAAGAAAAAATTATTAAAAAATAAACCGAAAATCAAATTCGAACCATCATATAACACAAATGCTATATTACTTTGTTTGGAAGATTTCCTGATATGTCATTGGATGTGTTAACATAATTAATGGATCTTTTCGTTTGATCGCCAAACAATGCAAAAGGACTCTCGTCGAAATTAAAAACATCTTTCGGTGTGAAACATCTCATTGGTTCCCTTGACGTTGCAACCGTCGAAATGTCACTTTTTCACGACGGAATTTCTCTGGTGGTGTCGAAGTATTCGATGATTCAGCTGGAGGAGATCGACGTTCTTGAAACCAGGCCAGAAGACGAGAATCAAGATCTTTGTATTTCAACTTTTCCCACCGCCCTTAATTCTTTTCTTTTCCATTCCTAAAATGTAAATTTTTTAATAATAATCCATTGAAGTTTATTTAAAACCAATTCATGTTGAACTAACAAACCTAATTTTCTTTGGAAATGATTTTTAATTGATCTTCGACTGACAACCATTGTCTCAATTGATTAGGTGTACATCCGTAAATCTTGCAAACCTGATCGAGTAGTAGTATCAGCAACAGCTGTTGGATAGATAATATCGGTTGAATTGTCTGAGTGCAAATATAAAGCTAATGTGGTCGATGAAAGTTCGTTTTCTTTCTCATTGTCCTCCTCCTCGTCGTCTCCATCGTCGGCATCCGAATCAACACGTAAATAAGTGCTAAGTTGAATCAATTAATATTCATCAGTATCATATGCCGATACTACTTCAACACCCGAATCATCCGAACTATTTGAATCATTGTCACTATCATTTTCATCTCCAATTCTTGGTAAGGGAGCGAGATGCTCACCAGCTTCACATTCGTAATACGACATGATGAAAATAACATTATGTTCGAACGAGTAAGGTCATAATATAATGAATGAACAAACAAGCCGAGACGCGCCAATTGGCTGTTATACATAGATATGTATAGTACTCTGAGAACGACATAAATTCGATCAGATGGCGCTTATATATGTATTATTTATCATATAAATGTTCTTTTGATAAATGACTACAATGAGCATTTCTTCTCATCTTTAGATATTTCGATTCATCTGAATCAAACACCGACAAGAAAAAACACCTGTAGACAACAGAAAACTTGATTTTTCATCATAGAGAAAAAATCGAAGAAGTTGATTTTTGAATCGTAATGGTGATCCAGGTCTTCTAATACGACTAATACATCATGAATTTTCGTAGGGTCTTCTAATATATGGAGGTCTTCTATTTCGGGAGAGTCTTTTATTTTGGGAGGGGGTTTATCAGCTGCAGGCTCAAAAGATCAGTCGTGAAACTAATATGACATGTTTAAACCAAGATTTTGTGAAATACGAACAGAATGGGAGTGTAAACGTATAATGGTAGAAAATTTGGATCCCCTTCTCACAGACGTCACTCACATAAAAGATATAGGTAATATCAAAAACCGAACTGCTATTACAGGTGTTACTAGCATTCCAGAATTACCAACATTACAGACATAATTTGATAACTAATGTATCTATTTCAGTGATCTAAACCTATTTTATAACTTAATTTTCATTTACACTCAACATTCGATTAACATACTCACAAAATAAATTAGTTCTACACATCAATTTGATACTCCGTCTTAATTAGTATTTTCCAAACTTCCCAATCAGTTCCTGTTTCACACTTTTAATGCAGAAGCGATTGCGCTGACCAGCTATTTAAATTTCAACGCGAAATACGAGTGTGAATTCAAATACATCGGAATAATAACCATAATAGTGGTATTAAAGTATTTATTTTCTTTATCGATACTTCGATCTATTCTCACGAGCGTTTCGTGCTCAAACACTGAAATCTCAATATTTTATCAGTTTTAAGAACTTTTTACGCGTTAATCATACATTTTCTCAAATTCGAATAAAATAAGTCGGATAACAAATCAGCACCTTAAATAATACATCATGTGCACACATTTTCATAGCCCGCTTCCTATACACTACATATCGTCCATCTACAATACGTTCACAATTTATAAAGTACAATTTCAATTAAATTTCAAAGAAATACTCTTTTCTTCAAAATTTAATGAATAAAATAAATAGACAAAATGACGACTACAAGCCGTTTTCTTTTCATGCAATCAAAGTGAATGTAACTATCAAAAAATTTCGAATTAATCAAGCAATCTGTACCCAAAAATATTAATATTGTCATTTATTACGATGAAATGCAACAAACGCACACAAGAGCATAATTATAAATATCCCTTAAGTTCCACCTATTCGTAATCAATCTTAAACCAGAAAATTGAAATCTAGACTTGAATCACCACAACACTGTGAGATGGCTGTTTGTCTTCTTCAGGCACTCGAAATACTGTGCACCTTGATCTCCGATTTGATTGTAGCGCAGATCGAGTGTAGTGAGTGTCTGTATGAAAGAGACAGGAATGAGATGATGATAAAAACATGAAGGAGTGATGATCTCACTGTATTGTGTCGTAATGCTTCACCCAAATATTGTGCACCTTGAGCTCCGATTTGATTGACGTTAAGGTTGAGTGTAGTGAGTGTCTGTATGAAAGAGACAGGAATGAGATTATGGTAAAAACACGAATGAGTGATGATCTCACTGTATTATGTCGCAATGCTTCACCCAAACATTGCGCACTTTGATCTCCGATTTGATTGTTGTTAAGGTGGAGTTTAGTGAGTGTCTGTATGAAAGAGACAAGAATGAGATAATGGTAGAAACATGAAGGAGTGATGATCTCACTGTATTATGTCGCAATGCTTCACCCAAATATTGTGCACCTTGATCTCCGATTTTATTCTTCCACAGGTCGAGTGTAGTGAGTGTCTGTATGAAAGAGATAGGAATGAGATGATGGTAAAAACATGAAGGAGTGATGATCTCACTGTATTGTGTCGCAATGCTTCACCTAAATATTGTGCACCTTGAACTCCGATTTTATTGTACCACAGGCTAAGTGTAGTGAGGGTCTGTATGAAAGAGACAGGAATGAGATGATGGTAAAAATATGAAGGAGTGATGATCTCACTGTATTGTGTCGCAATGCTTCACCCAAATATTGTGTGCCTTCATCTCCGATTTGATTGATGCTAAGGTTAAGTGTAGTGAGTGTCTGTATGAAAGAGACAGGAGTGAGATGATGGTAAAAATATGAAGGAGTGATGATCTCACTGTATTGTGTCGCAATGCTTCACCCAAATATTGTGCACCTTGAGCTCCAATTTGGTTGTCGTTAAGGTCGAGTTTAGTGAGTGTCTGTATGAAAGAGACATGAATGAGATGATGATAAAAACATGAAGGAGGGATGATCTCACTGTATTGTGTCGTAATGCTTCACCCAAATATTGCGCACCTTGACCTCTGATTTGATTGTAGCGCAGGTCGAGTGTAGTGAGTGTCTGTGTGAAAGAGACAGGAATGAGCGAATGACGAAGAAGATGATGAAATGTCGCCTACTCGGACAAAGGATGGGTCTCTGCGTATACATCTGTGTTATTAGTTAGACAAGAAAGTAACGCTTCTGATTTGACCGGTAAGTGTACTGAGTGAATGTGCAAGCTATATGGAGGAGTCTCTAGTAAGTATAGATGTGCATGATGAGTCCCGAGTAGAGAATGGGTCTCAGAAGATTTATCTTTTTTTGAGAACTATTAGGCAATTTGTTGATGTCGGATGAATGAATTTTGATTGTTGAGTTATATGACTGCTACGCAAACGTTGAGCTGTATAGTATATTTAATTGCTCAAGATTGATGCATCATCCTAATCCTCGAATGGCTTAAGTAGAATGATTATTTGATGTCTAGTGTATTGTTCAGTCTGGATACTAATGTGCTTCGAGATATTTTTTGCGCGAAATAACCGATTGGGTCGTTTATTTCAGAGAAACAGATGTATGATCACAAATATAACATGAATTGTTTGCATTTGATGTCAATTGAGATGATTTGTTTTTCCAGTCGGTTGGTTTACGAATATGTTAGCCACACTTGTAGTAAATGCATAGCATATCATTAAACGTTTGGAGAAGGAAAGAAAAAAACTTAGACTGAAAAGACGTGGTCACATTCAAGAGCTTTTGTTTATCAGGAGGGGAAAGTAAGGTGTTTAATGTGGAAAGAAAATAGTATTGGATTTATTTCTTTTGGTTTTCAAAATAATTGACAATTGCAGTCGGTTTGTGAAGCTTTATACTTCGAAAAGTTCAATCATTATTTTGAAGTTACGATGACTGATCATCTGCTTTGAAATCATATACATCGTGTAAACTGTTAGTTATTGTTTTATGACGCTATTATTGTGTTACTTTACTTTGTTAGAGAAACTAAGAAGATGTAATGATTTACCTGGTATCGTTGGGAAGAATAAATGATTCGGTTGAGACGTTGGCACACATTAATAAAGGATAGATATAAACTTTTGTCATTTAAATGATCCAATATTCGGTAGACCATTTCGATGGGTAAGTTTTGAAGTGTGAGAGACATTTTCATTGAATATAAATAATCAGATGCTTATAATAAGTGAAAATACTCTGAGAATGTGTATGAAATGTAAAATTTTTCTTTTTTTTGCAAATAAATATGAAATTTACTCATATACGAAGTTCTTCGTTGTTGCAATTACAATAGATAGTGCTTGACGAATGATGAAATAGTAGGAAGATAAACAAAGTCAATATCGGTTATGTCATAAAGATGGCGGTAAGTATCTTGAGGGTTTTGAGACAAGTTTCCATGACCGATTTCGATTTCTGCTACTGGACTTGCGAGTTTACATCATTGAAGGCTTTTGAATGCAGATGATTGGATCTGGTATGTTTTGACTATATTTTTATCTGAAATATAGAATAATTGTTGGTTTTGTTTTTGTTTGAACAAACAGTAGAAGGATGTCATATTCGTGTGCAATTTGTAGGTGTTTCCAGTTATAGTTCGTTTGTGTTGGGTTTCTTGTATTGTTTCTACAAGATAAGAAAATTGACTTAATCAAAACTGGATGATAGAAACATATAGGTGTCTTGTGGTGGTGATTCGTTAATAAGTATTTCTTAGGCCGTTTAATGATAAGGTCACGTGTGTTTGCGCGACGATTTCGATTTCCAACTATGAATTTGATATCGTTGCATATATGTTCGATGAATGTTTGCTCATATATATGATACATGTCTCGTTTGAAGGATGAAAAACGTTTTTCATGTGTGTAATAAATAATGAGCTTATTTGATGTAGTTGAATGATTTTGTTTTTCTTATAGTTCGATATGTGTTGAATCCTCTTCTTTATTTACGTGTGTTCTAGTTTCTATGGGATTCGCTTTTTATGATGTTAACCTTGCGGTAATGTTTTGACATAATAGTTGATATTGTTTTTGATGATTTAGAAATGGTACAACTAACCATTGAGAAATATATGTTTGTAAAAATTTTCGAAATTGCTTTTCAGTAAATACTGGGGGATAACTAGAACGTGAACGTATATTGAAATAATGAATTTACATACATGTCATACTTGAAACTTGAATTCAAATTTCAAATAAGACACTACTGCAAGCTTGAGGCATGTGTATGTGGGAGAGATTCCTGACTCATGGGAATTCTTGAGTCATATACATGTGCTTCGAGTCTGTGATTCTTATATATATATTGGCGCTTTTTCCTTGGATGAAGATGCTTCATTCCTTTTCTTCTCGAATAAAAGTTATTCTTCACAATAAGACTAAATATTTGTGAGAGAATGTATTTACTTATTATAAGGGAATCAAAGGAAGGACAAAGTCATATCGCGACTATATAACTTCGAACGTAGGTAATATAAAATAGAAATAAGAATGAGAAGCATCTGTTTCATTCAATAATCTATAAAGAACGAAAAATATCATGTTAACGATTTTTGCAATTGTATCAATACTGTATCTTATATCAAGTAATAATATCGATGGAAAAATTGTTGGAGGCTATTGGCCTAATTGGGTCGACTCACCTATTCGTATTCGTGATGTCAATATGAATTATAACCTTATATATTTATTTCGTGCACAACCTGTCGGTGGTCCACCGGGAACAACAGGTGAAGTATACTTTAATCGGCCACGAGATGGCCGAGGTGCTAATACTCATCTGAAAGAAGATATTCTCTATGCTAAAACAGTTCAAAATCGGTCGATAATATTATCAGTTGGCGGTGCAAAAAATGGTATGAGTTTTCCGAATCGAACAAAGTCGCAAACTTTTGTCAATAGTATTGTTAGTCTTCAAGAAAAAATAGGTGCTTTCAATGGATTAGATTGGAATACGTTCGAAGCAAAACAGGCACCAGACACAACAGATGAAATGATTTGGATTAGTTTAGAATTGAAACGACGTTATCCTGGCTTTCTTATTACTGCGCCGCCAGCAGCTTGGAATAAACGAGATTTAGCATTTTGTCAGGCAATGGTACAAGCTGGCGCCATGGATTATGCTGCACCACAATACTATAGTGGACTAAATCTAGCAAATCAATCTTACATAGTCAACAATATTGATCGATGGGTGTCAGCACTTGGTGTATCACATGTAGTTGTTGGTTTTGGTGTCAATCCTGGTGTACGAAATTATATGACTATTGATCAAGCAGTAGCAACATGGAAAGAACTTCGAAATAAATATCCTGATCTTCGAGGCGTATTTGATTGGCAAATACATAAGGATGAAGCTCTTGGATGGGCATTTGCCAATAATGTTGGACCTCTTGTTACTGTAACAACTAATGATTGTCAACCGTTCTTTTCTTTCATGTTATCATTTCTTTCCTTTCTTTTCTCTCCTTTCTTTCTCTAGAATTATATTACATTCGATATATATGACATAAATACTATAAGATCACGTTTTTTCCAAGAAATATTCACCATAACACCTGCGCCAGCTACAACTTTATGAATTTCTGTTTGATTTGATTTAATCAATAGATTATTCATCAGATGGGATATTATGTGATTTTATTAACAAATATATAAGTTAATCAAGATCATCTATTGAATAAAATAGGAAAGAAATACTTTCTTAATTAGAGAGTTTAATTCGAAAACGTCAAAAAATTCATGATCTAACATGATTTTATTCTGGATTGTGCTTCAGTATACTTGACATATGCAGTTATTCATCAGTCGTCGGCGTCCTTATGGTGGGTCACTTTCGCTTCGAGTAGCCACGTTTACTCGACTCAAGCGTATGTAGTGATCAAAAACCTAGATCGAATTGATTATAAATTATCTGCGAAGAACGACTTCATCATGTGCTAAATACCACAGACAATTTCAAATCCACACATCTAATTCCATGTAATCACATTTTACAAAAACCGTTACGTCTCCACGCTACGAACTTTCAAAATTTATGTTCATTTGTTCGCAGTACTAATTTCCATCCGAGCTATTCCAGTAAAATTTCAAAAACAATAATAGTCACCTTCCTTTACATGATACTGTCTCAGATATTTATTAAAATAAAACAGAAATTAGAAGTTAGCCGCAAGCTTTTCATCAACCAAACCAGAAGTATATATTCAAATTCGCCTTTTCACCAATAGTTTTCTAAGCAGCTGTTCGTTTACCTCCCCAATTGGATTCTCGTAGAGATCCAGCATGGTCAATGTCTGTAATAAATACGAACGATATATGATAGAAGTGAAAAAACAGCGTATTTCACTTGATTTCTTTCGAATGCTTGAGCAAGTACTCGTGCACCGTCAGCTCCAATTTGATTCACGCTAAGGTTGAGTGTGGTGAGTGTCTATAATAAATATAGAAGAATACTGATAAATGTCACAAAGATAAATCTGTATCTTACTTGATTTCTTTCCAATGCTAAACCAATTGCTAGTGCGCCTGCGTCTCCGATCTGATTATGCTCGAGCTCGAGTGTGGTGAGTGTCTGTAATTAATATAGAAGACCGGTGATAGAAGTGAAAAAAATAAATGGGCAGTTAACTTGATTCCTTTCTAATCCTTGTGCAATAGCTTGTGCACCTGCATCTCCGATCCGATTGTAAAAGAGCTCGAGTGTCGTGAGTGTCTGTAATAGATATGGAAAATTGATGATACAACTGAAAAAACTAAATGTGTAACTAACTTGATTTCTTTCTAATGCTTGAGCAAGTGCTTGCGCACCTGCAACCCCGATTTCATTGGATTGAAGGTTGAGTGTGGTGAGTGTCTGTAATAAATATGGAAAATCGATGATACAACTGAAAAAACTAAATGTGTAACTAACTCGATTTCTCTGTAATGCTTGACCAATTGCTTGTGCACCTGCAACTTCGATTTCATTGGATTGAAGGTTGAGTGTGGTGAGTGTCTGTAATAAATATGGAAAATTGATGATACAACTGAAAAAACTAAATGTGTAACTAACTTGATTTCTTTCCAATGCTAAACCAATTGCTAGTGCGCCTGCGTCTCCGATTTGATTCACGCTGAGATTGAGTGTAGTGAGTGTCTGTAATAAATATAGAAGACTGATGATACAAGTGAAAAAGATAGATGTGTATCGAACTTGATTTCTTTCCAATGCTTGACCAAGTGCTTGTGCACCTGCGTCTCTGATCTGATTATGCTCGAGCTCGAGTGTGATGAGTGTCTGTAATTAACATAGAAGACTGGTGATAGAAGCGGGAAAATTAAATGTGTATCTAACTTGATTTCTTTCTAATGCTTGACCAATTGCTTGTAAACCTACAGACCCGATTTCATTATAGCCCAGATGGAGTGCTGTGAGTGTCTGAAGTAAATATGGAAGACTGATGGTACAAGTGAAAAAATTCAAGACATATTTCATTTGATTTCTCTGTAATGCTTGACCAATTGCTTGCGTACCTGTAACTCCGATTTTATTCCATCGAAGGTTGAGTGTGGTAAGTGTCTGTGTAGAGAATCATGTTAGTGAGTTTATGGAGGTGGAATGTATGTGAGTTAGTTGAATTTACTTGAAATCTTTTGTAAGAATTCAGAATAGCATTGAATCTCTGGTTTAAGTTGTTGGTGGATAGGAATAAATATTTTTCACTGAGATGATCGAATATGCGATAGACTATGTCGATCGGGAGTGTATGAAGTGATAATGACATGATTCGTTGAATTTGAAATATTACCTATACTGGTTTGAATGAAATTGGTAGAGTAAGATGTATGAAATATTTTACGTACTTTATTTTTTCAGTCTTCAATAAATATATGATTAATGATGACATACTAGCGAAGAAAGAAAAAGAATCATTTGAAAGGTTTACAATTCGTCACAACAACTTTAGTGGGATGAAACATTCATGCGAAGGTTGTTTTTTTTATATTGATGTCGCTTTTTTCAATGTATTCAACAGTAGAAAAGAGGGTGATGAAAAACGATTGAAATGAAATTATTGTACATATTGTGAAAAAGAATGATGTGGACTAGAAGAATAGATGATTTTTGAAAAATCGACTCTCTGATCCGTTATTATAACATAGGATTCTTGTTCTGGTCAGGTGAAAAAATCTGTAAATTTCTAGTGCGAATGACGATTACGCTGATAAGCTTTTTCGTATACAAACCTTAGTGCTTTGAAGCCCTCTATATATCTCCGAGATAAATATTGGCTTTAAAAAACAACGAATAATTTATTTCGAGAGATACTATTTTTATTTTTCGAGAGATTTATTTGTAAAGATGGCAAAGATACCAACACGACAATTAGGAAAAAATGGTCCTCAAGTATCGGCTCTTGGGTTTGGAGCCATGGGTTTATCAGCATTCTATGGAACGCCAACAGCAATAGCCGATGAGGAACGTTTCAAGATTTTTGATCGTGCTATCGAACTCGGTTGTACTTTTTTCGATAGTGCTGATGTTTATGGAGATAGTGAAGATCTTCTTGGCAAATATTTCAAAAAATATCCCGAACAACGAGAGAAAGTTCGTATATTCGTAATTACTCGCTGACATCTCCATTTTTCTTTTTAGGTATTTCTTGCAACTAAATTCGCCAATATTACTACGCCAGAGAAGAAATTTTTAGTTCGTGGCGATGCACAATATGTTCGTGAAGCAAGCGAAAAAAGTTTCAAACGTCTCGGTCTTGATGTTATCGATTTATATTATGTACATCGAATTGATAAAACCGTACCAATTGAAGAAACAATTGGTGCTATGAAAGAATTAGTTGATGCTGGTCGAGTAAAATATCTTGGTTTGTCGGAATGTTCAAGTGATACACTTCGACGAGCATATGCTGTTCATCCAATTGCATGCGTACAAATTGAATATTCACCGTTTAGTTTAGATATTGAACGAGATGATGTGGGATTATTGAAAACATGTCGAGAACTTGGCGTAGCTATTGTTTGCTATTCACCATTAGGTCGTGGAATGTTTGGTGGACAAATTAAGAGTCCTGATGATCTTGATGAAGGCGATCGTCGACGAATGATGCCACGATTTTCAAAGGAGAATTTTCCAAAAAATCTTCAGTTAGTCGATCAAATAACAACGTTAGCCAATAAGAAAGGTTGTACATCAGGTCAGCTAACATTGGCATGGATTCTTGCACAAGGTGATGATTTTATTCCAATACCAGGCACAAGTAAAATCAGAAATTTAGAAGAGAATATTGGAGCTATTGAAATTAAATTAACTCAAGAAGAAATTCAAGAAATTCGAGAAGCATGCGAAAAAGCTGATGTAGCAGGCGGCCGTAGTCTCGAACAAATGACGGCCTATTTATTTGGTGATTCAGCTCCGAAAAAGAATAACTAATTAAAATAGACATTCAGTTTTTTTTGTTGTGTGTTACCAAAACATTTCCAATTTCATTATTTTCCTTTTAAATAAGATCCTCAAAACACCACTCTATGTCTCGTTCTTCTTCTTTGTACTATCTCATTTTTACTTGGGATGGTGCAGGTAACCAACCACCAACAATTGCTATCGCTCAACAACTCATAAAACAAGGTCATAGTGTATCCATTGCTGAATATGCTAATTAGTCAGCGAAATCGTTTTGACGAACGAGGATTACGATTCAGTCAACTAGAACAAACGCATGAAACGGTGATGGCAAGCACTTCTACAGGATTTGATCGAGTCATTGAGACAACTTGGTGTTGCAAGACATATCTCAAAGAAATTCCTATGTTAGTGAAACAAGAAAAGCCTGATCGAATCATTGAATATGAATCGTGCCAATGAAATAAGACTTGCTGAAGGTCTCGAACCTGTCAAAGAACTGTGGGATACATGGAAATGAGCTGAAGATAAGCAAGCAGGTCGAGCATTAGTTACTAGTATTCCCGAGTTGGATTCATTCGCTTCTCGTCTTAGTCCTTCGCTATACAGATGGATCGGTCCACAAGTAGAGAATGCACCTCCTTCAGGATTGATCAACCCATGATCACAAGATGATCGACGATCGTTTATCTTGATTTCTTTCAGTACAGAACCATTGTTTAATAGTCATAGCAAAATACACTGAACTCTGACAACATTATCCGATCAAATTCATGACGCTGTGCAATGTTGTATCATAGATCCGTCATTCAAAAATCAAGCAAAGAATATGAGTTTAATTATTGATAATGTATTAGCGAAAAGACTCTGTATTGAGTAGTAATTTTTTGTTATTCTTGTGAAAATATAAGAGACGTATAAAAGGCATAGTTTATCGATAATAGTGCATTTATTCATTTCTTTGTTATTTTCATTCGTGTGAAGAAGAAAATATGTTTAACAAACGTCTATATCGTGAGTGTTCTTTCGCAAAAAAATAATCTTCTATTCAATTATTTTCATAGTTTCGACAATAAATTTAATCTTGTTCATAAGTTTTGTTGCTTCTTTGCCACGAAAAATAACATCATCAGGTAAGTTTTCAGTTTTGTTTTCGATTATGAAAATTCAATAGTGAAACAACCTCTGAAATTGATAGCATGGTCACGCACTGGTTCTATGCATTCTACTCGAGATTCGCATACGGCAACAGTTTTAAACAATGGTGAAGTATTAGTTACTGATGGAGAAGGTTATTGGAACAATGTTACTCGTAGCTGCTGAACTATACGATCCAACATTCTCAAGTTGGGCAAAGTCAGAAGAGTATTGAATATCGAGTACATTACGCATTAACATTCGTTGTATTTATTTTTCACAATGAAAAATATCTAAGTAGAAACAGTAGTGTCCGATTTGAAAGTTGAATTCAGCTTTACAACTTTCAATTTTATCTCTTCAGTCTCACCTAGGTAGTACGCTCTCTGTTTACAAAGAGACGCCTGTGCCAATAATGGACATCCTTCTTAAATTCAAATATTGTGTTTTTTTCTCTTCTGATTTTCTTTTGTTCGTAGTGTCAAGAAAGATATGTGTGCATCCCTTTGATGTGACATTCTATCTTTTTCTGCTTTCTCTCTCTTGTGCGACCATATATAAAGTACGTGTTTCATCTTGTATGAACACGATTTGGAAACATGAAGTAGTGAAATAAACATCTTATACCGAGAGTGGCGGTTCGCTACTTCTCCATTTCGTCTCACATTTCACCATTCATTCATTCTTTCAAAATTCGTTACAACGCCCTCATCCTCAAGATATTTCAATTGAAGAGATGAAATTGAAAGTTGTAAAGTTGAATTCAACTTTCAAGTTTGACATTTATGTTTTATGATTCTGAATTATTCGCTTTTTTCTTTGTTCAATTGGAGTCACAGTTGCATGATTATGATCGACATATATCTGTAAATTGTTGTGAACTCTTGTTACTTGTTGTTCTTTTTTTTTCTCGAAATAAATTTCTTCGATAGTTTTAATTTGGTTATTTTAACACCCGAGAAATTCTATACGAAAGTCATCGATGCATTTCAGTCGAGAGTCTAGTGAATTGACTCTCGATGAACGTTACTTGTCTTAATAATTGAATACATTTCATACGATCGATTTCAAAACAGAACAGTATACATCTGTATTTTTAGTGTATATATTCATCCTTGACTCACCCTAGATTTAACGACGTTAATCTATTACATTCGAGCCCATCTCACGAATCATTATCTATAGAATGCCATTTAAGATACGTGAGAAAAAAAACGAAGTGTATCGAATGTCTTTTTTTTTCTCTTTTCTATTTTTTACTTTAAAATACATGAATAAAATGCGATCATGGACCATCAACAATTGAGAAGTATTATAATAAAATTAGAAAGTCGATTGAGTGATGATGATCGAGAACGTTTACATTTTTATCTTGGAAATGATGTTCCACGAAAAATACGAGATGATGCTTCACTTCGTGGTACTCTTCGTTTAATGGACTCGCTTTTCGATCAAGATAAAATTAACGAACAAGATTTTACTATTCTTATTCGTGCTTTCGAACAAATTCAATGTATAGACGCCGTTAATCTTTTAAAAGGCTAGTTTTTTTCTTCTTCTTCTTCTTCTCGTATTTAAATTTATTTTTGAATATGTAGAACATCGGAGAGATATGCTATCACAATCAATTCAAAGTTTAGCATCAATTATGCCAACAACAATCAAACGGCTGATTGAAAATCAAGAGATAGATAAATACACTTTTCATAAATGTAAATTCCATTTTCTTATATTCGTCATATATCTAATTTTCAACATTATGTATAATTACAATTTAGCTACAATCGATTCATCAGTTGATCATAATGATCATGACGAAATGATATCTTTAAATGATAAAAATGAATCACAAATCGTTGAAAATACCAACGATCATTCACTTGAATTAACTCAAAATAGAACTCTTGATCGATCATTGAGAAAATTTAAATATTACTTTCTTCTTCTATTAATATTATCGATCAGTGGATGGGTGTCACTTATAACTTTGATTATTTCTCGTACTCATCTAATTTATCAATTAAAACAAACATCAGAAAAATATCAAAAGCAAATCAGTATGACCAATCAATCTTGTCATCAACAACTACAACAATTCATCGACGAACAACATCAACTAAATAAAGCAATTCAACAACTAACAAATCTCATCTCGACATGTAAGAGAAATTGACTAAAATTCGATACGATTCTATTGATTGAAAAGTGTCTTATCGTGTGTGTTAGTTCGATCAGTGATATTCATTCGATTTCTGTTTGTTTTTTTTATTTATTTAGATCAACAAAATTTTACTCGTTATCAATTGAAATCAAATCTCAAATGGAAACAAAATGCACAAACTGTTGCTGGAGGAAATGGATATGGAAACACATCAAATCAACTCTACTATCCTCGAGGGATCTATATCGATCGTCAACAACAATACATTTATATTGCTGATCGAAAAAATCATCGCATTGTTAAATGGAAATTAGGAGAAAGAGAAAGTAGTGGACAAATTGTTGCAGGAGGAAATGGCGAAGGAAATGGAATCGATCAATTGAATGATCCAGCTAATGTAATTGTCGATGAAAACAATAGATCTTTGATTATTTGTGATTGTGGAAACGGAAGAGTTGTTCGATGGTCATTGGAAAATTCAAATGACAAACAAATTATCATTCAGAATATTTCATGTTGGGGATTAATGTTGAATGAAAATGGAGATTTGTTTGTTTCGGATGACGGAAATTATGCAGTGAAAAGATGGAAAAAAGGTGAAAAAGAAGAAGAAGGAACATTTGTTGCAGGTGGAAATGGTAAAGGAAATAAACTCAATCAACTCAATGATCCAGGATTTCTCTTCGTCGATCGAGAAGAGTCAGTTTATGTCTCAGATTATTATAATCATCGTGTGATGAAATGGTTCAAAGGTGCAAAAGAAGGAATTATTGTTGCTGGTGGACAAGGCCAAGGAAATAGTTTAAATCAATTAGATCGTCCGCAAGGATTAATTGTGAATGAAATTGGTGATGTTTATGTGGCTGAATGGGGAAATAATCGAGTAGTATGTTGGCCATTGGGATCAAAAGAAGGTCGAATTGTTGTTGGTGGAAATGGTGAAGGAGAAGGATCAAATCAGTTCAATGGTCCAATTGATTTATTATTTGATATTGAGAATAATCTATATGTTGCCGATCAATGGAATAATCGAATCCAACGATTTGAAATTGACAAAACTTGATTTTTATAAAAATAGACTTTGAAGAAAAAATAAATTAGAAAACTTGTCTTTGAACGATTATTAACTATGAGTAAAAAATTGCCCTTTTTGTTTGTCAACATAAATGATATAAATGATTGTCACGATAGTTTTAATTTATTTATTTTAACACCCTCAATAACGATGTCCTTCACACACAAACTTTTGAATCTCAATTATTCCCTCGACTGTAAGGAGGGTCATATGAAAAAAATTCGTTTGTTTGTCTGTCTGCATCGGGGTCAAAAGAACATCGATTTAAGAACTCACTTATAGTGACCAATGATGGTTGGGACTTGGTCGGACCTTGGGTAATCGAGGTCAGGGAGTCCGAATTTGAGTACAAATCGGGTTCAAAGGTCAAAAAAACATTGGTTTTAGAAACTCGTAATAGTGACCAATGATCATTGGAACTTAGTTGGACCCTAGGTTTCCGAGGTCAGGGAGTCCGAATATGAGTCATTCTTGGGGTCAAAGGTAAAAAAAACATCTGTTGAAGAAACTCGTAATACTGACCAATGATGGTTAGAACTTGGTCGAACCTTGGGTAATCGAGGTCAGGGAGTCTGAATTTGAGTACAAATCGAGTTGAAAAGTCAAAAAAAACATCGACTTTAGTAACTCCTAATAGATGACAAATGATAGTTGGAACTTAATGGTACTCGGGATAATCCAGATCGGCGAGTTTGAATTGATAGGTAGATATTCAAAATTTTCAACTGAGTATTTTTGGAAACTGACGATTTTTCAAAATTTGGAACTGGGTATTGCTCATTAGAAGATTCGTATTGCGGAAAAACAGAGATTTTTCCTATGATGTGATTATGTTAAATCCGATATGGCGCTTCCGACTCTATTGTTGTGTTTAGAAAACTATAAAGTAGTCCTTCTCAGATATCTATAATCATCTAGACCTAGATATTCGATAACTACCTATGCTTGAGTCAAAAAATGTGGCAGCTCGTGTCGGAAATGGCGGACCGTAGGGACGCCGACGACCGACGCGGTGCTGCCCAATATGATGTATGATGAAACTTTATCATATACATGTAAATTATATACGTATAGTCGATCGTTTTTAATTCAAATTTTTATATGCGCGCACACTAACACATTCAGTCGAGGGTCAAGTGAATCGACTCTCGATGAACGTTACTTGTTTGTTAATGTCATTGTGAATTTCATCAAATAATAATATTATTTTCACACACTTTCAATTATATTGTCTCTGTAGAGCAACTAATGACGAAAAAAAACATTAACTTCAATGGGTTCGGGTTCGTATTTGATTTATTTTTTTTTATTTCGTATTACTCAGCAAACTCGTTTATTGTTTCAGAGAAAATTTCAGGATGTGCCAACCGAGGATTATCTACTTCTATCTAAAAGTAGTTGAATTTAATAAAGATTAATAAGAAAAAAAAGCAACTTACTGATGTTTTCAAATGACACATTTTACGATATTTATGACATGTCGTAAAAATGAATTCACAGATAATTTGTGCTATTATCATGTAACCAATACCAGAACCTACACTGATGATTAGTTAGAAAATAGATAAGTCACATAATTACGTACCAATGGCAACGAATAAATTGACAGCATCAAAACGTCTTCCTTCGCCTTTAATCGACAAAATAAAACGAAGTCCATAAATTTTTGTCAATGTTCGATACGTAATTCCATTTACATGAAACTTTTCAGCAAATCTACATATTAGCAAGAAAAAAAATCGAAGATGAAATGTATACACGTCCTAGCTAACCGATAGTTAATGCCAGGGGATAGTTTATCACTACCACTTTGTAGTAAATTAAAGGCAAACGTAGGAAAGCATTCTTTTTTTTCTTTAGCAATATCAAAGTTACAGTGCCAATTCTGTTGAATTTCAATGAGACCACCCTGGAAAGAAAAACAAAATGAGATTCTATAGCGTATTACAAAATTGCGTGTACACACTTGATCCTAAAGAGCGCTGAGATCGATTTTAGATTCTTTATCTTGTAAATTCTGACGAATGTATTGCATAGAAAAGAGTGGACAACGTCGATCTGTATCATTGTTAAATCGACATGAAAAACTTGTATTCTCTTTGACAGTTCGTCTAGAGTGAAATCATCATTACAACAAATGATCGATATTATGAAAGAGACAAACATTTTAATGTTATATCGTGGAAAGGTAACAATTGTTTTGATGAAAACGCTGAAATTCTGTAAATCATTCCAGCCCTAGAAAGTAAGTATATACTTATAATTTTTTTGTAAATATCATAGAAGATTAAATAAATTAAAATATTTATTTAGGCTTATTCTTTATTTTTTTCACTAGTATATGATGTCAATTTATTAATTAACGGCGATAGTGAAACAGGTCCATGTTCGATAGATTATACTGTTGTATCACTCACAATTTGGTCATTCATTGGAAAGATTACACAAATGTCATACAGCGACGTCATAGGAGCTCCTTCTTATACTGAATTTGGTCCTAGGTATTTCGTATAAAATATTTTATACTATAATTCTCATTTCTTTGTATTAGCAATCGTGGTAATTGTTTTTTCTCTGGCCACGGGGGTAATTCAACTATGTCACAAACTTTGAATTTAACTGCATTTATGCTCGCAATTGATAACAGCAGCGTTGCATACAATTTTTCTGCATGGTTAGGTGGTTATAGGTCTGACGATGATAATGCTCGTGTTTCCCTTAGTTTTCTCAATAATGTCTATCAAACAATCGATAGTGAAATTCTACTTGGTCCAATTTATGCTTCGGATCGTGAATCAATTACTAAATTAATGTTTTGTAGTCAATTGGGTTTAGTACCAATAGACACTCGATATATGAATATAGTAGTTACTACAGAAGTATTCACTGGTCCATACTGTGATGGATATATCGACAATATTCCTGTAATATTTACACGCATTTAATTGTTAATCGAAAAAATTAAATTAACAGTCTTAAATTAAAGCTTTCGTTGTTCTTTTAGTAGTGTCGAACTTGAAAGTTGAATTCAATTATCCCAATAGATGAATATTTTCATCGAAAAAAATGTCCGTTTCATTACCAATGTTATTTTTTTCATGTTTTTGACGTAAAATTCATGAAAGTCATGTCATTTTTTTAAAATTTTTTTATTCCATGAGAATAGACATATAAGTAGATTTCTGATTTCTGCTTTTCGAATCGTTTCTATAAATCTATCCTTCGAAAATCAGAAATCAGAGTTATAGTGAAAACTGGTAATAATTTAAGATTTGCCAGATCCTCATCCTAACTTAAGAAAACAGCATATCGAAAATCGCCAATTTCTTCTATGTCACCCATTATATCTACTGCCGCATCCATCGACCTTATTTTTATTGACACTCTTTTCGTTTTTTTTCTCTTTATTAGTGATGCAGTTATTATTTGTCCTCACTCGCCCAACACTAAAACGATATCAGGTCGTTGTTTTTTCCTTTCTGTTAAGGTCAACGTATAAAATGCATACCCTACCTTATTCAATTCTATGCTTGCGATGTTTCTATCTTCAGCTACCTGTCGCAAATATACTTATTGCTCCATCCCTCGACCTCATTTTTATTGACATTCTTTTCGTTTTTTTTTCTCTTTATCAGTCATGTAATCATCATTTATCTTCTCTCTCATTCAACCCTAAGACGATATTAGTTTGTTTTTTCTTCTTCTCCTCAGGACTGATATATAAAATACTTACCTTGCTGCACAAAGTAACACTAAAATATTTTTTCTTGTTCACTTCCCTCTCTGGTAAGCATATTTACTGCAATGTTTGTCTGTCCCATATTGACTAAGTCCCTTTCTATTTTTCTCTTTATCGATGATGTTAACATCTTTCACCATCTCTCTCTTCTTATATATATGTATTGCTATGTAATATTTTAGATATTGTACTGAAATTCAATTCGACATTGCATTTAGGAAGAATTGTAAATGGCGACCAGTAGCAACTCCAATGATAAGAAGGATGGTGAACGGTCGGAGATTTTCATGCATTCTACTCAAATTTCCACGGGTTTTGAATGTGACAATTGTTATATTATTATAGATAGCATTGAATGGAAACGATGTAATATATGTCATAGGTTTGATTTATGTCGTACCTGTGTAAAAGCTGCAGAGGACAATAAAGATTTGCAACAAGAAATTGAAAAACGTCATAAAAAGCTTCAAGAAAAGTGTCAAACAGGTGGAAAAATGACTGATATGAAGAATATAAACTTCGAAGAAGCTACTAAACGCAAGAAGGATGATTTTGTTGAAGTGCTTAAGAATCTGTTCAATGGAATATTGAACGGAAACAAAATTCACAATGATCTTGAGATGGGTTATGTTATGGATAAGCTAAAGGAGGATTTGCCTGAAGAAACGCGATCTAAATTAATTACAGCAGTTGGAGAATATTATACAGAAGGACGTAAAGCAGATGTCAAAATATTGTGCTTAGATGGTGGAGGTAAAATGACCAATTTTTTTTTAATGTCTAGATATTTATTCGTGCATTGTTACTTATTCATAGGTACACGTGGTTACATGTCCATGAAAGTCCTTGAACAACTTTTAATAAGTACATCTATTGGCAAGGATGTTGAACTTGATCGTAACAATGACGATCACAAGAAATTATTTAAACAGGGTCAATCAGAATTGAATAAAACATTTGATTATTTCGTTGGTACAAGTACAGGTGGACTCATTGCTTTTTGTTTGGCTGTCAATTATGATATACATAATATCATGAAATTGTATGAAGAACCTAAGAAGTATTTCAATTATCAAGTGTACTTTAAGGACTATCCAATCTTCCACGATAAATATTATCATACTGAAATACATAATGAAATTGATAGAACTATTAAAAATATTAATTTAAATCCTGAAAATGCTACTTTACATGATATACATAATTTATTGAATCCTAAATGTCAATATAAAGATGAAACATCAGCCCGGCATCGTTCATGTCATAGTAATATATTTGAATTTGCTGAATCAAACAATAATTATCGCAGTATTCAACGCGAAAAGGTTTTGCTTATTACTGCTTACAATACAAGCAAAAATACCATAACTGTATTTAATACAAGTTATGCTGAACATTGGGACTATCGCATAGCAGATGTATTAAAGGCCACTATGGCAGCTCCTACTTATTTTAAACCCCATGAAATGTGGAAGGGGAAAAAAGAGGGCGATAATTGGAAACCATATGGTGATAGTGAAATATTTATTGATGGTGGCGTATTTGCTAATGATCCAGAATTGGCAGCATTATGGGCCGTACGAATGCAATGGAAAAAACCAGTCAATTATCATTTACTTTCTATAGGTACAGGAACTTATAATGCAAAAGTATCCGTCGACAATTGGTCGGGTGGTTATCGCTATTGGCTAATGAAAAACTCAGGGTTATTGATCAATATGTTTATGGACAGTACACGTAGTTTGACTGAAACCGTTATGAATAATTTAGCCAAATTCGATAATATCACACGAATGAAATTCAATTACAATTTAACAAAATCAATGGAGTTAGATGATCTTAATTTTCCAAAAAATTTTGATGATGAATGGAAAGAATTGAAAAAAGGATCCGATTTTGATACATTAGTTTATTTTTACAAAAAATGTATAAAAAAGGAAGAGTAATTATAAAAACAAATTATATTATTACATTAATCAATTTCAAAATATATTTATCAGACAAATAATTCTTAAATTTATCAATGTAGTTTATTTTAGTAATAAATAAAATAAAAAAATTTTATACACTACGTTTTTAGTATATCATAGAGAACTTTCAAGAAATTTCATAATCCCATGAGAAGATAATTTTCTCAATTGGATATGACTCTTATCTATCAGATCGAACTTCAAAATATGTGTAATAACAATATAAAAAAAACATGAAATAAATCTCTATCTTTATTGATTTAGATTGATAATTTATATAAATCATAATTGGAGTTATCTAATCATTAAAAATGACTTTGAGATTTTCATATCGACTTTCAAGAATATACTCATCAAATTGGCACCTGAATAGATAAATTACATATTAAAAAACTGGTTGCATATGTCACTTATTATAAATTGAATGTATTATAAACTATCAAAAATTTTGTGTAAAGGTATGAGAAAGTAGAACAAAAAATGTCCTTTTTTCTTATTTTCTCGGGTTCAATAGAAAGAGAAAAAAAATAAGACAAATTTTTTATTATCGACTACCATAGAACATTCTATTCTTTGAAATTTTTCTTTCTTTCATTTTTCCTGACAACGAACAAACGGCAACATAAATACACATATAAAATAAAAAGAAAAAAAGTTTTTCATCATTATATATACGCGTAAGTATATACTCATGTCGGATGAACAATGCAACAATATGGGTCCTATTATGGTTTGTTAATATAGAAAATTATTCATATCTAATTTATTTTTCTATAGGATGCAACACCTGAAATTCAAGAATTAAGGTAAATCATTTTGCCATAGGATCTATATTCTTCTATTATAATATTTTGTTTTTGTATATTCTAAATAGTGAACGACCTGAAATTAAACATGCAGCTATTGATGCTTTACATAAAAAACATCGTGAAAATCATATACATCATTTTACTGAAGAACATCGAGAAAAACATTTAAGTGAATGGAAGTAAAGTCTTTTACTTTTCAATTTTTTTCTTTCTACAAAAACTAAGATCAATCTAGAGTAACAAAATATGCTGAAGAAGAAGTAGCATATGGTATTAATTATTTTATGAAAGTATCTATTGGTGATGGTCTATTTATTCATATTCGTGTTCATCGACAAGAAGATCATAATAAATATGATTTTTATTCATTACATGAAACAATTAAACATAATCAGGCAACATGTGTTTTTACAGAAGGTATTCGAAATAAAATTTAAATTATAAAAAAAAGAAAATTTCAAATGATTTTTCTTTTATATATAGATGATCCATTGACTTATTTTAATTATTAAATTCAATCGATCAACATGAAAATTTGAATATAGAATTTCATTTATCTCAACATCATAATTTTTAAATGACAAAAGAATATCTATGCTTCGAATGTATTCATATTTAGAAAGTATATGAGAGATTTATGAAAAGAAATATATACATTAATCGGTTGACATTATTTGAATATATATTTCATAAATAAATGACAATAGATGTAGTACATATTACTCAAAAATATTTGAAAATTTTACCAAATTTTAAAACTTAATAAATTTAGTGCATAATAACCAGGAATACCGATAATTTGAAATATAATAATCACAATCCAAAATATTAAAAAAGATTTTGATAAAACTTTTAAACTAAAAGATGATTGAATAAAAATACGCTTGTTCAATTGTATTTGTTCGTAATTCAAAAAGACAGGATTTGAACTAGTAGACCAAGGATTACTGCAAGCATCATTTTTTATCCAACAAACAATCATCAACACAATCGATAGAAGAATAAGAATTGATATAATTATTGCTAATGCTTGTATTGCAATAAAACCGGGTTGTACATCAAGAAATATGCGAGGAAATGTTGTTGTTGCAAGAGAAATAAAGAATCCAATTGATAACCAACAGGCAATAGACAAGATAAGTCCCATTAGATGAAATATAGTAAGAGGTTGTCGTTTATACAATCGATAAGCACAAATAATAGAAAATCCAAAAGCGGTGATCAACTGTGCTAACAAACCAAACGCGAACAATACATAAACAGTGATCATATTGTTACTCCAATCAATCAATGGTTGCAATGTATTAAAATCGGGAAATTGTTCAATTTGTAATACAGTCTTTTTTGAATTGTCAGTATATGTGACCAACATGAATTGATTCCTCTTATTTGGTGAAGTTGAAGTATTGGCCATAAGTAATAACTGTCGAGAAGAAAGACCTTGAACATTTAAAGCAACCTTATATGTGACATCCATCATGATGACTGAATTATCAGAAACTTGTACAAACTGATTTCCAAGAATATAGTATAGTTTTAGTGGACTCTTTTGACCACTGCGAGATCCAACATAAGTGCCCTGAATAGAAGAAAGTTGTGTTTCATTATCAACAGAAAATGGAAATTCAGCTTGAATCGATGTATTGTAATTATCAGAAAGAAATTGATACATCATAATTTCTTCTAGAAAATCATCTGTAGGATGTGGTCCGAGCGTTGAAGCTGCAAATATTCCTTCTTCATTATCAGGATAAAGAGCAGCATTGCAAAAGAAATGCCATACACCACCGTCTTTAGCTAGAATAGTTTGATTTTGATAGAAATGTCTTTGAAATATATATCCCATTCCATCGAAACCTGTTGGATAAAGACGAGAATGCATTAATTGAGCTGTTTCTGGATTCTTAAATAATCCACTTCCATTATTGAGATGAGCGGATAAAAACTTTGAAACATCAGTCAATGTTGTATAAATGTCACCTGAAGATGTTGTTCTTATTTCATACGGTTCATAATGTTGTGCAGATCGTGGATAACAAACATTAGTAAAATCTCCATTTAAATCTCCATGAAACTTCAAAATCGACAAATTTAAAGGTTTGACAATATTTTCTTGAAAATATGCAACAAGATTCTGTTTGGAAACACTTTCAACAACAGCTCCCATAATTGTAACACCAATATTCGAATAGGTAACACGAGATCCAGGTGAAACCAATTGTTCTGTCCAAACTAAACGCGATATCTCAGGAAGAGATTCTTTTGTTCCAGCACTACCAGAAATGTATAAATTTAGCATTCGTTCATCAACACCTACTGTATGACGTAATGTATCGATAACTGTCATATCTGATGTGATAATAGAAGATAGAGAAGGAATATATGTAATAATCGAAGCATTTAAATCAAGAAGATGTTTTTCATAAAGTTGCATAATAGCTGTTGCAGTAAAGAGTTTTGTAACACTTCCAATTCGAAAAAGAGAGACATCAGGATTTGGTGTTCCAATATTAGTACCTGTCAGTGAATAACAATGACCTTTGACAACTGTTTGAATTCTACTTGAGTTTGCAGTAAAATAAGAAAAGACAAATGCATCAAACTTTCCAGTTGATTCATAAGGTGCAATAAAATTGTTGAACCAAGAATCAACTTCGGTCGGTGGGACAAGAGCTTGTCCTTGGTGATGAAGAATTATTAAGAGAATTACTATCAACATTTTTGAAAATAAGTGGATCTAAGACAACCACGTCTCAACCTCTATATTAACGTAATCACACAAAAATGTCATTAAACACTGAAAGATAAAAATTTCATAGATAATATCAAAAATGAGTAATACACTATTAGTCAACCTGTTTACTCGTATAATCAGGGTGTTCGTTCTTCACCTAGAGGAATTACGACTCGTATTGATATAATTTCTACAATGGTTACATAACTGAAAGAAATTTTAATATGAAAATATTCATTCAAGATTAGTAAAATGATCATAATTCTCTCGCAACGTTACATACGTTGATTAATGAACTACATCATCGCTTATCTTTATTCTTACTCTAGCGAGTAAAAATACGAAATAAAAAAAAATGTAGGACACAAAAAAAACACGTGACGGACCGATTTTTTTACATAGAAGAAGAAAAAACAAAATATTCAAAAGTAAATAAAACGATTGCCGTTCTTTTTTTATAACTATTTTATTAATTTAGCCTCCTTCACGTTATCTCGATGTCTTCTGCTGCTAGTTGTCCATCACTAACCACATCCGAGTACAAAGAAATTTATACTTCAGTTCTTACGCGTTATCATGGTCGTGAAAATGCCCAAGCATGTATTTCGAAGTGTCTATCTCAAATACCAATACCAGAACAAGGAGGTTTTCGTGTTTTGCTGATCGGACCCGGCAAAGCAGAGGACGAATTGAAATTACTCGCACCTCATAAAATAGATCATTTGACAGCAGTAGAACCTAACGATGAAATGGTTGATGAACTTGAAGTGAATTTAAGCGCATCGTCAAGCTTTATCAAAAAATGGAATATTGAACGAACAACAATTGAATCTTATTTAATGAATAACAATCACAATGATGATCATTTCGATATTGTTTTCATGATCCATTCGATATATTATCCTTCATCTCGTGGTGAGACACTTCGTCAAGTTCGTTCCTTACTTCGATCTCATACTGGTCAACTCATTGTAGTGGTCACATACGGTTGCTACACAGCGATTACAAACAAATATATACCATCATCAAAACATGGTTACAATTCTGATGATCTTGAAAATGATCTTCATGGTGTCAATATTCCATTCGAACATCATTTAAATAATGTTTCATTAGATATAACAGGCGTGAAGGACGATGATAAACTTCGATGGATTTTTGCTTCATTCTTCTTGGCAGTTAATGTAGCTCATGCTAAAGATAATCTTGCAGAAGAATTGATCAATGATTTGATCAATATGGCTAATACAACCAAAGATGGCAAATTAGAGCTTAACTATCGAGAAGACGTGTTCGTCATTCGACCAGTTGATTAAATTAGCATTATTAAAATTATATGCTGTATTTGTTTTTTTTTCCAAACTAAATTTCGTTCTTCTTTCGCTTATATAAAGAAAATTTTTTGGATTATATTATGTGAAAAAATAAATATTAGAGAAATATTGTTTATGTAGCTTTTAGAAACTATCTCTTCATTGAAATCGTTCGTGTTCTTTGAGACATCTACGTACAATGAATTCATCAATACAGGTCGTCTCGATACAAAAATTATTTAATGTAAATTTTATTCTCTTCTATGGAGATATCTGTGATGATACAGTTTTAGATGTTTTAATTAAATATTTCTTTGGTAAAAATAAGTTATCGAAAATAATAATCAGTTTTTTTTTCACCGATTTACTTTTAAATCGGAGAAAAGCGAAAGATACTGTTTAATAACTCAAACGAATATCTACATCTTGTGTAAAGTAGCTTAAATAAGCTCTCTTGACAAGACCTTCCCACGATAATTTCTCATTATTGTTTCCGGTAATAAACAAATTTAATCGAGCAAGAATTTGTTCACAAACATGTCAAATAAGCCATTTCATTCAGATCGAGATAGAGTAATGCAGTTGTTGCACTTGCATTAATCACTTTAATAGATATGTAACTCGTTTTCGATAAGTATTTAAACGATTGAATTCTTCAATATTCATTCATCGTTGTGTAAAATCGCTCGATACTTCAAGGTGATCAACAAATCGTAAAATATTTCATGCATCTGATGATTGCCCAAAATGAGTAACATCTCCTTGTACAAAAACCTTAAAAAAAATCAATTATTAACTAATAAAGAACAAAATTAAAGTGTTATTTTATTTGTTTTTATGAAAATAAAACGTTTTTTTTAGATATAAAACAAAATAATTCAATTGAACATCAACAAAAGAAAAAAAAATTCATTTGAAGAATTATCTCATAAAATTGATCAACTTGATATTATGATAAATAGAGTAAGTTTTAAATTAAATATTTCTTTTTATTTAAATTTATATTTATTTAGTTATATTTAATTCCTTAGAACAAAAGAATAATATATTAGTGTTGAAGATGTTTAATCGATTGATAATGAACTATAGATATTTCGAAATATATATATATGAAAAATTGAAAAAAAAATTCTTGAAAGCAGAAAAAATCTTTTGATAGACAATAGACTTAAACAAATCTTTATGAAAAAAGTTTATATGTTTCTCTATCATCCACAAAAAATCAACTTCCTTGGATTGACCATTAGCGGAAATATTCAATTGTTTCCGTTGGTGCGCGACTTTTTGGCCACCCGGTACAATAATGCAATCAGTATTATTAAAGATAGAGTCAGTATTATTAAAACTATTAAAAAAATAAAATTGCAAGTAAATTGTTTATTTATTACCATACAGGTTGCTGGTGCTATTGTTCCCACCGTTTCGTTGTATGTAATTGTAAATTGTTCTCGGTCATAATCACCTATAAAATCACCCGAAAATGTAATTAATAGCTTATAATCTTTAGATTCGAAACTGAGTCCATCGAAAGTGAATTCAATCCATTCTATTGGCATATCAAGTATTCGACTCTGTTTTTCTGAACCAAGAATAACAGTAATATTCACCACATCGTAAGGAAGATCTGCAGAGACAGTGGTGTTGACAACAATACCTAATGTATTGATAGTTGGCATTATTTGTTGCCATGTGTATTCGCCGAATGCAGGTATAGGATTAAGTGTTGTATTATCTATAAAATTAAAACAATACGAAGTGTTCATGAAAAAATTTTAAAATTCTATCTCTTGAACGAATAATTGATGCAGAATAATGAAGTCGAATATGATCCTGTATTCATTAATTTTATTAATGAGATAACTATAGATCGATGATATATTGTATTACCTATTATTCTTTCAGAATTTATAGTTGACTTGATCTTTTACAAAACTTTGGTTTCTTAATCGGAGTTTATCAGATCATATATATAGTGTGAATAATGTTCAAGAATTCTGTTAAGAATTTATCAGGTTTCAAGTGTAAGTAGGATATCGATTTTCAGATCTTAAATTTAAAAATTATTTACCTTACTCAAATTGATATGTTATGGTAACACGAACATAAGTTGAAAAATTCAAATAGATGTTTGGAATGAATCTCAATGAAAATTTATTAAAATCTTTCTTTAATCCTTTTTTACGAATTCTGTCTAGAATTTGAATGGGAATGTCGATAAATCCTAGAAGAAGAATTCTGCGTTATTAATCGCACAAATAATCTGGACGAGTATTCTCAAAAAATTAATTAGATTAAGATTAGAATAATATTTGCTTATCTTGAAATTGTACTAACAATTACTTACCTTCTGCGTATGTTCTCACAAGTCGATATTCGAAGTGATGGATTCCATAATTTCCTGTGCAATCCGCTGGCACATGCCGTGGGTACCATTTACTGTAGAAGCATCCTTGATAGATGGTATCTGGTTTAAGTTCAGTAAACCTGTAATTACCAGTCATATAAAGGTGATCCATCTCGTAAAATGTACACATACCGCGCCCCAAATTTCGACCCTGTAGCACAGTAGCAATCGATATCACACCATCATCCAGTTGACTAATATTGAGACCTTCAATAGAAGGAGATGGTTGCCAAAAACCAATAATTTCTGAAGAATCAATAGGTGTGAAATTAGTCAGAATAGGTAACAAATCAGCGGTCACTGGAATTCTTTCTTCTTTCTCAACAGTTTCAACAGGAAAATTATAAGCAGAACAAAATATGATGAAACATAAAAAAGAATATACCATAATATAAATGTTCTTCATTGTTTTTTAATACAGCAGTTATCCAAAACAAAAATAACAGAAAAAAAGAATTAATTGTTTTATCAAATGAATTCTAACATAGAAAAATACACTGACAGTTAGAAAAAAAAATTCGTTTAAATACGTCACAGCAAACTACATAAAAAAAGCTCTGATAAAGGAACAAAAAAAAGACTAAACGAAAAGAAAAATGTGATATTGTAAAGATGACAACAGAATTATTAACGAATTTTATCAAATAAACAACACTAGTTTTATCACTTTATATGTAAAGAACTCGATAAAGTTATTTATTTTCTTTCACTGGAAAGACTATTATTTTTCATTTTATTTTCTATCTCGAAAAGTCTGCCTATCATTCCATAAAATTCAGTTCGTATTCTTGAGAATCTATCAACGGATTCGAATTCTCCATAGGCGATTGCCTTCGATCAAACTTTATATAAATTTTGTATTAGATTATGATCTAAATCGTTTTCCATCAATAAAAATAAAATTTATATGAAAGATATTCCATTTGTTTCAGTTGAAACCATTTCGAATCCTCCACCAACAAAAATCGGACTAAGACTAATCGAAGTACTTTGTTTACGACGAAAAAATGTTAAATTTTGTACATCATTAAAATTTTGACCATTAAAAGACATTTGTTGTGGTGTCCATGTTAAACAATCAGTACATCCATCAGTTACATTCCATCTGATAGTCATAGTATCATTTCCATTAACTCGATGTGGTGGAGTAAAAAGTGAAACTCCAATAATTTTCTTTTCATGTAATTTAATATTGCAGTGATTCCTATATTGGCAGACATTCGAAAGCAAGAATGGATTTTTACTGACAATCTCAACTATGGACGAATGTGGCATAGTGGAATTATGCTAAAAAATGGCAAACTACTCGTAACAGGTGGAGTTGGCAATGCTGGGTAAGTCGATATATACGTATGTTTATCGTTTGAAGTTTTATTTTTTTGAAAATAAAATAGCACTGAATTATATAATCCATCAACAAATACATGGAATAAAACTGGTGATGTACTTGTTGGTCGAGCATCGCCCGCTTTAGTTACATTAAAAAATGGCAAAGTTCTACTAACTGGTGGCGATACGTTTCCTTATGCTTCATCGACAGGTGAATCTGAATTATACGATCCATTAACGGGCAATTGGACAGCTTGAGCGTATTGGCTCAATGAATACTTACATTCGAAAAATTCGTCATCGAGATAATCAAGCATCCGCTTACAAACGTTTTCGTTTTCCTATTGCAAAATTTAATCATCGAAATTTACGTATGTTTTATCAAAAATATATTTATTTCTTTTCTTTATTATTTTTTTCTACGAATTTAGCATTTACTCGTCCATTTCTCAGTTTCACACCTCGAATTCCAATCTTTGCTGATCGATTAACTAAACAAACTATTATTTTTGCACCAACCGGAAGTATAATAGAGTTCATGTGATTGTGATCTAATCATCGATTAATCCTATTTTAGCATATATTATTCCACCTCTCATCAATATGTTCGGTCAAATGTATTCAATTGCTGAATTGATTGCTTCGGATTATGCTAGTTTAGTTAGTGATGGTAGTGTTCTACCATTAGGACCAATCAATATGTTACCGTTATTTTCACCAACTCTTTGTTCGTGTTTTATTTAACGGTATAATTTTATTGGATTCGTATCTGCTTGAATATATTCTAGTGATGGGTTCGAATATTCCACAGTTTAATTCTCGACGAGGAAGTTTTGATGGTGGCTTGCGTACTAATTTCGGTAGATTTTCGACACGTCAAAGTTATAAGAATGATGGTGATGAATACAATTATAATTCTAAACCAAAACCAGACTATTACAATCCTTTGAGTAATATTGAGAATATATAAGAAAATATCTATGTTTTATATGTTTGGTCTGGTCAAGATCCATCTGTTTCCAATGCTGCAGATTTCGTAGCCGTCATTGATTTCGATGAAAGCTCGGCTACTTACGGACAAATTCTAAAAACTGTGCCACTCGTTTCGAATAGTACAGCTGGAATAAATCAAATAGAAAATGAAGCACACCATGCTGCGATTTCATCCGATGGTCGATATTACATTTCGGGTGGTCTGCTAAGTTTTGTCTCGCAAGCAAAAGAAATCTTCGTTTGGCGTATTCCAAAAAATCCTGCCCATGGCCCTGAATTTTTGTATGCACTTGATGCATCTGGTGCTTGTGTTGATGAATTTCAGCCAATTGGCGGTGGCCAATTTCTTGTTAGTATGATGTGCAATGAAAATGCTGATAGTCCAGGTGACATGGTATTTATTGATGCTGATCGACGTCTTGTAAAATATTTTCTAGCCAATGCATCAACATTAGAAAATTTCAATCCACATGGATTCGGTCGTTTGAAGAATGGGTTCGAATGCTGCCGATATTACATTTCGTAGTACAGTTCGACATTTTCTACCAAATGGAAAATTAGAACGAACGTTTCAAGTTGAAATGCCAACAGACCCCGAACAATGGAGCGGTGTCGGCTCAGGAATAGGATTTATGGAAACAAAAACCATTCCAAATGACAGTCAAGGCCGTGCATATGCTTGTGGAACGAATGATAATAAAATTAATCTCGTAGGACCAGGCATGTCTCAACCGATCGCCGTTTTAGATGTTTCTCTAGTAAATAATTATCATAAAATACTTAGTGCTGGTATAACATCATTCTTTCCCAATGGTAAATTGAGCATAATGACATTTCAAATGCGATATGTTATTTTAATGAATACAACGGTACCGGAAAAGCCTGTTATTCTTCGTGCGTTCGATTTTTGTACCGACAGTTCACTTGATCAATACATATTTCAAGTGCCTGATTCGAACGAAACGACAACGTTTGCTCAATATTGTGCAAGTAATAATAATGTCGTTGGTTCACATTTTTGTCAATACGTTCCAGGTGAAAATCGATTTGTTGTTGTCAATTATTTTCTTAAATTTGGTCTCGCACAATTTGCAGGCACGCGAAGTGTACACGCTTTTAAATTGAATCGTGATCTAACAGACTTCGAATACGATCATCGATTTAAACCAGATTTTCATTCACTTAAGGCATTTCCTCATCATGTTCAATATATACGATTATAAAGTCACACGCACACATGCAGTCAAAAACTACTTTTTTTCTTTTTCTTCTTCAATAAATAAAACATCATATTCAAGTTCTTTCTTAAAAAAAACATTTTTAACGTCACACGTAAAGATAAGAACTACAACATGCAGTGCAATGTTATTATCACATTTGTACAAAGATGATCGAAATGAATTAGTATATTGTGAGATAAGAACAAATTTAATTTGAAGAAAAGAAATAGTATCATGCGTGGTTTAACTAATTATTAAATATTCTGCTTCGTTTTTTGTATTACATTAAACGAGTTCGTCAATTTTATACGCATGATACTATTTTAATAGGAAATGCAGTTTTTGCTCATGTTTTATATCTTTCAGTATCCTAACAACATGGGATGAAATAATTCCTGTATACGTATCATCTTGGAATATGTCACAATTACACTTAGTTTTCTTTTAGTTTATTCGTTCATAACGAATTGCTTATCTGTATAAACTGTTTTTTCTAGCTTAATCATGGGGTTTTGTTTGTATCGGGTTTGCTTGGTTAGTCGCAATCATTTCGAGTAACTATCAAATAAAAACAACAATTCTCATATAGGATTGAAATACTTGGTTGGGGTTCAACTTTTATTTTCATCATCTTAACTAGTATACCTTCTTGTCTAATGATCACTTTTGATGTTTTGATCTATGGTCATATCCAGCAACCATCAATTTAATTAATATGACTCGTCAACACAGTCGAGATAATTATCTCTTGAAACATATGTTGTTTATTTTCACTTTTTTCGTTCTTGGATGGGCACCAGCAGTTATTTCATCTCTGCCAGGTTTAAGTGACATACTGACATTTGCAATCATAAGAATGCTGCCTGTGATTAGTGAAACTATCATTGGATCTGATTTATTTGTTTATAGTAATGAACTTTGCCGACATTTAAAACAAAAATTATTCAAGTTGATCATCTCTCATAAGCTTTTGTAATATCAAACAAGTGAAGCGTAATTTGATATCGTATTATTTATATTGTTATACTATCTACGTTCGAAGACAACCCAACTCTCAAACAGGTATTCTCTCACAGAATCACCATGAAATCTTATAAGTGTCATTCGATGTGTATACGTCTGTGCTTTTCTTCTGTTACATAATCTTCGATGAATCTACTAATCTTGATTATTTTTTTTACATTAGTTATAATAATACTGTCTAAAGCAAATTGTTTCAAAACAACTTCAGAAAACGTTAAATCAAAGCTAAACGAGCTACGTGTTCTAGTTTATTGCATAAATTAACTTAGGGTCTTTCCTTGCCTTTTGTAATGAAAATTTCATTTCCAACTCTGACGTAACTCTGTGCATCAATAATCAGATTCCAGAAGGAAAAGAGACAACGATGAGTATTACAATTATAGATTCTTTGTCGCTACAGCACGTGCAATGTGACTATATGTTCTCCAAAAATCAGCAAGAGACTTTCACACTCTCTAGCAATTTACTTTTGATACGTGTGAAAAAACAAATTTAGCTACAGCTTCTTTTTTTTACGAAATCAATGTTTTGCTTCACACTTTGAATATTTGGATGATTTGGGGGCAATGAACGTTGAAAGATATCCAGAGCACGCTCAAAATAATCCAGCGCATTCTTGTAATCAGTCGTGTTTGTATAGACGCATGCAATGTTGCTGTATGAAGTAGCCAACAAAGGATGATTTGCAGGAAGAGTTTTTTTGTTGATTTCAAGTGAATTTTCATAATATTTAAGTGCTTTCGAGTACTCGCCCATGCTGTTGTATATCAATCCGATATTGTTGTATGAAGTAGCCAAATCTGGATGATTTACAGGAAGGGTTTTTTTCCTGATTTCAAGTGAATTTTCATAATATTCAAGTGCTTTCGAGTACTCGCCCATATTGTCATACACCAATCCGATGTTATTGTATGATTCAGCCAAATCTGGATGATTTACCGGAAGGGTTTTTTTCCTGATTTCAAGTGATTTTTCATAATATTTAAGTGCTTTCGAGTACTCGCCCATGCTGCCATATACACTTCCGATGTTATTATATGGTTGAGCCAAATCTGGATGATTTACCGGAAGGGTTTTTTTCATGATTTCAAGTGATTTTTCATAATATTTAAGTGCTTTCGAGTACTCGCCCATGCTGCCATATACACTTCCGATGTTATTATATGGTTGAGCCAAATCTGGATGATTTACAGGAAGGGTTTTTTTCATGATTTCAAGTGATTTTTCATGATATTCAAGTGCTTTCGAGTACTCGCCCATATTGTCATACACCAATCCGATGTTATTGTATGATTGAGCCAAATCTGGATGATTTACACGAAGGGTTTTTTTCCTGATTTCAAGTGAATTTTCATAATATTTAAGTGCTTTCGAGTACTTGCCCATGCTGTTGTATATCAATCCGATATTGTTGTATGAAGTAGCCAAATCTGGATGATTTACAGGAAGGGTTTTTTTCATGATTTCAAGTGAATTTTCATAATATTTAAGTGCTTTCGAGTACTCGCCCATTCTGTAATACAAATTTCCGATGTTATTGTATGAAGTAGCCAAATCTGGATGATCTGTAGGAAGAGTTTTTTTCCTGATTTCAAGTGATTTTTCATGATATTCAAGTGCTTTCGAGTACTCGCCCATATTGTCATACACCAATCCGATGTTATTGTATGATTCAGCCAAATCTGGATGATTTACCGGAAGGGTTTTTTCCCTGATTTCAAGTGAATTTTCATAATATTTAAGTGCTTTCGAGTACTCGCCCATGCTGTTGTACATCAATCCGATATTGTTGTATAAAGTAGCCAAATCTGGATGATCAGCAGGAAGGGTTTTTTTCCTGATTTCAAGTGAATTTTCATAATATTTAAGTGCTTTCGAGTACTCGCCCATGCTGTTGTATATCAATCCGATATTGTTGTATGAAGTAGCCAAATCTGGATGATTTACAGGAAGGGTTTTTTTCCTGATTTCAAGTGATTTTTCATAATATTCGAGTGCTTTCGAGTACTCGCCCATGCTATCATATACACTTCCGATGCTATTGTATGATTCAGCCAAATCTGGATGATTTACACGAAGGGTTTTTTTCATGATTTCAAGTGATTTTTCATAATATTCGAGTGCTTTCGAGTACTCGCCCATGCTATCATATACACTTCCGATGCTATTGCATGATTGAGCCAAATCTGGATGATTTACCGGAAGGGTTTTTTTCCTGATTTCAAGTGATTTTTCATAATATTCGAGTGCTTTCGAGTACTCGCCCATGCTATCATATATACTTCCGATGTTATTGCATGATTGAGCCAAATCTGGATGATTTACCGGAAGGGTTTTTTTCCTGATTTCAAGTGATTTTTCATAATATTCGAGTGCTTTCGAGTACTTGCCCATGCTGTCATACACAGCTCCGATATTGTTGTATGAAGTAGCCAATGAAGAATGATCAGCAGGAAGGGTTTTTTTTTTTATTTCAAGTGATTTTTCATACGATTCAAGTGCTTTCGAGTACTCGCCCATGCTTTTGTACACATTTCCGATGTTATTGTATAAAGTAGCCAAATCTGGATGATCAGCGGGAAGAGTTTTTTGCGACATTTCAAGCGATTTTTCATAATATTCAATAGCTTCAACATAATGTCCTTGACCCTTTTTAATCATGCCAAGCATATACATGCCATAAATTTTTGCTATTGCATCCTGATCCATAGTCTGATCAAACATGATATGAAACACTTGTTCAGCCTTATCAAATCGTCCTAATTTAATGAGTAAGATACCTAATCTATACCATCCTTTCGTCTGTGGAAACGTTTCTTCTCGTAGTTGTTCAGTCAAGACATGAAGTTGTGAGTTATTTTCATGGACTAATGTCAAGTTTACTTGCCAGAGACGATCATATCCATCGATTTTTTTAACCAATTCAATACGAAAAATGGAATGCATAGAAAAGAGAATCTCTTCTTCTTCTTCAAAATGACCAAAATCTCTAACATTGGCGAATATGGACGAAGATATTGATGGATCGATAGTTATGTGAAATAAAATACCTATTAGATTAGAATCACCTTGATTACTTTCTGCAAAAGCCAAAGATACTTCTTGATCAAGACTTGTTGATAAAAAATTATTAAATGACAATAATCCACCCTGCGCATTCTTCAAATCATCAAAATCTTTTAGAGACAAACCTTGACCACGATACACCACAAATGATTTCTTATCGGAACATCCAGGATATTGTTGTAAATGAAGTTCTGCAATATGATTATGAAGATCGCGAACAAAAAATCCCATTTCAATTATAAGATCCACTTCCATTAAACGTAATGCTCTATTGAGCATGGTGTACAAGAGACGTGAATAGGTATACCACCAAATTGCTTGTTGAGGACGATAGTCTTTTTCTATCATATCAATATGTTTCAGTTCGCTAGATTGTTGCCGACAATACATTAGAAATTCATTTATATGTTGTTGTTCAAAATCAATAGTAAGAATAATCTCCTTGAGTAGTTGAGTATACATAAAGGATGAATCGACCAGATCGGAAACTTTATTAGCAGTTTCATCAGATGGCTTGACAACGCTAATATTGATGGAGTTACGATCGCAATCTTGAGTAGCCGTTTTGAGTGCTTCACAGATTGATGTGATGTTTGTGTGAATACCTTTCACTTTAGACTGCAATTCTGAAGACGAGTACTTTGAAAGCGACTTATCACGATGGTATATGTAAACTGAAGTTATTTGACGGACTTCTGGAATTATAAAGGCAACAATCCCAAAAAAGAATTCTGATACCAGCATAATACATAGTTCGTACTCGATATCAGTAATAAAATCAATACATTCGTCTACATCAGTGAATAGATTAATAGTATTAACAATTTGCCGTAATTTAATAACTGATTCGCGGCATTCGTCATTTTTATCTTCGTCAATACTTTCATCTAACCATACAAGATGGAAGTTTTGGACTACTGGAATATGAAGTTGTCTACGTAGTTTTGTGCTTGCAGTTGAAAGCGATATTGATGAATCGATCATTATTGGTTTTTTTCCACTAATTTTACAGTATTACCTTGGTGGATAGGCAAAAAAGTGTTTATATTTTTATCAAATGATAACACTTTCATGCATACTTTGTTGCTGATAAAGTATTCATTTCAACTTTATTACCAATGAGTTTTACCTTTTATATCTTGTTTCATAGAAGTCCTCATAACAAGCAAGTGAAAGCATTTTAAAATCGAGATTAATACCATATAAGTTGGTACTGAACATAAATCTGGCATTGATTCAGATTTTTCTTCTCTCGAAATTTCAACGAACGCGAAGCAATCAGGGATTATGGAATGAATCATTAAAGTAAAGATAATATTGCCTATTTCTTAATCTTGGCATTCGAAATGATTGTGTCAACAGATTTGTGGTCATTTATTTTCAACTGAAGGTCCAAGTCTTGGGTATCCGTATTGTATGGAACCATCTATTGGATTATGAAACTAGAAGCGCGTACGATGTAGAAATATGAAAAATCCTGTAAAGATTTATTATTAGACGTACTTTATTCCAGTGTAGATAGATTGATAACAAGAACTTTTCAATGCTCGTTTTTTTTTCTCATGTGTTTCTTTTATTAGTAGTTAATTTCGTTCAGAAGTGTAGTCAACAAAGTTTTCTCAGCTTATTATAACGGACTATCGAACCATCTTAACTTTCAAAATTAATCGACGTTATATTTGAAAGTTATAAATGATAAAGTGTATGACTCAACAACATATCTTCTTACACTTTCTCGAAAATAAAGAGGAGCATATGAATTAATACCAACGGCGAGTTTCAACAATTTTATTTGGATTAGAAACAAGACATACGTATAGTTCTTTTGAACTATGATTGAGTTTATTATATGATATTCGTAAATAAATCTCAACATCACAAATTTCGATAATCCTTCAACAAATAGTAAAACGAGTCAACGTTTTTAATCGTTAGAAAAAAAAACTTTTCTTCGATGTTATTTTGTTTTGTTGCATCAAATATTTTTTTTATCACGTGTGTAAACATGCAAATATTTCATCATTGGATGGATTACTAGTATATGCTGCATTACATCAGTTCTTTATTCTGTCACATATATGTCACAGTAAAACTTAAAATTTAGGACAATTTAAAATTTTCCTAGGAATAATTAAAATTTTGATTTGTCCTAGGAGAATCTAAAATTTCAATTTTTATTGAATATTTTCCACTATTTTCTAGTGCTGATTAAAATTTTAATTTATGCTAGGAGAACTTAAAATTTCATTTTGTACTGAATATTTTCTAGGAAAAATCGAAATTTCGATTTACTGGAGAGAAAAAGTTCGACAATTTTTGAAAATATCAGTAAAATCGTTCTGCACTCGCTTTAGAGACGATTTTAGACATTCCAATTAGTGTTCCAAGTAGAACTCGATGAGCTCTATCGAATGGTATACTAGACGGGGATGTAATTTCAAATTAATTTTTTTTGATCAAAGACGCCGCTACGGGAAAGCCGAAAAATTAAAAGTTCAATTATGGAAAACTAAATATACCATTCGATAGAGCTCATCGAGTTCTACTTGGGACACTAATTGGAATGTCTAAAATCGTTTCTAAAGCGAGCACAGAGCGGTTTTACTACTATTTTCAAAAATTGTCGAACTTTTTCTCTCCAGTAAATCGAAATTTTAGATTCTCCTACGACAAATCAAAATTTTAATTATTCCTAGGAAAATTTTAAATTGTCCTAAATTTTAAGTTTTACTGTGACATATCCATCAAACAAAAAGAAACGACCTCGTAGTATCATTCATGTAACTATTGAATTGCCACAAAAAACTCATTCAATTATCAACAAATCATATTTGGTTAGATTTATCTTGAAAATTCTATTTGAAAATATGTTTTCTTTTTGATAAACTTCTAATAATGAAGGAAAAGTATCCGTTACTCTGAATCATCAACATGCACATTCTATTAGTGTCACTAAATTACAACAAGTTTCCTGATCTTTTTCTGAAGTAAGTTTTTATGTTGACAAAATAAAATTGTTGTATTTCTTGATTATTATTTCTATTTTTGTAGTCGACGAATGCTTACACAAGTAGATGCGATAATTCAATAAAAATCTCATTATCGCAAATGAATGATTCTACAAGAACAAGTCATTGGTCACATCATCCAGTAATGATTAATCTTTTTTTCTCATAAAAATACATAAAATTGATTTTAGGATACTATTATTTCTGATTACAGTCAGGTAAAAATACTGCTTCTTTTATGTTCTAATTTGCTTTAAAAAAAACTACTGCAGAATATGAATAGCTATCAGATCAAAATAGATGTTCGCGTCAGTGTTTCATTGTAACTTTTATTGTTATTTTCATGCTTCTTTTAATCATTGCTGCTATTCTACTCACTCTTCTGATTAAACTCAACTCAAAAAAAACAATAAATCAACCCCAGGATGTAGTACTGGATTACGCCAATAATTTTTATGTTTCTGATTCGTTCAGTGGCCGAGTTCGAGTTCAAAAGTTTTCATTTGCTAATTTAATTGATCAGACGGTGACTGGGAACGGAACAGTTGGTTCATTTCAATATCAACTATATCGTCGAACACGAGTAATAATTGATCCAAATGGAGATATCTATGCCATAGAAACATCTACACATCAAATCAAATTCTGGCGTAATGGTACTATTTCTGGTCAAACAATTGCAGATATAGTTAGTAGGTTGGACCAATGAAAAACATTCTTAAAACTATTTTTTTAGATTCTCCTGGAAATGCTAGTAATCAACTATATAATCCGTATAGTATTGCTTTAAATGCAGCATCAGGTATACTCTATATATTGGATTACGGTAATAATCGAATAATGTCGTACGCATCTAGTGCTAGTAATGGGACATTGGTATTTGGTGGTACAGGACCAGGAATAACGAATACACAATTATACTATCCTGTAGATTTACAATTTGATGCAGTTTCAAACAGTCTCATCATTGCTAATCATGGCGCACATAATAAACAGATCAACAATTGCAGGAGTATCAGATATGAGTGGCAATAATACCAATACCTTCAACTCACCATGGTCTATCAGACTCGATAGTCAATTGAATTTGTATGTCGCTGATTTTAATAATTATCGAATTCAAAAACTTCGAACACATAATGTCTAGATAACATTTAAAAGAGGTTTTTAACATTATATATATATATCATTTTTTTAAAGATTCCCCCACAATATTACAGAAGAAATATTTAAATTATTTCTATTGAGTTCGAAGCTTCAGTTGTTTTTTTTTTCTTTCAAATTTAATTTTCTTCTTACAAAATAAGTAAAATATTCAATAATAAGTAAGACTACATTAGGTTGAAAATATGTATTGAATCGCCATAAACATCAATATCGCGATGGAATAATTGAATCATTGACATTTAGTGAACGTGATCAAACATTACTTATTCAAACCATGTATATTGGACTTGCTGAACAAATTCATTTACAACCATTTACTAAGTGCATCTCTTCCTGATTTTACTACAAATTGGTGTCGATGGTGGCTCGAAAAGAATATTACAGAATGTAAAAAATTTAGTTAATACTGTTATTACTAAACTTATGCTACATATATTTATCAGTTCACATCGTTTATTCGCTGATCATGATATTCCTCCAAGTATACATAATGAATCCGATTTCTCCCTATTTCTTTCTAATTTAATCTTACAAATGTTAAATTCGACAACATTACATCTAAATCATATAGCAACTCAAGATTGCAATAGTTTAGCACACTGTATGAGATTCGTAGCACCACTCTTTTGGGTTTTTCAAGATCACAAAGAAATGAACTGTTATCCATTTTCAGTTGAACAAGAGTATCTCATTCAAATAAATCAATCAGGAAAAATGGATCTAAAATCATGGATATAAATATGCGACAAGGATTGCTATGCTGATAACGGATGATGGACAAGAGGAAATTAAGTGGCTCAAACTCTAATCATCAATATTTATTTTCTATTTAATAAAACCTATCAACATAATTAAAATAGTACTCTTTCGACATAGTAACTGTTATAATATATTGAGAAAATAGTTTTTATTGTTAAAAAAGTGATATTATTTTAGATTTGTTAATTTTTTTTACGTAAATAATCAGTTAATTAAGTGTATAATGTCATTAAATCAGTGTTGTTTTATGACAGCATTTTTATTCTTTCAATAAGAGGACTTGGATCCAAAAAGATATCGATTGATGACAATTTGTTTTCATCAACTTTTTTACCCAATACAACAAGTGCTTGAAGAGTAATTTCCTTTTGTTCTGGATCATTTTTTTGAATAAAAATGCCATCAAGTCGTACATATATTCGATCAGATACAACATCAATATGTTTAACAACATGTCTGCCTAAACGCTGTTTATGATCTTCTTCTAAACGAGCCACTATTTCTTTATGTCCTTTAATAGGTGGTTGAATGCCTTGTTTTAAAATTGCATCGGGTTGATAGAATTCTGTAACCCAACGTTCGATATTAAATGTATCAGAATTAAAAGCATCATAAAATGTTTTAGTCCATTTTTTTCCTGCTTCTATTTGTTCGGCGGTTACTACATTCGATGAAGCCATGTGTTAACGTTGTACACTATTTAGAAAATAAGAAGAAAAAAAATATTTGGATTTATTCAAAATAAAGTAATGTACGCTCAATCAACCATATCAATGAAGAATAATATGCAAAAATAACCTTGAATAAAAATACGCTTCTAATAAATGTACATGATATTACTAACTAGAAAATTCATTATAGACATAACATAATCTATAAGATAGATAGTAATTTTACTTGAGTTTTAAAATGTGAAAAAAGCATACTAAATATTTTAGAACTTATTTTGCAGTAATACAGTGTCAGTTTAAGTAAATTCTTTCTATTAAAATATATAATTCATATTGCAAAGAACAGTTCTCTTTATTTATACATATAATATTATATAAACAAACCAAAAGAGTCATACTTTTTTGTTTTGTTTAGTGCTCTTGATCAGTATTTTGATAACAAAAGTCAAAGAGATAAAAAAAATCTCATATTAATTTTTTTTCTTTTTTTTTTATTAACTTCATAGAATTATGCTTTATGGCAATCATAATTACAAAATTCTTCAAAAATATAAACATCAATATCAATTTTGTAAAAAGAATAATAAATATTACCAATAGCATGAGAATAACCATTACGAACGCATAAAGATAAATGTAATCACAACAATTCTTACAAGGTTTTTCCGTCTGTTGATATATCACTGTTGAATGAGATAAATATTTATTGGAATTTTATTTAAGATTAGGAATAAAAACTCTACAGTAATCAGTCGAAAATTAATCTGGATTTGAGTAGAATAGAATGCAAAAGATCTTTTACTTTATTTAACAAATAATTGCTTAACTCGTTCTTTAAGTTGTCTATTTTTACTCCTAAACTCTCGTTAATTATTGCTTGAGATGCATGAAAAGCATATATTGCTATATGATTGTTCAATTGATCTCGTGATCTTTTTCATGAGATTTGAATATCTATCATAAACATGAAACTTGCGTCTTTGAACATTCTCTGTCGATATGTTCGTTAAAATTATATCTTTGCAACTTTATTTTTTCACACAATGTAAGATCACTAATTCCGATGCTATCATATTTAGCTTTCGTCAAAATAGTTACGTCTATTTTGTTTTTGACCTTGTCATGTTGGATTCTACCAACATAGTTACGCCTATTTCGTTTTTTATGTTGTCATGCGTGACTTTTACCAACATAGTTACGCGTTTTTAATCATTTCTGTGGCCAATAATGTAATCAAATCTCGTAGATAGATAATTACTAATACTTACACTCGGAATATATGAATCATTAATACAAAATCTATATAATTTCGTCATTTTTTTTTCTGAATATGATGTAAGTCTATATATTTTATACGCTTCAGCGACTACAAACAATACTTAAAAAGAACGATTTTTTCATTCATTTTTAAACTAGTGTATTGAAATTTGAAAAAAGAATCATAAATAACTGGTGAACACTATCATTAAAATAGGATAAATAATCAAATCAACCATCCATCATGGCTAGAATTGTTCATGGGAAAGGATTGTTTCCGTATATGTATTTTGTGTAAGTATATAATTTCTTATATCTACATTCTTTTTCAAATGTGTTCACTGTTACTTTGTCTATATCAATAGTTTATGCTGCAGTGGCTTTATTCTTTTTCTCATTGCCCTAGCGATACTATTGTCTTTGATACCAGTCTATTTACCAAAAACTGGCTCCGATATCAGTATAGACAACGGTGTGGGTAAGTTGTATGTGAGCTGATTAGTCTATCAGAAGTTTTGTTTCTTGAGTCTAGCTTCAACTTTATATCAAGCAACATATGTAACAAACTTGGAAAATGCCACTCAACTTATGATTACCGATACATCACTTCTAAGAGATAGTGTATACATTTGAAATAACTTTATTGATTTGATTACTGTTTCGTTTCTAGCTAAAATCTCAGCTGCATTTTCCAAAAACTAGTAGTATTAACATTCTTTTATCTGAATTTCTCCCAGTTTCATCTGATACGTTGCGTAACAAAGAGAAACGAGAGTAAGATCAGATTTGACGAGTAAAAATTACATTATTAGTTTTGTTGACAGAAATACATGCGATTATGATACAAGTGAAATGAGAGGTGATCGATATACAACACAAATTAAGATAAACGATCCAAATGTATGTCATACTTTGTATTGTCAAGAAACGTTTAACCACAAAATCGTATCTAATGTTCAACGTTATTCATCGTTAACACTACCTTTCAAATTATCTAATGGTTCAAGTATTACAATTTCGATGGTCTTGTGCAAAATTGAATCACTATTCACAGGTTAGTTCTACTTCTATTTGTAGATTTATCGAGGCAAAGTTCATACATTTGAAGTGATAAAATACTTGATATTTAGTTTTCAGCTTCGATTGACTACGTACTTCGAGGGCTATACAAATGCTGAAGTTTTTTTTCCCCGAACGTATAGTTGCATTCATTTTCAATTTCATTTACTAGCTACTACCACATCTATACATTCAACAATGATCGATCAAAATTTAACGGCAACCACTACACCGATTGTACAGATCACAAACCAAACTTCAGAAATAACATTCAGATCAACAGTCGTAAACAGCGTCACCGCTTCTAGTTCTAGCATTATAACAACTAGTGGAACAACCGTTCGTACAACATTATCTAAAATCGCCATTTTGGCAATAGCATTGAACGATGTCAGTGTATATCCAAATGGTTCCTATAAAGCATCGTTCTCATCCGTTAATCCGATAGACAACTCCAACATCACTCTACTTCCTTTGAACAAAACATTGTTGAATTATGTTACTAATATCGACAATTCATCTTTCATATTCGAAGCTGGACGTGAGCAGAATTTGTACTTTCGTATACCAAGTGAAATTGCAAATCAGATCACTTCGTACAAATACAAAGAAAAAAGACAAATTGTTAGTTTATCAATTGCTTTAGCATTGCAATTCATCGGCAATGCAGACGACGATAGTCTCGTTATTGTACCAATCCAAACTGTGTCTACAGGAGTTAATCTATTCTCTACACCATTGTATGACAATTCTCGAGTGATGAGTTTACAAATGAATGTACCATCTTCAATGTGTTCACAAGTCGTTGATTCTTGCACAGGACTTAACTATAATGCATATCTCTTGGTCAATAATAATCAACTTTCAAATTCACTTTCAGATCAAGTAAACATTGCTTGTGGTAATATTTGCAATCAGGATACTACTGATTCGGCTTGTTCTGCATCGTGTGGTGCTTTGTGTGACGGACAGCAAGTAGCTGGAGCTGATACGCCCATATCACGTCGATATGATCTCGGCACAAAAGGTGCTACATTTCAATTTATCTATCAAACTTATAGTATTAAAGATCGAATTCGAGTGTGGAACGATGGAATTATTCCACTGTTTGATAGTGGATGTGTCGGAACAGAATATGAAAGAACAGTTACTCTAACTTTGTCATCGTCTAGCACTAATATACGTGTTGATGTTGAACCCGATTGTGATGGAGAAACAGGTACGGCTTGGTATTTCACAGTAGTCTGCCCTCAGTTATGTACACAAAATAGAGCTGCAAATAATGCAAATCCTGTCTCATTACAAGCTGATGGTACAGATGTTGCAAATAGTGCAACACTCTACATTAACGAACAAGCACAAATGCCCTCACTTGTTGCTTCATCATGTTCTGAAGCATCCTGGACAGTATCATTTAAGTACACTGCCGGCTTTTCAGGTGCACATTCATATGTACAACCATCGATCAATGGTTTGTCATCTAACAATCAACCATTTGATATTACGTCTGCATTGAATGGTCAAGTTCTTGGCGGCGATGTCACTGTGACGTGGACGATAACATCACCTTCACAAAAAAACGGGCAATATACATTCAAGATTCTTGGTAAGCAACCGGCTAGATCTGACATCTTTAACTACATTGACAGTAAAACCTCATTGTGGTATGTGAAGAAGATAGCTTTGCAAGAAAGTCAAGCACGACAATTCCGAAGTGACGGTTTTCCACTCTATTCACAAGCTCTTGATAATGGATATGGTATTTTCCAACTTACGAATCCTCGACCTACCTACAATCAAGTTTGGAATTGGAAGTCTAATGTCGATCAGGGTCTTGTTATAATAAATAGCAAAAGAACGGCTGCAATCAATTGGATGGCGAGACAACGAAGTCAAGCGCAAAATCAAACAGGATCATCAGTTCCAGTTCCAAATGAACAAGTTGGACCTAACTGTTTCTTTTCGGACAACAGCACGACAACAATCACAGATGCAGTAGCTATCAAACAATACAATGGTGCTTCAGGTGGAAATTATTGCGCATGGGATAATAATATGAAACAATGGGTGTTCCATCGATTGAATAATCGCAATGAAAATTATGTTGAACTTGTCTGTAATCAAAGAGTTACTGTTAGAAAATAACTTTTCTTTGTAATTTATTTACTCCAGAATATATCGATTGAAGATATTCAATTTTTTTCAATTATTCAAGAGAAAAAATAAATAATATTCTTGATTGTTTCTAATCATAGAAATGCAAACATACGTAGCTGTTGTTCGGTAAACTATGCAGAAAAAGTTTACCTTTTTGCTTTTTCACATCAACTTATGTTATTAAGAAGATGAGCTAAAGAACAAATAAAACGAATTGTGTATTGCTTTTTTTACCAAAAGAAATCATAACGACATTTTAGATTTTGATTTTTTGCGACATCTCTCAAGCATTGTGTATAATATCGTGACTCATCGTATAAAATACTGCAGTAGTTTTTTTTTCATTTGTGAAGACAAAAATGAGTTTAGAATTACTACCAAATGAAATTCTATTTATTTGCTTACACTATCTTGATATTTGGCAAATATTTCATTCATTTGATCACCTCAATGCTCGTTTCAATCGATTGATTCGAACTCAATTTTCGTATAAACTCAATTTCGAAAATGTAACAAAACCAAAATTAATTCAATATTGCGAACTTATTCATCGAAATCCTCAAATCAAACAGCAAGTTTATTCATTGCGACTATCAATTAATCCTCTCTATGATCAAACACGAATCTTTCGTGCATGGTTTTCACTCGATGAATTTCCATATCTACAAATATTATCCTTCATTGGTGATCAAAACACAGAAGTCAATGCCAAATCTAAATTATCCTTATCAAATGAAATCTTCGATCGGCTTGTAGAAGACTGCTCTAGGACTAAATTACCTTCAGATGGAAATAGACTACTACAGACTGAATTATCAGCCGTCACTCATATAACTCTAGTAGATTCGTATCTTGATGATTTAGTTATGCTATTGAAAAATGCATCATTATTAGAATTTTTGAAAATTCATCAAATCATTAATTATGGAAGTATGAAGGAAATGGATATTTATCCGAATGTCGTCATGAAATATTTAACTATTGAACAATTTGAATCGAATTTCGAAGATTTAGAATTCCTACTATTGCATACGCCAAATCTGACATTTTTTAGACTAATAACCAGCGATACAAATGAATTTCTTGATGCTTTACATTGGGAATGTTTGATTAATTCATTACTTTGTCAGTTAAGTGATTTTCAATTTTTATTCAGCAATCTCTTTGAACAGAACGATCTTGTCAACAAATTCGAACAATTTCAAACTGATTTTTGGCTTCGACAACATCATTGGCAAACTAATTATTCTTTGCTTTATGGATATCGTATGATTCATACAATACCATATCCTTTGACAGATTTATCTGTGAAATTTGCTCCATTACAGTATGCATTGAATAAATCAAATGAATTTAGTTATGTTACAAAATTAACATTATTGATTCGAATATATCCCGATAAGGAACAATATTATTTTCCCAATGTGACAACATTGACTCTAGTTAGTTCATTTCGATTAGATGATCTCGTATATGCAAATAATTTTGTGATAGTTCTTACAAGATTTGTTAATTTATCGAATTTGAAACATTTGAATATCCAAGCGTGTCGGGGAACCTATGTTACATTAATTTTATTTGAAATTTTGAAAAGATCACCTCGACTATCGGCGTTAACTTTTGAATTAGAATTAATGCCTTCAATTCTCGAAAATGAATCGTTGTGTCATTGTCTCAATCAAATGATAAAACGAGTTAATTGTGATTACGGTTTATTACATCGTTTAAAAGATGTTGAGAAATTTTGTCAAGTCTTTTCGCATATTGAACAATTGACTTACAATGGAGATCGACGAGAACATATTTTATATTTATTAAATCATTTATCTGAATTATCACTATTGACAATTCGTTTGCCACCATATCGAGATCCTGTGGATTTTGTTGATTGGTTTAAAAAACGAATATTTAAAATATATGCAAATTATTATATTGAAGAATTTAATGAAAAGAACATGGAATTATATTTTTGTATTTGGATTGAACATGATTCACATCTTTTTTCGATTATGTCATCATTCTAAAGTTTTTATTAAAAACGATGCCATGCTAACAAAAAAGAAAGAACTTTTCAATCTTGCGGTTTTTCACATTCTTCACAATGATCAAGATATTCAAATAATTGAAAATCGGCTATTGTTAATATATCACCTATGAACCATTTCTTTCCATGTCGTAGAAGAAAATCGTCAAATAATTTTAAATATATGGGTAAAGTTTCTATTAATGATGTTTCTCGTTCATTGTTACCTATTAAATTAAATTTACGACCAAGATGTGTTAAAATTGTTTTTGCTTGAGTTAATTTTAAAATGACCATCGATTAAATATGGTAGATTCGGAAAATCTAAACCTAATGAATGTTTGTCTTTTAACCATTCATCACTAGAACGATAGACCTTATTTGTAAATGAAGTTTTTGTATAATGAAGTAATAAACGAGATGGTTCGACAAAACTTCGAATATTCCAATAACCAAGTATAAGCGTCATTATACAATGTTTTCTATCTAATATAGAATATATACGTTTATATGCAGAGAAGAAACAAATAAGGAAAATAGTTCTATATAACCATTAGATGATATCTTTCCAAGAGAATGCACAAAATAGACTGTACTCTATTGCATAACTGAAAAGAGAAAATAAATGTCATTAACGTCTGGAATATTTGAGTTGATGTTTTGGTACGAGTTTTGGCTCTGGTGCTCGGTAACGTTGATACGTATTTTTGGATAGTTCAGAGCATGACTCAACGGGATGAGTCTTTGTTGTTAAATAGACACGCAATGCTTCTATTTCATCTTTCGTTCCCAACCATTGATTCAATTGTTGTAATGCAGCATCGCGTAGTGAGTTACATACAAGTTGCTGAGCTTGTGTGACAACAATGTCTGATGAACCATTTAATTTATCTAACAGCAGAGCATAACACAAGGTTTCTTGTTGCACTGATTCGTACCCTGAGAGACGAGGCCTATGCCGAAAAAAACGTCTAATGCCAAATAATCCATTGTTGTTGTTGTTGTTGTTGTTGTTGTTTTGTTGTGGTTCTAATGTTTGCAATTTCTTCTGTAGTTCAACATGGCTTTGCTTTAATTTTGGCGTTAATAACGGCAATTCTTTAAGTATAAGTTCACAAATCTCTTGTTGGAGATATTCACTTTCAAATAAATTACCTATTGCATCTGGTAACACGTAGAATCTATGAGAGTACAGACCAGGTGAAAGCAAAAGAATTTGATCCCAGAGGAATGTTCGATATATCTCATCGTTGAATTTTTCAAATATGCTTTTTGACATACTTTCATATTCGTCTTTAGACAGTTTATTATCAGGTAATACAGATAGAATGCGTTGACATATTTGATCTTGTAATCGTGCATAGATGATTTCTTGTACATAATCACACATTGGTTTAAGTAAATCTTCTTCAGTTGTTTTTTTCGGCAACCACTCAAATACATCATAGTCACGATTTCGATTGGTATAAGTGTGATCCTTCTGAGATAACATTCTACGAAAACATTGGTAATCGTCATAGTCCTGCTCCAAATAATCGAATTTCAATACAACATTCTCCAGTTGAAAAAAAAATAATGGATCACAACCAGTGCGACGCCCACGTGCTATTGATCTCATTTTGGTATCATAATTCATTCGTTGTCTTAGCTTCATCAATGGTTTTAGTTGTGAAGGTTTAAATACAGTGAAACAATTCATTGCAATAGTGTGAACATGATGGCGAAGACAAGGTCCAAAGTATTTCCAAGCACTTAAAATAAACATAATCAGCCAATAAACATGATCAATCACTTCACTGTTGCTAAAATCATATTCTTCTTTAACTATGGTAATAGCAAATTGAACGGCTATATCTTGTATAACAGATGGTTTGAAAATTAGCGATTGTTTTTCTGTACCAGGGTTATATACTACAGGTGAAAAGAAGCTTGAATCAACTTCTCTCAATGTCGGATTAGGTTGAGGTCCAAGGCCAAGAAAATCAAAAAGGTAGATAATTGGTATTACATTTGTTTTTTTTGGTAAAGTGGTGAACAGTTGTCGAACAGAATGAAATCGAAGTGAATTGAGAATGTGAATGAAATCTTCATAGTTGATGCAAGGATCGAGTTTGAAATTGCCATCTTCATCACGTGCAGACTCACACCAATCCGCAGAAGAAACCAGACTGTTTATATATGGAATTTTCTCAATTTGATCTTGATTCAAACTAAGAACTTGACCAGAAGTAAAACGAAATGTATGTTTTTTTGATAAGAAATCATCACAATTATCAAACATATGGACGTATTTCAATATGAAGCGAAAGTGTAGTATGATTAATTTTTACTGCTCTCCGTTTATATAATACAACGAAAAAAAATATTCTTTTCCGTTCTTTTCTTTTGATGTGCCCACATGTTGGTATTTATCTATGACTCATTTTGGGTTTTTTCCGACAAATGAATAATTGTGTTCGTACGACACGAGTTCTCATTATGTTCGATGGAAGCATTGGCTATAAATAAAATATAATTAATATGAACAAGAATCTTCATATTCATTTGTTAAATGCGACAGGAAAAAAAAAAGATCTAAAATAGATATTGGACAAGTAATACTTAACAAAGAATACTTATGCGCATTACTGAAGTCCGGTAAAATGAGTACTCGTTTAATACTTTTTTTCAAAATTCGTTACAGTAATGTCATTAAACAATTATTTACCTCCACTATGTTCTTTATATCCGGTAGCACTTAAATTGCTATTTATTTAAATCATATCATAAATATCTAGTACACGAAACAATATCACTAGATGAAGGACTTAAACTGATTATAGATGTCTATGATCGAACAAGATCGATTCAATATTACAAAAGTCTTTTACTTAATAGAACTTTAATCAATAATCGTGCGAGAACGATTGCTTTGAATATTATTATTGAAAATAGTTATTTGGAAAATACTGAATATGACAATGCATTTGTTTACTACAGAATCGCATATTCATTAATCAAATGGTGATAATTTGTTAACTGTTGAGATTATTACTCGTTTTGAACGAACTTTTCGATTCATCAGTGATGATAGTGAATACACTGAAAAACTCATTGAATTATTGAAGAAAATAATGAAAGTATGTCCAAAATCAAACTACGTATGATCAATATGAAGCGAAAATGAAAAAATTCAGTACAAGCACATCAACAATACAATTACGTATATATACAATCCTAATTGTTTTCGTGAGGCAGTTGAATTATTCAAAGATCGTAAGAATTCGTTGCAACAATGTAATACGATTGCGAGATTGTTTAAGTGTAAAGCAACAGTAGATAAGGTTAAAAAAATACTATTCGAAGCGTATCTTATCTTCAACGACATATTATCCACATTAATTGCGTGGAAAAAATCGATTGACATTTCATTTCTGTTTTTTGTCCTGTAATACCAACAATAGTTGTTCTACTTTTTTTCAGAAACTATATACAAAGTTGATATTTAATAACAGTTAATTTAAACCAAAACAAAAAATAGTGCAAACGAAACACAGTTGTAGTGAATCATTGTATCGCTAAATATGTCACAACAAGTTCATCTATGGTAGTATCGCGGTTTGTCTAACCGAAGACCAGGGTTTAACTCCCGACAGTTGCATTTATTTTTTGCTATGCACGATTCACCTATAAACACACAATATTAATTCAATTCTCAAAAGGCGCACGTTTTCAACCATTTCTATGTGTTATTTTATCATAACTTGTCTGTCTCGGTAATAATATCAATGATATTCGTTAGAAACTAAGAGAAGATTTCTATTCAGCATAAAAATTTACACTATAAATATCATGATTTTCAGTTTATAAAAAGAAATTTCAGCAATTTTAGAAGCCTAATTGCGAACAAACCGGCTAAAGAAAAAAATAAAATCATCCGTTCAAAATACATTAAATCAATCGATCATCTTACGAATAAAGTCGACAAACGATTTGAAGCTGTGAACAGAAGTGCCTGTGACTAAAATTTACTAATTGAATACAGTCTTTCTTCATTGTAATACAGCGCCTTCTATAAATTTCGTATGTTGGAGAATACCTGTGCACTTGAAAAGAGTCCTCAATAAGAAAAAAAATCTTCTGCGAGTAAACAGACTGCATTTTATTTTTCTTTCTTTGCAGTAAATAAGAAAATGGCGACAGCAACAGAAACAAGTCGAAGTTACTGTTTTATATGTGAAAAAGAAAAAGTAACGTATAAATGTGATGGTTGTTCAAAAAGATTTTGTAAACAACACTTGAAAGATCATGAAAATGAATTAGAATTAGAATTAGATCAAATTCAAAATGAACGAAATATGTTTCGACAAACGCTTTCCGAACAAATCGAAACACCATTTAATTCAACAAATTAATCAATGGGAACAACGTTCTATCGACAAAATTCAACAAACTGCAGAACAAAATAGACAATTGATATTCAAACAAATGAATGAACACTTTCAAAACATTGAAATCGATCTCAATCGTTTAACCGATCAAATCAAAGAAACTCGACAAGAATCTGATTTTAATGAATTAAATTTGATTGATTTAAGAAATAAACTAGAAAGATTACAAAAGAAATTGAATCATCCTTCGAATATTTCATTAAAACAAAACAATTCATCATCATCATTTATCAATCGTATCTATGTGAATATTGGAGATCGTAAGTTAACTAATTTTTAAAAATATCGAATTAATGTTTATATTTATGAAAACTAATTGATTTAGAAATGTTAGATATTCCGATTAATTTGAAGTGGAAACAAGATGCAATTACTGTTGCTGGTGGAAATGGTGAAGGTCAAGAACTCAATCAATTGAATAGACCATGTGGTATTTCTATCGATAATGAAAAAACAATCTATGCAGTTGATATGGGTAATCATCGTATTATTGCATGGAAGAAAGGTGCAACATGTGGTGAAATCGTAGCTGGTGGAAATGGAGAAGGAAGTGAAAATCATCAATTGAATTATCCATCAAAAGTAATTATTGATGAAGTGAATGATAATCTGATTATTGCTGATTATGAAAACAAACGAATAGTTCGGTGGCCTCGTCAAAATGGTTTATGTGGAGAAACAATCATAAAAGACGTTAGGTGTGCTGATTTGATCATGCATAAAAATCAATATTTATATATTTCTGATGAAGAAAAACACGAAGTAAGACGATGGAAAATAGGTGAAAATGAAGGTGTTCTTGTTGCTGGTGGAAATGGATGTGGAAATGGTTTGAATCAATTGAATAATCCACATTTCATCTTTGTTGATCAAGAGGATACACTCTATATATCCGATTTCAGTAATCAACGTGTAATGAAGTGGAAGAAAGATGCAAAAGAAGGAATTATTGTTGCTGGTGGACAAGGCCAAGGAGCCAATTTGCAACAACTGTATGGTCCTCAAGGAATATTTGTTGATAAATTAGGTACACTCTATGTGGCGGATGCGGGTAATGATCGAATAGTTCGTTGGATAAAAGGTGCAAAAGAAGGCAATATCATTGCTGATGGAAATAGCAGAGGAGCTGAACCAAATCAGTTGAATATTCCTATTGGATTATCATTTGATGATGAAAATAATCTTTATATTGCCGATTATGAAAACCATCGAATACAAAAATTCGTTGTTGATAATTAAAATCAAAACTTTAATTGATCTGGTTTTTTTTTAAATAATAAAAAACAAAAGAAGAGAAATCAAATATAATAAATCCATCCATTGAGTAACGGCCTATAATTGAACTTATAATATAAGTGATAACATCACTACCAATACTCATTATCTATATTGTAATGTTCAGCATGTGTCTGTGTATCCAGTTTGTTCCAGAGAATTAAAGAAAATAAAGATCAAAGATGAATGATTATCGAATTTTCTACAACATACCAATATTATAAAATCACTGGACTTCGATAGAATGTTCGAGAATAATTGGAAAAGAGTGGTCGTCAATGGAAAAATAGAAAGTTATGTTGAGAGATATTTACTTTCTAAAATGTTTGAGCTATGTTATTGTCATTCTCGAATGTTCTACAAAATTCTAGCATTGTTTTCTATTAACTAGTGCATGAGTTAGCTATTCGAGATATTAATGTTAAAGCATACGAAAAGACAGCATACATATGGAGTGCTGTGAAATTGTACTAAAAATAAAATACAAGAGTATAGAATACATTTAAAAAGACATGTGAATTGTGCAGTATGCACAGGTTCTCTCTAGTATACATACGTGTCAAACTTGAAACACAACACTATTGTTAAATCGTTGGAACTTGTCGAAAAATGGATTGGTTTAAAGATTAGTACTCAATCTGCTGACGTCAACAACGTGTTATAACTAACACTGATTCTCATCTTTTCTATTTCTCTAATTGTTCATAAACCTTTTGTTAGTACAAAGACGAAGAAGTTCAAAAATATTTGTATAGAGAATTATGCCGAATAATAGTATCATCGACTCGTTCGTACGTATTTCTATTGATGTAAAATATCACTACGCGTTTTGTCTTATGAATTTAAGAAATTTTATTACCAATCTTGAATAGAACACGCAATTAAGAAAACAAAATATCGATTGAGTACCGAAGCTTTTCACAAACGATAGATGAACATACATGCGTAAAGGAAAAAAAATACGTAAAAATATAAATCAGTCGCCAAGAAAATGTAATATTTTTTTACACTACTTCTTACTACCACCACAGCAACAGACAATCCAACAACCGACAACAAAAATTATGATACAGTCACCACCACCGCGTACTTTATTTATATGATTTGGTTTCTTTTCAAGCACATTCAATGAGATAGATTCCGTTTGTCCTAAATAACACAACAATATTTTACTCCCTCAATCTTCTACGTTTACCTGATAGGATTAGTTCGGAACTGACTAATGAAATATCTGACATGAGCACTAGCTTGATTGTATAAATGTAGAGCGAGTACGCTATTCTTGTGTTCACATTCGATAATAGATTAAATTTTACCTTTCATCTGAGCCTTGTTTCCAACGCCATTGTTGTTCGAAGACTAGAAAGCAATAAAACATTCCAAAATGTATTTAGAAAGTAAACATGAACTGATTCGAGTATATATGTGCGTGGAGAAGAGCTTTAATTCTCAGAAATTGTCAGAAAATCATAAGAGTTTAACATACTCTAATCCATATGCTATGTTGGACAGGCGATTCATTTTCTGGATCTGGATGGATCATTATTGATGATGCAGTTATTATCAATAATTAAAGTAAGGATTTCTATTAACAACTTTCTTTCTTTTTGTAGTTGTGTTCGATTGTAATGTTTTGTTTTATAAACGAGCCATTTTCTTTTACAGTTAGAGGAACAACCAAAAACAACATTGTTTTTTTTTCAGTTAAACGAAGATTGTTGACAGAACTACCTTCTACAACATGTTTTCTCCGAAATTTAATATTTAGCGAGGATGTTCAAAGTGAGGCTAACTAATATGAATACTAGTACGTATTTCGTCAGATTTTCATTGGCTCATCAGATGGCTTTGACTTTGCTTTCAATTCCGTTTTAATGATTCAGAGAGAAGTGTAAGCCGAATGCGCAATTGAGCTCAAAGACAACAAGCAGAAAATCGACGAGCTGCACCAATTTCTCTATTTACTTATCTATTTCATATTATCGTGACGCGCAGAGATGGAAATCGGTTCGATTCGTTTGCGATTTTCGAGAGGAAAACCGATGTTTTTTCTAGTTATTAAAAAATGTAAAAATATACAGTATAATAGTGAACGAAAACGAAAATGTATCAATATTTAGCATAAGCTCTCGTTTTCTCTTTGTCAATTAGATTTAAACACATCAGTAACTCATTAAATATAGACAAATCATTTGGAAATTATAACTATCTCGCTTGGAATTATACTTTTGTAATAAAAAAAGTGTTGATTTTTGTTAATCTTAACCAAGAAACGTAATTATTTAAATTAAAACAATTAGAAAAAGACTTCAGTATATACTCACACTGGTGTCAATATTTCATTGTTGACTTCTCAGATGATTTTTCTTACCAGTTAAAGCATTTTCCTATCTAGGCCACCGTATATATCATCACATCATTTCTCAGTTCATTACTAATCAACTCGATTTTTTATCGTCACTTGATTATTGTAATTAAGTAAAACATTTGACAATATTTTAATTTATTAATAAATCAATTTGTTACACAATGGAAAATCGCTAAAAGAATCCATAGCGGTTATAGTGAATCATCATATATGAACATTTATTCTGCATATATGCCCTGAATCTCTCTTATTATACTGAACAGCTGTCTTGAAGGTGAGGATAAAGACGTGTACTCTAAGTAGTTGGAATAGTTTTGTTTCAATTTTCAAGTTCGTTTCGAATTTGCCACAAAATCAAATTCTTCCATGGACTCCAAAACACAGAGCTTGCACGTTTAAATGAACTTGACACAAAAACACCAAGAGAGTATGCTCGTTTCACTTTTGAAAATATTATAAATAACTTAATTGTAGAAGCTAGCGAGTTGATTGATGAGGGTTATTTGAAGATGAGAACAAAAATAAATAAAACTTTTCATCGGTACGTTTTTTCTTCGTTGCTCTTAAAAACAAAAAGAAAGAGAAAAAATTTTTATGAAATTATTCGATCTGGAAGCCATTGTAATTGCGTTATGTCTGTCTCATTCATGAATTTTTATCCTAAGGCATTATTTCAATGAAAAAACGTTCGAAGGTTATTAATGTTACTATTCGATCATCATCATCATCTTCAGTAACATCTCGGAAACAAAAATCCACTAAACAAACTATAAGTACAGCGACAAAATCAATAAAAACAATTGATATTCATCAACTGGATCAATGTTCATCTAAAAGTACTGCTTATGATCATCATCGACAGAAGAAAAATAACAAAAAGAAAAAGTCCTGTTTGAGAATTATTCTATCTGTTCTATTAATTACTTTGTTGATAGTTACCATAGTGATTATTGCAGTGCTTCTTACTCTATTTATCAAACAAAAACCATCAATCAGTGAGATTTTATTCTTGTCTGATATTTTGTGAATCAAATTATGATTTATATTGTTTAAAGGTAGAATAGCTATGCTCCGTTGGAATCGCACAGGAATAACCGTGGCTGGTATTACAAGTTCCCCGGGTATTAGTTCTCAACAATTGAATCATACAGCAGGGATAGCATTAGATTGGTCAAATAATCTCTATGTTGCTGATCGATATAATAATCGTATTCAAAAATTTCTACGAGGATCAACAAATGGTTCAACAATTGCTGGAGATCCAAATGGACTATCTGGCACAGCATTGAATTATTTCAGTGAGCCAACAGGTGTATATGTTGATGAGAATGAAAATCTCTATGTATCAGACTTCAACAATAATCGAGTCGTTCGATGGACACCTGCAAGTCTCGCAGGAACAATTATCGCTGGCAATGGTAAATGAAAAACAATATTAAGAAAACATTTTTGTCGCAAAGAAAAGATGAATATTTGAATTTTTAAGGTACTAATGGACGAACAAATAGTACACTAAATCGTCCACACGGAATTCAACGAGCTTTTTATTCGGATATTTTCTATATCGCAGATTTTGGTAATTGTCGAATCATGTCTTATGTGCTCGGAAATACTGTTGGTACACAAGTAGCAGGAGGATCAACATGTGGTAATGGTATTACACAACTAACTAGTGTTTGGCAATTTGATCTTGATCTAATATCGAATAATTTGATTATTGCAAATGCATACGCAAATACTATCATTCGATGGTTTTTAGGAGATAATCAATGGACATTAGTTGCTGGAATCAATGGAGTATCTAATAAAACCTTAACTACTTTCAATCTTGTTGGTGATGTTAAACTTGATCCAATGGGAAACATGTATGCTGCTGATTTGTATAATCATCGTATACAATTCTTTTTAACTCAACAATCCAGTGGAACAACAATCATCGGTATGACTGGTCTGAGTGGAAGTAATGCTACTCTTTTAAATCAACCAGGATGGCTTATTCTTGATACACAACTTAATATTTATGTTTCTGATATGGCAAATCATCGAATACAAAAATATTTACGTTATTAAACTTTACTTTACAGTATTCACCTTGATTATAGTAGATTCTCCGTGTGTATCCACATGATGAATAATATTCTGAGAATCTATATTCGATTTATTGTAATAAATGAAGAATTAATAATCAAAATTAACTATGTAGAGACTAAATTTCTAATAACGACGGAAAATTTTCACATTTCAGTGCTAACTCTATTAAATCACTATAACAAGAGAGAATTAATTTCTTTCAACGAGAAAATTGAAACATTCATAAATAAATTTGTTGAACGTATAAATGAGTTGGAGAAAAGTTCAGTGAAAGCTTTTGAAAAGGCAGATATAACAATTTTTAAGCATAATCTCGATTTTCTGCATACATGGAATTTTCTATTAACATTCATGCAAGATCATACAAGTATGCAAACTTATCACAGTTCTTCTATGAAGAAAATTACCGAAGCTATCAGAGAATTAACACCATATTCAGAACTAACCAGAAAAATATCAAGCTTTATTGATGAACAGATAGTTAGCTTACAGAACGAAACTCTTATTAATAGTGAAACGAGAGAGTTTACTTCATCTCGCGATGAATATTATCGTAAATTGAACGAAAAATTATTGATCATTTCTGCTGCTGAACAACTTAGTAGACATGTACCAAACGTTGATAAACTGAATACGGAACTTAGAGATATGTTAGCACATAAAATCTCTAAAATATGTTCTGATTTGGAGGAGCATATGAAAAAGCTATCGGACAGGTCAACATTAACACGACAGGAATATGTCGATGTCAATATATATTTCAGTAGTTTGATTTCATTTAAACAAGAAATCAAAATGAAAGATAATCGGATCAGTGAATCTATCAGCAGAATAGGGAAGAAATTATTTGATATAATCGATATGTGGCAAACATCAGCTCAACAAGAATCGGCATACGAAAAAATTTGCGCCATTTTAATACAAATGAAAAATGCAGCAAATCATATTATTCCGTTCAAAAATAAAATCAATGAAAAAATTGATGAAATACTTCATGGGTTTAAAGTAAGAAAAAATGATGCAAAGATTTTCGCTAAGTTAGGAACACTTCTCAATCAGGATAAAATTGGTTTAGGTCAAATGATTATTGCTGAACATAAGGCATTTCAAGGTTTTTCATTGTGACTTTTTAATGAAAAAACAAAACGACACGACATAGATTATGTATTGCAATTTATCGAAGGTGATAAAATTGATAAGAAAAAATTAAGAAAACGATTCGAAGAATTTGAGAAAATCTATACAGATTTGATCAAAAATTATCTAAGCCCGGATTTGAAGTTAGATAGACTTATTTCTGATACGATTCTTATTGTTGGAAAGATGAAACAAGTCGTAAGTGATATTCAGTGGGATTCTCATGTAAGAGATAAAGTTCCAAAATTAATGGCACATATTTTTGCTTTGTGGACATTAAAGCATTCGGAGCATTATTTCGAAGCCAAGGATCTAGAGAATAGCGATAATTATCTACTTCAACCACATGCAGCTCAAGTAATATCCATATTTCGTATGTTAGGTATTGGCGATGATAAAGAAGAGCTAAGAAATAATTTAGTACAAATAGGAACTGGTGAAGGTAAATCTGTTACATTGGCAGTTACAGCTATCGTACTAGCATTATTCGGTTTTCATGTAAATTGCGCATGTTATAGTGACTATTTGAGTCAACGAGATCACGCAGCATTTTTCACATTATTCGATTCATTAGGCGTAACAACTCACATTCATTATGGTACTTTCAAGAAACTCTGCGAAGATACGATTAATGAAAATGGAAATATACGTGAAGTAGTTGAAGAATTCATTTCCTCGGATACGAATCCATCTTTGACAACTAGTCATAATGAGAAACGTGCAAAAATATTATTGATAGATGAGATCGATGTCTTTTTCAGTCGTGAATTTTTTGGAAGTTTATATACGCCAGCAGCTAGTTTACGAGATCCGACAATCAACACTTTGACAGATTATATTTGGGCAAATCGAAAATCTCGATTAAACCTGCAAAAATTGAAAATTACGAATGAATATAAAGCCTTGTGCCAAAAATTTCCAAACTGGATAAATTTAATGAATGAAGCTATCAAAGATATGCTTTCTGATGTGCGAAATTTCGAATCTCATCATTACGTTGTTGCACAAGA
>Ga0209935_1000553_pt1 | contig 87199 bp, 75 predicted proteins | sample ThiBio_1000_plan_2_FD_183958 | JGI IMG/M metagenome (GOLD analysis project Ga0209935, IMG submission 183958) | Wastewater bioreactor microbial communities from Cape Town, South Africa - Thiocy_cont_1000_plan (SPAdes) | ecosystem: Engineered > Bioreactor > Thiocyanate-remediating >... | reverse complement strand
CGCGCACAGCCACATCCACCGACACCGACAGGCCCACGCGCAGGGGATGTGCCTTCACTTCCGCAGGGTCGAGCGCGATGCGCACCGGCACCCGCTGGACAATCTTGATCCAGTTGCCGCTGGCATTCTGCGGCGGCAGTATGGCAAAGGCGCTGCCGGTCCCCGCCCCGAGCCCGGAGACATGGCCATGATAAATCACGCTGCTGCCATAGATGTCGGTCGTCACCGCCGCTTTCTGGCCGACACGCATGTCCGACAGCTGCACTTCCTTGAAATTGGCGTCGATCCACACAGCGTCCAGCGGCACAACGGCCATCAGCGGCGTGCCGGCGCTGACGTGCTGGCCAACCTGCACCGTGCGCTGGGCGATGACGCCACCGACAGGCGCCACCACCTTCATGTGCGCCAGCACCAGCGCGGCGGATTTGAGGTCGGCGATGGCGGCCAGCACTTCGGGATTGTGTGCGACGTCGGCGCCGGCGATGGATGTCTGGGCCTGGTCCAGTCCGCTCTGCGCCGCGTTGACCGCGGCCTGGGCGGTGTCCATCGCCTCGCGGGCATGGGCCAGTTCCTCACCCGACACAGCGCCCTTCATGGCTGCCTTGCGGCGGTCGTAATCGCTCTTGGCTTGGTCCAGCGTGACTTCGGCCTGGGCCAACTGGGCGCGATAGGTGTCGGCGCCAGCGAAATTGCCGCGCACCGCGCGCACCGCCCGTGCCAACCGGGCCTCCGCCGCCTCCAGCTTCACCCGGGCGGTGGCCGGATCCATCTCGACCAGAAGCTGCCCGCGCCTGACCTGTTGGGTGTTGTCGGCATGAAGCGCCATCACGGTGGCGTTCTCGCGGGCCGTTACCGCCACAATGTTGCCCGCCACATAAGCGTCGTCGGTGGTTTCATGGAAGCGGCCCACCAGCAGCCACCAGGCGCCATAGCTCAGACCGCAAAGAAGGACAAAGACCACCAGCGCCAGCAAGCCGGCGCGGCGGCGGGCAGCCCGTGCTGCAGGATCGCGTGTCAGGAGATCGCTCATGGCGCGGCACTCGCTTGGACGGAAGAGGGTTGCGCCGAGGAAACGCCGCCGCCCACCGACAGAAGCAGGGTGACGCGCCCGATCGCGTTTTGCGCGACCAGCGCGGCCATCTGGCGGCGCGCATCCAGCAGCGTGGCTTCAGCAGTCAGCATCGGAATCTGGCCGGACAGGCCCAGGCGGTAGCGTTCCTCAGCCAGCTTCAACGCATGATCGGCGCTGTTCAGTGCCGTCTGCTGCTGACCCCGCTGATGGGTAAGACTTTTCACGTCGGTCATGGCATCGGCGGTCTGGCGGATCGCCGACAGCACCGTCTGGTTGTAATCGGCCACCGCCAAGTCCAGTTCGGCGGTCGCATCGGCGTATTGGGCGCGAATTTTTCCGGCATCGAAGACAGGCAGATGGATTGCCGGCCCCGCGCCGAATGTCAGAGCGTCCCCGCCGAACAGGTTGGACAGACCCACGGACTGGAAACCCAGGGCCGCGGCCAGGTTGATGTTGGGATAGAAGTCGGCCTGGGCGGCATCGCGGCCGCGCGTCGCCGCGGTGATGCGCGCCCGCGCCGCCAGAATGTCGGGCCGGCGCGACAGAAGATCGGCGGGCAAGGCGGCAGGCAAGGGAAGCACCGCATCGAGTTTCGCCGTGGGCCGCGCGATGGAGTCGTAGGCCGCTGCCCCCTGCCCTGTCAGCGCCGCCAGCGCATGCACAAGCTTGTCGCGCCGGGCCTTCGCGCGCATCACGTCAATGCGTGCCATTGCCAGCAAGGAGCGTGCCTGTTCCAGCGCCGCGTCGTTCTCCAGGCCCGCGCCGACGCGGCTCTGGGTGAGGTTCAGGATGGTCTGGCGTTCCTTCACCGCCTGCCCGGCGATGTCGATATCCTGCCAGGCCTGCATCAGTCCGACATAGATCTGGGCGAAGCTGCCGGCCAGCGCCAGGCGGGCGGCGTCAGCATCCAGCGCAGCCGCTTCGGACGTGCCGCGCGCCTTGTCAATCAGCGCCGCCTGCTTGCCCCAGAAATCCAGCGACCAGTTCAGATTGGCCGCCACATTGCTGTCCCAGAACCAGCCTCCGGCATAGGGCTTGGGGATCACATAGGCATCGGACAGCAGCCTGCGCTGCGCCGAACCATCCAGCGTCACCTGCGGATAGCTGTCGGCGCGCGCGGCCGCCAGGTCCGACTGCGCGGCGCGAATGCGGGCGAGCGCGGCGGCAAGCGTGGGATTGCCCTTGTCCAGAAGCGCGGCCAGCCGGTCCGCCTGAGGATCGCCGAAGGCCTTCCACCAGCCTGGTCCGGGGCTCGGCGCGGCTTCGCGGCCCAGCCCCAGCGTGGCGGGCGCGATTTCCTGGACTTGGGGCGTCGTATCGGGCGCACTGACGCAGCCGCCCAATAGCGACGCGGCAAGAAGCGCGGTCCACAGCCCTTTCATCGTTCCTCGGCGTCCGAATCGCGCGATTCGGCTCCGAATCCTGGGATTCTGATGGTTAATTTTGTGGAAAGGCCGACCGGAAAGCGTTAACGACACGCCCGTTCTGGATCGGTTTGCGGTTTTATTTCAACGGCTTACTGCGGAGTAAGCTTCAGCAGGCGCGAAGTCGGCGGGGTGTTGTCGCTGATTGCGGTACCGCCGCTGTCGGTCAGCACATAGACGCTCCCGTCCGGTCCCGTCCGCACATCGCGGATTCGGCTCTTCAGGTCCGTCAGCATCGCTTCCTCATTCACCACCCTGCCGTCCTTCAGCGTCAGGCGCGACAGCATCCGTCCGTTGAGCATGCCGACAAAGACACTGTCCTTCCAGGCGGGATTGGCGCCTGTATAGAAGGCCAGGCCCGAGGGCGCGGTAGAGGGCGACCAGTAATAGACCGGCTGCTCCATCCCCGGCCGGGCGCTGGCGCCGTCGCCCACCGGCCGGCCGCTATAATCGATGCCGTGGGTAATGCTGGGCCAGCCGTAATTGACGCCCTTTTTGATCAAGTTCAGCTCGTCGCCGCCGCGCGGGCCATGTTCGACTTCATAGAGATCGCCATCGGGCGCGAAGGCCAGGCCTTCGGGGCTGCGCAGGCCATAAGCCCAGATTTCCGGCAACGCCTTGATGCCCGGCTCGGCGATGGTCTTGCCGGTGAAGGGATTGTCCGGCGCGGGCTTGCCGTCCCTGGTGATGCGGATGACCTTGCCCAGATGGGTATCCAGCACCTGCGCCACACCCCAGGGCCGCACTCCGGCATTGTCGCGGTCGCCGATCGCGACATAGAGATAGCCGTCGCGGCCTACCGCGATGCGACCACCGCTCTTGGTGCCCGCCGCGAGTGTGGTGTCGTTGGGAAACAGCGGCATGGTCTGCATCAGCACCTTTACGTCCCGCAGCGCGCCCGCCCTCCGATCCAGCACGGCGCGGGCGACGGCCGTGTTGCCCACGATCTTTTCGTCATAGGTGAAGTAGGTGAAGTAGATCGTATTGTTGCGCGCGAAATCGCTGTCCAGCACGACGTCCAGCAGGCCGGTCTGAGGCGTGGCGACATGAAGCTGGTCGAGGCCGGCCAGCGGTGCGGACAGCGATCCATCCTTGCCCACGATGCGAAAAGCGCCGGGCAGGCGCTCGGTCACCAGCACGTCTCCATCGGGCAGGATCGCCGCCGCCCAGGGCGCATGCAGCGCGCCGGTCATCTCGGTGACCGTGAAATCGGTGGGATGGTGATAGGGCGCGCGGGTCTGCTGCGGGAAGAGCGGCTGGTCGCCCTTCTTTTCCGGCGCGCGATTGTCGATGGGCTGGCCTTCTACCGCCAGATAGGTCGGCGTGCGCGGCAGGCCGCTGTTCGCGCGCGGCGTGTCGGGCGTGGGATGGGGTGGCGCGGCCGGGGTCTGGGCCGGCGCCGAAACCGGAAGCAGGACCGCGCCCAGAAGCAGCGCAAGATGAAAGCGTTTCATGTTTCCCCCACCTTCAATTTTGGGGATCATGTCACCAAGCGGGAGTCTTCAAAAGACCATGTCCCCGCTGCGCTGCAGCAATAGTCTCAGGACCGCAGGCCCAGCACTTTGAGCAGGGCGGGCATTGTCAGGCCTTGCACCAGAACGGAAAAAGCCACCACCGCGAAAGTGGCGATCACAACCCCGTCACGCAAGGGCAGGACCGCCGGCAGCGACAGGCACAGCGCCAGGGCCAGTGCTCCGCGCAAGCCGCCCCACCACAACACATGCTGCTGTTCCAAGGGGATCCGCCAACGGGTGCGCGCAAAAAGCGCACTGAGCGGATAAACCGTGGCGGCTCGGCCCAGCAGCGCGAGCACCACCGCAATCGCCAGCATGCCGTAGCCCACCTCGGCGAAGGGGATGCGGCCGACCGCCAGGCCGATCAGCAGAAACACAAAGGAATTGGCGATGAAGGCCAGAAACTCCCAGAATTCCAGCACGAAGACGCGCGCCTGGCGCGACAGGCCCCAGCGCCACCGCCCCTCACCCCGCAGGCCCACGCCGCCCATCAGCAGGCCGGCTGAGACCGTGGCGAGCACGCCGGAGAGATGGAAACGCTCTGCCAGCAGGAATGCCCCATAAGCCGCCACACAGGTGACCGCCGTCTCGATCAGATGGTCGCGGGTACGTCCGGCGACCAAAAGCGCCGTGCCCCCCACGCCGAAGCCGATAACAATGCCACCGCCGGAAATGCGCAGCAGGTCCAAAAGCGCGGTACCGGCGCCAGTGGCGTGGCCCTGGACCCAACTGAGCGCAAGGCCGAAGAACACCGCCGCCACGCCGTCATTGAAAAGACTTTCCGTTTCCACCAGCAAGCGCAGTCGCCCACCCATGCCCAGATCCTTGAACATGGCGATCACCGCCACCGGATCGGTGGCCGCAATCAGCACGCCGAACATCAGCGCCGCCGGCAACGGCCAGTGCAGCAGAAGCGTCATGCCGGCGCAGACGACCGCGGCGGATATCGCAACCCCCCAGATGCTGAGCACCAGTATCGGCACATCGTCGCGGCGAAGCTCGCTCCAGTGGATGTTGAGCGCGGCCTCGAACAGAAGCGGGGGCAGGATGATATCGAAGATGATGTCGTGGGTCAGCGCCAGATTCGTGTCGATGCGCAGGAAGGCCATGCCCATTCCCGCCATCACCAGACCGACCGTGTAGGGCAGCTTGAGGCGGCGCGCCAGCACGCCGACCAGGATTGCGACAACCAGCAGGTCAAGCGTATTTGCGATAAGGGCGTCGATGCCTGAGGCCATGGGGCCTTATAGGGCAGGCCCGAGCCCCTCACCAGCAAAAGCGGCGCCATTCATTCCATTCGGCGAGTGCCAACCTGCTGACCTGGCGGGTAGGCGTGCTGATGATACCGATGTTGTTTCCTTTCTGAAGGGCTCTTCTAGCCGGTGTCGATCAGCGCCAGATTCCATTCCGACCGACGGCAGCGCTCCGGCCGAAATGCGGCACAACCCAGGCCGGCTTGAACCGCAGCATCATGTGGACCCGCGACGGCGGCACCGGCAGCGGCGTGTCGATCACCGAGGCAAAAGGGTGCACCAGTTCCGGCCATTGGGGATCGTCCAGCCACAACGCCGTGGCGCAGCGCTTGCAAAAACGGCGCCGTCCGCTGCTGGTGCGGCAGTGGCCCTTGCCGTCTTCGATGCGGGCACGAAAGAGCTGCTGGATGGGATAGTTGGCAAGGTACAGACCGTAGGAATAGTCCGCGCACGTCAGCCGAGCCGGAAGAATGCGCGTGCCCAGGCTGGGGTCCATGACCCAGCCGCGCACGGCGTTGCGCCAGGAATTCGAACGCTACAGGACCGGACACGGATGCATCCCGCAAGGCAATCCCATTCACAACCGCTGAGCCTGTGCCTGGTTTCTGGTTTGGGCGGGGCCTAGAGCCCCAGGCCCAGCGCCTCAGCCGGATTGGTCTTGGCCATCCGGTCGATCTCGGCCACCGAAAGCCCGTGGCGCTGCATCGCCTTCATGAAATCCAGCATGCCGCGCGGTTCCAGCGGATATTTGATGCCGGCCGTCACCCCGCCCAGATCGGTGGCCAGGATGCAGTGCGCGGGGCCGACCTCTTTCATCATCGCGGCATAGGAGGCCAGCGTCATTTCCTGATGAGGCCCAAAGGTGCTGTGATAGACAAATTCCATGTAGGCACCCATCCCAGCTGCCTTCTTCATCTCAGGCACAGTCCAGCCCATGTTCACCGCATGCGTCACCACCAGATGGCGTATGCCGCGGGTGCGTGCAGCTTCGATCAGCAGAAGACCCTCCTGCGGCGTGATGTGCCCGGTCTCCAGCAGAAGCTGCGGCTGGGTTGCGATGTAATCCAGCAGCGCCAGGACATTGGGCAGCAGCATACCGCCGCGCGACACCGGCACGGCGGGCAGATGCTTTGCCCGCTTTTCCGCCGAGTCGACGTCGAAGGTGGGAAGCCACACTACCTTGCCATAGCCGCCGGTGATGGCCGCCATGTGCCGGACGGCTTCGATATTTATGCCGCCCACAGCCAGATCCTGGGTGACGCCGCCGAAAACCTCGATCCCCGGCACCATCTTGCGCACCATATAGGCCAGCGAGGCGGTCGGCTCCCAATGATTCTTCATCACCATGCCGCGCATGCCCATGTCGCGGGCCAATCTCGCGATGGTGTCAGCATCGGCGGCGCGCGGCACACTGTCGGGTGCCTGGTGCACGTGAATGTCGATGGCGCCCTTGAGCGTCAGCTCTTGCGCGTGTGCGGAGCCCAACGCCAGCAGAGCGGCTGCAAACCAGGCTGAAAACCGCAGGCCCATATGCCCCCCAGTTCTTATCCCGCCGCCATGCGACGTATTGCGACATAAATTTAAGGCAATTCGCGCCCGCACCACAGGCTTTTGTTGGCAGAGGCGGCAAGGAAACCCTATCCTTTTCGCCAGTAATTAAGAAGGGCGCGTCTGGCGCGGGGGGAAGTGACGATGCACCGGCTGAACCGGCGAGTGATGATGACGTCTACGGCGGTAGCGGCGATTGCGCTGCCCGCGCTGGCGCAGGCGCCGCTGCCCGCGGGCGGCCCCCGGGAAACCGACTGGCTGACCTATGGCAACGACCTGGCCAATACCCGCTATGCACCGCTGGACCAGATCAACGCCGACAATTTCGGCAAGCTGGAAATCGCCTGGCGCTTCGACACCGCGCGCCTGGGCCCCTATCCCGAATTCCGCTACGAAACCACGCCGATCGTGATCAAGGGCAGGCTTTATGCCACTGCGGGTTCGCGCCGCGATGTTGTGTGCCTGGATGCCGGCACCGGCGAGGTGCAGTGGCTGTGGCGCCTCGATGAAGGCAAACGCGCGCAGAATGCGCCGCGCAGATTTTCCGGCCGCGGGCTTTCCTATTGGACCGACGGCAATGAGGAACGCATCCTCTATGTCAGCCAGGGGTATCGGCTGGTGGCGCTGGACGCGAAGACCGGCCTGCCCTGCCCCGGTTTCGGCGAGAACGGCATCGTCGACCTGAAGAAGGACAATGACCAGGAGATCGACCCGGACGGCGGCGAGATCGGGCTGAATGCCACGCCAACCGTGGCGGGCGACGTGGTGATCGTGGGCATGGCCGGCGCCGCAGAAGTCGTTCCCGGCACCAAGCCCCGCGCCAAGGGCTACGTCCGCGGCTTTGACGCGCGGACTGGCAAGCGGTTGTGGATATTCCACACCATCCCGCGCAAGGGGGAGTTCGGATACGACACTTGGCTGCGTCCCGGGGAAGCCGAAAAAGCCAGCAACACCGGTTGCTGGGCACAGATTTCGGTCGATCCCGAATTGGGCCTGGCCTATCTGGGCATCGAAATCCCGCCGGCCGACGAAGTGGGCATCCATCGCCAGGGGCCAAGCCTGTTCTCGGGCTCGCTGGTGGCAGTCGATCTCCACACCGGCCAGCGCAAATGGCATTTCCAGCTTGTCCATCATGACATCTGGGACCGCGATGTGCCCTGCGCGGCGATCCTGTGCGACATCCCGCACGAGGGAAAAATCGTCAAGGCGCTGGCCCAGCCCAGCAAACAGGCGTTCCTGTATGTGCTGAACCGCGAAACGGGCGAGCCGATCTGGCCCATCGTGGAGCGCAAGGCGCCGCTGCCCGGCGACGTGCCGGGCGAATGGTATTCGCCCACCCAGCCCATTCCCACGAAACCCGCGCCATACGACGTGCAAGCGGTGACGGCCGACACCATCATCGATTTCACGCCCGAACTGCACGCCAAGGGACTGCAGTTGATCTCCTACTATCGCCATGGCGCGGTCTATACGCCGCCCACGCTGGCGACCTGGTCGGGCAAATGGGGCACGCTGACTTCGCTGGCGACCCAGGGTGGTACCAACTGGGCCGGTGGTTGCTATGACCCCGAAAGCCACATTGTCTATGCTTTCTCCGAGACGACCGTGTCGCCGACCATGATCGTCCCCTCGGTGCCGGGCACATCCGACTATGAATATGTGCGCGCGCGGTCCTTCCCCGTGCCCAAGGGCGCGGTGTCGCCCGACGGCTTCAAGCCCGGCGACGTGACCGTGGACGGCCTGCCGCTGATGAAACCGCCCTACGGACGCATCACCGCCATCGACCTGACGAGCGGCGACTTTGCCTGGCAGATTGCCCATGGCGAGACGCCGGATGAGATCAGGAACCATCCCGCACTGAAGGGCTTGAACATCCCGCGCACCGGCCAGACCGGTCTTATCGGCCCCACCGTCACCAGGTCGCTGGTGATCTGCGGCGAGCCGCAATTCACCACCACCGCCACCGGCCAGAAGGGCGCCATGCTGCGCGCTTATGACAAGGCGACGGGCGCCGAGCGCGGCGCGGTCTATATGCCGGCGCCGCAGACCGGCTGCCCCATGACCTACATGCATGAAGGCCGGCAATATATCGTGCTGGCGATCAGTGGCCGCGACCATCCGGGCGAACTGATTGCCTACCGCCTGCCGTCCGGCGAGGCGCAGCCGACACCGCGCAGGCGCGGCGCATGAAGAGGCTGGCTCTTCTGGCGGCGGCGCTGCTGGCCAACGTGGCCAATGCCGCACCCCTTCCCAATCCATATCGCGCACCCGAACGGCACTGGGCCCACCTGCCGGACGGACGGCGCTGGGGCTCCAGCGCAGGGATCGAGATCGGCCCCCATGGCGAATTGTGGGCCATCGACCGCTGCGCCGCCAACAGCTGCGACGGCTCTTTCCTGCCGGCCGTCTACCAGCTTGATCCGAAGACCGGAAAGCCGATCCGCAGCCTGGGGGCGAAAATGTTCGCCTTCCCTCATGGGCTGCACGTCGACAGGGACGGCAATGTCTGGGTCACTGATCCCGCCGTGTCCAAGAACGGCAGGATGGGCGAGCAGGTGATCAAGATGACGCCCGCGGGCAAAGTGCTGATGCGCCTGGGCCAGGCCGGAAAATCGGGCGGTGGGCCAAAGCTGTTCCACGATCCGGGTGACGTGATCACCGCGCCCAATGGCGACATCTTCGTTGCCGACGGCCATGGCACCGTGGCACTGGACCTTCCGCCCGATACCGTCACGCGTATCATCAAGTTCACCCCCGACGGAATGTTCGTCAAGGCGTGGGGCAGCCTGGGTTCGGGCCGCAGCCAGTTCCGCAATCCGCACGCGCTCGCATTTGATTCCCACGGCCGGCTATTCGTGGCCGATCGCGTCAATGGCCGTATCGAGATCTTCGACCGGGACGGCAAGTACCTGGCCGAATACCATGCCTTCAACCATCCCAGCGGGCTGTTCATCGACAGCCATGACCGGCTCTATGCCGTGGACTACAACAGCGAAGGGCAGAAGGGCATCTATATCGGAGACGCGGCGACGGGGAGGCTGGAAGCCTTTGTGCCTGATGATCAGGCCGGCGAAGGCGTGGCGGTGGGACCGGACGACACGATCTATGAGGCCACGCCAGGCGGCATCACCCGCTTCCGGAAGAAATAGTCAGCCAAAGAATCTCAGGAAGGCTGCGCGCTCTCGCGCGCCGTCCAGCGATAGATCGCCAGCGAATTGCGCCAGAAATATTTTTCGGCCCATTCGCGCGGCTTGCCGGCGAAATAGGCGCGCATCAGAGATACCGCCTGGGGGATTGTGGCCGTGCCCACGCTGTTGGGCCAGTCGCCACCGAACATCACCCGGTCCGGCCCGAAGGCTTTCATCAGCATGTCCAGCCGGTCCCTATGCGCGGCCAGCGATGGATCCAGCGCGGCCGGGCCACCCTGGTGGATCACCTGGGACAGCTTGATGAAGAAATTCGGGTGCGCCGCAAGCTCGCGGATCAGCGTGTCGTATTCGCTCCGGGTTTCTGGCGCGGGATCGAGCGAGGGCATGTGATCCATAACCACCCGCAGGTCGGGGGCCGCCTCCATTGCCAGCAGGGCACCGCGCAACAGTTCGAAGGACGGATTGGCCATGTCCAGCGTCTGGCCCGTGCCGGCCAGGCGCCTCAGCCCATCTGCCATGCCGGGTTTGAGAACCTGTTTACCGTTTTCGACATTCCAGACGCGCGCATGGCGGATGCCGCGCCATAGCGGGTCTTTCGAGAAGCGGGCCAGATATTGCGGAAAGTCGGGCTGATCGGGCGCGAGGCTGCCGACCACGCCGACAAACAGCGGATCGCTGCTGGCTCGTTCCAGAATCCACAGATTGTCTTCCACCCAACCGCTGGCCTCGACCACGATGGCGCCGACGATGCCGGCAGGCGTGGCGAGATCGCGATAGATCTCCGGCAACGCGAGTTGCGGCGGCTGGCCCTTCGGCCCTGAATAGGGCACGCCCTGTGGGCGGCGCGGATCGAACAAATGGACGTGCGTGTCGATGATCGGGACTTCCGGACCAGCCCGTGCCGCGCCGGCGACAAGTGTTGCCGCGGCGCCCGCCATCACATCGCGCCGCCGCATCATTTCTCCTCTGGCAACGCAAAGGCGATCACATCGTCGGCCCCGGCGGGATCGCCCCAGAAGCCGCCAGTGAACACCCCGCCCACATATTGCCGCCCGCTCTTGCCGCGCCAGGTGAGCGGCGTGCCATAGAGAGAGGCGGGCACCTTCACACTCCAAAGCTCCTTGCCGGTCTTCGTATCGAAGGCCCGCAAGCGCCGGTCATCGGTGGAACCGATGAAGATCAGCCCGCCCGCCGTGGTGATCGGCCCGCCCATGTTGGGCCGACCTGTGTCAGGGTTTGCCAGGCCATCGGTCACGCCCAGATTGTGCCGCCATACGACCTGGCCGGTATTGACGTTCACCGCATAGAGGCTGCCCCAGGGCGGTACCTGGCAGGGCATGTGGCTCACCTTGTCCCAGAACCACTGATAGCCGTCACGCAGGTTATAGGTGCCGTCCGCCTCGCGCTTCATCACCTGGGGCGACGCCATGTCGGTGCTGTTGACGATGTAATAGCCGGTGGCGGGATCGAAGCTGGCATGGCTCCAGTCGACGCCGCCCCAGCTTCCCGGAAAGCGCGCCACCCCGGAATCGGCGCGCTGCGGCTGGAAGAAGCTGCCATCGACAATGTTCATGTCCCTGATGATCCTGTTGCAGCCTTCTGTCTGCTGCGGTGCCAGGTTGGCCAACTCGCTCATCTTGAAGGATGTGCGGCCCAACGGCGGCGTCACCGACATGGGCTGGGTGGATGACGGGCTTTCGCCGACCAGGTCGGTGTCGGTGGGCACCGGCACTTCGCGGATATCGAAGATGGGCTTTCCCGTCACGCGGTCCAGCAGAAACAGCAGGCTGGCCTTGCTCATCACCGCGATAGCGGGAATGGTGCGGCCGCCCTTCTTCACATCGACCAGCGTGGTCAGCGGCAGGTCATAGTCCCACAGATCCTGATGCACCGCCTGGAAGTGCCACAGATATTTTCCCGTCGCCGCATCCACCGCCACCAGCGAATTGGAGAAAAGCGAAGGTCCCTTCCGGTCGCCACCATACTGGTCGAAGGTCGGCGCACCAAAAGGCAGATAGGCGATGCCGCGTTTGGCATCCAGCGACAGCCCCACCCAGACATTGACGCCGGAGCGTTTCTCCCAGCTGTCGCCGTCCCATGTGCCGTGGAATTTCTCGCCCGGCTGGGGCACGCCGTTGAAGTGCCAGACCTCGCGCCCCGTCCGCACGTCGAAGGCCCGCACCTGACCCGAGGCACCTTTGGCCGGAATCTCCTGGGTGCGCGAACCAGTGATGACCAGGTTCCTGTAGATCACGGGCGCCGAGGTGACGCCGAAATAGGCGTGTTCGAAGCCCTGCATCACCCTGGGCGATTTCAGGTCGATCACGCCGTCCGCGCCAAAGCCGCTGGCGGGCGCACCGGTCTTGGCATCAAGCGCAATCATCAACCCCGCACGGGTGCCGAACACGATTCGCGGGGCAAGCCCGCCGCCACCCGGCCACCAGGCGACGCCGCGCGTGGCAGGCTGGTCGCCGCCAGGCACATGATACGCCCATCGTTCCTTGCCCGTCTCCGCGTCCAGCGCCAGCACCCGCCCGTAAGGGGTGGAGACAAACATTACGCCATCCACCACGATGGGCGTGTTCTCTGAGGCAGCGAATTTCCCTGTTACGTCTGCAGGACGCATGTGGAACGTCCAAACGGGCTTCAGGCGTGCGACATTTGCGGGCGTGATCTGGCTGAGCGGGGAATGGCGGGTTTCGCCATAGTCATGGCCATAGGTGCGCCATTCCTGATCGGCCGGCGCGGCCAATGCCGGTGCGGCAGCCACAAGAATGGCAACACCGAAAATGCCTGTTCGCATCCTTTCCCCTCGCCCGCGCGTCTTCTTGGCGACGGGGCAACTAGGCCGCAAAAACCTGCGGAGGGCAATTGCGAGAAGAGATCAGGGCACCAGCACGGCCGCGCCCTCGAAGCGCCCGGCACGCAGATCCTCCAGCGCCTGGTTGGCCTTTTGCAGCGGATAGGCGGTTGTGCGGGTGCGGATGCCCACCCGGGGCGCCAGGGCCAGGAAATCCAGCCCGTCCTGCCGCGTCAGGTTGGCGACCGAGACAAGCTGGCGTTCCTCCCACAGCAAGTCATAGGAGAAGGCGGGAATTGGGCTCATGTGAATGCCGGCACAAACGACGCGCCCGCCCTTCTTCACGCACTTGAGCGCCTGCGGCACCAGCGCGCCCACTGGCGCATAGATGATGGCCGCATCCAGCAATTCGGGCGGCATCTCGTCAGAGCCGCCGGCCCAGGCCGCGCCCAGGCTGACGGCGAAGCTTTGGCCCTTCGCATCGCCCCGCTGGGTGAAAGCGTAAACCCGGCGCCCCTGCCAACGCGCCACCTGGGCAATGATATGCGCCGCCGCGCCAAAGCCGTAAAGCCCGATCGCTTGGGCCTCGCCCGCCATCACCAGCGAGCGCCAGCCGATCAAACCGGCGCACAGAAGCGGCGCCAGCGCCACATCGTCCCCCGCCTCACCCTCGATCTCTTTCAGGGGAAAGGCATAGGCCGCATCGGCCAGCGCATGAGTGGCAAATCCGCCGTCGCGGGTATAGCCGGTAAAGAGCGGATCATCGCACAGATTCTCCCGCCCGCTACGGCAATAGAGGCACACGCCGCAGGTATGGCCCAGCCAGGGAATGCCCACCCGCATGCCGGGATGAAGCGTATCCACGCCCGCACCGACCTGCTCGATCCGTCCAACGATCTCGTGGCCGGGAACGATGGGCAGCTTCGGATGGGTCAGCTCGCCATCCACCACATGCAGGTCGGTGCGGCATACCCCGCAGGCCGTCACTTTCACGGTGACCTGACCGGGTCCCGCAACGGGATCGGGCAGTTCAACCCATTCCAGCGGAGTTCGGGGCTGGTTCAGGACCATCGCATGCATGCGAATCCTCCTGGGAAACGGTCAGGACGTTGCGCGCCCCTCAGGACGAATGCAGCGTGGCGCCGGGCACCAGCATTTTGCCGCTATGGCCGGGGCGGATGTTCAGATAGCTGCTGCTCATGATTCCCGAGTTGACCGCCAGAGTCGAATCGCTGGGGATGGGTATGCCCTGGCGGATGTTCATGCTGACATCCACGCGATAGCCGCCATGCTTGAGGGTCAGGCCGGTGATGGTACCAACCTTGACGCCAGAGATGCGCACATCGGCGCCCGCCTTCAGGCTGTCGACACGTCTCATCTCGGCATTGAGGGGATAGGAGCTGAGGCCACCGATGCCGGTCTGGAGCCGCATATAGACCAGAAAGCCCACGGCAACGCAGAGGATGGCAGCCCCCAGGACGAGATCGAAGAAACTGTGATTGCGCATGAAAATCCCGGCAGGAAGTTGGGCGCATGATACCGCGCCCGGCCCCGGCCATGTCAAATCCGCCTCACGGTCCGATGGCGCGGCCCCCCGCTAACCGGCTAGGATCGCGCGCATGAGCGCCGAGCCGCCAGCACCCGCAATTGAGGACGCCAGTTTCGACTGGACGGACCCACTGCTGCTCGGTTCCGAACTGACCGGCGAGGAGCGCATGGTCCGGGACGCCGCGGCAGCCTTTGCGCGCGAGGTGCTTGTCCCCCGCGTGCGCGAGGACTTCCGCCATGAACGGTTCGACCGCGCCCTGTTCGCGCAGATGGGTGCACGTGGCCTGCTGGGCATGACGTTGCCGGAAGCCCTGGGCGGTGCGGGTCTGAATTACGTCGCCTATGGCCTGGCGGCGCGGGAGATCGAGCGCATCGATTCCGGCTACCGCTCGGCCTTCAGCGTCCAGAACTCGCTGGTGATGCATCCCATCTTCGCCTTCGGCAGCGACGTGCAGAAGCGCCGCTGCCTGCCCAGGCTGGCCAGCGGCGAATGGGTGGGCTGCTTCGGCCTGACCGAGCCAGACCATGGCTCCGATCCCGGCGGCATGACCACACGCGCGGTGGCGGACGGCGCGGGGTTCCGCCTGAACGGTACCAAGACCTGGATCACCAACGCGCCCATCGCCGACCTGGCAGTGGTGTGGGCAAAACTGGACGGCGTGATCCGCGGCTTCCTGGTGGAGCGTGGGACGGAAGGATTTTCCACGCCCGGGATAGAGGGCAAATTCTCGCTGCGCGCCTCGGCTACCGGCGAGATCGTTCTGGCCGACGCCTTCGTACCCGCCGATGCGCTCCTGCCAGACGCAGCGGGGCTTTCCGGTCCCTTCGCGTGCCTGAACCGTGCGCGCTATGGCATAGCCTGGGGCACGATGGGCGCGGCCGACGCCTGCTGGATGGCAGCGCGTAACTATGTGCTGGAACGCAAACAGTTCGGGCGCCCGTTGGCCGCAAACCAGCTTATCCAGAAAAAGCTGGCCGACATGCAAACCGAGATCGCGCTCGGTCTTGGCGGAGCGCTGCGACTTGGCCGGATGATCGAACAGGGCACCGCCGCCCCGCCCGCCATCTCGCTGATGAAGCGCAACAATTGCGGCAAGGCGCTGGATATCGCACGCGCCGCCCGCGACATGCTGGGAGGCAACGGCATTTCCGACGAATATCCGGTGATCCGCCATGTGCTGAACCTGGAGGCGGTCAACACCTATGAGGGCACTCACGACGTCCACGCCCTGATCCTGGGGCGGGCGCAGACGGGCATTCAGGCATTCACGTGAACGCGCGCCCTCTTGCCGGCCTGAAGGTGCTGGAATTGTCGCGCATCCTGGCGGGGCCCTGGGCCTGCCAGATGCTGGCCGACCTGGGCGCCGACGTGATCAAGGTGGAACAGCCCGGCAAGGGCGACGAGACGCGCCATTGGGGACCGCCCTTCATCGGCGCCGACGCCGCCTATTTTCATGCCGCAAACCGCGGCAAGCGCTCCATCGCGCTGGATCTTGCCAGCGCCCGTGGACAGCAGGTGATACGCGCACTGGCGGCCCGCAGCGACGTGCTGGTGGAGAATTTCCGCGTTGGCGCGCTAAAGCAATTCGGGCTGGATCATGAAAGCGTGAAAGCCGCAGCGCCGCGGCTGGTCTGGTGCTCGATTACCGGCTTTGGACAGGACGGGCCATATGCCCATCGCCCGGGCTTCGACGCCATCATCCAGGCCATGGGCGGGCTGATGAGCATCACCGGCGAAAAGGGCGCACCGCAAAAGGTGGGCGTGGCCATCGCCGACATCCTGACCGGCGTCTACGCCGTGGCCGCAATCGAGGCTGCGCTTTTGGAACGGCAGCACACCGGCATGGGGTCCCATATCGACATGGCGCTGATGGACGTGCAGGTGGCTATGCTGGCGAACCAGGCGATGAACTATCTTGCGTCCGGCATACCGCCTGCCGCGATGGGCTCAAGCCATCCCAACATCGTGCCTTACCAACCCTTTGCCACGAAGGATGGCGCGGTGATGGTGGCAGCCGGCACCGATGGGCAATACCGCGCCTTCTGTGCCGTTCTGGGGGCGGACGGCCTGGCATCCGATCCGCGCTTCCAAGCCAATGCCGGACGCGTGGCGGCGCGCGATGAACTGGTTCCTGCGCTGGCGGCACATGTGGCGGCATGGGACCGCAGCACCCTGCTGGCGGCACTGGAAGCGGCGGGCGTGCCGGCGGGCCCGGTCAACGACATCGCCCAGGTCTTTGCCGATCCCCAGGTGATCCATCGCGCAATGCGGACGGATGCGGGTGTGCGTACGCCCATCATGCTGGATGGACTGGTCGCAACCAGCGGCCGCCCGGCCCCGGCACTCGGCCAGCACACCGACGAGATATTGCGCGAATTGGGGCTTTAACGAAGGGGATATCCATGGCCATCGACTGCGACCGCTTCCGCGTGGAGGAAGGCAAGAAGATCGACCTGGGCGAGTGGCCGACACGGGTCAAGCCGGTCTACAAGTCCAGGAAACATTATGAGGAGATGCTGGCCGAGCATGTGGCGCGGCTGGATGAGCAGCAACAGCTTCTCTATGCCTCGGACAGCTATGCGCTGCTCGTGATCTTCCAGGCGATGGACGCCGCCGGCAAGGATGGGGCGATCCGCCATGTGATGTCGGGCGTCAATCCGCAGGGCTGCCAGGTCTTCAGCTTCAAACATCCCAGCATCAGCGAGCTGCAGCATGATTTCCTGTGGCGCACCACGCGCGACCTGCCGGAGCGCGGCCGCATCGGCATCTTCAATCGCTCGTATTACGAAGAGGTTCTGGTGGTACGGGTGCATCCCGAAATCCTGCGCAGCGAGGGACTGCCCGGCGCACCGAAAGATGACCAGAAGCTCTGGCATGGCCGCTACCGTTCGATCAACGATCTGGAGAAGCACCTGACACGCAACGGTACGCGCATCGTAAAATTCTTCCTGCACCTGTCCAAGGACGAACAACGCAAGCGCTTCCTGGCCCGCATCGATGAACCTGAGAAAAACTGGAAATTCAGCACCGCCGACATAGAGGAGCGCAAATTCTGGAAGCAGTATATGCACGCCTATGAGCAATGCCTGTCGAACACCAGCACAGATGAGGCGCCCTGGTATGCCGTGCCCGCCGACGACAAGGAGAATGCGCGCCTGATCGTCTCGCAGGTCATCGTTGAGGCGCTGGAAAGCCTGAAGATGCGCTATCCGCAGACCAGCGACGCACGCAAGCGCGAGCTGCAGCAGATCCGGCGCCGCCTAGAGAAATGACGGCTGACGATGGGGCCGCCGTCGGGCTGGCTGACATGTGCCGCGCCAGGCTATAGGCTCGCTATCAGTTTGGACAAAAATGGCGCCCGGCGGGCGGATGGGGAGGCAAGGTTGCGATTTCCGGCGATAAGGCAGGTCCGCGCCTTCGTGGTACGGGGCGGCGGCGCGGACTATCACGACCAGGGCGAAGGCCATTGGATCGACGACCACATCGCCACGCCGATGGCGCGCTATGCCGAGTACCGACAGTCGCGCCAGAGCTTTGGCATCAATGTGCTGGGCACGCTGGTGGTCGAGATCGAGGCCGCCGACGGCACCATTGGCTTTGCCGTGACCACGGGCGGCGAGCCGGCCTGCTATATTGTGGAAAGGCACCTTTCGCGCTTCCTGGAAGGGCGTGATCCGATGGAAGTGGAGAAAATCTGGGACCAGATGTATTTCTCCACCCTGTTTTATGGGCGCAAGGGACTTGTGGTCAACGCCATCTCGGGTGTGGACCTGGCGCTCTGGGATCTTCTGGGCAAACTGCGCGGCGAGCCGGTGCATCAGCTTCTGGGCGGCGCCGTGCGCGAAGAACTGCAATTCTATGCCACCGGGGCGCGGCCCGACCTGGCCAAGGACATGGGCTTCATTGGCGGCAAGATGCCGCTGCATTACGGCCCCGGTGAAGGCGAAGAAGGCCTGAAAAAGGCGCTGACCGAGATCGCCGATATGCGCGGCCGCGTCGGTCCCGATTTCTGGCTGATGTTGGATTGCTGGATGTCGCTGGACCTGAACCATGCCACAAGGCTGGCGCGCAATGCCTGGGAAGAGTCGGGGCTGAAATGGATCGAGGAAGCCCTGTCGCCCGACGACTATTGGGGTTATCGCGAATTGAAACGCAACGTGCCACCCGGCATGCTGGTGACCACCGGCGAGCATGAAGCCACGCGCTGGGGCTTTCGCATGCTGCTGGAGATGGATTGCTGCGACATCATCCAGCCCGATGTAGGCTGGTGCGGCGGCGTAACCGAGTTGATCAAGATCGCCAATCTGGCCGACGCGCACGGCAAACTGATGGTACCGCACGGCTCATCAGTCTATTCCTATCACTTCGTCATCACCCGCCATAACAGTCCCTTTGCCGAATATCTGATGATGGCACCAAAGGCCGACAAGGTGGTGCCCATGTTCGCGCCGCAATTGCTGGGCGAACCGGTGCCGCAGAATGGCCGCATCAAACTGTCGGCGCTGGACAAGCCGGGGTTCGGAGTAGAGATCAATCGCGCGATCGAACTGCATCGGCCCTATCCCCGATGATGCTTTTTCTCACGCGGAGCAAACGCCCATGAAAATGTCTTTCCGCTGGTATGGCGACAGCGACTCTGTATCGCTGGCCTATATTCGCCAGATTCCCGGCATGCATGGCATCGTGTCGGCCATCTATGACGTGCCGGTGGGCGATATCTGGCCGCTGGACAAGATCAGGGCGCTGAAGGACAAGGTGGAGGCACATGGCCTGGCGCTGGAGGTGATCGAATCCGTGCCGGTCCACGAAGACATCAAGCTCGGCAAGCCCAGCCGCTATGGCCTGATCGCCAACTACCAGCAGACCATCCGCAACCTGGGCTCCTGCGGCATCAAGGTGGTCTGCTACAATTTCATGCCGGTGCTGGACTGGGTCCGCACCAGCCTGACCAAGACGCTGCCGGACGGATCGACCACCCTGGCTTTTGACGTTGAGGAAGTCGCCGGTTTCGATATCAGCCAGGGGCTGAACCTGCCGGGCTGGGATACCAGCTATACCGCCGAAAGCTTGAAGAGCGTGCTGGCGGACTATGCGAACATCGATGCCGAAGGGCTGTGGGACAATCTGGGCTATTTCCTGAAGGGGATCGTACCGGTCGCCGAGGAAAGCGGCGTCTTCATGGCGATCCATCCCGACGATCCGCCGCGCCCCATCTTCGGCCTGCCGCGCATTGTCAAGGATCGCGACGACCTGGCGCGCATCCTCTCCATCGTGGACAGCCCGGCAAACGGGCTGACCCTTTGCTCCGGCTCGCTGGGCGCGGGGCCCCAAAACAATGTCGAAGCGCTGGTGCGCGAGTTCGGCGGCCGGGGGCGCATCCATTTTGCCCATCTGCGCAATGTCAAACTGGACGCCAACGGCAATTTCGAGGAGACGGCGCACAAATCCGACTGCGGCTCGCTGGACATTGCCGCCATCGTCAAGGCTTACCACGATGTCGGTTTCGAAGGCTACGCGCGGCCCGATCATGGCCGCATGATCTGGGGCGAGACCGGCAAGCCCGGCTATGGCCTTTATGACCGTGCGCTGGGTGCGGTCTATCTGAACGGCCTGTGGGAGGCGATCGACAAATTCGCGGCTGCGCGGGACTGACGCGCGCGCGACCAAACGGGCCTATATACCTATATATAAGAGGGGGCGGGGAAATGCCGAGAATTCGCTGGCTGATGATCTGGCTGTGCTTCCTGGCCAACGCCATCGGCTATATCGACCGCGCCAATCTCGCGGTGGCAACGCCGTTCATCCGTGCCGAACTTGGCATCGACGCCGCCGCCATGGGCCTGGTGCTCAGCGCTTTCTTCTGGACCTATGCGGTCATGCAGCTACCCGCCGGCTGGATCATCGACAAGCTGGGCGTGCGCATCAGCCTGGCTGCAGCGGTGGCCTGGTGGTCACTGTTTACCATGGCGACGGGTCTGGCGCGCGGTGTCACCCAGTTCATCGGCATGCGCCTAATGCTGGGCGTTGGCGAGGCGGCCTCCCAGCCGTCCTTCGCCAAGGTGGCGTTCAACTGGTTTCCCCGGCGCGAACGCGCCACCGCCTGTTCCATCTTCAACAGCGGATCGACGGCGGGATCGGCCCTGTCCTTGCCGCTGGTCACCTGGCTGATCATGATGCTGGGTTGGCGTGGCTCCTTCATCGTCACCGGCCTTCTGGGCGTAGCTTGGGCGCTGGCCTGGTGGTTCATATATCGCGACCCGGAACGCTACCGCGCGATCGCACCGGAGCAGGTGGACCGCCTTTTGGCCGAGCGCGGCGCGCCGGTCGCATCGGCCGTGCCAATCCGGTGGCTGGACCTGTTCCGCTACCGGTCGGTTTGGGGCCTGATGATCGGGCTGTTCTGCCTGAATTTCGCGATCTATTTCTTCATCACATGGTTTCCTTCCTATCTGATTCAGGCGCGCGGCTTCTCGCTGGCCTCGCTGGGCACGCTGGGCATGCTGCCCGCAATCATGGCGATCTTCGGCAACTGGATCGGCGGCTGGACCTCGGATCGGCTTATCCGGGCAGGTTGGAGCCCGACGCGGGCGCGCAAGACCTGCCTGGTGGGCGGCATGTTGATGTCGTCCTGCATCGGGCTGTCGGCCTTCGTGGAAAGCACCTGGGCGTGCCTGGCGCTGTTCACCCTCGCCTATGCCAGTCTCTCTTTCACCGGCGCCAATTGCTGGACGGTGGTGAGCGAGATCGCGCCGACGCCCGCCCATGTCGCTTCCATCGGCGGCATCCAGAATTTCGCAGGCAACCTGGCGGGCATCCTGATCACCACCTTCACGGGCGTTATGTTGACCATCACCAGCGGTTCCTTCCTGGTCCCGCTGGCGGTGGCGGGGGCGCTCTGCGTGCTGGGTGCGATGTCCTATCTGTTCCTGCTGGGCATGGTCGAACCGCTGCCGCCGCTTGCGACCCGCTAGGAGAATTCCCGCAACCAGCCAAGGCCGGCCAGCGTGCCGGCAGCGGGCCGGTATTCGCAGCCGATGAAACCATCATAGCCTAACCGCTCGATGGTCTTCAGCACCATCCGGTCATCCAGTTCGCCCGTCATGGGCTCGGCGCGGTCCGGCACCGAAGCAATCTGGATATGCCCGGTGATGGGCATCAGAGCTCCCAGCCCCCTGATGACGTCGCCGCGCAGAACCTGGCGATGATAGATGTCGAACTGCAGTTTCAGGTTTGGGCGGTTCACATCGGCAATAACCTGCTGTGCCAGCTCGAAATCGTTCAGCAGATAGCCGGGCACGTCACGCCGGTTCAGCGGCTCGATGGTTACGATGATGCCGTGCGCCGCGGCGACCTCACAGGCCAGAACCAGCGAGTCCTTGTAATTGGCGAGCGCGGCGGGCCCCTCGGCGATGCCCGCCATCACATGCAGACAATTTGTTCCGGTCGCCTCGGCATAGCGCAGCGCCGCGTCCAGCGCGGCGCGGAAATCCCCCCGCCGCTCCGGCAGGGCCGCAAGGCCGCGTTCGCCCTTCGCCAGATCGCCTGGCGGCAGGTTGATCAGCGCCATTGCCAGCCTGTAACGCGCCAGATGCCGCGCGATCGCATCCGCATCGTGGTCATATGGAAACAGGCATTCCACAGCGGAAAAACCGGCATCCGCCGCGGCGGCGAAGCGGTCGAAGAAATCCCATTCCTGGAACAGCCAGGAGATGTTGGCGGCGAACTTCAGCATCAGCGACTCAGTATGGTGACGCGGCCCTCAACCGGCTCGACCAGAAGTTCGTCTCCGGTCCGGATCAGCGCCGTCACGTCGCCGTCGAACCGGTCCAGCAGCGGTACGCCGGCAAAGGCCGCGCCCTGGGCCAGGATCGGATTGACGCGGTTGAACAGGAACGCCGCCGGGATCAGCCCGCGCGCCGCCATGTCGCGCAGCATCCAGGCAGAGGCCACGCCGCCCTTTACGGTGTTCAGCACCAGGATGCGCCCGGCATAGCTTTGGCCGTAAAGTGCATGGCCGGGGCGGGAAAAGATGCCCTTGATTCGGTCCAGGTCGTAGCGCGCACTGAAATTGTCCTGCGCCACCAGCGCGATGCCCCGGACCGCCGCACCGATGCCGCAATGGGCGAATAGGACAGCCATCACATCCTTCCCGCCACGGCAGCGTCGATGCATTGTTCGGTGGTGCCCAGGCTGGGCAGATAGCCATAGCCGCCAATTATATTGACCAGCTTGGCGGAGTTGGACATCAGCCGCTTCCAGCCATTGGCCTCGGCTATCTCGCGCGCATAGCTTTGATAGAAGCAGACGCCCGACAGAAGCAGCGCGCCCGAGGCTTCGATGCGCGCCGTCAACCCCATTCGGTCGGCGGCAGCCTTGTTTTCGGGCGAGGTTGCAATCAAAAGCGCCGTGTCCCGGTGCACGCGGCGGCCGCCGACCAGCGCGGCGATTTCTTCCAGCTCGAACAGCGAAAGCTGCGGCGCTGCGAAGACCACCACATCCACTTTCTCGCCCGGCGCGGCATAGCGCGCCCTGAAGGCATCGAGATCGGCGCGGGTCACGATCGCCGGGACGGGCGGCGGACCGTCGAACACCTCGTGCGCCTTGCGGCATTCCGGCGTCACCCCTTCCATGTGGAACAGCGCCACCGAGCCAAAGCTGGCCAATGCCGCGCCGAAATGCTTCAACTCGTCCGAGGTCGGCGCGCCGTCGATGCCTTCCAGTACCGGCACCTCCCAATAGCTGCCGGCGATGCTGCCCACGATGCCGCCCAGGGCGCCCCATTCGCTCCAGTCGCGGGGCCGGTCCCGGACCACGATGCGCTTCGTGCCCCGCCGGCCGCTATCCAGGTGATAGCCATAGCGTGGGGTGCGCCCAGTCAGCGCGGCGGCGACGGCCGACGGGCCACCCTCGAAATTGCTGCGTGCGCCCATCACGCTGTTGGAATAGATCACAACGCCCGTGTCACCCATTGCCAGATGCTCGCCCAGCACCGGGGGAAACACGGTTTGGTAATTGATGCAGGTGTTGGTCATCAACACGCCAAGCGCTTCCAGTGCATCGCTGGTGCGTTTCTCCAGCGCCGCCATCGCGTCGGTCTGCTTCAGCCTGGCATAGGAGGAAAAATCCAGTCCGCGCGGATCGGTTATGGTGGGAATGCGCACCCGCCGCTGGTCCCTTGGCGCCGCGGCCAGTCCCTCCAGAAACGCAATACCGGCCTCGCCCAGTGATTCGGTGTCGCCCATGATGTGCGCCTGAGATACTGGCACCAGGTCTTCGGCGTCGAAGAAATGGCCCACGGCAAGCTGGTGCGCGATCGCCCAGCGGCGCGGGCTCCCCGCCTCGCCCGCCAGCATGGCTTTTTCCTCGTCATTCAGGCGCATGTTCCGGTTCCACAAATTTCCGCTCTGGATGCATATAAAAGGCCGCAACCACGCCCGCCAGCATCAGGATCGCGGACATGGCAAAGGGCAGGTGCCAGCTTCCTGTGGCATCGATGATCCAGCCGAAGAACCAGGGCGAGATGATGCCCGCCACCGCCGAGCCGAAATTCATGAAGCCGCTGGCGGTGCCGGCGTAGGCCGGGGCGATGTCCATCGGCACCGCCCAGAGCGGGGCGATCACCAGTTCCATTGAGAAGAAGGCAAGAGTCAGAGACAGCGACACCAGCGTCAGGTCATGCAGCGCCACCACGGGGATGAAAAACAGCGTGGAGCCGGCCAGCCCCGCCGCGATCAGGTTGCGCCGCGCCTTCACCACACTGCCGGTGCGCGCCAGGATGCGGTCGCTCATCAGTCCGCCCAGCGTGTCCCCCACGATCCCAGCCAGGAAGATGCCCGAGGTAAATAGCGCCGAGGATTGCAGCGACAGGCCATAGCTGTGGCGGAAGAACAGAGGCAGCCAGTTCAGGCACACCCAGAGCGACCAGCCATAGCAGAAGTCGGTGACGATCACCGGCAGCATCCGGCGGAACAGGGCACGCACCGGGGCGCGCAACGTCTGCCTGGGAGGTTCCGCCGCCCGGTCGGGCGGATGATCGCGGAAGAAAACGAACCAGATAGCCACCCAGACCAGCGACATCACGCCTACGATGATGAAGGAGCCGCGCCAGGACACCTCCAGGATCAGCGCCGCCACAAAGACCGGCGTTACGGAATTGGCGATGCGGGAGAAAGTATGAGCGATGCCCTGCGCCAAGCTCCAGCGCGCCGGATCGATCCAGTTGGTGATCACCCGGGTGGCCACCGCAAGGCTGGGCCCCTCGCCCACGCCCAGAAGCGCGCGCACCGCCACCAGCGATCCCAGTCCGCCGACAAAGCCGGTCAGCACCGTGGCGGCGGAAAAGATCAGGCCGGAGATGGTGAAGACCAGGCGCGGTCCCAGCCCGTCGGCCAGCCAGCCGCCGATCAACTGGATGAAGGCATACGGGTAGCTGTAAGCGGAAAAGGCATAGCCCAGCTGGGTATTGGTGAGATGGAATTCGCGCTGGATGTCGGCGGCCGCGGTGGCCAGGTTCACGCGGTCCATATAGGTGATGAAATAGATGGCGCAGACCATCACCAGCACCCAAGTGCCGCCGCGCCCGCGCGATACTGTCACGAGGTCACCGCATAACGTGCCGCGATTTCCTCGTTGAGTGCCAGCCCCAACCCCGGGCGCCCATTCAACACCAGTGCGCCTTTTTCCACCTGTTCCGGCGGATCGGTCAGTTCGGCGCGCCACGGCACTTCGCCATAGGAAAATTCCAGGATGTTGAAATTGGGAGCGGTAGCGACGACATGGGCGGCGGCGGCGTTGCCGATCGGGCTGGCCGGCCCGTGCGGCGAAACCAGCAGCCCGGCACCTTCCGCCAGCGCAGCGATCTTCTTCAGCTCCAGCATGCCACCACATACCTTTACGTCAGGCATCACAATGTCGGCGGCGCCGGCCCGGATATAGGGATAAAAGCCCTCGACCCCGTGAATGCCTTCGCCGCCGGCTGTCGGCATGGGCGCAGCCTTGCGGATGACCGCCAGGTGCTCGGCATTCTGCGCGGGCGTCACCTCCTCAAGCCAATAGAGATTGAGGGAACGCATCCGCGCCATCAGGTCGATGCCCTCCGAAGGCGTGAAATGACTGTGGGCGTCGACCAGCAGATCGCGCTGATCGCCGATGGTTTGACGCACGGCTCCGGCACAGGCAATGCCCGCCTCCATCGCCCGCTCGAATTTGACCCGATCAGCGCCGCCGTTCGGCAATAAGTGGATGCCGCGCGGCATGTCGTCGAAGGGCGCCAGCTTGAATGCGTCGAAGCCGTCCGCCAACGCCTTTCCGGCCATCGCGGCAAAACCGTCGGGCGTACGCGGATCGGTGGAGCGGTTGATATTGGCGTAAAGGCGGATGTGCTGCTGGATGCGCCCGCCCATCAGGTCATGGCAGGGCAGAGACAGCGCCTTGCCCTGAATGTCCCACAGGCACTGCTCAAGCGCACTGGCAGCCACCGCGGCGGGCGTGCGGCCATACGATCCCGTTATCGCCAGCGTGGGCGCCACGGCTCGGCGGAACCATTCCACCTCCAGCGCGGCACGGCCCTTCAGCAGATCGGCAAACTGTTTGAGATAGGTCAGGCACTGGGCGTCGTTCAAGCTTTGCGAAGCATCGCCCAAACCGGTCAGACCACTGGTGGTGGACAGACGAGGAATAATCCAGTTGCCGCGCCTGTTGACATGAATCCGAAAGACTTCAAGCCTGCCGATGGAAAGGCGCGCATTTTCTGCCCGCGCCGCGCGCGACGACAGCAGCGGCAATGCGCCCAATCCCTGCAGCACCGAACGGCGCTTCATGCGAATTCCCCCGTCACGCGCCTGCCGGCGTCCTGTTATGGTGCCAGCATAGCGGCAGGAGCAGCGCCGGCGCAGCAATTTTTTGGGGCGTTCAGGGAGCCTGCCAGTCGAGTTGCAGCAGCGAGATAGCCTGGCGCGGCAGATCAGTTGTCACGGTAACGGTACCCTTCGACACCGCCAGCCAGCGTGGCGATTCCAGCAACTGCAAGCCTTCCTGCGCCTTCAGCGCCGCAAGCTGCTCGGGGGTCGGCTTCTGCGGCGATCCCATCGCCTTCCACGCCGTATAGGCATTGGAATGCGTGTCGTCGATCCGGTAGTGGATCAGCCGCGCACGGCCTGCCGTGGGGGGCAATCCGCGCACCGTCACAGTGACAGAAGCCGCAGGTGCGGGTCGGTCTTCATCGTGGTAATTCCACACCATCACCGCCGCGCCACGGCCATTGGCGGTGGCAAATGCGTCGATATCGGGCGCGCCGCGCACGCCATCGGCGATAATCTGGCCAGAGCCCATCGCGCCATTGGCGGCCGCCGCCACGCGGCTTCCCTGCATCAGACCGGCCATGCGGAAGAAATTGAGCACCGGCTTGTCGATGCCATTGGTCGACAGCGAGCGGAAGCCTTCGAAATAGTCGCGGCCTTCGAACTCGAACGACCAGCTCAGCATCGAAATCAGGTCGATGCCGTAATGGTCCGCCAGTTCGAACAGCCGCTTGTACGCCGCCGCCGTATAGGCGGGATAGAGCGTGCCATTGCGATAGGCATTGGCGGGATTGATCTTCATCGAGCAGGCCGCGCAGCCTTCCGGGTCGGCTTCCGACAGGATCACCGGCAGCTTCCGGAACTGCGGGTACCGCGCGATGATCGCAAACCCTTTGTCGGCGTCATTCAGCTCCTTGGCCAGACCCATGGTCACTTGGCCGTCCTGGATGTGCGGCTGGCCCTTCACATGGAACGAGATGAAATCCATCGGCACTTTGGTGGATCCGACATGGTCGAGAAAATCTTCCAGGAATTTTGCCGCCTTGGGATTGCCCGGCCCGGTGGTGGCCGGCCCGCCAACCCTCGCCTCCGGCAATGCCGCCCGCACGCCCGCCACAGTGCGATCATAGAGTTCGAAATATTGCTGCGGCGTGCCGTGCCAATAGGAAATGTCCGGCTCGTTCCAGACTTCGAAATACCATTTCGCGACCGTGGCACGGCCATAGCGCTGCACCATGTGTGCCACGACCTGGCGGATCATTGCCTGCCATTTGGCATAGTCATTCGGCGGACTGTGCACCGCACCGCCAGTGGATGCGCCAGGATAATGGTCCGCATATTCGCCGCTGCCGCTTGCCAGCGCCTTGGGGGTGAAGCCCAGCTCGAACATCGGCACCACACCGGCATCGCGATATTCATCAAAGATGGAATCCAGGATGCGGAAGTCATAGACCGGCCGGCCCTGCGCATCCTCGGAATAGACGTTGGTGGAACTCCATTTCAGGTCCGCCACGCCGTCGCCCGAACTGAGCAGGTGATGGGTGCGGATATGCACCGGCACCGGCGCCAGATCGTGCAGCTCGCGCAACAGCTTCCTGCCGTCGCGCATGGTCGTGTAATTGGCTTCGTCATAGCCGAACCAGGCATAGATCGGCTTATAGGGCCCAAGCCTGTGGGAAACATCCACCGTGACGGCGACGGGTGCAGGCTGCTGCGCCATGACGGCTCCGCCGCACAGCAGCGGCAGCAGCATCGCCAAGCAATACCCGATCGGCTTCATTGTCCCTCCCCCGGGGGCGCCCAAGTGTGAAGACGCTGGACCAATATTCTGGCGGGCCAGTGTTCCGGCCGGCCTGCCCTGCCGGACGAATCCCTGGAACAATAGCATCCCGACTCGCATGAGCGAATGGCTGGCCCCCGGCAGAAACATCATGGCTGCATCAAACGTCGTCCGCTTTGCGCCAAAAGCCGCCTTTCAAGGCGGTAACAGGGCGACGGCAACCGCCTGGTGGAGATTCCCCGCCCTGCCCATATCCCGAAACAGCCCGTTCCACTCGCGCAGATTCGGGCTGGGTGATGCCATCCTGTTCGGGCGGCTGCTCTCTGCCGCCGATGCCACGGCAATCGAACGGCGCATGATGGCTGCGTAGCCGGGGACCTGACGAGAAATCTCGGTCTAGCACGAGGGTTTTGGAACGCGGAATTGCGCAGGCGAACACTCCCCCGCTTTGTGCAATCGCTAACAGCGACTGTACAGGGCGTTGCAGTGTGTATGAGACCCGCTCCAAATGGGCGGGATGCGACGATGCTTCCCATTCGGAGGCGGGCGATCGCGATCGACACCTGTGACATTTTGGAGACGCCAGGTGCCCCTGTGACGAAAACACCGCCAGGCGGTGCCCTGGGCACATTCCGGTATCGGATCTGCCCGGCAAAAACCCCATTCCCGCCATACTGTGTGCGCAAGCTGCATGCTGATGTCGCTAGGGTAATAGGAGAGAACATCAATGCAGAGAATTAAGCCTGCAATCGTCGCAGCCATAACCGCTGGCGCCTTCAGTCTCGGAGGCTGCGCAACCAAAGACTATGTCAATGAGCGGGTGGCGGCCGTGAACGCCAAAGCGGAGACCACCCAAAACCAGGTGAATCAGCAACAAGCACATTTGGCCAAGCTCGACCAGACGACCCAGGATGCCCTCAACCGCGCCGAGGCCGCCGGCAAACTCGCCGAGGGAAAATTCCTCTACTCCATGGTTTTGTCAGACGATTCGGTGAAGTTTCCGCTGGACAGCTCCAAACTCTCGACAGAAGCCCAGCAGCGCCTGCTGGACTTTGTGGACAAGCTGAAAAACGAAAACCGCAATGTCTATCTGGAAATCCAGGGCCATACGGATTCGAGCGGATCGAAGCCCGTCAACCAGAGGCTGGGTGAGGAGCGAGCCGAGGCCGTGCGTCTTTTCCTGAACGAGCACGGCGTGGCCCTGAACCGCATGTCGACCATCTCTTATGGGGAACAGAACCCGGTAGCCGACAATAAGACCCGGGTTGGCCGCGCAGAAAACCGGCGCGTGGTGTTGATTGTAATGTCATGATCGATCGGGGGCTGGCCTAGTGTCGGGCCGGCCCCTATCCTGCCCGTTTCACAGCCTGCCTTGGCCGCGCAAACCCAGAAGGTCTGACCAGCGCCAGTCGCCCCCGCCAATAGCAAAGCGCGTGCCTCCTTCCGCCAGTGACAGCAGTACCAGTCCGTGCATTCTTGCCTCGCGGCAGGCCCGCGGCGCGAACGCCACTTCCCACATGACTGCCTCACGCACGGCCGCGAGACCCTTTCCCTCTTGACCGCTCGACCGCACCCAATCGCCATTCCAGAGCAGAATAGCTTTCCCCATCAAGCGGGCGTCCGCCACCGCGGTGTGCACCAGTGCATCGCGCCGTAGGGCCTCCTGCACCAGCCGCCCCGTGTCGCAGCCCCCCCCACCTGCACCGCCTTCGCCTGCGCGCATTGCCCCGGCAAGTTGAGATTCACTAAGCAAGTTCGAATCGGCCAAAGGCTCGCTTTCAGCCGTGACCACTTCGGGCATAACCGGGTGCGGCAGCGTTGGCTGTATGAGATTGATCTCAGGTGCCCCCTCAGTCTGGACTTCTGTGGCCCTGGGCAGACCCGGTTGCATGGGGGCCTCAGTCAGGCTCACCAATAATGGCGGAGGTTCTGTGTGCGGCGGCGGCGCGGCATAGGGCCAAAACACTGTGGCCAACACTATCAGGTGCACGGCCACGCTGAACACCACAGCCAGGAAGCGGATGCGACCGCTGCTTGACGGCGGACCCGCGCCGCCGTCGTGCGGCAGTCCTTTGCGCAGCGCCGCCTCTTCCAAACCCCTATCCACCACGGACGGCCTCATCCGACATCACAGTAGGCCTGCCAAAACACCACGCTCGGTAGCATATTATCCCGCGTTCGCTATTGACCCGCCTCCGAAAACAACATCATCGCCGCATTCAACCGACCACTGATCCGCAAGACACCGAAAATCAAAAAAATCTAATTACGGCGAAACGCCCCCTTCGCCGGTTCCCTCTCAGAAGAACCGGAAAAGTCGGCAGCATTTGGACCTCGCGCGTGGGTTTTCAGACAGAAACCTGCGTTTTCTTGAAATTGTGGGGGGCTAGCCGGTACTTCATTTGCAGGAAAAGCCCGCTACCGATCGGGGAAGGGGTTTTCAAAAAACAACTAGGAAGCCGGCGGGCAGAGTTGCCGGTAAACCGGTGCTGCCTTTATCAAATCGCCCACCGGCTCTGATGGACGCGGCGGGACGGGATTGGGGGCGCCGCTGCATCAGGCCGGGGCGTATTTGCGGAATTCGCCCTCGGTCTGGTCGATCTGGCCGGCCAGGCTGCGCATCGTGGCCTGGTCGCTCTCCAGAACCAGGCGGTAACTCAGCCGGGAAATCTCGGCGCCCGCAAGTCGCAGCCGCACGGCATCCACCCAGCTGACGGCGTCCTTGTCGATGAAGCTCGAATAGCTGGAATCCATCGAACGCATTTCGGTCACGGTGAAGGCGGTGCCACCGAGAATGATCAGCGCGAGCACGGCGATTGGGCCGATGACCTTGCTGCGGATTGTCAAATTCTGAAACCAGTTCACGTTCCCCTCCTTTGGGTTTGGCAGGAGGAAGGGATAGGCGCGGTGCTTGCCGGGGATTTTGCCACGATGCGTCGGAATGCGTCGGAGTGTGTCCGAGCGTGTCGGCCCGGGTTCCGGCAGGGAACTTTCAGGGTTTGGTAACCATAACGGGCCTATGCAATCGCCCGAGATTGCCGGGGACAGGCTATCGCCAATGACCAAGCATGTGACGATCGTCGAAGACGATCCTGACGTTCGCTCGCTTCTGACGCGCAGTCTGGGTGCCGATGGCTACCAGGTCACGGCTCTGGAAAATGGCGACGGCATCGACGCGATGATTGCCGCGGGCCATGTGGACCTGGTCATCCTGGATATTGGCCTGCCCGATGTAGACGGACTGACCATCACCCAGCAGATCCGGCGCAATTCCGACGTCGCCATCATCATTGTCAGCGGCCGGGGTGATCTGGCCGACCGCGTGGTGGGCCTGGAAATTGGCGCGGACGACTACATCACCAAGCCGTTCGAGCCGCGCGAGATCCTGGCCCGAGTGCGCAGCGTGCTGCGCCGGGACGCCCGCGCCCGCTGCGGCACACCGGCCCTCAGCGAACACCATGTGTGCTACGAATTCGACGACTGGGTGCTGGATGCCACAACCCACACCCTGTCCGATAGCGCCGGCCGGCCGGTGGTCCTGACCAGCGGTGAATACCGCATGCTGGAGGCGCTGGTGACCCGCGCCAACCGCGTCCTGTCGCGCGATCAGCTAATGGATGCATGCTACGGCAACAATGCCCCGGCCTTTGACCGCAGCATTGATGTCTGCGTGGGGCGGCTGCGCCGCAAGCTGAATGACGATGCGCGCAACCCCGCATCATCCGAACGGTGCGCAACGGCGGCTATATTTTCGCCACTCGCGTTACCCGAATTTGAGCCTTGCGGGAATAACACGCCGGCAGCCCTGCCGGATTCCGCGCCGCTTCCCTTGGCGAACGGTGCCCGGGTTTCTGAGCGCAAAAAACCGCGTGCCGACCGGCTGCCTCAACAATTTCGGTTCGGCGCTGGGCGGCAACAAATGCAGTAAACATTGGTGGGCCCGGCAGGACTCGAACCTGCGACCTAACCGTTATGAGCGGTCAGCTCTAACCAACTGAGCTACAGGCCCTTCGCGCAAAGGGGTATATCAGGATTTTCCGCGCCGCCAACCGCCCCTATTTTGCCCGGGTTGACGGTCAGCATTGGTCCCGGACGAGCCCCCATATGAAGGATTCCACCGTGATGCTTCGCCCCCTGACCCGGTCTTTGACCGCCAGCCTGGTGCTGATGACCGCCGTGCCCGCTTGGGCAGCCGATACCCATACCATCTCCATGAGCGGCCATGGCGAAGCCAAGGCCGCCCCGGACTTGGTCACTATCAACGCCGGTGTCACCACCAGCGCACCCACCGCCGCGGCGGCCCTGGCCGCCAACACCGCCAGAATGAAACAGGTCTTTGCCGTCCTGGAGAAAATGGGGGTGCCCCAGAAGAACATTCAGACGACGAATTTCTCCGTCGCGCCCCAGTACAACAATACCCCGGGCAATGAGAGCCCGCGGCTGACTGGCTATCAGGTAGCAAACCAGCTGGCGCTGAGGCTTGCTGACGTGGGAGGACTGGGCAAGACGCTGGACACGCTGGTGGCGGCCGGCGCCAACAACATGAACGGCATTGATTTCGCCATCCAGAACCCCGCCCCCCTGCTGGAAAAGGCACGCGCGGACGCCATTGCCGATGCGCGGCTGAGGGCAGAGACCTATGCAAGAGCTGCCGGCGTGGCGCTCGGGCCGATCCTGTCTATCAGCGAGGGCAGTGAAGGCCCGCGCCCCATGTACCGGCTGATGGTGATGGCGGCTCCCCCGCCCGTGCCGGTTGCAGCTGGAGAGGAAACCGTCTCGGCAAACGTCACGGTGACGTGGGAAATCCACTGAGACGGCCTATATTCGATCCATGAGCAATCCCTTCTTCGAAGCCTGGACGACGCCTTTCGCCGCCCCGCCCCTGGACCGTATCAAGCCCGAACATTTCCGGCCCGCCTATGACCGCGCCCTGGCCGAACATGCCGCTGAGGTGGCGGCCATCGCCGCCGATCCTGCCCCGCCATCGTTCGACAATGTAATCGTGGCGCTGGAGACATCGGGCCGGCTCCTGACGCGTGTCGAGGGTGTATTCCACAATCTGGCATCCAGCGCGACGAATCAGGCGTTGCAGGCCATCGAGCTGGAAATGGCCCCGCGCCTGGCCGCGCATTGGAGTGCCATCACGCTCAACGCTACCCTGTTCGCGCGCATAGACCGGCTGTATCAGCGCCGCGACGGTTTGGGACTGGACGCGGAATCCTTGCGAGTGCTGGAGCGCTACCATCTGGATTTCGTGCGCGCCGGCGCCCAGCTGAAAGGGGAACGTCGCGACCGCTATGCCGTCATTGCCCAACGCATGGCGGCACTGGGCACGCAATTTTCCCAGAATGTGCTGGGCGATGAAGAAGACTATGTTCTGGGCCTTAGTGACCGGCAGATGGGGGGCGTGCCCGGTTCGGTGCGCGATGCAGCGGCCGCACTGGCAAAGGAGCGCGGGATCGACGCCCCTTTTGCTGTCTCGCTTTCGCGGTCCAGCGTCGAGCCCATGCTGCAATTCGCAGACGACCGGGCGTTGCGCGAAACGCTGTTCCGCGCCTGGACCGCGCGCGGAACTGGCCAGGGCAATGGCGGCGGGCGCGACAATGGCGGCATCATTACCGAGATGCTGGCGCTGCGTGCCGAGCGCGCCGCCCTTCTTGGCTATGAGAATTTCGCCGCCTTCAAATTGGCGGATTCGATGGCGGGCACACCGGCCAGGGCACGCGCCCTGCTGGAAGATGTGTGGGAGCCGGCACGCGCCCGCGCGCTGGAAGAACGCGATGCGCTTCAGGACCTGATTGCGCAGGAAGGCGGGAATTTCCGCCTGGCGCCCTGGGACTGGCGTTACTACGCTGAAAAGCTGCGGCGCGCGCGCTATGATTTCGACGAAGGCGCCGTCAAGCCCTATTTCGAACTGGGCAACATGATCGAGGCGGCCTTCTTCACCGCTTCACGGCTGTTCGGCCTTTCCTTCCGCGAGCGCAATGACATTCCCGTCCATCATCCCGATGTCAGGGTCTGGGAGGTAATGCGCGAGGGCAAGGCAATCGGCCTGTTCTATGGCGACTATTTCGCCCGTCCCGGCAAGCAGGGCGGCGCCTGGATGTCCAGCTTCCGCGACCAGGAACGGCTGACGGGCGCGCGCCCCGGCGAGGACGTCCTGCCCATCGTCATCAACAACTGCAACTTTCCAAAGTCCGATCAGTGCCTTCTGTCCTTCAACGAGGGCGAGACGCTGTTCCACGAATTCGGCCATGCGTTGCATGGGCTGCTCAGCCAAGCGCGCTTTCCGCGCCTTTCGGGGACAAATGTGGCGCGCGATTTCGTCGAATTGCCGTCGCAGCTTTACGAACACTGGCTGGAACAGCCCGAGGTTCTTGGGCAATTTGCACGCCATCACCAGACTGGCGAGCCCATGCCACCCGCGCTGATGGACAAGCTGCTGAAAACGCGCCATTACGGCCAGGGCTTCGCCACGGTGGAATTCCTTGCCTCCGCCATTATCGATATGGACTTCCACAGCCAACCGCTGCCAGCCGCTCCGCTGGCGGCGCAGGACGAGATCCTGCGGCGCATCGCCATGCCGGAGGAAATCGTGCCCCGCCACGGCGCCCCGCATTTCGGTCATGTCTTCGGCGGCGACGGCTATGCGGCGGGCTATTATGCCTATCTCTGGTCGGAGGTGCTGGACGCCGACGGCTTCGGCGCCTTTGAAGAAGCGAAGGACCCCTTCGATCCGGCGACGGCGCAGCGGCTATGCCGCTTCATCTATTCGGCTGGCGGTACGCTCGACTATGCCGCCGCCTATCGCGCCTTCCGCGGTCGTGATCCGCATGTCGATGCCTTGCTGGAAGGACGTGGGCTGAAGGCCCCCGTGGCGGCCTAGCCGCCGACCCGGGTGTTGGAAGCCACCTGGCGGGTGGACCCCGTCGGCTGCAGGACCTTGTCGATTACCTGAATTACGCCATTCTTGTCGTGAATGTCGTAAATGGCGATGTCGGCCACGTTGCCGTTCTCGTCCATCAGCATGATGTTGGTCGGACCGTTCATCTTGGCAATCAGGGTACCGCCTTCGGCGGTTCTGAGACGCACGTCGCCGCCCTTCTCGTTGATCATGCGCAGCAGCGTCGCCGAGTCATAAGTGCCCGGCACGATCAGATAGCTCATGCGCCGCGCCAGTTCGGCGCTGCTCATCCGGCCGGCCTGGGCGAAGGCCGCATTGGTAGGCGCAAAGACCGTGAATTCGCCATTGGCCTTCAGGGCCGAGACTATACCGGTCTCCTTCAGCGCTTGCGCCATTCTGGTATGCATGGGGGAGGCCGCCAGATTTTCGGCGATGTCGCGCTGCGGCAGCATGGCCTGGCCGTCGATCATGGGATTCATGATGCCGGTATCAAGCATGGCATCGGGCGCGGGGTCGGACCCCGAGACGGCGCCCACTGCCCCACCAATCATCATGGCGACACCTGCGGCAAATCCGGCTGTGGCTGCGCGTCTCATGGCAGAAACTTTCCCGCGGTTTGCCACGAATCAACGTGGAGGCAGCGCAAATGTTCCCGCCCGGTCAGCCTTCCGTCTGTTCGGTATCGATCTGTTGCAGGCCGGCCAGTTCCAGTGCCTCGCGCTCCATTTCCAGCGCAAGCCAGCGTTCCTCGTCGGCGTCCTTGAGTTGTCGCAATTCTGCCAACTCTGTTGAGATGCTCGCAAAGCGCGCCGGTTCGCGGACATAAAGCGTGGAATCAGAAAGGCTTTCTTCCAGCGCCGCGATCTTCGCCTCGGCCGCCGCGATTTTCTCCGGCAGCACTTTCAGGGCGTGTGCGTCGGCGAAGTTCATCTTGGAACCGCCGCTCCGGGGCCGCTTTTCCACTGTTTTCTTTGGTTTGGAAGACCGGGGCGCCTCTGTCCCGGCGGGGTGATCTGCCGCCCTGGGCGACCGCTGCGCCATCATGTCGGAATAGCCGCCGGCATATTCCGTGAAGCGCCCATCGCCTTCAGCCAACACGATGGCCGTGGCGACACGGTCCAGGAAGTCGCGGTCATGGCTGACCAGCAGCGCTGTGCCCGGATAGTCGGCGATCACTTCTTCCAGAAGATCCAGCGTCTCCAGGTCAAGGTCGTTGGTCGGCTCGTCCAGCACCAGGAAGTTCGAGGGGGTGGCGAACAGCTTGGCCAGCAGCAGGCGCGCTCGCTCGCCGCCGGACAGCACCTTGACAGGGGTGCGCGCCTGCTGCGGCGTGAACAGGAAGTCCTGCAGGTAATTCATCACATGGCGCGGCTTGCCGGCGACCATCACCGTGTCACCGGCGGCACCCTCCACCCCGTCCGTGACGGCGGCCATCAGGCTTTGCTCAGGATGAAGGCGCGAGCGGTTCTGATCCAGTTCGGCCATCAACAGGCCCTGGCCCAGCTTCACATTGCCGGCCTTCGGTTTCAGCTTGCCGGTTAGCAGCTTGAGCAGAGTGGTCTTGCCGGCCCCATTGGGCCCGACAATGGCAATGCGGTCACCGCGATGGATGCGCAAGGTCGCATCGCGCACGATGGGCCGCTCTTCGTCATAGGAAAAGCCGACGCCCTTGGCGTCGATCACCTTGGTGCCGCTGCCGGCGCCTTCCGCCGCTTCCATCCGCACATTGCCCAGCGCGCGCACCTGTTCGCGCCGCTCCGTGCGCAGGCCCCTCAGCCGTTCCAGCCGCCCGACATTGCGCTTGCGCCGCGCCGACACGCCATAGCGCAGCCAGTGTTCTTCGGCTGCTATCTGGCGCTCCAGCTTGTGACGCTCTACCTCCTCCTGTTCCAGCATGGCATCGCGCCAGGCTTCAAAGGCGCCGAAGCCCTTTTCAAGCCGGTGGGTGCGGCCACGGTCCAGCCACACCGTGACGCGCGACAGGCCTTCCAGGAAGCGGCGGTCATGACTGATCAGGACCAGCGCGCTTTTCATCCCCTTGAGTTCGCCTTCCAGCCATTCAATGGCATGGATATCGAGATGGTTGGTGGGCTCGTCCAGCAGCAATATGTCGGGCTTTGGTGCCAGGCAGCGCGCCAATGCCGCGCGCCGCGCCTCGCCACCCGACAGGGTGGCGGGATTTTCCAGACCCGTCAGCCCCAGATGGCCCAGAAGGTAGAAGGCGCGATTGGGATCTTCATGGGGGTTCAGCCCCGCCTCGACATAATCGCGGGTGGTGGCGAAGCCTGAAAGATCGGGTTCCTGCGGCAGATAGCGAACGGCAACACCAGGCTGAATAAAGCGGGTGCCGCCGTCCGGCTCCGCCAGCCCGGCCGCAATCTTCAGAAGGGTCGATTTGCCCGAACCGTTTCGGCCCACCAAGCAGATCCGGTCACCGGGCCCGACATTCAGTTCGGCACCGTCCAACAGGCGGGAGCCGCCGAAAGCGACGGTGATGTCTTTGAGGTGCAGAACAGGCGCCATGGCGGGGCTTATGCCGTCGCCATCGCGCCGGGATCAAGCCTCTTTATCGCGGACCGCCCGGCACCGCGATGGCGCCCGGCCGGCTGGCGAAGGTCAGGCGCAGCCCCGGCTGTTCCACCGCCGTTTTTCCGTCGAAATCATAGGTGCGGATGTCGCGTTCCACCGAGCACTGCACAAGAATGCGCTTGCCGTCCGCGCTCCACACCGCGCCCTGGCAGGCATGGCCCAGCTGGACGTCGGTTACATGCTCCAACTTGCCCCTGACGGGGCGGAAAATCACCAGCTTGCCGAAGACCTCGTTAAAGTTCTTGGCCTTGAGTACCGTGGCCGAGCCATTGCCGACCACGATGGCGACATATTTGTCGCCCGGCGACAGGTTCACGGATTCGGGCAGCGCGCCCACTTCCTGCACATCAGTGACCTTGCCGCTGCGGGTATCCAGCATGGCGGTCGCGCCCTTGTCGGTCATTCCCGGCACACCGCCGAACACATTGACGATCAGGTACCGGCCGTCCGCGGTGATCGAGCCGCCGTCCGGCTGGGTACCCACCGCGAAGTCCGCCACGCGCGACAGGCCGTCGGCCTTGACCGCCAGCTTCGTCACCTTGCCATCGCCGAAGCGCAGCGCCCAGGCGGTCTTGCCGTCCGGTGCGAACATCACGTCGCGCGGCTCCGCCTTGGCCTCCAGCTTCACCTGTGCAACCTGGGTCAGCTTGCGGTCCTTGATGGCGTAAAGCGTGATTGTGTCGTCGCCGACGCCTGTCACCAGCGCCATCGTGCCCGCCCGGTTGATCGCCACCGCCGTCGCGCCCTGGCCGGCCTGAACGGTCTGCAGCAGCCTGGGATGGGTGGGATCGTCAAGGCCGATCACATTGACCTCGTTGTCGGGCACATTCTTGCCTTCCGGCCCGATTTTCTGGGGGCAGGCCGCCAGCGCGAAGCCGGCATCGGACGCCACCGCGATCGCCACGGGCGGGCCCAACAGGGTACCGCAGGCACCGATCTCGCCAATCACCGCCGGCTTGGACATGCTGGAAAAGGAGATGATGGAGACGCTGTCGGGCGTGGGGGTCATGGGCAGCCCGTCGCCCGCCCGCACCTGCTTGCCGTCATTGCCGGAGACCGCCAGGTCGGCAAATGCCGCTGCCGGAAGAAGTACCAGGGCCGTGGCCAAAAGAATCGCGCGCATGAATGGAATCTCCCCTCGACTTATTGTTTATGGGACGAACCTAACCTTTCCGCCCCCCAAGGAAAAAGGGCGGGATTTGCGCCCCGCCCATTTCCGAACCGCATGTGGCCGTTCCCTTACGACCAGGAATAGGCGGTCTTGGTCTGGGTGTAGAACTCCACCGCGGCGAAGCCCTGCTCGCGCGGGCCGTAGGAAGAGCCGCGCGAGCCGCCGAACGGCACGTGATAATCCACGCCCGCGGTCGGCAGGTTGATCATCACCATGCCCGCCTTGACGTTGCGCTGATAGTGGCGCGCATGCTTGAGGCTGGAGGTGACGATGCCGGCGGAGAGGCCGAAATTGATGCTGTTGGACAGCTCCAGGCCCTCATCATAGTTCTTGATCTTCACCACAGAGACGACCGGGCCGAACACTTCCTCGTTGTTGATGCGGTCGCCCGGCTTGGTGTCTACGATCAGGGCCGGACTCATGAAGAAACCGGGGTTCTCCGTGTTGAGGCGCGCGCCGCCGGTCAGAAGCCTGCCGCCTTCCTTCACGGCGATGTCGACGTAATCCAGGTCGCCCTTGAGCTGGCTCTCGGTCACCACCGGGCCCATCTGGGTTGAGGGATCGCAGGCATCGCCGACCTTCAGCGCGGCGGCCCGTTCGGCCAGCGCCTTCACGAAACGGTCATAGATGCCTTCCTGCACGAAGACGCGGCTGGAGGCCGTGCAGCGCTGGCCGGTGGCGAAATAGCCGCCATCGAGCGCAATCTGCACGGCGCGGTCGAAATCTGCGTCGTCCAGGATCACCAGCGGGTTCTTGCCGCCCATTTCCAGCTGCACGCGAGCCTGGCGGGCCACCGCGTTCATCGCCACCTTGGCGCCCACACCCTGGCTGCCGGTGAAGGAGATGGCGTTGACGTCGGGATGCTTGGTGATGGCATCGCCCACGCCGCCCCTGCCCAGCACCAGGTTGAACACGCCGGCCGGCGCGCCCGCCTCATGGATGATCGAGGCCAGCGCATGGGCGGTGGCAGGTGTGGGGTTGGCGGGCTTGAGGACCACGGTGTTGCCGAAGGCCAGCGCAGGCGCGCTCTTCCAGGCGGGAATGGCGATGGGGAAGTTCCAGGGCGCGATCACGCCATAGACGCCGACCGCCTCGCGGTAGGTCTGGATTTCGACGCCCGGGCGCACCGAGTCCAGGTTCTGGCCATGGCGGCGCAGCGCCTCGCCGGCGAAATATTTGAAGATGCGGCCGGCGCGCACCGTCTCGCCGATGGCTTCGGGAAGGGTCTTGCCTTCCTCGCGGGCGAGCAGGCGGCCAAGGGCTTCCTTGCGATCGATGATCATGGTGCCAACCTTGTCCAGAAGGTCGGCGCGCACCTCAGGGGTCTGCCCGGCCCAGCCCGGGAACGCGGCGCGGGCTGCCTCAACTGCCTTGTTCACGTCCTCCGCCGAGCCGTCGGGGAACTTGGCGATGATTTCATTGGTGTTGGAGGGATTGAGGCTTTCCAGCGGGCCGCCGGCATTAACCTGCTTGCCGCCGATGAAATGGGTCAGGGTCTCGGTCATCAAATCTCTCCGGGATGGGTGCGAGGGTATTTAAGGGGTTGAGCGGCCCAATCCAACCCTGTTGACGCATCGCAGCGGTGCCAGGGTGACATGCCTTGCCAAAAGATTACCCCTCGCCCCCGGATGGCCCGGGCGGCACGAATAGCGCCGCCAGCCTTGCCCTGGACCGCGCCTGTTCCGCCGCCAGCCACTGCGCCGCCGCGGCGGCCTGTCCGCACGCGCCGATCAGACGCTCGAGGCGGGCGAAACGCAGCCGGTCGGCGGCCGTTTTGGGGCGAAATTTCCTCACCCCTCCCCCTTGTCCAGCAGGGGCCTGTCCACCGGGCGTCTGGCCACCAAGCGTCTGGCCACGCGGGCGCGCGGGCGCCGGAGAATTGTGAGGATTGCCGATGGGGACCGCTTTTCCATGCCGCCATTCTAGCCAGCCTGGACACCGTGTGGATTGGCGCACGCGGCGGACTGGCCCCGATGTGCCGGACGACAATGGCGAAAATAAAGTCTGCCGGGAGGTGGACAAGGGCACGAACGGGCGGCCGCCCTGTTCATGCCCCCAAGGATCGCCCACCAGCAATCTCGCGCGTCATGGCCCACTTTACGTGGGCCATCCAGGGCAACCGCAGGATTTTCGAAATGCGTGCCACTTGCCCTGGATGGCCCGGTCAAGCCGGGCCATGACAATTCGTTATTTTGATTATCGGCAATCGCGCGCAGACCCTCAGATCAGCCCGCGCCGGACCAGATTCTTCATCAGGTCGGCGATGCCGAAATTCCACGGGGGCGCGGCCTTTGATGTGGTGACCCGGTTCTCCAGCACCCCAAGTTTGGGGGTGGAGATGCGCACCACGTCCCCCTCCTTGTGGGTGAAGCCCATGCCGGGATTGTCGCGGTCCTGGGTCGGGGCGAACAGCGTGCCCAGGAACAGCACGAACCCGTCGGGGTACTGATGCTCCTTGATGGTCTGGCCGACAAGATCGAGCGGATCGCGGCTGATCTCGCTCATCCTGCTGCGCCCTTCCAGGCGGTAATTGTCGGCGCCGACGATCTCCAGCTCCACCACCGCGGCGCGCACATCGTCCATGGTGAACTTGTCGTCGAACAGCCGAATGAAGGGACCGATGGCGGTGGAGGCGTTGTTGTCCTTGGCCTCGCCCAGCAAAAGCGCGCTGCGCCCTTCATAGTCGCGCAGGTTCACGTCATTGCCCAGCGTGGCGCCCAGGGTGCGGCCCTTGCGGTCCACCACCACCACCACTTCCGGCTCGGGATTGTTCCAGGTCGAGGTCGAGCGCACGCCGATCATGTCGCCCCAGCCCACGGCGGAGAGCGGGGGCGCCTTGGTAAAGACTTCCGCGTCGGGGCCGATGGCCACTTCCAGATATTGCGACCACATGCCGTCTGCGATCAGCGTCTCCTTCAGCCTGGCAGCCTCCGGCGAGCCTGGCACCACCGACTTGATGTCGGTACCGATCTTGGCGGCCAGTTCCTGGCGGATCGACTGGGCGCGGCCGGGCACGCCCTTGGCGCGTTCCTCGATCACCCGCTCGATCGCCGAGACGGCAAAGGTCACGCCGCACGCCTTGATGCATTGCAGGTCCACCGGCGCCAGCAGCTTGACCTTCGCCTTGCCGTCCCAGGCCCTGGTCAGGCCCAGATCGTTGATGTCGCCCAGCGGGCGGCCTTCGGGCAGCGTGCCGTCCCACGTCTCCAGCAGCAGCGAGACCGTCGGCGCGGCGGCGCTGACGTCGAAGACCTGGCCGTGCCTGACCAGGACGGGGACGGGGCCTTCGCCCAGATCCATGCGGCCGACAAGGATGGCGTCACGCCAATCCGCCGGCAGGGGAAAGGGTGAAGAAGCAGGCATGGTCATGGATATATCTCTTACAGTTCGAGCTTGAGCACGGTGCGGATGTAGTGGGCGGTGATGCGGGCACTTTCCATGGGCGGACGCCAGGGGGATGTGTCCAGTTCGACATTGAGATCGCCCTGCCACTTGATGGAGCGCAGATACGCCATGATCGCGGGAAAATCCACGCCGCCCTCGCCCAGAGGATAAAAATAGGGATCGTTCATCATGTCGCGCTGGGGTGTGGGCACATTCTTCGTGCCGCCGCGATCGGATTTGGCGGTATCCTTGAAATGATATTCGATCACCCGGTGACCCAGCTTTTTCGCCAGCGCCACGGGGTCCATTCCCGCCATGGTGATATGGCCGGTGTCCAGAACCAGGCCGACATTCTCGGGCCGCGTCGCGTCCATGATGACGTCGATCTCGTGCTGGTTCTGGATCTGGCTGCCCAGATGGGCGTGAACGCCGAACTTCATGCCGAGCTCCTCGCGGATGCGCCTGCCCAGAAGGTCGAGCGTCAGCGCGATCTCTTTCAGGTCGGCGTCGGGCGTGCCGTTCGGCTGCTTGCGCGGGCCCGTATTGGTCTTCTGGTGATCGCAGCCGAAGCGGCGCGAGAAGCGGGTCATGTTGAAATGATTGTCCACGACCGCCTTTCGCTGGGCCGGATCGTGGAAGGCGACGGACCCGCCCGCCGCCCCGCCGGTGATGGCGACGAACTGCGCGCCGATTTCGTACATGCGGTGCTGCAAGGCTTCCCAGCGGTCGGGATAATAGACCTCGCGCTTCGGCCGGGGCCCGGTGGGATATTTCCAGCTGTAGCCGCCCGGCCAGACTCTCATCTTCCGGGTGTCGCGCGGCGGCGGCTCCAGCCCGTCCTTGGTGGCGCAGAAGGAGGAGCCGAAAATCTCGAAATAGCGGAAGCCGATCTCGCGGCCCTGTGAGATGCCGACGAAGGGATCGCCTTCCCAGCCGCCGCGCGTGTTGGTGGTATAGCCGATGCGGAATTGCTGCTGGCGCGGATAGTATTTCTGCACTTCCATCGCCGGCGCCCCATTGTAGGCGGGCCCTGTCACCTGCGCCTTCGCCTGCTCGCGCGAGGCCAACAGCCCGCCCGCGGCGACGGGCAGGCCGATGAGTGGCAAGCCAAAGAATTTCCTGCGATCCATCCTGTCCTCCACTGTTTTTCTTTTCCCGCGCTGTCCGGCGCGCGGCGCACCTTAGACAAGCCCGCGGCGCTTCACCATCGCGTTTCGCGGCATGTGCGCCCCAGGATAAGGCCGATACGAGCCCCGATATGCAGGCGAAGATGCCGGCAGAAAAAAGCCCGGCGCTTTCGCGGCCGGGCCAGGGTGTCCAGGCCACAGGGAATATGGCCCGGACCTCACGCATTCGCTGGAATGTTTCGCCGGCGAGACCACGGCTGTCAACGAGGAGTGACCCGTGGTTTCGCATTGCGAAACGCGGCCGTGCGCCGTGCGCGGGGCGCTATCGCGCCGCGCGGGCTCTGTCCCGCTGCGCGGGGCTTCTGTCCCGCTGTACAGGGCTTCTGTCCCGCTGCGCGGGACCGGCCGCCGGCTTCTCCCGGATGGGGTGCTGCAGCGCAAGGCCCGGCGGCAGCGCGGGGCCGATGCATTCGCCCAGCATGCGCGCCAGCGCCGTCTGGCGCCGGCCATCCATGCGTTCGACCGGGGCGGTGATGGATATGGCCGCCACCGGCTGGGTGCCGCGCAGGATCGCCATGCCGATGCAGGTGACACCGGGTTCATTTTCCTGTTCCTCGCGGGAGAAGCCGCGGCGGCGCGCTTCCAGAAGCTCCTGCCACACCAGCTTCAGCGAGGCGCGCGTCTGGGGCGCACGGCGCGGGACCGAGCCCGGAAAGGCCGCGGCGAAGCTTTGAAAATCGACATATTTCTGGGACAGGATCGCCCGGCCAAGCGCGGTGGTCAGTGCGGGATTTCGCCAGCCGATCTCGGACCAGATGCGGATGGCGCGCTGCGGCTCGACCTTGTCGATATAGACCACCTGTTCGCCGGTCAGCACGCCCAGATGACAGGTCTCGCCCGCCTTGATGCACAGCGCCGCCAGCGCGTCATGGATGAGGCTGCGCAGCGATTCATCGCGCAGATGGGAATCGGCAATCGCCAGCAGCGAAGGTCCCAGCCGGTAATTGCCGTCCTGGGTCTGTTCGACGAAGCCACGATGGCGCAGGGCGGCCAGGGTGCGATGGATCGAGGACTTGTTGAGGCCCAGATCGGCGGCCAGCCGGGTCAGAGGCAGGCCCTCCGCACCGGCATCGCCCAGGCGCTGCAGCGCCCTGAGCGCCTTGTCGACGCTTCCCAGCGGAGAATTCCCGGCCATTTTTCGCCTTGTGATCTGGCGCCGCCCATTGCGAGGGACGCGGGTTTGCCCATAAGAAACACCAGCGGACGCGGGCACGCAATCGTTTCAGGCTCCCGCCCGGCCCAGGACCGCATTTGGGGAACAGGACATATGAGCATCTATCAAGGCCGCTTTGCCGGTCGCACCGCGGTCATCACCGGCGGCGCCTCGGGCCTGGGACTTGAAACGGGGCGGCGCATCACCGCCGAAGGCGGCAAGGTCGTGCTGTGGGACTTGAACCCAGACCCGCTGGCGGCGGCGAAACAGCAAACCGGCGCGGTCCATGCCATCGCGCTGGACGTTTCCGATCCCGGCGCAGTCGAGGCGGTGGCCGCCGAAAGCAGAAAACTGCTGGGCCGGATCGACATTCTGGTCAACAGCGCCGGCATCACGGGCGCCACGCATCCGGTGATCGGCTATCCCATCGACAGCTGGATCAAGGTGTTCGACGTCAACGTGCACGGCCTGTTCTATTGCTGCCGCGCCATCGCGCCGATGATGGTGGAAGCCGGTTATGGCCGCATCGTCAACATCTCGTCGGTGGCGGGCAAGGAAGGCAATCCGAATGCCAGTTCCTATTCCGCCTCCAAGGCGGCGGTGCTTGGCTTCACCAAGTCGCTGGGCAAGGAGCTGGCCACTCAAGGGGTGATCGTCAATGCGGTGACACCCGCCACCTTCGACAGTCCGATCCTGCAGCAGGTGCCGCAGAGCCATATCGACTACATGAAGTCGCGCATCCCGATGGGCCGACTTGGCAAGTCCGAGGAGATCGCCGCCGCGGTGTGCTGGCTGGCCAGCGAGGAATGCTCTTTCACCACCGCCGCCACGCTGGATACGTCGGGCGGCCGCACGACCTATTAGGCCGTCGCTTTCGCCTCTTCGTTCGCGTGGCAATCCTGCATTTGCTCCGCTGGGGGAAGGGACAGGCAGAGGTCCAGCACGAACGGGCCGATCTTCTCCAGCGGCAGCTGGTGCAGCACCGCGCCGGTCTCGAAGGCGGCGCGCGGCATGCCATAGACGACTGAGCTGGCTTCATCCTGGCCAACGGTCTGTCCGCCCGCACTGGCCAGTGCGCCAAGCCCGTCAGCGCCATCGCGGCCCGTGCCCGTCAGGATCACACCCACGGCCTTGCGCGCGCAATGGCGCGCCAGGGAATGAAACATCCGGTCCACGGAGCCGCGATGACCACCGACAGGACCGTCCGTCAGGCGGCAGCGCGGGTTGGTGCGGCCGCCCACCTCCAGATGGGCGCCGCCGTCCGGCACCAGCCACACCTGGCCGGGGGTGAGCGGTGCGCCATCCACTGCCTGGTCGACATGCGGCGCGCACAGCCTGTCCAGCCGCGCCGCAAATGAAGCCGTGAAGCCCGCCGGCATGTGCAGGGCGACCAGTGTGGGCGGGCAGTTGGCCGGAAAGTGGGAGAGCAGTTGCGCCACTGCTTCCACTCCGCCCGTCGATGCGCCAACGGCGATGATGCGATCGTCGAAGCAGCGCGGCGCGGAAGGTACGCTGGCGGCCCGCATGAACGGCCGCACCTTCGCGGAGGCGGCGCCGCGCACCTTGGCAATCAGTTCCTGTGCCGCGCCGTCCAGATGGGCCGCGACATTGTGCGTCGGCCTGGCGAAGCAGTCGACCGCACCCAATGCCAGCGCATCCAGCGTCACTTCGGTGCCGCGCGCGGTGAGCGTGGAGATCATCACCACCGGCGTGGGGCAGGCGCGCATCAGCCCTTCCAGCAATTCCAGCCCGCTCGTCCCCCGCATTTCCACATCCAGGGTCAGGACGTCGGGATCCAAACTCCTGATCAACGCGCGCGCAGCATCGGGGTCGGGCGCCTCGCCAACCACTTCGATGCCCGGGTCTCGCGAAAGGACGGCGCGCAGCAGCCCCCGCATGGCGGCGCAGTCGTCGACGATCAGCACGCGTATCTTCCTGCCGGGCGATCTGCTGGCCATGTCCTTGGGTCCGTTCCGCCAATGGGCGGCTTGTGGTTGTACGATAGAAAAACACCCGCATAGATTGCATTCGAGCCGTTAATGCCCGGTTAACGACGCCGAAAGAGCCGGATTTTCTGCTTGCTCAAAGGGCCGTGCGGAACTGCAGGTAGAAGCGGGGAACCGTCCGTAGGCGGATCAGCTGCACGCTCGGGGCGCCGTTCTGGTCGCGCGGACCGGGATAGTCGAACTGGTCGATGCCCAGCCGCCAGGGCAGGAAATTGTCCGCCCCGACGGTGACCTTCCAGTCCGGGGTCGGCTTGTAGGACCAGAAGATACTGAGCAGCGGATTGTTGTGGATCGACACGCGCCGGATTTCGGAGATACGCCAGGTGGTGCGGCTGAAGCTGGTGCCCCATGACAGGCCCCAGGTGGATTTCCAGGCATCGATGTCCTGGGTGAAGTTGTAATAGGAGCTGATGTCGCGCTGGCCCGAGATGCGCCGCCGCTCGCCGGTCACCGGATCGATCAGACTGCTGTCGGTCCAGTAGACATTGGGCTTGAGCAGGCCATTCTTGATGCCCAGGAAATCCAGGGGGATGGTGCCGCTTACGGTGATCTGTTCGCTGGTGGCATTGGGAATGTTGCCCGGCGCATCCAGCCCGCCGCCGACCGGGATGTAGTCCTGAAGATCGGTGATCTCTTCGTGCAGGTAGCTCACCACCAGGGCGCCACGGCCCCAGAAGTGCCGCTCGCCGGCCAGCTCGAACTGCCAGCGCTGGTCGGGCCTGAGATTGGCGCCGCCCGCTGCCACGCCATAGGCGGGAAGATTGGAGGAGGCGACAAAGTTTGCAAAGTCCAGCTGGCCCAGCACTTTTTCGGCGCGCAGGCGAAACTGGGTCTGGTCATCCGGCGACCATGACAGCAGCACGCGCGGCTTGGGATAGAAGAAACTGCGTGTGGACTGGCTGTCGCCGGTTTCGTGGATGGTGGAAAATTCAAAGCGGGAGCCGGCTTCCAATGACAGCGTGCTGAGGAATTTCCAGGTCGCGCTGCCGAACATTTCACCGCGCTTTTCATCCACCCGCACATTGGCGTTGGGCAGGCTCACCGCGGCGCCATTGTCGACATAGCTGGAGTGGCCGTCGAGATAGTTGTAGGCGAGCTCGCCGCCGCCTTCGAAGCTGAGGTCGGGCGACAGCGTATAGCGTACCGTGGTGCGGAAGATGCTCTCGCCCGTATTCCTGCGGGACAGGAACAGCGCATTGTCGGTGGGCGTGTTGCTGCTGCTGCTGTCTTCACGATGACCCAGACGCTGCAGGAACAGCGTCTCGATGTTGAAGCCGCCGAAGATGCCCTGCCAGTGGCTGCCGAACTCGCCGGTGCGTTCCTTTGTGATCGAGGGATAGCGCGAGATGTCGGCTGAACCGGCGTAGACGATGCCGTAAGGATAGTCGGTGGTCTGCAGGGTCAGATTGTTGTTCCACTCGCCGCTCAGCAGCGGCACGGTGGCGCTGCCGTGCGCGCTGTAGCCGGAGCGGATGATGCCCCAGGACTGGGCATGGTCGCGCTCGGTCGTGCCGCCCGCCGGCGTCAGCAGGCGATAGCCGACGCCGGGGCCATCGTCCCAGACCTGGCCGATGCGGCTGATTGTGCCCTCATAACGCAGCGTGCCGCGCTGGCCGTGATATTCCAGGCTGCCATATGGCACCCATTGCCCCGAGCCCAGGAACGTGGTGGCGGCATCCACGATCAGCTGGTCGCTTCCCCCGTTGCTGCGGATGATATTGGCGACAACGCTCTGGCCCTGCATGTCCACGCCCGGCGCGCCGCCGCGAATGACCTCGATGCGTTCGACACGGGAGGCCGGGATTCGCTGCAGGATTGTGGAGATGTCGTCGTTCTTGGCGGTGGGCCGCGCACCGTCAATGAGGATGTTGCTCGCCGTTCCGGCAAAGCCGCGCACTGCTGTCGAATTGTCGGTGTCGAGCGTAAACCCCGGCAGGCGCTGGACCATGTCATAGGCGGTCGCGGGCCGGGCCTCGGCGAAGAAGTCGGCCTGGTAGACCGATATCGCTTCCCCCTCCGTCGTGGCCGCGGCATCCGGCCCGGCGCCGAGGGCCGGCCCGACCGCCGCTCCCATCAGCCAGATTGCCAAAATCCAGGAAATCCCCGCATTTCTGGACATCGTTCTCGCGATCCCATGCTTAGCAGTACAGCCTGTATTGCATTATACCTTGCATAACATGGTATGATTGTCTATACCGCTTCCAGATGCTCTCGCCCCTCGATGGAGATCCGCCATGAAAAGCTTCGTCGCCCTCACCGTCTTCGCACTGTCGCTCTGCGCCACGGTGTCCGCCAGCGGCCAGTCCTGCGAGCTGGACGCCTGCACCTGGAGCGATGGCTTCATTCCGCAGCAGCCCAGCGTCTCAAAGCCCGGCTACCGGGAATGGGCGTGGGACGGCAAAGACGGTCTTGGCGTTTCGGTGCCGGCCACGGTGCATTACGAACGCGGCGGCCCCGCCCGCATCGTGATCACGGGACCGGAAGACACACTGACGCATCTGCGGGTGGGCCAAGGCCAGATCCGTCACGACAACAGCCGCGACCTGTTCCGTGAGGGCCGCCTGGAGATCACGGTCAGCGGCGTGACGCTGCGCGCGGTGATGCTGGCGGGCTCGCCCACCATCGAGCTGGGACGACTGGATCAGGACAGGCTCAGCCTCGCCATCAATGGCAGCGGCGTGGCCGGCGGCGAAGGCCGGGTGGATCAGGTCAAGCTCGCCATTCACGGCTCCGGCAAAGCCGATTTCGGCGGCGTCACCGCGCGGCGCGCCGACATCAGCATTGCCGGCAGCGGCACGGTCAGTGTCGGCCCGCGGGAAGCTGCCAACATCGCGATCACCGGGTCCGGAATTGTCCGCCTGACGGCAAGACCGGCCGAGTTGCATCGCGCGATTACCGGCTCCGGCGATATCCGGGTTGTCGACTGAGCGGGAGCATCAGGGCCGGGCGGCGACGCGTTGCGAGAGGAACCACCGACCGCTAGCCTTGCGGGCGAGTCCCAGACGCCATCCTTTCCGCCGCCAACCCCGGACGAAACGCATTTGCCCGAAAGCATTCAGACACAGCTCAGGAAAGGCGTGCTGGAATTGTGCGTGCTGACCCTTCTTTCCCGTGCCGACGCCTATGGCTACGAAATCGCCAGCCGGCTGATGCAGGAGGTGGGCATGGGGGAAGGCACCATCTATCCCCTGATGCGGCGCATGCAGAACGACGGGCTGGTCACCACCTATCTGGTGGAGGTGCCGGGCAGTCCGCCGCGCAAATACTACCGCATGACCGATCTGGGCAGGACCACGCTGGCGGCGCAGCGCGGGGAATGGAAAGGCTTCATGGTCGCAGTCGAAAAACTGCTGGGGGACGAACCATGACACGCGCGCTGTTCATCGCCCGCCTGCGCCACGGCCTGCAGGGCCTGGCTGCGGATGATATCGACGAGATTGTGGCCGATTACGAAGCCCATTTCAGCGATGCGCTGGCGGCGGGGCGTGACGAGACCGATGTCGCCGCATCGCTGGGCGATCCCTTGCAGCTGGGACAGGAATTGAAAGCCGAAACAAGGCTGCGCCACTGGGAGGCCAGGCGCAACCCCACGAACTTCCTGCGCGCGGGCGCGGCCCTGCTGCCCGCTTTCACCCTGGCGGTGCTGATTCCGGTGATTGGAGCGCTGATCGTCTGCGCCGCCGTGGCCGCCTATGTGCTTTACATCGCGGCGGGCACGGGCCTGCACCTGGCGGCAGGACTGATGGCGGGCGGCGTGCTGGTGCCCTCGCTGATCGGTATCGGCCTGATCTTCGGCGTGGCCGGCATCGGCACGCTGATCGCGCTGGCGCTGGACAGCGGCCTGCGCCTTCTGGGCCGCCATGTGCGGCTGAACTATCAGCTTCTGCGCACGCCGGTCGCCGGCCGCGGGGATGAGGACTAGGCCCATGTCCAGGATGCTCGCCATCATCGCCGCCGTCTGCCTGACCCTCAGCGCCGCCACGCTGGGCCTTGCCTATGTCATCGGCGGCGAAGCGGTGTTTCACGATCCCCGGTCGCTGGAGGGCATCCGCCCCCTGATCGACCTTGCCACCCACAAGGAATGGCACTGGGCCGGCGGCGACAGCCTGGCGGTGAACGCCCCGGTCAACCTGCGCTATGAACCCCATGCCCTGCCCGAGGGGGCAAAACCCAACATCACCGTCACCGGCCCCGCCGGCATGGTCGAGCATGTCCAGTTCGCCGACGGGCGCATTGCCACCGACAGCGTTATCGCCAGAAAGCCGGGCGAAAAACTGCAGGCCGTGGTCAGCGGCGTGCCGATCCGCAAATTCGTGGTCAATGGCCGCGAGACGCTGGAACTGGGCCATGTCGATCAGGACAGCCTGGACATTCACGTCAACGGCCAAGGCTCTGTGCGCGGCGACGGCAAGGTCGGCAAGCTGACGGTGGTGGTGAACGGATCGGGCGAGGCCGATCTGGGCGCGCTGATCGCCCAGGCTGCCAAGGTCGCCATTCTGGGCAGCGGCACCGCCATCGTGGCGCCCCGCGTGTCGCTGGAGGCGCTGATCGCGGGCAGCGGCCATATCGGGCTGACGGTCAAACCCAAATCGATCCGGCGCAGCATCATCGGATCGGGCGAGATCGACGAGGAAGGCGCGCCCGAACCGCCGGCCCGGCCCGCGCCGCCGCCGCCGGAAGGACCCGCGCCGCCGCCTCAGCCGCCCTTCGAGCCCGGTGCGCACGCCATCGCGGGCAACACCGTGACCATAACCGGCAACCAGGATGTGAATCTGGGCCGCGTCGAACAGGATGAACTGACCATCAATGTCGTGAGCCAGGCCGTCGTCACCGCCACCGGCCGGGTGAAACGGCTGAAAGTCTCGCTCGCCGGATCCGGCGAGGCCAGGCTCGGCGGTCTTCAGACCGGCGACGCCAATGTGTCCATCGCCGGCAGCGGCGACGTCACCATCGCGCCCAGCGGCGACGTCCGGGTCAACATCATGGGTTCGGGCGACCTGCACCTTGCGACGCATCCCAGATCCATCACGCGGTCGATTGTCGGTTCGGGCCGGGTGATCGAACCATAGCGGCAACGGAAATCAGGACGCCCTGGACGGCAGCTTGCGCCGGGCCGCGCGGCGCGGCGCGGCATCGGCCTGCACCAGCGCGGCGAGCGCCTTCAAATCCGCCTCGGCCGCCTGGGCAGCGCGGCTTTCGATCCTGCGATAGGTCTTCAGCAGAAGCATGCCCAGCTCGGTCAGCTGCGCACCCCCGCCGCTGGTGCCGCCGACCTCGGTCGTCACCACCGCGCCGTTGAAGGTCTTCTGCATCTCCTGGATCAGAAGCCAGGCCTTGCGATAGCTCATGTCCATCGCGGCCGCGGCCTTGCGGATCGAGCCCAGCCGGCCGACTTCTTCCAGCAGGCGAACCATGCCGGGCCCCAGCGAGCTTCCGGAGGGTTCGAAATCGATGCGGATGGAAAGCGGGGACATTGCGGAAAGAATGGCGAAGACACTGTAAGCCGTCCAGCAAAACCGCCCGAAATCCGCCGTTGTGTACGGGCGCATATAACGTATTCGTCTTGAAGCGGCAATTTTTCAGCCGCAGACTGCGCGCCGCACCAAAAACAGGGAGAGGGTCATGATGCGTCTTCAGGTCAATGGCGAGGAACGCGTCATCGGCGATGACGTGACACCCGACACGCCGCTTCTTTGGGTATTGCGCGACAATCTGGGGCTGGTCGGCGCCAAATATGGCTGCGGCATCGGTTCGTGCGGCGCCTGCACGGTGCATGTCGACGGCAAGGCGGTGCGTTCCTGCACGCTGCCGGTTTCCCAGGTCGCGGGAAAGCCGGTGACCACGATCGAGGGCCTCGCCAGGGACGGCAAGCTGCATCCGCTGCAGGTGGCCTGGATCGAGAATGACGTGCCGCAGTGCGGCTATTGCCAGGCCGGCCAGATCATGAATGCCGCGGCCATGCTCAAGGACAAGCCCAAGCCCACCGACGCCGACATTCGCGGCGCCATGACCGGCAACATCTGCCGCTGCGGCTGCTATGTCCGCATCCATTCCGCCATCCTTGAATCCGTCTGATCGGGGAGGGAACACGATGAACACGCACACAAAGCTGAATTTCGCGGCCTCGGATGCCTATACCGCCCAACTGATCAATGACGTCGAACGCCTGCCCGCCGACACCGCCCTCAAACTGGGCCGGCGCGGATTCCTGAAGCTCGGCGCCGGAGCCGGCGCGGGGCTTGTGCTGGCCTTCGCGCTGCCATCGGGCAGGGCCGAGGCCGCCGAGGGCAATCCCCGGCTGATCAACGCCTTTGTCCGCATCACGCCGGAAAACAGGGTGATCGTCTATTCCAAGGGCCCGGAAATCGGCCAGGGTATCAAGACCGCATTCGGCCTGATCATCGCCGAGGAGCTGGATGCCGACTGGAAGACGGTCGAGGTCGACCAGGCCCAGGTCAATTCCAAACTCTATGGCTATCAGGGCGCGGGCGGCTCCACGTCCATCCCGCGGGCCTGGGATCAGCTGCGCCAGGCCGGCGCCGGCGCCAAGGCAATGCTGGTCGCCGCCGCCGCCAAGGAATGGAACGTGCCCGCCGGCGAGGTCGTGGCCCAGGATTCCATGCTGACCCACAAGGCCAGCGGCAAGTCCGGGACCTATGGCCAGTTCGCGTCGGCCGCGTCCAAGATGCCGGTGCCGGAGCCTGCCTCGCTCAAGCTGAAGAAGACCAGCGAATACCGCCTTCTGGGCAAGCGCCACACCGGCGTCGACAACCACAAAGTGGTCACCGGCCAGCCGCTGTTCGGCATCGACGTACAGATGCCCGGCATGGTCTATGCCACCTACACCAAGTGCCCGGCGGTCGGCGGCAAGGTGACGAGCTTCAACGAAGCCGATATCCGCAAAATGCCCGGCGTGATCGATGTCTTCGCGCTGGAAGGCACGGGTCTTCCGGTCGAGGTGATGCCGGGCGTCGCCATCGTCGCCAACAGCACCTGGAACGCCTTCAAGGCCAAGGATGCGCTGAAGGTGACCTGGGACGAGAGCCAGGCCTCCAAGGATTCCCTGACGGCCGCCGATGCCAAGGCCAAGGAAATCGCCAGGACCTTCCCGGCCAAGACCGACGCCAATGTCGGCAATGTCGATGCCGCCTTCGCCAAGGCGCCGCACGTGGTGGAAGCCTATTACGATTACGCTTTCGTCTCGCACACGCCGCTGGAGCCGATGAACACCACGGCCCACTGGCATGACGGCATCCTGGAAATGTGGGTTCCTACCCAGCAGGCGAACCGCGGCCAGACCATGGTGGCCGAGATGGTGGGCCTGCCTGAAGACAATGTCGTCGTCCACCAGACGCGCTGCGGCGGCGGCTTTGGCCGGCGGCTGATGAATGACTACATGATGGAAGCGGCCGCCATCGCCCAGAAGGTGAGGGCGCCGGTCAAGCTGCAATGGAAGCGCGAGGACGATTTCGCCCACGACTTCTTCCGCCCCGGCGGCTATCACCAGCTGAAGGGCGCCGTCGACAGCGGCGGCAAGCTGGACGCCTGGCAGGAGCACTTCATCACCTTTACCGCCGACGGCAGCAAGGAAGTGTCGGGCGGCAATTATTCCGCCAACCTTCCGCACACCACCCTGGCGCCGAATGTGCGCCGGGCCACTTCCATGATGCCGCTGATGACGCCGACCGGCCCGTGGCGGGGCCCGCGCGACAATGCCCAGGTCTTCGTCAACCAGAGCTTCATGCATGAGCTGGCGGTGGCGTCGAACCGGGACTTCGTCCAGTTCCTGCTGGATGTCGTGGCGCGCGACGTCCCGGAACTGCGGGTGCCCGATGGCCCCAACATCAACTTCAACAAGGACCGCGCCGCCGGCGTCATCAAGCTGTGCGCCGAGAAAGCGGGCTGGGGCAGGAAGCGTCCCAAGGGCACGGGGCTGGGCCTGGCCTGGGCCTTCTCCTATGGCGGCCACATTGCCGAAGCCGTCGAACTCAGCGTCGACGACAAGAAGCACATCACGGTGCACAAGATCATCGTGGTGGCCGATGTCGGCCCGGTGGTCAACATGTCCAGCGCCGAGAATCAGGCGGAAGGCGGGGCGATCGATGGCCTGTCCACCGCCATGGGGCTTGATATCGGGGTGGAGAATGGGCGCGTCCAGCAGGCCAACTTCAACTCCTATCCCGTACTGCGCATCCGCAGCGCCCCGCTGGTGGAGGCACATTTCATCCAGTCCGACTTCCGGCCGACGGGCCTGGGCGAGCCGGCGGTGCCGCCGCTGGCCGGCGCGCTGGGCAATGCCATCTTCGACGCGTCGGGTGTGCGCGTGCGCACCATGCCGCTGAAGAGACTGGGCTATACCATCTGACGCTTACACGGCATGGGCCTTGACCAGGGCCCATGCCGGTTTGCCCTCGGCCAGAGCCAGTTCGCTGCGTGCTTCTTCGGTGATGCGCGACAGGATGGGGCCTGCACCCGTCGCCAGTTCCACCATCAGGCTTCCGCCATCCTCCCGCGCAATGCCTGCAACCGTGCCGGCAAGGACATTGCGGGCCGATATGGAACGCGGCGCTTCGGCCGACAGCAGGACATGATCGGCCCGGAGCCACAGGAAGCGCGCGCCATCGTGACCGGCACTGCGCAGGCGCTGCGCCGGCACTGCGCTGCCGTGATCGTGCCGGTCCAGCAGCGCCTGAAAGGCGGCGCAGGCCGAGGCGGCGGCGAATTCGCCCGCCGCCGCGACCCGGCCGTCCTTCAGCGCGACCAGGTGCGAGCCCAGCGCGGCGGCGTCGTCGATGTCATGCGTCACCACCAGCATGGGCAGGGAAAAGCGCCGCTGCATGTCCAGGAGCACCCTGATGAATCCGCGCCGCCGAACCCCATCCAGCGCCGCAAAGGGTTCGTCCAGCAGCAGGAAGTCCGGTGCGCTGGCGACGGCGCGGGCCAGCGCCACACGGCTTTTCTCGCCGCCGGACAGTCTTTCCACCGGCCGGTCGAGCCGGCCCGCGATGTCGAAGAAGCCCGCGACATCGTCGATGGCCGGGCGCGTCGCCGGCGGCGCGCGCTTCCACGCATAGGCGATGTTCTGCCGCGCGGTCAGATGCGGAAACAGGCGCGCGTCCTGGAAGACCAGGCCCAGCCCGCGCCGGTGCGCCGGCACATGGGCGGCACCGTCATCCAGCACGCGCGAACCAAGCGCGATGCGCCCGCTGTCCGGCCGCTTAAGGCCCGCCAGCATGGACAGAAGCGTCGACTTGCCCGCGCCGGAAGGCCCGAACAGCACGGTAATGCCGTCTCCCGGCGCGGTGATATCCGCCTCCAGCGTAAAACCACCCTGGGTCAGGCCAACCCTGGCCGAAAGATTGTTCATCCGGCGTGCCGTCTTGTGGACCAGCGTTGCAACAGTCCCGCAAGCGCCAGGCCCGCCAGCGCCAGAAGGATCGACAGGGTGGCCAGGCGCATCGCCTCTGCTTCGCCGCCCGGCTGCTGCAGCACCGCATAGATCGCCAGCGGCAGGGTCTGGGTCTGGCCCGGAATGTTGGCGGCAAATGTGATCACCGCGCCGAACTCGCCCAGCGCCGCCGCGAAGGCCGTCACCGTTCCCGCCAGGATGCCCGGTCCCGCCAGCGGCAGGGCGATGGAGACGAAGCGGTCCCACGGCCCCGCGCGCAGCATGGCCGCCGCCTCGAACAGCCGGCGATCGGTGGCCTCGAACGCCAGGCGCACGCTGCGGACGAACAGCGGAAAGGCCATCACCGCCGTCGCCAGCGCCGCGCCATTGCGGGTAAAAGGCAAATGGATGCCCAGCCCGGCCAGCCAGCCGCCCAGGAGGCCGCCCCGCCCAAGCAACATCAGCAGCAGAAAGCCCACCAGCACGGGCGGCAGGATCAGGGGCAGATGCGCCAGCCCGTCCAGCACCAGCTTGCCGGGAAGATTGGGCCGCGAAAGGACCCAGGCGGCGCCCACCGCGAAAGGCAGCGACCACAATATGGCGCGCGTCGCCACGGCGAAGCTGGTTGAGAGAATCTCGATCTCCGCCCCGGAAATCATGTCAGCACGTCCACGTCAGCGAATCCAGCGGCAGCACATCGACCATCGCGCCTTCCACCAGTGCAGGTGCATTGGCAGGCAGACGAACCAGCGCATTGGCGGCAGCGAACACCGACAGAAGCGATGAATCCTGGTTCTCGAATGTGCGTGCCGCATAATGGCCGTCGCCGGCCAGCTTCAGTTCGCCGCGCAGATAATGTTCGCGCGCACCGTTTGCCGGCAAATCGTGGAGAAGGCGCGCCCGCACCATCGGTACCGCGCCTTCGCCGCCCAGCATCCCGTCGATCAGCGGCTTCAGGAACAGATGCGCGCAGACCAGTGCCGAAGCGGGATTGCCCGGAAGGCCCAGGACCGGTCCATCCGGCGTCACGCCGAACCATACCGGCTTGCCGGGCCTGACCGCCACGCTGGCCAGGGCGAGCACCAGCCCCAGCCGCTCCAGCGCCGGGCGCGCATGATCGTGATCGCCAACCGAGGCACCGCCCACCACCACCAGAAGATCGCTCTGCGAAAGCCCGCGCGCGGCGGCGGCGGCGATCGCGCCGGCGTCGTCGCGCGCAATGGCCAGCCGCTGGACCTTGGCGCCCCATCCGCGTGCCAGGGCGGCGATGCCGTAAGTGGTGCTGTCAAAGACCTGCCAGGGGCCGGCAGCGTGGCCCGGCATCGCCAATTCGTCGCCGCTGGACAGAAGCGCGACGCGCGGACAGCGGCGGACAAGAAGATCGCCGCGCCCTGCCGCTGCCGCCAGCGCCAGTGCCACGCCGTCCAGCCGCCGTCCCGGTTCCAGCAACACGGTGCCGGCGCGGAAATCGCCGCCGCGCCGGCGGATATTGATGCCGGGCGGCGTGGCCGGAACGGTGACGCGATCCCCGTCGCGGGCGACATTTTCCTGGATCACCACCGTGTCGGCACCGTCCGGCACCGCGGCACCGGTGGAGACGCGCACCGCGGCGCCGGGCGCAAGCGTGCCTTCAAAACCATGACCAGCCGCAGATTCTCCTGCCAGCACCAACGTGCCCGGCGCATCGGCACCGCGGAGGGCATATCCGTCCATGGACGAGACATCGAAGGGCGGGCAGTCGCACATGGCGGCGATGTTTTCCGCCAGGGTCCGGCCCAGCGCCGCTTCCAAGGGAACGCTTTCATGTGCCATCGGCGCCATCGCAGCCAGCATGGCGGCGCGCGCAGCTTCCACCGCCATCAGATGGATCTGCGGCTTGGCTTGGCCTTCACCCTGTGCCACGTTATTCTCCGGCGTATCGAACGCTGCCCCAACGCTAGGCCCCGAGGCCATCGCTTGTCCACCAATCCCCTTGGCATTGGCCGCCGCACCCTGTTGGCCCTGCTGCTGCTTGCATTGCCGGCGGGGCCCGGCCTGGCCAAGGGCCGGACCGTCACGGTCTTCGCCGCAGCTTCGATGACCGACGCGCTGAAACGCGCCGCCGCCGCATGGCAGAGCCAAAGCGGCGACACCGTGGTCTTGTCCTTCGGCGCCTCCTCCACCCTGGCGCGCCAGATCGACCAGGGCGCGCGGGCCGACATGTTCCTGTCCGCCGACACCGACTGGATGGACTTTCTGGAAAAACATGCGCGGCTGGCACCGGACACGCGCGCCGATCTTCTGGGCAACAGGCTGGTTCTGATCGCCGCGCCCGGCACGGGCGCGGTGCCTGCCATCAGGCCCGGCTTCGATCTGGCGAGAGCGCTGCATGGCGGGCGGCTGGCGCTGGCCGATCCCGCATCGGTCCCCGCGGGCAGATATGCCAGGGCGGCACTGACGTCGCTTCATGTGTGGAAGAAGCTCGCCCCGCATCTGGCACCCGCCGAGAATGTGCGCGTCGCCCTGGAATATGTCGCGCGGGGGGAGGCGCCGCTGGGCATCGTCTACGCCACCGATGCGAAAGTGCAGCCCACCGTGCGGATCGTGGGCACCTTTCCGGCAGGCAGCCACCCGCCCATCATCTATCCGGTAGCGCTGACCAAAGATGCCGCGCCCGCCGCGCGCCGGTTCCTGGATTTCCTGAGGGGCGAACGGGCGGCAGCCATCTTCCGCGCCGCGGGCTTCACGACAAAACCCTAGCGGGACCAGTCGCCCGACACACCACCGCTTTTTGCGGTCAGGCATATGCCTTCGATCACCATGCCCCGGTCGGCGGCTTTCAGCATGTCATAGATTGTCAGGCACGCCACCGACACGGCAGTCAGCGCCTCCATCTCCACGCCCGTCTGGCCGTTGGTCTTCGCCCGCGCGGTCACGGTCAGCGCGCCGGCGGCTTCGTCGGCGACGATCCGGACCTTGATGCTGGTCAGCGGGATCGGATGGCACAAGGGAATCAGCTCGGCGGTTCGCTTGGCCGCCATGATGCCGGCGATTTCGGCGGCGGCGGTGACGCTGCCCTTCTTCGCGTTGCCGCCGAGCGCCAGCGCCAGCGTATGCGGCTCCATGCGAACACGCCCTTCGGCCACCGCCTCGCGCCGGGTGACGGGCTTTTCGCCCACATCGACCATGCGCGCGGCGCCGGCTGCATCCAGGTGGGTCAACTTGGCGGACATTTTTCCGGGCATCAGCGTTCCCGGAATCGCGGCGTCAATTCCGCCAGGTTGCAGGGCTTGTGGCGGGCGTCGAGCTGGATGCGGATCAACCTGTCCCAGCCGTCCTTGCACGCGCCATTCGAGCCCGGCAGGCAGAAGATCAGCGTGCCGCCGGCCAGCCCGGCGCATGCGCGGCTCTGCATGGTGGAAAGACCCACACTCTCAAAACTGATCATGTGCCAGACCACCTCGAATCCTTCGATGGCCTTGTCGAACAGGGGACGCACTGCTTCGGGCGTCACATCGCGCCCGGTCAGGCCGGTGCCGCCGGTCGAGATGATGACCTCCACCTCCGGATCGGCGATCCATGCCTTCACCCGGGCCTGGATGGCCGCGATGTCGTCGCGCACAAGGGCACGGTGCACCAGCACATGACCGTCGCGGGCGACGCGCTCGGCCAGCAGCCGGCCCGATGCGTCATCCTCCGGCGTGCGGGTGTCGGAGACGGTCAGGACCGCAATCCGCATGGGACGGAAATCGCGCGTTTCATCGATCCGTCCGCCGCCCGGCGCTTCCGGCAGGGCCGGCATGTGCCCTGTCATGTCGAAGTCTCCGCCGCCGCGCGGCGCGCATGGTCTTCCGCGCGCGGCTCGATCCAGCGCGCCCCGTCCGGCCCGGTTTCCTTCTTCCACAGCGGCGCGTCGGTCTTCAGATAGTCCATCAGCACCTTTACCGCCTCGAAGGCATCGGCGCGATGCGTGGACAGGCCAGCCACCAGAACGATCGCCTCGCCCGGCTCAATCGGGCCCACCCGGTGGATCACCAGCAAGTCGGCAACGGCAAATCGCTCTGCCACCTCGCCGGCCAGGCGGGCAATCTCCTTCTGGGTGAAGCCGTCATAATGGTCGATGGTCAGCCGGGTGACGGCGCGACCCGCCGTTTCGTTCCGGCAGGTGCCGACGAAACTGACCAGCGCCCCGGCATCGGCGCGGCCCGCCATGAAGGCGGCGCATTCGGCCGAGGGGTCGAAGGATTGCGCGGTGATCCGGATGTCCATCTCAGCCCCCGCTCATCGGCGGCAGAAAGGCGATCTCGTCGCCCGCTGCGACCGGATGGGAGAGATCGCGCACCAGCGCCTGGTTCACCGCCACCCGTGTGGTGGTCAACGCCATCGCCCGGCCAAGCGGCGGGGACTGGCGCGCGATCCAGCCTTTCAGGTCGGCCAGGGTGCGTACGCCGTCCGGCAACGCGGGACTGTGCAGGCTCTCGGGTGCGAGTTCGCCGAACTTGCCCAGGAAGACCAGCCGCATCCGTCAGCCTCCCGTCATCGACATGTGCCGGGCGACGGCGGGCCGGGCGCCGCGCACCGGCAGCATGAAGTCATGCGCCTTGGGCTTGAGCTGCATGGCCCTGTCCAATGCCGTGTCCAGGGCCGCATCCCGCCCGGCATCGTCCGGCGCGCCGCGCAGTACATGGCGCAGATCGACGGACGAATCCTGTCCCAGGCACATATAAAGCGTGCCGGTGCAGGTCAGCCGCACCCGCCGGCAGTTGTCGCAGAAATTGTGGGTCAAGGGCGTGATGAGGCCCAGCCTGCCGCCCGTCTCGGCCACGCGGACATAGCGTGCCGGTCCGCCGCTGCGCTCGGCCAGATCGGTCAGGGTCCAGAAGGATTCCAGTTCACGGCGCACATCCGTCAGCGACAGGAACTGATCGGTGCGATCCTCGTCCACCACGCCCAGCGGCATGGTCTCGATCAGGGTGATGTCCATGCCCTTGCCATGCGCCCACCGGATCAGTTCCGGCAGCTCGCCATGGTTGTCGCGCTTCAGCGCCACGGTATTGATCTTGACCTTCAAGCCTGCATCGCGCGCCGCCTCGATGCCGGCCAGCACCTGGTCCAGGCAGTCGTTGCGGGCGATGCGGGCAAAGGTGGCGCGGTCCAGACTGTCCAGCGAAACGTTCACCCGCCGCACGCCCGCCGCCGCCAGCGGCCCGGCGAATTCGGGCAACCGCACACCGTTCGTGGTCAGGGTCAGTTCGTCCAGCGCCCGGCTTTCCAGATGGCGCGACAGGCCGTTCACCAGCTCCATGATCCCGCGCCGCATCAGCGGCTCGCCACCGGTGAGACGCAGGTGCCGCACCCCGCGGCGGATGAAGGCGGCGCACACAAGCTCCAGCTCTTCCAGAGTCAGCAGGTCCTTGCGCGGCAGGAAGGTCATCTCCTCGCTCATGCAATAGGTGCAGCGCAGGTTGCAGCGGTCAGTGACCGAGACCCGCACATAGTCGACGCGGCGGCCGAAGCTGTCGATGAGGGGGGCAGAGGAAGCCATTCGCTGAGTATAGGCGGGAACAACGCCAGCCAACAACCGCAGGCACGGGGAGCGAATATCTCGCCGCGCCAAGGGCTTGCACCGCCAGCGGGCGGATGCGCGACGCCTCGCTTTTGGCTAGGATCACCCCATGAACGCCGAGGCCGACGAGACCGCCATCCTCGAGACTGCCGCCGGCTGGCTGCGGGCGGGCCATGCCGTGGCCCTTGGCACCGTGATTTCGGTCGCCGGGTCCGCGCCGCGCCAGCCCGGCAGCCATGTGGCAATCCGGGCCGACGGCGCCTTTGCCGGATCGGTTTCGGCCGGCTGCGTGGAAAATGCGGTGATCGCCGAAGCTCTCGCCGTCATCGCGGAGGGCCGACACCGCCGCATGACCTTCGGCGTCAGCGACGATGGCGTTTTCACCGTCGGGCTGATGTGCGGCGGCCAGATCGAGATCGTGATCGAACCCCTGACGGATGCCGCCGTGATCGACGCGGTGCTGGCCGCGCGCGATGCCGGCCGGCCGCTGGTGCGGGCAATGGAGCTGGAAAGTGGCCAATCCCGGCTGATCGATCCGGCGCACGACCCCTCCCTGCCGGGCCGTGCCGCGGCGGTAGCGGCGCGCGCCGATGCCAGCGAAAGGATGACACTGGACGGCCGCGACTGGTTCCTGTCGGTCTATAATCCACCGCGCGAACTGGTAATCGTGGGCGCGGTGCATATCGCCCAGGCGCTGGCACCGCTGGCGCTGGCCGCCGGATACAAGGTGCGGATAATCGATCCGCGCGCCGCGTATGCCACGGCCGAGCGTTTTCCCGGCCTGCCATTGATTTGCGCCTGGCCGGAAGTGGCGCTGGCAGAAACGCCACTGACCGGCCGCAGCGCCGTCGTGGTCCTGGCGCATGATCCCAAGGTCGACGATGCGGCGCTGGCTGCCGCGCTGCGTTCTGAGGCATTTTATATCGGCGCTCTGGGATCGGCGCGCACCCATGCGCGGCGGCTGGCGCGGCTTGGGAAGCTGGGCTTCAGCGAACCCGAGCTTGAACGCATCCGCGGTCCCGTGGGCCTTGCCATCGGCGCGCGCGCGCCGGTGGAGATCGCCATCGCCATCCTGGGCGAACTGGTGCAGCGCCTGCGCGGGCCGAAGATCGCCGGGATCGTGCTGGCGGCGGGCACCTCCAGCCGCATGGGCCAGAACAAGCTGGCAATGGCGGTGGCCGGCAAACCGATGATCCGCCATGTGGTGGAAAATGCCCTGGCCAGCGGGCTGGAGCGCGTGCTGGTGGTGACGGGCCATGAGGCGGACAGGGTTGAAAGCCTGCTGGCCGGCCTGCCCGTCGCCTTTGTCCGCAACCCCGACTATGTGGCGGGCCTCAGCACCTCGCTGCGCGCCGGCATCACCGCGGTGCCGGGCGGCTCAGCCGGCGCCATGGTGTTGTTGGGTGACATGCCCGGCATCGACGCGCGGTTGATCGACCGCACCATCGCCGCCTTCGACCCGGCAGCAGGGCGCGGCATCTGCGTGGCCAGCTGGCAGGGCGCGCCTGGCCATCCCGTGCTGTGGGCCAGGCGCTATTTTGGCGAGATGACGCAGCTTTCCGGCGATGCGGGTGCCAAAGCCCTGTTGCGGCGCCATGCGGGCGATGTTCATGCCGTTGAAGCGTCCAGTGACGCCCCCCTTTACGACATTGATACGCCTGAAGCCCTGCCTACTGCCTGAATGCCCTTTCTCCCCTGCCCCGATCTTGGCAAGATGGCCAAAAACAAGAAGGGCGGGAAATGAAACGCATCCTGGTTCTGCTGGCGCTTGGCCTGAGCATGTCCCTGGCCGCCGCCGCGCCCGTCCATGCGCCCCAGTCCGTCACCGTCACGGTGCGTGAAGGCACCTCCATGTCGGTAGCGGTGTCGCCCGACGGCAGGATGCTGGCGATCGACCTGCAGGGCAGCATCTGGGTGATGCCGGCGGCAGGCGGCGAGGCCCACCGCATCACCGACCTGTTCAATGACGCGCGCCAGCCGGTATGGTCGCCCGACGGCAGGACCATCGCCTTCTTCGCCTATCGTGACGGCGGCTACGACCTGTGGGCCGTGGCGCCCGATGGCAGCCATCAGCGCCAGCTCACCTGGGGCGCGTTCGACGACCGCGAACCCGCCTTCAGCCATGACGGTACCCGCATCGCCTTTTCCTCGGACCGCGGCAACCCGCTGGGCAGCGACTACAATATCTTCGTGCTGGACCTCACCACCGGCGCGATCCGCCAGCTCACCAGCAATCCGGCCGAAGACGTCATGCCCAGCTGGTCGCCGGACGACCGCCGCATCGCCTTTGCTTCCACCCGCGAGGAAGGACGCGGCGTGTGGGTGGTGGATGCGGCGGGCGGGCCGGACCAGCGGCTAGTGGAAACGAAATCGCGCATCGACGCGGTGGGCTGGGCACCCGGCGGCGCCATCATCGCCCACGGCGTGGACCGCGTTGATGGATGGCTGGAAGTAGACGGCAAGACCATCTCCGGCAGCGAGCATGTCTTTCCCTTCCGTCCCAGCTTCTTCAGCGGGACGGGGTTCTACTACACCTCCGACGGGTTGATCCGCCGCCGTGACCTCGACAACGGCGCTGTCCGGACCATCCCTTTCACCGCCCGGCTTGAGGTGACACCGGCGAGCGATACCTATGTCCGGCGCAAGCGCGACTTCGACAGCCAGGCACCGCGCAAGGCGCTGGGCATCGTGCGTCCGGTCCTGTCGCCGGACGGCAAGACCATCGCCTTCGCCGCGCTGGGCGACATCTATGTGATGCCGGTTGGCGGCGAGCCGCGGAACATGACCCATGATGCGGCCTATGACACCGATCCGGCCTGGTCGCCGGACGGGGGCACCCTGGTCTGGACCTCCGACAGGGCGGGCGGGCTGCTGCAGTTGTGGCTGCGCGACATGCAGACAGGCGCCGAGCGCCAGCTGACCCATATTCCCACCCAGCCGATCTCACCCGCCTTCTCGCCCGACGGCAGGCGCGTCGCCTATCTGGACGTGGACGGCATGTGGCGCCGCTCCGGCGTGGCGGTGGTGGATGTGGATACCGGCAAGGTCTCCCAGGTCCATGCATCGATCTTCGCGCCGGGCGCGCCCAGCTGGTCGGCCGATGGCAGGCGGATCGCGGTGGCGATGGTGGCGCCCTATTCGGTCAAATACCGCGAAGGCACCAACCAGGTCCTCACCATGTCGGCCACCGGCACGCCGGACAACAGCGACGACCAATGGTATGCGCCGGTGCCCAACCTTTCCATCGACAGCCGCGGCTGGAACGGGCCGGTCTGGTCGCCCGACGGCACGCGCATGGCGGCCATTTACGAAGGCGTGCTGTCGGTATTTCCGGTCTCTGCCGCCGGCGCGCCTCTGGGCCCGCCGCGCCGGCTGACCAGCGAGATCGCCTATGCGCCAAGCTGGGCCGGGGACAGCCGGCACATTCTCTATCAGTCCAACGACAGGCTGCGCATGCTCGACACCGAGACGGGCGAGGCAGTGACCGTGCCGCTGGACCTGACCTGGCGGACTTACGTCCCCAAGGGCCGCATGGTGCTGCATGTCGGCCGGTTGGTGGACGGCATCTCGAAAACCGCGCGCCGCGACATGGATATCGTGATCGCGGGCAACCGCATCGCCGCCGTCGAACCGCATGTGGCGGGCCGCGCCGCGATCGAGGCACCCGGCCTGACCGCCATGCCGGGGCTGATCGATTTCCACACCCACCGGCAGAGCGATTCCGGCGAGCAGCAGGGGCGCGAATTTCTCGCCTGGGGCGTGACCACCATTCGCAGCCCCGGCGGACTTCCCTACGAGGCGGTGGAGGACCGCGAGGCATCGGACGCGGGCATCCGCGTGTCGCCGCGCATCTTCGATACCGGCCACCTGATGGAATGGCAGCGCGTCTATTACAAGATGGGCATCGCAATCTCCTCCAACCGCCAATTGGAGATGGAGCTGGAACGGGCGCGCATCCTGGGCTTCGACATGCTGAAAAGCTATGTCCGCATGCCCGACATCCAGCAGCGCCATATCGTGGATTTCGCCCATGCGATGGGCGTTCCCGCCTCGAGCCACGAAATCTATCCCGCCGCCTTCGACGGCATGGACAGCGTCGAGCACGTGGAAGGCACTTCGCGGCGCGGCTATTCACCCAAGATGACGCTGGGCCGCAGCTATCAGGATGTTTCCACGATCATCGGCGCCGCCCACATGACCATGACGCCCACGCTGGGCCCGCGCCTGTATGACTTCCTGACGAAACACCCGCAAATGCGCAATGACCCCCGGCTGGCGCTGGACCCGCCCTGGCTGAAACAGCAGATCCTGTCGGCGCCGGCGCATGCCGACTACAGCGGCACCGCCAAGCTGGTGATGGATGTGTACAGGGCCGGCGGGCGCATCGTGGCCGGCACCGATCAGCCCGGCCCCATCTACCTGCATTCCGAGCTTCAGTCCTATGTCGATTTCGGCATGTCGCCTTACGAGGCGCTGCGCGCCGCAACTGCCGTGCCCGCGGGGTTCCTGCAACTGGATGCGGGCGTGATCGCGCCCGGCAAGCTGGCCGATATCGTTCTGGTCGAGGGCAACCCGCTGGAAGACATCGCCAGCACGGCCAATGTCCGCCAGGTGATCGCCAACGGCCGCCGCTTCACCGTCGAAGACCTGGTTTCCGGCAAGGCCAAGGACACACCGCGCTGATGCCAGGCTTCAGACGATCCCCTCGCCGTCGATCTTGAGGGCGACGCCATAGTCATGGCTGGCCCCATCCGGAATCGTGACATGCAGGCCCTCTCCGTCCTGGCGAAAGGCCAGCGGACCGGGCGTGCCCACCACCTCGACCCGCCGGACTGTGCCCACGCCCGCCAGGGATTTGACAAGCATCCCGCCCGCCGGCTTGCCCAGCGTCATCGCGAACAGCGTATTGCCCCTGGTGGTGAAGCGGATATCGGCAGCCTCGAACGGCTTGAGCTTGCCTTCACCGAAGGAACCGGATGCCACCTGCGTGGGCCCCTCGCCCGACAGCCGCCAGGGGCGCGAGGCAAAGATCGCCTCGCCATAGCGGCCGGTCCAGGAGGCGATGCCTTCGACGATCTTGTGCTCCTCTTCGTCGATGGTGCCGTCACCCCGCACGGGAATGGAGAGCAGCAGGCAGCCGTTCTTGGAGACGACATCGCACAGCCGGTGGACCACCGCGTCCGCGGGCATGTAGGACTTGTCGAGGAAACGCTCCCGATTATAGTGCCAATCACCAATGCACGTATCGGTCTGCCAGGGATGGGGCACGACTTCCGAGCGGAAACCGCGCTCCACATCCTCGACCAGGGCGGCACGGTGTTCTTCGGGCAGCATCTTGGCGTTGAGCACCGGCAGCGCGCCGGCCCTCGCCAGCGTGCTGTTGTAGAAATGTGCCGCCATGTCCAGCCCCGCCTGGCCCAGCGGCAGGCCGGTATTGTCGAAATACAGCAGATCGGGCTGATAGCTGTCGATCAGGTCCTTGCAGCGCAGCCACCACATGCGCACGAAGGCCGGATTGGCCAGCGGTGGGTCTTCATTCCAAACCCGGTCGTGGCTTTCGTGGAAGGCGTCCGCCTCCCTGATCGAGCGGATGCCGTCCGGCATGGGCATCACCGCGCCCGCGTACAGCTCCTGCGGGTCCAGTCCCTCCCACCATTTACCCTTGCCGTCATATTTGGTGAGCCTGAAGGCGTCATAGCGCTCACCGGCGCGTGCGCCTTCCGGATCATAGCCGTATGCCGGCTGGAACCAGTGCCAGGCATGGGCGGAGTGGTTGGAGACACCGAACTTCAGGCCGCGTTCGCGCGCCGCCCTGGCCCAGGTGCCCACGATGTCCCGCTTCGGCCCGACGCGCGTGCAGTTCCAGTCGTGAAAGCGCGAGGCGAAATTGTCGAAATTGTCGTGATGGTTGGCCAGCGAGACGAAATAGCGCGCGCCTGCCTTCACATACAGGTCCAGCAATTCCTCGGGCCGCCAGTTCTCTGCCTTCCAGCGGTTGTTCATCTCCATGAAGCCGGTGTCGGCTGGATGGCCGTAATGCTCCAGGTGATGGCGGTATTGCTTCTGGCCTTGCAGGTACATGTTGCGGGCATACCAGTCGCCCGCTTCCGGCACGCACTGCGCCGACCAATGGGCCCAGATGCCGAACTTGGCATCCCGGAACCAGTCCGGCGCCTGATACCGCGACGTCAGCGAAGCCCAATCCGGCTTGAATGGGCCGGTGGCGATGGCATCCGCGCCCCAGGCGGTACCCGGCAGCGCCGCGCCCGCCAGCAGCGCCGATCCCTGTTTCAGCAATTGGCGTTTGTTCAACATGGCGGCCTCACTGCTGCTCGAAGGAAAGCGTGTTGCTGAAGAACGGCATCACATGATCCTGGAAGCGGAATGCCACATTGCTCACATGCGTGCCGGGATAGACTTCGAAGGTGTTGGCGATGCCGTATGTGTCCAGAATGTCGTGCAACTTGCCGGTGTCGATGCGAAGCCCGTCCTGGTCGCCCACGTCCAGCGCGATGGCGCGGTAGCGTTTCAGCCCGGCGACATACTGGTCGATGAAGGCCAGCGGCGCATTGGCCGCCCATTTGGCAAGCACCCGGTTCTGGTCGTCGCCGGTCGGCAGGTCAAGATAGAGCGGCGGCTTTTTCGGATCGGGCGACCAGGCTGCCGCGCTGGCGAGCTGCGCGCGGGCAAAGAACGGCAGCTTCGCGGAATCCTCCGACGTCTTGACTGCTTCCAGCGCCGCCAGGTCTTCCGGCTTAAAGGAGCCTGCGTCGCGCGGCGACAGGCAACAGGGGCTCATGATGTAAAGACTGCCGAAGACGTCGGCGTGTTTCATGCCGATGCGGATTGCGCCATAGCCCCCCATGGAATGACCCACCAGGCCCCGGCTCTCGCGGCGCGGGATGGTGCGGTAATGGCTGTCGATATAGGCGACCAGGTCGCGGGCGATGAAATTCTCGAAGTCACCCGTGGTAACCGAGCTGGAATACATCGAGCCGTTGTGTACCGTCTTGGAATCGGGCAGCACCACGATCATCCCCTTCGCACCCTTGGCATAGGCGCCTTCGATCGTCTGCGGCACATGGATTTCCTGGCTCCACTGCTCCGCGCCGATGGAATAGCCGTGCAGGGCATAGACCACCGGATAGCGGCGCGATGTGTCGCTGGCGTATGAGGGCGGCAGGAACACGATCACGTCGCGGTCCACTGCGTCGCCTTCCAGATTGCCTTCCAGCGACGCGCCATGGACCTTGATGTGCTCCACCGTCACCGTGGGCGCGCCGAGTATGGGATCGGGCACGTTATTCTTGGCCTGCCCCCATGCCGCACTGCACAAACCTGCGGCCAGGCACAATGCGGCGATGATCGTTCTTGTCATGTGGTCCCTCCCTTTCCCGGAAAGTCACATAACACAGGTCAGCGGGGACTGTTAGCGATCACAGGATTACAGCGTGCCCATCATTGCCGGCGCCAGCGCGACCATCGCGAGCATCGCGGGCACGGCATAAAGATAGTGGCGGCGATTGAGCAGCGCCACGACGGTGAAGAACAGCAGCATCCCCGCCAGAATGCCGCCCCAGATGCGCGTCTGCTCCACCCACAGGAACAGCGCCGTCAGTGCCTGCAGCGCGCCGGCCACATAATGAAAGCCTCGCGCATATTGCCAGCGCCGGTACAGGTCGGCCAGGGGACGCACGGCCAGAAGATGCGCCGCGGCGAGAAGGGCAAACAGGATCGACAGCGCCTGGGCGGCGGTGTGGGCGAACGCCAGGCTCACGATGCGCCTCCCGGTTCGGTGACATGGCGATGCACCGCTTCGGTTCCGGTCAGCCGTTTTTCCAGTGCCCGCAGCAGCACATAGAAGACAGGGGTCAGGAACAGGCCGAAGAAGGTCACGCCCAGCATGCCGAAGAACACCGCCACGCCCATGGCATGGCGCATCTCCGCGCCCGCGCCGGACGACAGCACCAGCGGCACCACGCCCATGATGAAGGCGAAGCTGGTCATCAGGATGGGCCGCAGCCTGAGGCGGGCGGCGTGGATGGCCGCCTTCATCGTGCTTTCCCCGCCGATCTCCAGCTCGCGCGCGAACTCCACGATCAGGATGGCGTTCTTGCACGCCAGGCCGATCAGCACGAACAGGCCGATCTGGGTGAAGATGTTGTTGTCGCCGCCCGTCAGCCACACGCCGGTGATGGCCGAAAGCAGGCACATCGGCACGATCAGGATGATCGCCAGCGGCAGGAACAGACTTTCATACTGGGCCGACAGGACCAGGAAGACCAGAAGCACGCAGAGTGGGAAGACCAGAAGCGCGGTGTTGCCGGCCAGGATCTGCTGATAGGTCAGGTCGGTCCACTCATAGGTCATGCCCTTGGGCAGCGTCTCGTCCAGGATCCTGGTCATGGCCGCCTGGGCCTGGCCCGACGAATAGCCCGGCGCCGGCCCGCCATTGAGGTCCGCGGCGCGGAAGCCGTTGTAGCGCAGCGCCGTGTCCGGGCCGTTGGTCTCCGACACCGTGACCAGCGAGCCCAGCGGCACCATCTCGCCGGCCGCGTTGCGCACCTTCAGTTGCGCGATGTCGGACGGTTTTTCGCGGAACGGCGTATCGGCCTGGGCGATCACCTGATAGGTGCGGCCGAAGCGGTTGAAGTCGTTGACGTACATTGAGCCCAGATAGGTCTGCATGGTGTCGAACACATCCGACACATTCACGCCCAGCTGCTGGGCACGGGTACGGTCCAGATGCGCGAAGAGCTGCGGCATGGTGGTGTTGAAGTTCGAGAAGACGCCGGCCAGCGACGGCTCCTTCATCGCCTTCATCTGAACCTCGCCGACCGCCTTGGCCAGCGCGGCATTGCCCAGGTCCGTGCGGTCCTCGATTTCCAGCTTGAAGCCGCCGATCGTGCCCAGCCCCTGCACTGGCGGGGGCGGGAAGATGGCGATGTAGGCATCCTTGATGCCGGCATATTTGGCCTGGAGTGTCTGGGAAATGGCAAAACCCGACAGGTCGGACGAACGGCGCTGATCGAACGGCTTCAAGGTCACAAACACGATGCCAGCCGACGGGCTGTTGATGAAGCCGTTGATGGAGAGGCCCGGGAAGGCGACCGCTCCGGCCACGCCCGGCTGCTTGAGCGCGATGTCGCTCATCTGCCGGATCACCTTTTCGGTGCGGTCCAGCGTGGCGCCCTCGGGAAGCTGGGCGAAGCTGACCAGGTACTGCTTGTCCTGCAGCGGCACGAAACCCGGCGGCACCATGCGAAAGCCCAGCACGGTGGCGGCCAGCAGCCCGCCATATACCAGCATCGCCGCCGATTTGTGGCCCAGAATGCCGCTGACGCCCTTGCCGTAGCCATCGGAGCTTCTGTGGAAGAAGCGGTTGAAGCCGCGGAAGAAGCCGCCCAGGAAGCGGTCCATCACCCGCGTCAGCCGGTCCTTTGGCGCGTCATGGCTCTTGAGCAGAAGCGCCGCCAGCGCCGGCGACAGGGTCAGCGAGTTGAAGGCCGAAATGATGGTGGAAAAGGCAATGGTCAGCGCGAACTGGCGGTAGAACTCGCCGGTCAGGCCACTGATGAAGGCGATGGGCACGAACACCGCGCAAAGCGTGAGCGCGATGGCGATGATGGGGCCCGTCACCTCGCTCATCGCCTTCAGCGCGGCATCGCGGGGTGACAGTCCGCCCTCGATGCTGCGCTCGACATTCTCGACCACCACGATGGCGTCGTCGACCACGATGCCGATCGCCAGCACAAGGCCGAACAGCGACAGGGCGTTGATGGAAAAGCCGAACATGTACATGGCGGCAAAGGTACCGACGATGGAGGTCGGCACCGCCAGCAGCGGAATGATGGAGGCGCGCCAGGTCTGCAGGAACAGGATCACCACCAGCACGACCAGCAGCACCGCTTCCAGAAGCGTATGCACCACCGCCTCGATCGAGCCGCGCACGAAGACCGTCGGGTCATAGACGATCTGGTAGTCCAGCCCCGGCGGGAAATTCCTTTTCAGCTCGGCCATGGTGGCGCGCACCTGGTCGGAGATCTGGATGGCGTTGGAGCCGGGGGCCTGGAATACGGGAATGGCAACCGCCTGTTGGTTGTTCAGCAGCGAACGCAGGCCATATTCCGAGGCGTCAATTTCCACGCGCGCCACGTCGGACAGCCGCGTGACGACGCCGCCGGCGTTCTTGATGACGATTTGCTTGAATTCTTCCGGGTCGCTCAGGCGGCCTTCCACGGTGATGGGAAGCTGCAGTTCGCCCTTGGCACTGTAGGGCGGGCCGTTGATCACGCCGGCGGCGACCTGGACATTCTGCTGGCGGATGGCGGCCACCACCTCGTCGGCGGTCAGGCCGCGCTCGGCGACCTTCTCCGGGTTCAGCCAAACCCGCATGGCATAGTCGCCGCTGCCGAACAGGCGCACCTGGCCCACGCCTTCAATCTTGGCCAGCTGGTCCCTGACGTTCAGCACCGCATAGTTGCGCAGGTACAGCATGTCATAGCGGCCGTCCGGCGAGATCAGGTGTACCACCATGGTCAGGTCGGGCGAGGACTTGACCGTGTTGACGCCGAGCGCGCGCGTCACCTCGGGCAGGCGCGGCAGCGCCTGGTTGACGCGGTTCTGCACCAGTTGGGTAGCCAGGTCCGGATCGGTTCCCAGCTTGAAGGTGACGGTCAGCGTCAGCGTGCCGTCGCTGGCAGCCTGGGAGGACATGTAAAGCATGTTCTCCACGCCGTTGATTTGTTCCTCCAGCGGCGTGGCAACGGTGGCGGCGATGGTGTCGGGGTTGGCGCCGGGAAACTGCGCCGTTACCACCACGGACGGCGGCACCACCTCGGGATATTCCGAGATCGGCAACTGGGTCATCGCGATCAGGCCCGCCAGGAAGATGGCGACCGAGATCACGCCGGCAAATATCGGCCGGTCGATGAAGAAGCGGGAAAAATTCACGGCTTGCCCCTTGGCACGTTTGAGAGGAGAGGGCGCCCTATTGCGCCGCCACCTTGTTCGAAATCTCCGTGGCGGCCACGGGCGCGCCCGGCTGGATATGCTGGATGCCGTCGACGATCACCCTGTCTCCGCGCGACAGGCCCGAAGTCACGACGCGATTTGCGCCAACCGTCGCGCCAAGCGTGACTTCGCGGAAAGCCGCCTTGCCGGCATTGTCGACCACGTATACGAACCTTTTGCTCTGGTCGGTGCCAATGGCGCGTTCCGGCACCAGCAGCACCGCATTGCCGGATGCATTTGCGATGCGGACCGACACGAACATGCCGGGTACCAGCGCGCCGTCGCTGTTGTCGAAGCGTGCGCGGGCGCGGATGGTGCCCGAGCCGGTATCGATGTGATTGTCGAAGCTCTCGATGAAGCCCTTGTAGACGTGGCCGGAATCGCCGGGCAGCGTCAGTTCCACCGGGATTTTCTGCTGTTCGGACTGGGTATCGGCCGCCGAGTGGATGCCGCGGACATAGGTCTGCTCGTCCACCTCGAAATCGGCATAGATGCCGTCCTTGGAGACGATGGAGGTCAAAAGCGGCGCGCTGGGCTGGTTCTGCACCAGATTGCCCACGGTGATTTCGGCGCGGCTGACCTTGCCCGAAATGGGCGCCTTCACGTAGGCATAGCCCACATCCAGCTGCGCCTGTGTCAGCGTCGCCTGCGCGGCGCCGATGGCGGCGTTGGCGACCGCGCTGGCATTGGCGGCCTGGTCATAGGACTGCAGCGCGATGGCGCCCGCCTTCCTCAGGCTCTCGGCGCGGGCGAGATTCGCCTTGGCCAGGGCGGCATTGGTCTGGGCAGACCTGAGATCGGCAGCGGCCTTGGCGGCGGCAGCCTGATAGGGGCGCGGGTCGATCACGAACAGCACGTCGCCGGCCTTCACCGTCTGGCCGTCCTTGAAGCGGATTTCGGTGATGCGCCCCGACACCTGGGGCCGGACCTCCGCATAGTCCACCGGGTCCAGCCGGCCGGAGAATTCCGACCAGATCTGGGCCTTCTGCGGCTCCAGCGTGACGGTGTTCACCGGCGCCGCCTGGACCGCGGCTGCGACCGGGGTGGCATCGGCACTGGCCATGTGATGGACCACAAACCAGCCCCCACCCAGCACGGCCAAGGCAGCCGCGCCGAACAAAAGAGAGCGCCTGGAACGGGGATTTGCCATTTGACTGAGGGTGTTACGGCGGTTTTGGCGGAGGGCCAGGGCGGTGGCGGTGACATCGATCATCGAGAATCCCCTTGAATTCTGTAACGCCCGGCACAAATATGGCTGGTGTCGCTGCGTTGCAAGAGGAATTTTGTAACGATCAGCAAAAAATTTCCGGGAGTGCCCAAAAATGGCGGCTGGACGGCCCCGCAGCTTCTGCACGGAAAAGGCGCTGGACAGCGCGATGCAGGTTTTCTGGCGCAAGGGCTATGAAGGCGCTTCGATGGTCGAATTGACCACTGCCATGGGCATCAATTCTCCCAGTCTTTATGCCGCCTTCGGCAGCAAGGAAGGCCTGTTCCGCCAGGTGCTGGATCGCTACGACGCCCGCCGCCAGGCCTTCATGGAATCGGTGCTGAACGCACCGACCGCGCGCGAGGCGGCGCACCGTTTCCTGCACGGCGTGGCCGATTTCGTCGCCGACACAGGCGGCAAAAATCCGCCAGGGTGCCTCTTGATGCAGTGCGGCTCGTCCTGCGGCGACGACGATATTCCCGACGTGGTCGCCCGCCATCGCGCGGAAAAGGAAGCAGCCTTGCGCGATCGCTTTGCGCGGGCGGTCCAGGAAGGCGACCTTCCGGCCGGCAGCGATCCGGGCGCGCTGGCGCGCTATCTGACCACGGTCGCCAACGGCATCGCCGTGCAGGCTGCGGCAGGTGACAGTCCCGAGCAGCTGCACGCGGTCGCCGATATTGCCCTGGCCTCCCTGCCCGCCGCGAAAACACCGGAAGCAGTTTAGGCCGCATGGCCCGCGTCTTCATCAGCGGATCGGCGGACGGGCTGGGGCTGATGGCGGGGCAATGGCTGCTTGAGCGCGGCCACCGCGTCACCTTCCACGCCCGCAACCCGCAGCGTGCCGATGCGCTCAAGCGCAAACTGCCGGGCGCGCACGACGTGGTGACCGGTGACGTCTCCACCATCACCGCCATGCAATCGGTCGCCGACCAGGTGAACCGCCTGGGACGCCATGACGCGGTGATCCACAACGTCGCCATCGGCTATCGCGAACCAGTTCGCGTCGAAACCGAAGATGGACTTTCACAGATCTTCGCCGTTAACACGCTGGCGCCCTATCTGCTGACGGCACTGATCGAAAAGCCCGGACGGCTGGTCTATCTGAGCTCGGGACTGCACCGCAGCGGCACGCCCGACCTATCGGACCTGCAATGGACCCGGCGGCCGTGGAACGGCATGCAGGCCTATTGCGACAGCAAGCTGCATGACGCCTGGCTGGCCTTTGGCTTGGCCCGGCGCTGGCCGGACGTCCCCTCCAATGCAGTGGATCCCGGCTGGGTGGCAACGAAGATGGGCGGGCCGGGCGCACCGGGCGATCTGGCGCAGGGCGCTGTCACGCAGGCCTGGCTGGCGATCCGTGACGAACCGGCGACCGCCGTTTCCGGCGAATATTTCTTTCACCAGCAGCCCAGGCCGCCCAGTGCCGATGCGCGCCGCACCGACCTGCAGGACCGGCTGCTGGATGTCTGCGAAGACATCACAGGCATCGCGATCGCCTGACAGCTGCAGCCGGCCCCTTGGCCTGGCCATCGCCGGTCGCGGCGTGCTTCTGATCGCCGATCGTGTCGGCTGCGCGATCTGGAGGGTAACGGTGTCCCGGCCAAAATTGACCGTTCCGTTCGGGCGCCCGCCACAACTGCTGTCACGGAAATTTTTTATCGCGTGCTGCGCTTGCGGGATTTGGGCCTGGCGGGCGTGCAGCAGGCCGCTTCTGCGGCGATGTCGGGGAAAAGATTGGCGCAAATTTCCGGATGGCCGCCGCAGCAATCATCGAGCAGGAAGGTGAGCAACTCCCGCACGCCATTGAGATTGGCGGAATAGAGAATCTGCCGCTGCGCGCGCTCCGAACGCACCAGTCCGGCGCGTTCCAGGGCGGCGACATGAAACGAAAAGGTCGACGGCGCCACGCCGACACTCTCGGCAATTTTCCCCGCAGGCAATGCACCTGCGCCGGCGCGGATCAGATGGCGTAAAATCGCAAGACGTGTTTCCTGCGACAACGCGCCAAAGGCTTCGAGGGCTTGACTGGATTTCATATTTCTACAATAGTGAAAATATCAAATTTGTCCAGTGGCTCATCGCGTGAGCCGCAATGCCGGTAATTTCGCGAAAATCCAGCAGACTTCAGGGGAGCCGCAATGTCGGATCGCGTCTTCAACGTCTTGTTTCTTTGCAAAGGCAATTCCGCGCGCAGTATCATTGCAGAGGCCTATCTGCGCAGCCGCAACAATTCCCGTCTGCGCGCCTTCAGCGCCGGCTCGACGCCGCTTGGCTACGTCCAGCCCCTTGCCCTGGACGTTCTCAGAGAAGCCGGTGTCTCCACTGAAGGCCTGCGGAGCAAGAGCTGGAACGAGTTTTCCGGTCCGAACGCGCCGGTCATGGACCTGGTCATCAATCTTTGCGAGGAAACCAGAGGCGAAGACTGTCCGTCCTGGCCAGGCCGCCCGGCCACAGCCTATTGGGCCATCCCGGATCCGGCGGCCATCAAGGGCACGGAGATCCAAAAGCGGGTCGCCTATGCCCATGCGTTGACCTATCTCAAGCGGCGCGCCGACTTTCTGGAACATTTCTCGCCCGAACAGCTCGCCAACCTGGCACGTCACAAATACACGGGCCCGTCGCTCGACGACGACCAGGGGGCTACCGCTTAGGCCGTGTCCTCGAATTTTGCAGACGAATTTGTCCTGTCGCTGCGCCCTCGCCGGCGGGCGGGGGATACCCGTTCAGGAGAGAGCATGAGACGCATCGGCATCAATGGCTTTGGACGAATGGGACGGCTGGCCTTTCGGGCCGCATGGGACCGCCCCGACATGCAGGTCGTCCATATCAACGAGATAAAAGGCGGCGCCAGGACGGCCGCGCATCTCCTGGAATTCGACAGCGTCCATGGCCGCTGGCCAAAACACATCACAGCCGCTGACGCGTCCATCACCGTGGAAGGTCGCAAGATCGCCTTCAGCGATCAGCCCAAGCCGGGCGATGTCGTCTGGGAGCGGCAGGCCATCGACATCGTTTTGGAATGCAGCGGCAAGATCCTCACCCCGGAAACACTCGATCCCTACTTCGGCCGCAATGTCGCCAAGGTGATAGTCGCCGCGCCGGTGAAGCAGGGGGCGCTCAATATCGTCATGGGCGTGAACGACAACCTTTACGATCCGGCCCGGCACAATATCGTCACCGCGGCTTCCTGCACCACCAACTGCCTCGCCCCGGTGGTCAAGGTGATTCACGAAAGCCTGGGCATCAAGCACGGCTCCATCACCACCATCCATGACGTCACCAATACCCAAACGATGGTCGATGCGCCCCATAAGGACCTGCGCCGCGCCCGTTCCGGCCTGGTCTCGTTGATCCCCACCACCACAGGCTCAGCGACCGCCATCGCCATGATCTATCCGGAACTGAAGGGCCGGTTGAACGGCATGGCGGTCCGGGTGCCGCTGCTCAACGCCTCCATCACCGACTGCGTGTTCGAAGTCGAGCGCTCCACCACCGTGGCAGAGGTCAATGGCTTGCTGCGGACGGCCGCGGACGGCGCGCTGAACGGCATCCTGGGCTATGAGGAACGCCCGCTGGTCTCGGTGGATTTCCTCAACGATCCCCGCTCCGCCATTGTCGATGCCCTCTCCACCATGGTGGTCAACGGCACCCAGGTAAAGATCCTGGCCTGGTACGACAACGAGTGGGGCTATGTGAATCGCATGGTCGAACTCGCGGCAAAGGTCGCCGGCCTCCTGCCGGCAAGCACGCTCGCCTGATGGCCGAAGTCACCAGCATCCGCGCCTATGCGCTGGTAACCGCCGCCTATTGGGGCTTCACGGTCACCGACGGTGCCCTACGCATGCTGGTGGTGCTGCACTTCTATCAGCTCGGCTACAGCGACATCGCCATTGGTTTCCTGTTCCTGTTCTACGAGTTCTTTGGCATCGTCACCAACCTGTTTGGCGGCTGGATTGCCTCGCGCTCGGGCCTGCGCGTTACACTGTATGGCGGCCTTGTCGTTCAAATCTTCGCTCTTGTCATGCTGGCGCTGTTGCAGCCGGGCTGGCCGGAAGTACTTTCCGTCGCCTATGTGATGTGCGCCCAGGCACTGTCGGGCATCGCCAAGGATTTGACCAAGATGAGCGCCAAGAGCGCCATCAAGGTCATTGTGCCGGACGGCCAGGATTCCGCGCTGTTCAAATGGGTCGCTCGCCTGACCGGCTCGAAAAACGCCCTGAAGGGCGTCGGATTCTTTGTCGGTGGTGTTCTGCTGTCGGCCCTGGGTTTCGCCGGCGCGCTCTATGCAATGTCCGCCTCCCTCGTTCTGGTGCTGGTCGGTACGATGCTCTCGCTTTCGGGGTCGTTGGGAAAATCCAGGAAGAAGGTCAAATTCACCAGCCTCTTCTCCAAGTCCCCGGCCATCAACTGGCTATCGCTGGCGCGGCTGTTCCTGTTTGCGTCTCGGGACGTCTGGTTCGTGGTCGGCCTGCCGGTATTCCTGTCGGGTCTGGGCTTGTCCTTCATGCAGGTTGGCGGCTTCCTGGCCTTGTGGGTGATCGGCTACGGCATTGTCCAGGCAGCGGTCCCCCGCCTGCTGCGCCTGTTCGGCGCCAGCCAGGGCGTCACCGGCACTTTGGCACGCAACTGGGCGTTCGCCCTTCTGCTGCTGCCGCTGCTGATGATCGCCGCTTTGACATCGCACTTTCCGCCGCTGCCCACCGTCACGATTGGGCTGACGATCTTCGCCGTGGTGTTCGCCGTCAACTCGACGGTCCATTCCTACCTGGTGCTGGCCTACGCGGACGCCGACACCGTGTCGGTCGATGTCGGATTCTATTACATGGCCAATGCGGGCGGGCGGCTCTTGGGCACGCTCCTCTCTGGCCTGCTCTACGAATATAGCGGCTTCACCGGCTGCCTGATCGGCTCGGCGGTCATGGTGGTGGTCTCCGGCCTGGCGGCTTTCAAGCTGCCACGCGACAGGGCCGCATCGCTTGCCCACGCCATTCCCGCATCCGACTAGGCTTCCCAGCCTGGCCGATCCATGCCCCAGAGATATTTGGACAGATCGGCGCAGCGGATTGATCATCCGACGCGCGCCGGTGTCGATGTCGGGAAGATCGATCTCGGACATGTCGGGCCTTTCCGGCGTCCGGCATTATTGATCAAATGAATGGATTTTCATCGCGGTCGGATTTGGCTTTCAGATTCAGCAAATAGCGTGAACCTGAGCCCAGGTTTCGTACTCCGTGAAATTTCGCGCCCAGAATACCCTATCCGAACGCCAGCTGGCTGATGCGCTTGCCGCTCGCGGACGTTTGGTAACCTTGACCCAACTGTCGACCTGGCGACGCAACGGCCTTTTGCCGCCGCTCGCCGATCATGGCCAGGGGCCAGGCAAGGGAAAAACCTATCACTGGCACCAGCCGGATATCTGCGCACAGGCATGCGCGGTTTTCGATCTGCAGCAAAAGTATGGCAAGCACGATGTCGTCGTGCGCATGCTATGGCTTCTCGGCTATCCCGTAGCCCGTCCGCAGTTGCGCCGGGCCTGGAACCATCGCGGAAGCAACTTCAAGTTCCAGTGCCGCGCCAAGAAGCTTCCAGAATTCTGGTTGCGCCGGCCCGCCGACGCGACTTTGTCACTTCTCGATGCTGCGCTGACGATCGGGGAAGCCCTGCACAGCGACGACAGCACCGAAGTGCTGCCGATCCCGGGGATTATCGAGCTCGTGTTTGCCCGCCTGGCGCGGTTGAACCACGTGGCGCGCGGTCCCGTAGCCTCCGGCCGGTTGTGGCACCTGATAGAGATTCTTACCCGATCGCTGGAGATGAGCGATCTGCTTGCCGTCACCAGCGACGACGAACTGGACACGGCGCAGACGATCCTGCGTAGCGCAGCGCGGCTGGTGCAGTCCTGCGCCAGCGACCTGTCCGGCGCGTTTGCGGTGGACGACGGCCAGGTATGGAATGTCCGGCTGGCCGAAAGGCTGGGCCCCACCCTGTTCCTGCTTATCCTGCTGCAGGTGCGGGCGGGCGCCGAGCAGCCGCTGGCGGCAGCTTTCGAATCTCTGGAACCGATGAACCGGCGGGCGTTCGCCGCGCCGGCCCATGCGGCCTACCAGGTCATTTGAGATTCAGGGCGTGACCTTCAGGGTATGCGCCCAGGAGGTTTCGATCTGCTTCACGACGCTTTCCGGGAAGGGAACATAGTCCAGCTTCTCGGCATCCGCGGCACCGTCATGCAGGGCATAATCCAGGAACTGCAGGACAGCCTTGCTCTTGGCGGCCGGGTAGTCTGACCGCATCAGCATGTAGGTGGCGGCGGTAATCGGCCAGGAATTTGCGCCGGGCTGATTGGTCAGGATCAGGTAGAAATCCTGCACCTTCGAGAAGTCCGCGTTGGCGGCGGCAGCCTGGAAAGACTGCATGGTGGGCTTCACCCGCTTGCCATCGGCGTTGATCATGTCGGTGTAGATCAGGTTGGACTGTTTGGCATAGGCGTATTCGACATAGCCGATCGAACCTGCCAGCTGGGCCACCTGGGCAGCAACGCCCGCATTACCCTTGCCGCCTACGCCGCCCGGCCAGGACACCGAGGTATCGGCGCCAACCTTGCTCTGCCATTCCGGGTTCACCTTGCCCAGATAGTTGGTGAAGTTGAAGGTGGTGCCCGAGCCGTCCGAACGATGCACGGTCAGGATCGCCATGTCGGGCAGCTTGACCTTCGGGTTGAGCTTCCTGATCGCCGGATCATTCCACTTCTTGATTTCGCCCAGATAGATCTTCGACAGCACCTGGCCGTTCAGCACCATCTGGCCGGCGCTGATGCCGGGCAGATGCACGACCGGCACGATCGAGATCACGACCTGGGGGAACTGTACCAGATTGTTCTTGGCGATCTCGTCATGCATCAGCGGCTTGTCGGAGTTCGCGAAATCGACCGTCTTGGCTTCGATCTGCTTGATGCCGCCGCCCGAACCGATCGCCTGGTAGTTCACTTCGCTGCCGGTCTTCCGGGCATAGTTGGAGGCCCAGATCTGCAGCACCGGATAGATCGCCGTGCCACCGGCACCGGTGAGCGAAGCGGCCTGGGCCGCGCCGGCCGCCGCCAGAATCAGCGCGCCGCACGCCATGGTCGTGAACATCGACTTGAGTCTCATTGGTATTCCTTTCTTGACGCCGGCAGGAATTGCACGACGAGCGCTCCACGAGCGTCGCTGGGATAAGCCATCATTATTTCGTTTGAATGACGGTCGGAACCATGTGTCCGTATACAGATGTTCCGTATACACACGCGCAGGCGCGCGATGCGCCGTGCTACCGCAGCCCCGCTGACCAAGCTCACGCTAGCGCCCCTGAATAAACGTCGATTAAGCGCAGTATTAAAATCCGCTTACAATTCATCGCTGTTGCAAAACCGTCGTGCGCCACCACTACGACGCGAGCGTCGGCCGCTTGTGGCCGCGAGGGGTAACAGGATCCAACTTCATGAAGAAAACATTCTCGACGCGCTCCGGCGCGTGCGTCGCCGCGATCGTCGCACTGGCGGGAACGGCGCCCGCCATGGCCGACGATTTCGATATTGGGCCGGCCAAGGTCACGCTGGGCGGCTTCCTGGCGACAGAAGGCGTCTATCGTTCGCGCACCGAGCAGGCCGACATCGGCAGCAGCTTCAGCGGCATTCCCTTCTCGAACGCCGCGCAGGCCCACACCTCGGAATCCCGTTTCACCGCCCGCCAGAGCCGCCTGTCGCTGCTGGCCCAGGGCGATGCCAATTCCGACACCCACCTGGCCATGTATGGCGAGTTCGACTTTCTGGGCGCCGCCCAGAGCGCCAACTCCAACGAGAGCAATTCCTACAACCTGCGCGTCCGCAATCTCTACGGCACGGTGGACTGGGATTCACTGGGGCTGGAACTGCTGGCCGGCCAGAGCTGGTCGCTGGTGACGCTGAACACCAAGGGAATCACGCCGCGTAACGAACTGCCTCCGGCCACCATCGACGCGCAGTATGCCGTCGGCTTCAGCTGGGCCCGCCAGCCGCAGATCCGCGTGGTCAAGAACTGGAATCACCAGTTCTGGCTGGCCCTGTCGGTCGAAAGCCCGCAGACGACCTTTGCCGCCAACAGTTCTGCGGCATCGGGTATTTCGGCCCTGACCTTCCTGCCGGGTGGCCCGCTGTTCGACAAGAACAACAATTACTCGCTGAACCATATCCCGGACGTGATCGGCAAGATGGCCTGGGAACCAAAGATCGGCGACAAGCAGCCCCTGCATGTGGAAGTCTTCGGGCTGCTGCGCTCCTATTACGACCGGGTGAGCGTGGCGGGCACCAATGCACTGGGCCTGCCGGCCGGCAAGTACAACAATGACAGCCAGGGCGGCGGCGTCGGCGGCAGCATCATCTGGTCCGCCGTTCCGGGCGTCCTGGATCTGCAGGCCACGGCGATGACCGGCCAGGGCATCGGCCGCTACGGCACCAGCCAGTTGCCCGACGTTACCCTGCGCCCCGACGGCACGCTTACGCCGATCCATGAAGACATGCTGCAGGCGGGCGTGACGCTGCATGCGAGCCCCTACCTCGACCTCTATGTCTATGGCGGCCAGGAGGAGGAAGGCGCTCACTACTTCAACGTGGGCACCGCCCATCTGGGCCTGGGCAATCCGGGCTACAATGTCGCGGGCTGCTTCTATGAGGGTGGCAGCTGCTCCCCCAACCTGCGGGCCGCCTCCCAGATCACCGGCGGCTTCTGGTGGAAGCTCTACAACGGCAAGTTCGGCAGCTTCCGCTATGGCATGCAGTATTCCTACACCCACCTTACGGCTTTCGCCGGAGCGGGCGGCAAGCCGCAGACCGATGACAGCATGATCTTCACAAGCCTGCGGTATTATCCGTTCTAGGCATTGTCGTTGTTGCAGCGAATGGCCGCCGCGGCGCCCGCGGCGGCCACCGCATTTTCCGGGCTGTTTTCGGTGATCGAGATGCCGGCCCGCTGCAGCGGCAGCTCGACGGTGAAACAGCTGCCAATTCCCGGGGCACTGCGCAGCGATACGCGGCCGCCATGTGCATGGACGACGGATTTTACGATGGCCAGGCCCAGCCCCGCTCCCACCTCGCCCCGGTCCGTGGAGACGCGGTAGAACCGGTCGAAGACCTTGTCGTGATGGCTGGGATCTATGCCGATGCCGCTATCCTCCACCATCAGGATCGCCGCGTCGCCTGCGGCGCCGACGTTGACGGTCACGGTGCCGCCCTGGGGCGTGTATTTGATCGCGTTATCGACCAGATTGACGAGAATCTGCTTGAGACGTCCGCGATCGCCCGCCACCAGCACCGGAGCACCGGCTGGACGGCTCAACGCGATTTCCTTTTCGTCTGCCATAAGGCTCATCTGTTCGATGGTTTCGCTGGCCAACGCCCGCAGATCGACACTGGAATGGGCGTGCTTGCCCCAAAGGCTTTCCATCATGGACAGGTTGATCAGGCTGTCGACGATTCCGGTCAGGCGGGTCATCTCGTCCAGCGCGACGCTCATTGCACGCGCGACTTCGGGCGAACGGTTGACCTGCGCCGCCAGTTCCAGCTCGCCCCGGATGATGGTCAGGGGCGTACGCAGTTCATGGGCAGAATCGGCGGAAAAGCGGCTGACATGGGAATAAGCTGCATCAAGCCGATCGAGCATCCGGTTGAGCGCCAGGCCAAGGGCCTCGATGCGCGGCTCGGCGCCGACGAGCGGCAGGCGGCTGTGCGGCTTGTTGAAGGTATAGGCCTCGGCGGCGTTTATCATCACTTCCACGGGCTTGAGCGCCCGCCGCATCAGTCCGTAACCGGCCACCGCGGCCGCCAGGAGCAGGATGGGCAGGCCCACCAGCAACGAACTGATCAGCCGGTCCTCGACCTGGTGGGCGAACTGGTAGGATTGTCCGCAGTCGATGATGACCGGCCCGTCAGGTCCGTCGAAGCGCCGGCTGTAAAGAATCAGATTGCCGTGCTGGACGATCCGGGGCGTGCCGCGCGGGCTGGTCAACGGCACTGCGGCCGGCGAGAAATCGCCTTCCGTCGGATCGCCGGACCGATAGACGACCCGGCCTGCGGCACGGATGCGAATGAAGCGGTCCTGCGACTCCGGCGAAAAGCGGCCGCGAATTGCCTGCGCCAGGCGTGGCGGATTGTGCAGCAGGTCCTGGCTGGTATTCCATATCTCGCCGGTGCGCGCCTCCAGGCTGGAGACCACGGTTTGGCGGGTATAGTGGCGGAAGCTGGTGGCGGTGAAGGCCAGGAATGCCCCGCCCAGCATCACCAGCAGGACGCAATAGAATACGATCAGCCGTGACGTGACCGAACGGAACATCAGGCTGAGTTGTCGATATCGAGCATGTATCCCAGGCCGCGGACCGTGCGGATCAGCTTGGGATCCCTGCCCTCGTCTATCTTGCGGCGAAGATGGCCGATATAGACATCGACAATGTTGGTCAGGCCTTCAAAGGACTGGTCCCAGATTTTCTCCACGATCATGCTGCGGGATAATGTGCGTCCCGAATGCAGGAAGAGATATTCCAGCAGCGAATATTCTTTCGGACTCAGTTCTATCCGCTTGCCGCCCCGCTTGACCTGCCGGGTCAGGCGATTGACCTCGAGATCCGCCGCGCGAAGGATGTTTTCCTGAAGCTGGGGACCGCGCCGCAGAAGCGCCTGGACGCGAATCGCCAGTTCGGCCATCGCGACGGGCTTGACCACGTAATCATCGGCACCGGCCTGGAAATTTTCGACCTTGCTGTCCAGGTCGCTGCGCGCGGTCAAAACCAGGACCGGCATGCTCAGCCCCATGTCCCGTACGCGTTTCAGAAGTCCGGTGCCGCTGCCGTCGGGCAGCAGCAAGTCGATAATGACGAGGTCGTAATGATAGGTCTTGATGAAATCGAGACCTTCGGCTGCACTGCAGACGCCGTCGACAGTGTACCCTTCCGACTTGAGGCTGCGCTGCAGGATGTCGAGCAGTTTCTTTTCGTCCTCGACGATGAGGATACGCATGGACCACTTCCTTCCCCCAGATCGTTTATATCTGAGCGCTGCGTTGCATAATCATGAAATTGTTACATATGAATCCCGGCGGGTTTCCCCTCCCCCTGGGCCATTTCCGGCACATCCTTCACGGTCCAGCCCCCTCCCAGCGCACGGATCAGGTTGACGCTGGCCTCCAGGCGGCGGGTCTGAAGCGAGATGGCTACCTGCTGCGCCTGGAGAGCGGTGGTCTGCGCGACCACGACATCCAGAAAGCCCAGCGCGCCGTTGCGATAGAGCGCCAGCGCCAGGTCCTGTGTGTGTGTCGCAGCCTTGACGGACGCAGCCTGGGCATCGGCCGCCTCGGCAAGGTGGTTAAGCTGTGACAGCCCATCTTCGACGTCCTGGAAGGCATGCAGGACCGTCCGGCGATAGGCGGCGGCTGCGGCATTGTTGGCAGCCTTTGCCACCGCGAGCCGGCCTTCGTTGCGGCCGGCGTCGAACAGGGTCAGCGCCGCGCTGGGCCCCAGCGCCCAGAATGCATTGGGCGCGGTGAACAGGCCGTCATTGCCGGTGTTCTGAAAACCCGCCAGCGCGCTCAGCGAGATGTCGGGATAGAAGGCCGCCCGCGCGATGCCGATGCCGGCATTGGTTGCCGCCACCTGGCGCTCTGCCGCCGCCACATCGGGCCGGCGCTGCAGCACCAGCGAAGGAACGGCCGTGGGAATGTTGGGTATCGTGTAATCGACCATGACGGGGGCGATGGAGAAATCCGAGGCAGGCTTTCCGACAAGGCTGGCGATGGCGTGCTCCAGCAGGGCCCGCCGCGCACGAATATCCGCCAGCTGGGCCTTGGCGTTGTCGGACTGGGTTTCGGCCCGGCCGACGTCCAGGCCGGAGGCGATGCCCTTGTCATGGCGGTCCTGGGTAAGTGCCAAGGCCCGATCATAGATCCGGATGGAATCGTCCAGCAGCTTGGCCTGCGCATCCAGGCCACGCAGAGCGAAGAAATCGTTGGCGAGCTGAGCCTGAAGGCTGAGCCTGACGGCCTGGGTAACGGCGAAGGCGCCTTGTGCTTCGTACTTTCCCGCCGCCACCTCGTTGCGCAGGCGCCCCCATAGATCGAGGTCCCAGTCCAGGCCGATCCCGGCAAGGTCATCGCCGTAATAAGTGGGCTGGCTGGCGCTGCGCAGCGGACGGTTGTCGGACTGCTTGTCGGTGTCGGCATGGCCGCCGGCGGTCAGGGTCGGGAAAAGGCCGGACTGCGCTTCTTCAAGGTAGCCCCGCGCGGCCTGGTAGCGCGCTACCGCCTCGGCCAGGGAGGGATTGTTGGTCTCCAGCTGCGCCTCGAGGCCATCAAGGTTCTTGTCGCCATACAGCGTCCACCAGTTTCCCCGCGGCAGCGCATCGCGCGGCGTGGCCGTCGTCCAGTTTCCGATCTCCTTGTACGCGGCAGGGATCGGCGTCTGCGGGACCTGATAGTCCGGCGCCAGGTTGCACCCGGTCAGCAGAACGCAGGAGCAGGCAACCGCAAGCCACTCAATGCGCATCGCCTGCCGCCTGGATGCGAACCGGATCGCCGTTGGAAAGGGAATCCGGCGGATTGTCGATCAACCGGTCGGACGGCGCCAGTCCCGTTGAAACAATCACGCTTGGTCCCAGGTCCGTCGCAATGGTGATGGGTTTCATCACCACACGATCGTGCGGGCCAACGGTTGCGACCTCCATGCCGGCGGCGCGGAACATCAGCGCGCTGGCGGGCACGCGCAGTGCACGCGATCCCCCCGCCAGCTTCATCGCGACCTGCGCGAAGTCTCCGGGCTTCAGCAGATTCTGGCCGTTTGCGACCTGAAACTCCACCAGCATGGTGGAGGACTGGTCGGAGATCGCACCCGCCGTGGAGACCAGCCGCGCCTGAAAACGGCGTCCCGGATACTCAGGCACCGTCAGGGAAGCCTGGGCACCTTGCCCGATCTGGGCGGAATAGGATTGCGGCACATTCACATAGACCCGCAAGACATGCATGTCTGCGACCTCAAACAGAGGATCGCCGTTGGACGCCGGCCCTGCGGTGACAAGATTGCCGATGTCCGCCGTGCGCCGCGTCACCACGCCGTCGAAAGGCGCCACGATGCGCGCGAAGGCCTTCATCGCGTCCAGCCGGTCAAGATTGGCCCTGGCGGCATTCACCGCCGCGACCTTGCTGGCAAGGTCTTCCTCTTTCTCTTCGGCATCCTGGCGGGAGACTGCATCAAGCGGCAGCAGGCTTTGCCAGCGCTCCGCCGTGGTCGACGACAGGGCACGCGCCGCCTGTGCCGCCTTCAGGTCCGCACGTGCCTGTGCGATCTGCTGGTCCAGCTCGGGTGTATCTATGGTGGCCAGAAGATCGCCCTTGCGGACATGAGCACCGATATCCTTGTACCAGGCATGCACATAGCCGGGCACGCGCGAATAGATGGGAGCCGCGTAATAGGCTTGCAGCGTTCCGGGCAGAGACAGGGTATCGCCGCCCACCGACGCCGACGGGGAAATCAGCGCAACCGTCGGTATCTCCTCGCCGCGTGTCCAGTCCTTCAGGTCGCTGGCCTGCACCAGACGCGAATAGAATCCAAAAACCAGAATGGCGCCCAGCACGCAGACGGCCCCGATGGCGGCGCGACGCAATCGCCATTTCAACCGCAAAGTCTCATTCTCCGGCGACATAGATCTCTCCAGACATCATTTGCGCGGACCGTTGCTGGCGTCCGCGGACAATGGCGAATACAGCGGGAACAAAGA
>Ga0209935_1000544_pt1 | contig 88842 bp, 96 predicted proteins | sample ThiBio_1000_plan_2_FD_183958 | JGI IMG/M metagenome (GOLD analysis project Ga0209935, IMG submission 183958) | Wastewater bioreactor microbial communities from Cape Town, South Africa - Thiocy_cont_1000_plan (SPAdes) | ecosystem: Engineered > Bioreactor > Thiocyanate-remediating >... | reverse complement strand
ATGATGAGCCGAATCAAATCGGCGGTGTTGGTGAGCTTGCCCCGGCTCGACCAGTACATGGGCAGCCAGAAGCCGGAATAGAAGAGGAAAGATTCCAGGAACACGCTGGCGATCTTTTTCTTCAGCGGCTCGTCGGCGCGGTAATATTCCAGAACCAGCTCCGCCTTTCTCTGTAGTGACTCGCTCTCTTCACTCCAGGCGTAGGCTGCGTCCACGTCTTTGGTCTGGCACAGGGTCGAGAAAATCGAGCTGTAGGAGCGGGCATGCACCGCCTCCATAAAGCTGATATTCGACATCACCGCCTCTTCGTGCGGCGTGAGCGCGTCGCTCATCAGCGCGGGTGCACCAACGGTATTCTGAATGGTGTCCAGCAGCGTCAGGCCGGTAAAGACGCGGATCGTCAGCTGCTGTTCGGCGTGGCCGAGCGTTTGCCAGGCCGGAATATCGTTGGAGAGCGGAACCTTTTCCGGCAGCCAGAAGTTGCTGGTCAGGCGGTTCCATACCTCCAGGTCTTTATCGTCCTGGATTTTGTTCCAGTTAACGGCACTCACGCGTGACAGTTTCATCCTTTCTCCTTACAGCGCGCAGGACACGCAGCCTTCGATTTCGGTGCCTTCCAGCGCAAGCTGGCGCAGGCGAATGTAGTAGAGCGTTTTGATGCCTTTCTTCCAGGCGTAGATTTGCGCTCTGTTGATATCCCGCGTGGTGGCGGTGTCCGGGAAGAACAGCGTCAGCGACAGCCCCTGATCCACATGTTTTGTCGCTTCGGCGTAGGTATCGATGATTTTCTCCGGGCCGATCTCATACGCGTCCTGATACAGCGCCAGGTTCTCATTGGTCATAAACGGGGCAGGGTAGTAAACGCGCCCGGTTTTGCCTTCCTTTCGAATTTCAATTTTCGATACGATCGGGTGAATGCTCGACGTGGCGTGGTTGATGTACGAAATCGATCCGGTCGGCGGGACGGCCTGCAGGTTCTGGTTATAAATGCCGTAGCGCATCACCTCTTCTCGCAGCTGCTGCCACATCTCTCGCGTCGGCAGGGTAATCCCCGCTCGGGCAAACAGTTCGCGTACTTTTTCGGTTTTCGGCTGCCAGTCGCCTTCGAGGTACTGGCTGAAATATTCCCCGCTGGCGTAGCGGGACTGCTCAAAGCCCGCGAACCGCTGGCTGCGCTCGCGCGCCAGCATCATCGAGGTGTGCAGCGCGTGCCAGGTAATGGTGCAGAAATAGAGGTTGGTGAAATCCAGCCCTTCCGGGCTGCCGTAGGCGATGCCTTCCCGCGCCAGATAGCCGTGCAGGTTCATCTGCCCCAGACCGATGGCGTGCGACGCGGCGTTGCCTGCTTCAATAGACGGCACGCTGCGGATGTGGCTCATGTCCGATACCGCCGTCAGCCCGCGAATGGCGGTCTCCACCGTGCGGCCAAAGTCGGGGGAATCCATGGTGTGGGCAATATTCAGCGACCCGAGGTTGCAGGAGATATCCTTGCCGATGTCCGCGTAGTCCAGGTTCTCGTCGTAGGCTGACGCGCTGTTGACCTGCAAAATCTCCGAGCACAGGTTGCTCATGTTGATACGCCCGGCAATCGGGTTCGCGCGGTTCACCGTATCCTCAAACATGATGTACGGATAGCCGGACTCAAACTGGATCTCCGCCAGCCGCTGGAAGAAATCGCGGGCGTTGATGGTTTTTTTGCGAATGCGATCGTCGGCCACCAGTTCGTCATAAAGTTCGCTGATGGCCACGTCGCCAAACGCTTTGCCGTAAATACGCTCGATGTCGTACGGCGAGAAGAGCGCCATCTCGGCATTCTCTTTGGCCAGCTTAAAGGTGATGTCCGGGATCACCACGCCGAGCGACAGGGTTTTGATGCGAATTTTTTCGTCGGCGTTTTCGCGTTTGGTATCAAGAAAACGCAGAATGTCCGGATGATGCGCATGCAGGTAAACCGCGCCCGCGCCCTGACGCGCGCCAAGCTGGTTGGCATAGGAGAAGGCATCTTCCAGCATCTTCATCACCGGGATCACGCCGGAGGACTGGTTTTCGATGCGCTTGATCGGCGCGCCCGCTTCACGCAGGTTCGAGAGCAGAAACGCCACGCCGCCGCCGCGTTTGGAAAGCTGCAGCGCCGAGTTCACCGCGCGGCCAATCGACTCCATATTGTCTTCGATACGCAGCAGGAAGCAGGAGACCAGCTCGCCGCGCTGGGCTTTGCCGCAGTTGAGGAAGGTCGGCGTGGCGGGCTGGAAGCGTCCGGAGAGGATCTCGTCGGCGAGCTGTTCCGCCAGCGCTTCATCACCCTGCGCCAGGGTTAGCGCCACCATCGCCACGCGATCTTCAAAGCTCTCTAAGTAGCGCTTGCCGTCAAAGGTCTTCAGGGTGTAGCTGGTGTAGTACTTCCACGCGCCGAGGAAGGTCTGGAAACGAAAGCCGCTGGCGTGGGCGCGCTCAAACAGCTTCACCACAAAGTCGCGGTCGTAGCGGGTGAGCACGCGCGCGTCGTAGTAGCCCTCGTTAACCAGATAGTCGAGACGTTCATTCTGGCTCGCAAACGTCACGCTGTTGGGCCGCACGTGGGCGGCAAAAAAGGCGTCCACCGCCTCACGATCTTTATCGAACTGAATGCGCCCCTCCCGATCGTAGAGGTTAAGCATGGCGTTTAATGCGTGGTAATCCGGTGTCGCCTGAATCACCCGTTCTGCGGTTGTCGTTGCCAAAATTCGTTCACTCCTTTACGCACGTTTTCGACGTCCTGCTGTGTCCCCATCAGCTCAAAACGATAGAGATACGGCACGCCGCATTTTTGAGAAATGACATCCCCGGCGCGGCCAAAGGCATCGCCGAAATTGCGATTCCCCGCCGCGATCACGCCGCGGATTAGCCCGCGGTTATGAGGATCGTTCAGAAAGCGGATCACCTGGCGAGGCACGGCTCCTGCCGTACCGCCGCCACCATAGCTGGGCACCACCAGTATGTAAGGTTCCTCTACCCGTATCCGCTCCCGCTCGTTCAGCGGAATGCGCACCGCAGGCAGCCCGACGCGCTCAATAAAGCGGAGCGTGTTTTCCGAGCTGCTGGAGAAGAAAACCAGCCCACTCATACCCGGGTGGCCTGAGCGCTCAGGCGGTTAATCATGTCCGGGCGGAAGCCAGACCAGCTTGTTTCCCCGGCGACCACCACTGGAAGCTGACGAAAACCCTGCTTGCGCAGGGTATCTGCGGCCTCGGGGACCTGGTCAACATTCACCATTTCAAACGCCACGCCACGGCTTTCCATTGCCCGTTTGGTCGCGTGGCACTGAACACAATCGTTACGAGTGTAAATAATAATGCTCATGATTCGTATTTCCATTTAAAATGAGGGTACGGCGCGAATCATCGCGTCGGGTTGTGTGTATCTTGCTAAAGGAATACTAGATGTAGATGTCTTAAGTTTCAACCATACAAGATATGGGAAATTTAGATTGATATCGCCCCTGTGATGAGCACAGCGGGGCAGGGCAGGCTGTACGGGTTTTTCAGGCTAACGGGCATAAAAATGCCCCGGCGCCTGAGGCTACCGGGGCAGAATACGCGGGATTATTTACGCAGGCTGAGCAGGGCACCGACGAAGATGCCGACCGCCGCGACGGTTCCCAGAGTACATAGCGGTTTTTCACGCACGAAGGTCGTAGCACAGCTTGCCATGTCGCAGGCAGCCTGCGTGGCGCGTGAACGTCCGTTCATACGGGCGCGGGTTTCACGGAGCAGAGACTGAGCCTTACGCTTTGCGGCATCCGCTTCGTCCTTCGCGTCACTTCCCCAGGACTTCAGCACCTCTTCCAGCGTGTCCGCTAATTGGCTGACATCATTACGAATATCCTGAGCGTCGTCGTTAATATCGTTTCGGTTCGGTCTGTTAAACATACGATCCTCCGTAATTTTGTGTTCCCGTTCAGTTTAGTTCAGAAATTTAATATCTGAAGCGCCTCACGCGTTATCCGGCAGTTTATGGACTATTCTGAAAGCCCTGCTATTGCTGAATACTGTAAGGTTGCCGGGCAGGAAAAGATAACGAGGAAAAGATATGTATTTACGACCTGACGAGGTGGCACGCGTTCTTGAAAAAGAGGGATTCACCATGGATGAGGTGACGCCAAAAGCGTATGGATATCGCCGCGGCGAGAATTATGTTTATGTTAATCGCGAAGCAAGAATGGGACGTACCGCTCTCATTATTCACCCGACGCTGAAAGACAGAAGTCTGTCATTTGCTGAGCCTGCCTCGGATATTAAAACCTGCGATCATTATCAGCAATTTCCGCTCTATTTAGGCGGTGAACGGCATGAGCATTATGGTATTCCGCACGGTTTCAGTTCGCGTATGGCGCTGGAGCGATTTTTGAAGGGACTGTTTGGCGACGTACAGTAAATCCGCGACTGGCGTGCGCCAGTCGCTTCACATCACGCTTTTGCCTGGCTGTACTGGCTGACCTTAAACAGGCGGCGACAGTAGTCGAGGAAATAGCCGTAAACGGCTCCCATCAACATCGAAATGACAATATTCGAACTCACCGCCGCAGCGATCTGGTGCCAGTCTGCACCGACTGTCAGGAGAATGGCTACGTAAACCGGCGACTGGAACGTCACATACGCCAGAACGTCCGCCAGGTTTTTCACCCAGCCTGCAGGACTGATACGACGCGCGAAGCGCATTACCGCATCGCGGTATAAACCATAAGGCCATGCAATAATAATATTGACCGGGATCGCCACCAGACGAGAAGAAAGTGACTGCTCGAAGGACATTCCGGAGAGGAATATTTCGATCAGCATGTTCACGACGGAACAGTAAACAACCATCGCGAAAGTATCCGCCACCGCGTGGCGCAGGCGAGATTGCGGCGAGAACATGTCTGAACTCCTTGAGAAGAACACAAAAGAAACGATTTTCCTTCAGCGGTTAGTGCTTTAGGTTGGTTTGTTTGACGTGTATAGCGTATATCTCTACGTTTGAACTAACAACTAGTGATTAATTTTTATTTAATCGCCTTTTGTCCACAAAATTCTCTAAAGTTGTTCGTTTTTTGTTCCGATCGTTATAATCTGTCTCGTTTGATGGTTTTTATATTAAAATCAATCACTTGTTTTTTCGGTGGCGAGAGGCAGGAATCCCCACCTGATAGCGGTGGAGTATGCTGTGGTTTGGATTAAAGTTGGCTATTTATATTAATGTGGTGATTGGATTCACCGGTGTCCTGTCAGCGCCTTGCGCTATTATTAACAGCGAGTTCTAAATATATTAACGCTGATGCCCGTACGGACCCTTGGGTAGATATTTCAACTCAAATGAATTATTCTGTCGGCGATTTATCTATTTATCCCCCAAAGAAAAGGTTTTCAAATAATATGTCTTTGACGTTACAGAATCTTAATAATATCCGAACCCTGCGCGCTATGGCGCGTGAATTATCCCTGGACGTTCTTGAGGAAATGCTGGAAAAGGTCAGGGTCGTTACTGAAGAGAAACGCAGCGAGCTGACGGAATTAGAGCAGCAGCGTGCTGAGCAGCAGGAAAAAATTAATGCCCTGCTGGAGCGGATGAAAGCCGATGGTATTTCCCCGACTGACCTGCTGGGTTCTGAACTGGCGCAGGCGGGTAAGCCAGCGAAAAAGCGTAAGCCGCGTGAAGCAAAATATCGCTTTATTGACCAGAACGGCGAAGAGAAAACGTGGACCGGCCAGGGCCGCACGCCGAAGCCTATCGCCAGCGCGCTGGCAGACGGTAAATCACTGGATGATTTTCTGATCTAACGGATGAGCCGGGCGGAACACGCCGCCCGGCTGACTGTTCAGCAGACGCCGAAATCGCCTTCTTCGGTATAAGGCGCCACGTCGGCGGCTTTCAGCGTATATTTCTCGCCTTGCTCATTGCTGGCCTGGACCGCCACAATGCTGTCACCGTTCACTTCGAGCACTTTCAGTTTCGGGCCGCCTTTACGCGGTTGCACATAATCACCGACAGAAAACATATTACCTCCTCATCGTTTTAGCGATCTTCACCTTAGCCCACGCATGACGCCGGGTACAGCGTAATTCACCGATTACTGCTTATGAGGTACGCCGATTCCATGGCATCACCTTGAGCAGTCGCGCCATGCCGCAAAAACCCGTCACACCGGCGAACAGCAGCCCGGCTCCGACAAAACCGCTGAGCAGGAAAAAGCCGCTGGAGACGCTATAGCCCAGCACCACGCCGCAGAGTATCAACAGCCCGGCGGCAATTTGCACCTGACGCATCAGCGGCAGCGGCTGGGATTTGTCTTCAACGGTTGGCAGCCCCGCCTGCTTCCAGCCCTGAATCCCCCCCTCGACCACAAATGCCTCTGCGGGCGCGGCGGCCTGAGCAAGGCGCTCGGCATTCCCCGACGTCCGGGCGCCGGACTGGCAGTGAAAAATCACCGTATCGCCCGCCTGCGCGTTAAGTGCGCCGGGTAAGGTATCCAGCGGCACGGACCGCGCGGCGGGAATATGCTCGCGGGCATACTCGTCGGCATCACGAATATCAATCAGTTTTGCGCCTTCAGCGACGCGGGCATTGGCCTGGCGCGGTGAAAGAAGAGTAAGTGACATGGCGGCTCCTTACGGACAATAAAGGGTTTTCAGGGTGCTGATAAGCTGATGTACCGCATCGTTTTTAATGGAATAGAGAATGCGCTGCGCGTCGCGGGTGCTGTCGATAAGCCCTTCCTCACGCATGCGCGCCAGATGCTGCGACGTGGCGGAAGGACTTAGCCCCGTGGCTCGCGCAAGCTCCCCCGCGCTGGTGCCGGGCGCTCCGCACAGGGTGCAGAGGATCAGCAGCCGACGCGGGTTGCTCATCGCTTTTAAAAGTGTGGCGGCCTGCCCGGCGCTGGCCTGAAGCTGTTCGAGTTCGGTCATGATTGTTTAGTATTTTCTTAATTAAGTGAATGCTAAACTAATCCGGTGCATTAAACTAGCGTCAAAAGCGTAAAAGAGGGTAAACGCGGGGCCCGGAACTGGTACAGACGAATAAACTGGCTATGCTTACAGCGTTCTCTTTATTATTTTCAATGGATTAGATTGAACGGAGTGTTTATATGGGATTTTGGCGTATTGTTTTTACGATCCTCATACCGCCGCTGGGCGTGCTGTTGGGTAAAGGATTTGGCTGGGCGTTTATTATCAACATTCTTCTGACGCTGCTGGGCTACTTCCCCGGCCTCATTCACGCGTTTTGGGTACAGAGCAAAAGCTAGGCGCGCCACAGTAAATCGCTATAGATATCGGTCAGCACCCCCGCCGGACCAAACTGCTGCTTGATCCACCGCGTGACCTGGCCGGTTGCGGCATGCTGCGTGGCGAGCAGCATGCGCGAGTCCTGACGCGGGTTGTTAATCCGTCGGGTGACCAGCAGCCCCGCGTCTACCGCCTCGCGGACCATGTATTCCGGCAAAAAGCCAATCCCTTCGCCCAGGATCTGACACTGACATTTGGTGTTAAAGTCCGGGACCAGAATCGCCTCCTGCCCGTGCAGCAGCCAGCCAACCTTTTTGTTAATGGTGTGCGCGGTATCTTCCACCATGATGTTGGGATACAGGCGCAGCTGGCTTTCCGCTATTGGCTCCGGGGTGAACGCCAGCGGGTGTTCCGGCGCGATGGCAAACACCCAGCGAATGGCGCCGATCTCTGTGTAATCAATCCCGCCGCCGTCCAGCAGCGTGTCCGGCGCGCCAATCGCGATGTTGGCCTGGTTGTTGATGATGGAGTCCCAGACGCCGTTGTAGACCTCGGTGGTCACGGTGATCTGACAGGTGGGAAACTGCTTTTTCAGCACCTGCAGCAGCCGCGCCGTGTGGCGTGGGGTATACAAAAGCTGGTTGATACAGATGCGCACCCGCGCCTCAATGCCCTGAGAAATGGTATCAATCCCGCGCTTGATGGCGTGAAAGTCGTTCAGCAGGTCGGTGGCCTTACGGTAAAAGTAAAACCCGGACTCGGTCAGCTCAATGCTGCGCGTGCTGCGGACGAACAGCACCACGTCCAGCCCGGTCTCCATGCGCTTGATGGTGTAGCTGATGGCAGATGTCGTCACGCCCAGTTCGGCGGCGGCTTTGCTGAAGCTGCCGAAGCGTGCGGCGGTAGTAAAGGCCAGCAGGTTTTCCTCGGTAAAGATGGAATTCATATCTCACTCCCTTCAGCCATCAGTTTTGAACATATTTTAACAGCGTCGTTACAACGCATTTGAAGCCGATCACAGTTCTGACTCTTTGTCGAAAGCCGCAAGCAGTAAGGCTTCCTCAGGCATAAGCATAATGCAGCCAGAAGCGCTAAAAAGCGGAGAAACATAAGAAAAAGGTTGCACAGACGCACGTTTTGACCAGTTTATTGAATTTACCTCAACAATGAATTGACTGTCGATGAATCATTTTTAAGCGGATTCTTTTATCACCAGGCTGTTGCTATTCTCAGGTCAACAGAAATAAAAACATCGGGAGTCTGAATATGTCTGCGAACGAACTCGTTACTGAATTTCTGCTGGCGGCAGAAGAGGGCAATAGCGATGCGCTAAAAGCCTGTCTGGAGAAAGGCGTGGATATTAACGCCACCAATCGACAGAAAAGAACCGCCGTTATTATTTCCAGCCTGAAAAAACATTATGACTGCGTGGCGTTATTAATTGCCGCCGGGGCGGATATTGATAAACAGGATCAGACCTGCTTTAACCCTTTCCTGATTAGCTGCCTGACCAACGATATCACCCTGCTGCGCCTTGTCCTTCCTGCAAATCCCGATCTCGACCGCCTGACGCGCTTTGGCGGCGTGGGCATTACCCCTGCCAGCGAAAAAGGGCACGTGGAGATCGTGCGCGAGCTGCTGGAGAAAACGGATATCAACGTCAACCACACCAACTTTGTCGGCTGGACGCCGCTGCTGGAAGCGATCGTGCTTAACGACGGCGGTGCGAAGCAGCAGGAGATCGTCAAGCTGCTGCTGGATCACGGCGCGAACCCGCACATGACCGATAAATACGGCAAAACCCCGCTCGAGCTGGCGCGGGACAAAGGCTTCGATGCAATAGCTGACCTGCTGCTGGCGGCGGGCGCATAACGCATTCGGTCAGCCGCGTCCGGCTGGCCGTTAATTTAAAAAGCATTTTTACCGACGTGCATTTTGCACGACGGCGGCCCCCTTTTATCCGCGTTCAGGAGAAAATAATGCCCACAAAAATCGTCATAAAAAAGAACACATATTTTGACTCCGTCTCATTAATGTCCGTTTCCACCAAAGCCAATAAATTACCGGGCGTCGAGCAGGCGTTTGTCGCGATGGCGACGGAAATGAACAAAGGCGTATTAAAAAACCTCGGGCTATTAACGCCGGAATTAGCGGAAGCCAAAAACGGCGACCTGATGATCGTAATTAAAGGCGACGCGGCGAATGATGAAACCCTGGCGGCCATCGAAGCGCTGTTCACGCGTAAAGAGAGCGGCGGCCCCCATGAAGCGCGCTACGCTACGATTGCCAGCGCCAAAACCCATCGCCCGGAGAGCAACCTCGCGGTGATTTCCGTCAACGGTACCTTCGCCGCCCGCGAAGCGCGCCAGGCGCTGGAAAACGATCTCAACGTGATGCTGTTTTCCGATAACGTGTCGCTCGACGACGAGCTGGCGCTGAAGCAGCTGGCGCATAAGAAAGGGCTGCTGATGATGGGGCCGGACTGCGGCACCGCCATCATCAACGGCGCGGGATTGTGCTTCGCCAACGCGGTGCGCCGCGGACCGATTGGCATCGTCGGCGCCTCCGGCACCGGCAGCCAGGAGCTGAGCGTGCGCATTCACGAATTCGGCGGCGGCGTGTCGCAGCTGATCGGTACCGGCGGACGCGATCTCAGCGAGAAAATCGGCGGCCTGATGATGCTCGACGCCATCGACATGCTGGAAGCCGACGAGGGCACCCAGGTTATCGTGCTGATCTCCAAGCCGCCAGCGCCAGCCGTAGCGGAAAAAGTGCTGGCCCGCGCGCGCGCCTGCCGCAAGCCGGTGGTTGTTTGCTTCCTCGGCCGCAGCGAACCGCCCGCCGATGAAGACGGCCTGCAGTTTGCGCGCGGCACCAAAGAGGCGGCCCTGAAGGCGGTCCTGCTCACCGGCATCAATAAAGAGTCCCTCGATCTGCATCCGCTCAACTGGCCGTTGATTGAAGAGGTGCGCGCCCGCCTGACTCCGCAGCAGAAGTACATTCGCGGCCTGTTCTGCGGCGGCACCCTGTGCGACGAGGCGATGTTTGCCGCGCTTGCGAAATTCGACGACGTCTACAGCAACATCCAGCCGGATCCGGCTAAGCGCCTGAGCGACATAAGCGTCAGTAAAGCCCATACCTTCCTCGACTTTGGCGACGACGATTTCACCAACGGCAAGCCGCACCCGATGATCGACCCGACCAACCGCATCAGCCGCCTGCTGCAGGAAGCCCGCGACCCGGAAGTCGGGGTAATTGTGATGGACTTCGTGCTGGGCTTCGGCGCGCACGAGGATCCGGTCGGCGTGATGATCGACGCCATTAAAGAGGCGCAGGCCATCGCGAGGGCCGATAACCGTCCGCTGGAAATTCTCGGCTACGTGCTCGGCACCGACCAGGATCCGCAGTCGCTGGCGCAGCAGTGCCAGCTGCTGACCGACGCAGGCGTCATCTGGGCCAGCAGCAGCACCAACACCGGATTACTGGCACGCGAATTTGTCTGCAAAGGGGAGAAAGCATAATGACGACCTTATTCAACCAGCCGCTGAACGTGATTAACGTCGGCATTGCAATGTTCAGCGACGATCTAAAAAAGCAGCACGTTCCCGTCACCCAGCTCGACTGGACGCCGCCGGGGCGGGGCAATATGCAGGTCGTTGAAGCGCTCGACCAACTGGCGGAAAAACCGCTGGCGGAGAAAATCGCCGCCGCTAACCGCATCGCCCTTGAGCGCATTATTCAGTCTCATCCGGTGCTGGTGGGCTATGACCAGGCCATTAACGTGGTGCCGGGCATGACCCGCACCACCATTCTGCACGCCGGTCCGCCTGTCGCCTGGGAGAACATGTGCGGAGCGATGAAGGGCGCGGTCACCGGGGCGCTGGTGTTTGAAGGGCTGGCGAAAGATCTGGACGACGCGGCAAGGCTCGCCGCCTCGGGAGAAATTACCTTCTCGCCGTGCCACGAGCACGACTGCGTGGGCTCGATGGCGGGCGTCACCTCCGCGTCGATGTTTATGCACATCGTGGAGAACAAAACCTACGGCAACCGCGCGTTCACCAACCTCAGCGAGCAGATGGCGAAGATCCTGCGCATGGGCGCCAACGACCAGAGCGTGATCGACCGCCTGAACTGGATGCGCGACGTGCTCGGCCCGATGCTGCGCGACGCGATGAAGATCGTCGGCGAAATCGACCTACGCCTGATGCTGGCCCAGGCGCTGCACATGGGTGACGAGTGCCACAACCGCAACAACGCGGGCACCACGCTGCTGATCCAGGCGCTGACGCCGGGGCTGATCCAGGCGGGCTACCCGGTGGAGCAGCAGCGCGAGGTGTTCGAGTTTGTCGCCAGCAGCGACTACTTCTCCGGCCCGACGTGGATGGCGATGTGTAAGGCCGCGCTGGACGCCGCTCACGGCATTGAGTACAGCACCGTCGTCACCACCATGGCGCGTAACGGCTATGAGTTCGGCCTGCGCGTTTCCGGCCTGCCGGGGCAGTGGTTCACCGGCCCGGCGCAGCAGGTAATTGGCCCGATGTTTGCGGGCTATAAGCCGGAAGACTCCGGGCTGGACATCGGCGACAGCGCCATCACCGAAACCTACGGCATTGGCGGCTTTGCGATGGCGACGGCCCCGGCAATCGTTGCGCTGGTGGGCGGCACGGTGGAGGAAGCCATCGACTTCTCCCGTCAGATGCGCGAAATCACCCTCGGCGAAAACCCGAACGTCACCATTCCGCTGCTCTCGTTTATGGGCATTCCGACCGCTATCGACATCACCAAAGTCGCGGGCAGCGGCATTCTGCCGGTGATTAACACCGCCATTGCCCATAAAGACGCGGGCATCGGCATGATTGGAGCTGGCATCGTTCACCCGCCGTTTAGCTGTTTTGAAAAGGCGCTGTTGACCTTCCGCGATCGCTACTTTTTATAAGGCATGCATCCATGAAAAACATGAAGCTGGAGTGGAAAAGAGGTGACTGGGCGGCGTATTTCGGGTTGATGACCAATAACCTGACCAATTTGCTGACCATGATGGGGCTGCTCATTTTTGTCGTCGGCATCCCGAAGGAGATTGTTTATGGACGCATCGCGCCGGCCTTCGGGCTGGCGGTGCTGGTCGCGAGTATTTGCTACGCCTGGTTCGGCATGCAGATGGCGCGCGCCACCGGACGAACGGACGTGACCGCGCTGCCGTCCGGCCCGAGCGCGCCGTCGATTTTTACCGTGACCTTCCTGGTCCTGATGCCGGTTTATCAGCAGACCGGCGATGCGGACTTCGCGATCCAGATTGGCCTGGTGTGGTGCTTCGTGGAGGCGATGATCCTCGCGGGCGGTTCGTTCCTGGGGGAAACCATCCGCAAGATGATCCCGCGTACCGTGCTGCTGTCCTGCCTCTCCGGTTTGGGCCTGCTGCTGCTGGCGATGAACCCGATGCTGCAGGCGTTCGAAGCGCCGACCGTGTCGTTTATCGTGCTGCTGCTGATCTTCATCAACTGGTTCGGTAAAAAGCCGATTTTCGCCCGTATCCCGACCGGTCTGCTGCTGTTGATTGCCGGTACGGCACTGGCGTGGATCTCCGGCCTGCAAAGCCCGGAAGCGATTAAAGCGTCCATGTCATCCTTCGGCTTTAACCCGCCGGAAGTGCACGTGAACAGCTTCATGCAGGGCCTGCCGCACGCGCTGCCGTATCTGGCATCTGCCGTGCCGCTGGGGCTGGCGAACTACATCTTTGACCTGGAGAACATCGAAAGCGCCCACGCGGCGGGAGATGCGTACCCGACGCGTAAGGTGATGCTGGCGAACGGTCTGGCGTCGATGCTCGGCTGCCTGATGGGGAACCCGTTCCCGGTGACGGTCTACGTCGGCCATCCTGGCTGGAAAGCGATGGGCGCGAGCATCGGCTATACGCTGGCCTCCGGCGTGACCATGTTCATCGTGCCGCTGTTCGGGCTGGGGGCGTTTATGCTCGCCATCATTCCGATGACCGCCATCGTGCCGATTCTGGTGTTTATCGGCGTCGTCACCGCCAACCAGGTGGTGAGGGAAACGCCCAAAGTGGAGGTGCCGGTGATCTTCATCTGCCTGTTCCCGTGGATCGCCAACTGGGCGCTGACGATGATGAACAGCGTGATGGGGGCGGCGGGCACCAGCGCGGCGAAGATCGGCACCGACGTGCTGCACAGCAAAGGAATTTACTACGAAGGCCTGGTGCATCTCGGCAACGGCGCGCCGCTCGCCAGCATGCTGTGGGGCTGTATCGCCATTTTCGCCATCATCAACAAGCCGCTGCGCGGAGCCGTTGCGGCCGCCGTCGGGGCGCTGCTGGCGCTGTTTGGGGTGATCCACGCCCCGGTGGTGGGCTTTGCCGAGGGCAGTTCGCTGATGTTCGTCACCGCGTATCTGATGATGGGCGGCATGTTTGTGGTGAAGCATGTGCTGGATATCTCTGTTACTCCCCCTCTCCCTGTGGGAGAGGGCCGGGGTGAGGGCACCAGAACGCACCTTCTAAAGGACACAAAATGAAAGAGCTTATGGTCGTCGCCATCGGCGGCAACAGCATTATCAAAGACAACGCCAGCCAGTCGATTGAACACCAGGCGCAGGCGGTGAAAGCGGTGGCAGAGTCGGTGCTGGAAATGCTGGCATCCGACTATGACATCGTGCTCACCCACGGCAACGGCCCCCAGGTGGGGCTGGATCTGCGCCGCGCCGAAATCGCCCACGAGCGGGAAGGGCTGCCGCTAACCCCGCTGGCAAACTGCGTGGCGGACACCCAGGGCGGGATTGGCTACCTGATCCAGCAGGCGCTCAACAATCGCCTGGCCGCGCGCGGGGAGCAAAAAGCGGTCACGGTCGTCACGCAGGTAGAGGTGGATAAAAACGATCCGGGCTTTACTCACCCTACCAAACCTATCGGTGCGTTCTTCACCGAGGCGCAGCGCGACGAGCTGCAGCAGGCACACCCGGACTGGCATTTTGTCGAGGATTCAGGCCGTGGCTACCGTCGCGTGGTGGCTTCACCGCAGCCGCTGCGCATCGTTGAGGCCGACGCCATCAAAACGCTGACGCAAAAAGGCTTTGTGGTGATCGGCGCGGGCGGCGGCGGAATACCCGTGATTCGCAGCGAGCAGGGCGACTACCAGAGCGTCGATGCGGTGATTGATAAAGATCTCTCTACCGCGCTGCTGGCGCGGGAGATCGGTGCCGACGTGCTGGCGATCACCACCGGCGTGGAGAAGGTGTGCATCAACTTCGGCAAGCCGAACCAGCAGGCGCTGGACACCGTCAGCGTGGCGCAGATGACGCGCTACAGGGATGAGGGCCACTTCCCGGCGGGCAGCATGCTCCCCAAAATCGTCGCCTCGCTGGAATTTTTACACCACGGCGGCAGGCGCGTGATTATCACCTCGCCGGACAGCCTGCCCGCGGCGCTGCGCGGGGAAACCGGCACCCATATTGTTAATGAAGGAAGATAAGATGAGTGAAAACAAAAGCCGCCGCGAATTTATCAGCCAGAGCGGCAAAATGGTCACCGCCTGCGCGCTGTTTGGCGCCACCGGATCCGTCGCGTATGCTGCTGACTCCGCGAAGCCAACCTGCGAGACGGGCAAACCGATGAGCATCACCGCGAAACATTACTATCTGGACAACGTGCTGCTGGAGGCCGGGTTCAACGTCGACGGCGGCGTGGCGACGAGCACCCGCACCGAGCTGAAAACGCTGGAAATTAACGGCGGGAAGATCGTCGCCCTGCGCGATAACAAGCGCCACGCCGACGCCACGCTGCCGCACTACGATGCGGGCGGCAAGCTGATGCTCCCGGCGATGCGCGACATGCACATTCACCTGGATAAAACCTTTTACGGCGGTCCGTGGCGCTCCCTGAACCGCCCCGCGGGCACCACGATTCAGGACATGATCCGCCTTGAGCAGAAGCTGCTGCCGGAGCTACAGCCCTACACCCAGGAGCGCGCGGAAAAGCTGATCGATCTGATCCAGTCGAAAGGCTCCACCATCGCCCGCAGCCACTGCAATATCGAGCCGACCTCCGGCCTGAAGAATCTGGAAAACCTGCAGGCGGTTTTATCGCGCCGTAAGCCCGGCTTTGACTGCGAAATCGTCGCTTTTCCGCAGCACGGGCTGCTGCTGTCAAACTCCGAAAAGCTGATGCGCGAGGCGATGCAGGCCGGGGCGCACTACGTGGGCGGGCTGGATCCTACCAACGTCGACGGCGCGATGGAGAAATCCCTCGACACCATGTTCCAGATTGCGCTGGACTACGACAAAGGGGTGGATATCCACCTGCACGAAACCAGCCCGGCGGGCGTGGCGGCGGTGAACTATATGGTGGAAACCGTGGAGAAAACGCCGGAGCTGAAGGGCAAGCTGACCATCAGCCACGCCTTCGCGCTGGCGACGCTCAACGAGCAGCAGGTAGATGAGATCGCCACCCGCATGGCGGCGCAGCGGGTGACCATCGCCTCCACGGTGCCGATTGGCACCCTGCATATGCCGCTGAAGCAGCTGCGCGAGAAGGGCGTGTTCGTGATGACGGGGACCGACAGCGTGATCGATCACTGGTCGCCATACGGTCTGGGGGACATGCTGGAGAAGGCGAATCTTTACGCTCAGCTCTACATCCGCCCGAACGAGCAGACGCTCTCGCGCGCGCTCGGTATTGCCACCGGCGACGTGCTGCCGCTGAACGACAAAGGCGAGCGCGTGTGGCCGAAAGCGCAGGACGACGCCAGCTTTGTGCTGGTGGATGCTTCCTGCTCCGCCGAGGCCGTGGCGCGCATTTCACCTCGCACCGCGACGTTCCATAAGGGCAACCTTGTCTGGGGCTCGCTGGGTTGACGTGCATTTCTCCCTCTCCCTGTGGGAGAGGGGGATGAAGGCATCAGGCCGCATGCAATGCTTTATACTGGGAGGCACATTCTTAAAGAGGGATCTGCCATGGCACAAAATATCTACGACAATCCGGCGTTTTTTGAAGGCTACGCCCTGCTTCCACGCTCGGTGCAGGGTCTGGACGGCGCGCCGGAGTGGCCCGCACTAAAAAGTATGCTGCCGGATTTAACCGGCAAATCGGTTGTCGATCTCGGCTGCGGCTACGGCTGGTTCTGCCGCGCGGCGCGCGAGCTGGGCGCTGCTGACGTCACGGGGTTCGATATCTCAGAAAAGATGCTCGCCCGCGCGGCGGAGCTTACCGCTGACCCACAGATTCACTATCAGCGTAGCGATCTGGAATCTCTTAAGCTTAACGAGAACAGCCTCGATCTGGTCTACAGCTCGCTGGCGCTGCACTACCTGCCGGAACTGGATACGCTATTCGCCAGGGTTCAGCGCGCGCTCAAGCCTGGCGGCAGCCTGGTCTTTTCGATGGAGCACCCGATCTACACCTGCGCCACCCGTCAGGGCTGGCTGACCGACGATAGCGGCGAGCGGTTCTGGGGCGTGAACCATTATCAGGATGAAGGCAAACGCGTCAGCAACTGGCTGGCGGACGGGGTGGTTAAATACCACCGCACGCTCGGCACCACGCTTAACGCGCTGATCGGGGCCGGATTAACGATAAACGACGTCAACGAGTGGGGGCCAGCGCAGGCGCAGATTGACGCCTGGCCCGCGCTGGCCGAAGAGGCGGAGCGCCCGATGCTGGTGCTGATCGCCGCCCGTAAGGCTCAATAACCCACCTTATACACCCGCCCGCTCTGCACGCCTTCCACGCTGCGGCGATAGGCCTGCGCCACGGTCGCGGCGGGAACGCTCTCAAAGCCCGGGAAGAAGCCGTCGTAGGTTTCGACGGATTCGGTGAGTACCGTCGGGCTAATCAGGTTGATGCGGATCCCGCGCGGCAGCTCGCAGGCTGCGGCGCGGACAAACCCTTCCAGCGCCGCATTCACCGTGGTGGCATTCACGCCCTGGGCAATTGGCTCGTGCGCCACGATGCCGCTTATCAGCGTAATCGAGCCGCCCTCGTTCAGATAATGCTGGCCGGTCAGCGCCAGGCGCACCTGCCCGAGCAGCTTGTCCTGCAGGCCCTGGTTGAAGTCGCTGTCCTTCATGGTCGCGAGCGGGCCAAAGTAAAGGCCACCGCTGGCGGAGACAATCGCATCCACCGGGCCGATTTTCTCAAACAGCGCCTGGACGCTCGCCTGCGAGGTGATATCCACCTGCTCGTCGCCCTGCGTGCGGCCGACGCGGATGACCTCGTGGCGACGACTCAGCTCTTCCGTTACCGCACGACCGACCGTACCGCTGGCACCAATAATGACGATTTTCATAGCTGACTCCTTATGTTGTGAGCCTCCATTCTTTAATAAATAAAAATGGAGATAAACTGGGCTAAAGTTAGAAGATTGCTAACCAGGAGTTTGGAATATGGATAAGCTTCGCAGCATGGAGACCTTTATTGCCGTGGTTGAAAGCGGCAGCTTTACCGGCGCGGCGGCACGGCTGGAGATGTCGGCGGTAATGGTGGGGAAATACGTTGCGCTGCTGGAATCACAGCTCGGTACCCGCCTGCTGGAGCGTAACACGCGGCGCCAGAGCCTGACCGACGCCGGGCGGGTCTATTTCGACGAGGCGAAGCGGGTGCTGGAGCAGGTCGCGATCGCCGAAAGCGCCGTGGAACGCCTGCGCGCCGCGCCGTCCGGCACCCTGCGCGTGACGGCGCCCACCTCGTTTGGCGGCAGCGCGATCGCGCCGCTTACGGCCTCTTTTTTACAACGCTACCCGGAGGTGCGCATCGAGCTGGATCTCACCAACCGGATGGTGGATCTGGTGGAGGAGGGTATCGATCTTGCCATTCGCATTGGCGACATTCACAACGACGATCTGGTGGCGAAATACCTCTGCCCTTACCGGATGGTGATCTGCGCCGCGCCGGACTATCTTGCGCGCTACGGTACGCCGCAAACCCCTGCCGATCTGGTGGATCATCTCTGCCTGTCCCACAGCGTGTGGACCGCGCGCAACGAGTGGCGGCTGCCGGGCGTTGAGGGCGAAGTGCGCTGGAAGCGGGACGCGGTCTTAAGATGCAACGACGGCTACGGGCTGCGGATGGCCGCGAGAGCCGGGGCGGGACTGCTGCTACAGCCGGAAGTGCTGGTGGCGGAAGATCTGGAAAGCGGCAGGCTGGTGCGGGTGCTGGAGGCGTATATTCCGGCGCCGAGACCCGTGCATTTGCTGTGGCGTCAGGATTTACGACCTCTCCCTAAGCTAACGGAATTTATCGCCCATATTCTGCTAAGATTGGGCACACTATAAAAAAGAAGGTATGCAAAGAATGTCTGTGAATAAACTCGCCAGCAGCGCGCAGGGCCTGCAATCATCTGCCATCCGTGAATTATTAAAACATAGCAAAATGGCCGGCGTCATTTCGCTGGGTGGGGGTATTCCTAACCCGGCTTTGTTCGATCACGAAGGGCTGAAAATTGCCGCTGATGCCGTATTATCACAGCATTTTGGGGAGGCCTTTCAGTACGGTCTGACCGAAGGCGTACCGGGGCTGCGGGAAGAAATTCAGCGCATCTGTGAAGGGCGCGGGATCCGCTGCAAGGCAGATGATGTGGTCGTGACCTCCGGTTCACAGCAGTCCCTCGACGTGCTGGCGCGTGCATTAATTAACCCGGGCGATACCGTTGTGGTTGAGCGTCCAACCTATCTTGCTGCGCTGCAGGTATTTGGCCTGGCGCAGGCTAATTTTGAATCCGTTGGCACCGATGGCGACGGCATGAAGGTCGACGAGCTTGAAGTGCTGGCGGCAAATAAAACCATCAAAGCGGTCTATATTGTTCCGACGTTTGGCAACCCTGGCGGGGTAACCCTTTCTGAGGCGCGTCGCAAACAGCTGGTGGAATTATCGAAGCGCTATGATTTCGTCATTATTGAAGACGATCCGTACAGCGAAATTAATTATACCGATGAAGTTTTCCGCCCGTTAATTGCCCATGCCAAAGATATCGGCAACGAAGAGAACGTGGTGTATACCTCAACCTTCTCCAAAATTCTTGCTCCAGGAACCCGCGTGGGCTGGGTGCTGGTGCCGGAATGGCTGAAGCGCGCAGTAGTAAACCTTAAGCAAACCACCGACCTGCACACCAGCACGCTGTCGCAGCTGATGACGTATGAATACCTGAAAACCGGTCGCCTGCCCGACCAGATTAAAACGATCCGCGAAGCCTATCGCCAGAAATACCAGACGTTCGCAACCGAGCTGGAGGCCGAGCTGGGCGATATGATGTCGTTCCACAAGCCGAAGGGCGGCATGTTCCTGTGGGCGAATATGAAAAATGGTAGTAATACCACCCGCTGGCTGGAAAAAACGTTAAGTAACGGCGTAGTATTTGTGCCGGGCGAATTTTTCTACTGCAATGAGCCAGACCATTCAACGCTGCGTATGTCGTTTGTCACGCCAACGGATGAAGAGCTGAAGGAAGCGGTTCAACGCCTGAAAAAATCGCTGTAAAAGACCTGCGCATAATGGTTTTCCTGCCGTTATGCGCAATACGCGTTCAGGCGGCACGGGCCGCAATCGTCCATGGAGATCTCCATGTTTGAATTTCTGTTCGGTGTCGTTACGCACACGCCTGCCTGGGTGTGGGTGCTGTTTATCTTCCTTATCTCTCGCGGCATTAAAGCCCGCAGGCCTGCCACCGTTACGCTGGAGAGGCTTGCCATCATTCCGGCAATATTTCTAATCTGGGATATCTACGATCTGGTGATCTACCGCACGCTGACGCCCGGGACTGTCGCATTGTGGACGGCGGGGATCCTCGCCGGGGCCGCGCTGGGGTATATCCTGATTAAGCAGGCGGTTATCACCCGCGCAGATGCGCCGCGCAGCCTTTACCGCCAGGCAGACTACACCGCGCTGCCGTTTATGATGCTGGCGTTCGGCGTGAAGTATGTGCTGGGCGTGATGAGCGCGGTCTCTCCCCAGACGATGCAGCAGCCCGCCATGAGCGCGCTGGCGATCGTCTCCGGCGGCGTGTTTGCCGGCGTGTTTCTCGGGAAATTTGCGCGTTACGTTGGGGTGTATAACAGTGCCGCACCGCGCCCGGCGGAGTAAGGTTATTCTGTCGCGTGTGCCAGCGTGCGATCTGCAGCATCGCCGCTGAGTGCTCGCGTGACTTCATGGATCCGCCAGATTTTCCCTTCACGCAGCGCGGCAAACAGGTAAACCTCGATCTCTGCCTGACGACCATCAGGATACGTGACCGTCACGATATGCCGGTCAGCCAGAAGTTCGTCATGACAGGCTATCTCCACCACGGTAAAGGCGATTGCGCGGATCTGTGAGCTGACGTGGCTCAGATGCTGGACAAAACCCCGGTAGTCAAGCGCGTGACCGTCCGTAAACTGCTGGTAATCGGGCGTAAATACCTCTGCCGGATCGATATCGCCGTTGAATAAGCGGGTTAACAGGCAGGCCATCTTTTCGCGCTGCGCGGCGTTGTCGGCGTGGGATATCAGGGACGTGATAATGCTCATGCGGGCTCCTTATGTGGTTGAATCACCATTATCCTTGACAGCCGAAGTCGCAGTTTCTCTAATACGCCGAAGAATAACGATTTTCGGTCAAAATGATATGGTCAGTGTTGAAACGCTCCTTCATCCAGGCGGGTACCGAACGCCCTGGCACAGTCATCGCACCGGCCAGCTGTGGCGCATTGCAACGGGGCTGCTGGTCATTGAGACGCAGCAGGCGCGATCGGTCGTACCGGCAAAACACATCGGCTGGATCCCTCCGGATCGGCAGCACGCCGCTTTTTCCGAAAGTGCGGTAGAAGGCTGCGCTATCTTTCTTGACCCCGCCGGGTGCGCAATGCTTCCCGATGCGCCCGCGCTGTTCGAGCCCGACGATCTCACCCATGCACTGTTTTCCCGTTTATGCGATGCAGAGAGCGAGTACGATCCGCGAAAGCTTACTTTGCTGCTGGATGAGCTTGCCCTGACGCCCCAGGCTCGCTTTTCTCTGCCCGTGCCGACGGATCCGCGTCTGAAGAACGTGGTCAGCCATTTGCTGCAGTTTGTCGATGATAACCAGACGGTCGAGAGCCATGCTATTCATGCTGGGATGAGCGTGCGTACCTTCAACCGTCGGTTTAGCGCCCAGACCGGAATGAACTTTGTTAACTGGCGGCAGCTGGCTCGCGTCATGCGGGCAATGGAGTGGCTGGCGGCGGGGAAGCCGGTAGGGTGGATTGCGCTGTCCTGCGGCTACAGCAGCGTCAGCGCATTTATTGAGGTTTTCAGAGCATGGACCGGTAAAACGCCGGGGCAGTGGGCGATTAAAGAAGGCCCTTTTGGGCGAAGGTAATGCGCGTGGCTGCGTTGAGATCCAGCTCTTTTAACGATTCCGGATTAACCCAGGCGATCTCCTGAAACTCTTCATTAAACGTGACTTCCCGGTTGGCGCTGATGCAGTCGAAGATCAGATAGATCATGTAAATCTCCTCTGTAGTGCCATCGGCGTAGGTTTTCACCCTGATGTCATCGCGAAAAGCCCATGGCGTAACCGAGACAATCTCCAGCGCTTCGCCCAGCTCTTCGCGGATCTCACGGCGCAACGCCTGTTCCATGGTTTCGCCCGGCTCCATTCCACCGCCGGAGAGAGCCCACTGGCCGGGGAACACGCCGCGATCGTCGGCCATTTTACACAGGAGGTAGGCACCGTCATTCTGGATGATGGGGCAGACAATGGTTCGTTGGCGCATGATTTCTTCCTGAAAAAGTATTGATAGGTGAAGTGTTTACCGAATCAGGCTACATCCGGCTGGCCAGATTTTCGCTTAGCCATGACGTCCGCAACGGTCTTTATACGGCTTAGCTCCTCCTGCGTCCTGGGGTTGGATTGCGCTTCCCAGATATCGACGTTCAGCTGTAAGTTAAGCCAAAATTCAATCGTGGTATCAAAGGCTTTTGCCAGTTTGATCGCCATATCGGCAGTCAGCTTGCGATTATTATTGACCAGCGCGCTGATGGTGTTGCGGTGAACATTGAGCATCTCCGCCAGATCGCTGATTTTCAGATTGAGCGGTTCAAGATACTCATACTGCAACACGTCGCCCGGCGTGGTGGGTTTGCGGAGTGCCTGTTGAAGTGTCATAGGTGATGCCTCACTTGTGTTGCGTGTACTTGTGTGGAGAGAGGTAGAGATCTTCTGCTTTACCCTCTGTCCAGCGAAATACGAGCCTGTATTGCCTGTTTACCCGGATTGAGGAATATCCCTTCAGCGGAGGATTCAATGCTTCATACATATTGCCCGGTGGCGATCGCAAATCCCTGTGCGAGGTTGCTGCCCTGATGATATCGAGCTTTCTCGCAAGCGCTGTTTCCAGATTTGCAGGAATAACATTGCTCGATCTGCCGTAAAGAAAAAAATCCTCAAGCCATTGATCCCGAAAATAACTAATCATAATGGTGCTGAGCTCCAGTCCTTGAAGCTGATTGAATAGTAATGCACTCCCGCACTGTGCGCAAGTGCGTTTTTTTGTCTGCGGTTAATATTACCTGGGCGATGGCTGAAGGGAAGTGGGATGTATGGCTAAAGATGAATACTCCGAGGTAGGTTCCAGTTCTGACGTGCGGTTAAATGCCCGGCGGCGCTGCGCTTGCAAGGGCCTCCGGGTATGTAGGCCGGGTAAGGCGGAGCCGCCACCCGGCGATTGACTACCGCTCCCTCAGCGCCTCTTTCGCCCTGTTAAACGGCTTGATCAGATAATCCAGCACCGTTTTCTCGCCGGTCTTAATGTCCACCGTCGCAATCATCCCCGGCACAATCGAGAAGTGCCTGCCCGCCTTATTCACCAGGTAATCCTGGCTGGTGCGGATAAACACCCGGTAATAGAACACTTCCGGCTTGGCCTCGTCCTGGATGGTGTCCGGAGAGATCGTTTCGACGACCCCGTGCAGGCCGCCGTAAATGGCGTAATCGTAGGCGGTGATTTTAACCAGCGCCTCCTGGTTCGGGTGGATAAAGGCGATATCGCGCGGCGACAGGCGGGTTTCGATCAGCAGGTGATCGTCCACCGGCACAATCTCCATCAGCTCGCCGTTGGGCGGGATCACGCCGCCGATGGTGGTGACCTTGATGTTTTTCACGATCCCGCGCACCGGGGATTTTACCGTCAGACGGGTGACGGAATCCTGGCGGCCTTTGAGGATCGCCGAAACCATATCCACCTCTGCGTTGGCCTTGGATAACGCCTCGCGCGCCTGAACGTAATACTGCGAGCGTACGTCGGTGAGCTTCAGCTCCAGATCGCTTTTCTGCCGCTGCAGGCGCAGCACCTCCACGTGGCTGGCGGCGCCGGTTTTGACCAGCCGCTGGGTGATGGCCAGCTCCTTGTTGGCGAGATCTAACGCGGCGCGCAGCTCCCGCTGGGTGTCCTCCAGCTGCGCGCGGCGGGAGTTGTAGAGTCGCGTTTCGTCAGCAATCAGATCCGGCCACTTTGCCAGCGAAGGGGGGAACTTCAGCGGGAGATCGTTCACCTCGGCGTACAGTCGGGCGCTGGAGGCCAGTGAAGCCCGGTAGCGCGCCGCGCTTTCGCCTACGTTCGATTCGGAACGCGTCGGATCGAGCCGCGCCAGCACCTGTCCGGCCTGCACCTGATCGCCCTCGTGGACGTTCAGCTCGGTGAGGATCCCGCCGTCGAGAGACTGTAAGACCTGCTCGCGCGAGCTGGGGATCACTTTACCCGAGCCGGTTGATACCTCATCCAGCACGCCAAACCACGCCCAGACGCCCAGCACCACAAACATCAGCAGCGAGAAGATCACGATCCGACGCGCGCCGGTATAGCCGCTTTCGGAGTCGAGGGCGTTATCCAGATCGTCCATTGCCGCCACGTCACGCTGACTGATTTTCATTTTTCCACTCCCGTCCGGTTGCTGCCTGCTGCTGTTGCTGCTGCATACGGCTGTTGTTCAGCGCCTGGGCTTTTGGCGCGTCCATCACCAGCATCCCCTCTTTCAACACCACGACGCGCTCCACCAGTTCCAGCACCGGTACGCGATGCGTGGCGACAATCAGGGTGCGATGCCCGAGCCAGTCGCCCAGACGCTGGATGAATTCCCGCTCGGTGTGCTCGTCCAGCGACGCGGTGGGTTCATCCATCAGCACAATATTCGGATCGCGCAGCAGCATCCGCGCCAGCAGAATCGACTGGCGTTGCCCGCCGGATAACCCCACGCCGTTTTCCATGATCGGGTAGTCCAGCCCCTTGGGCAGCTTCTGCACGAAGCCTGCCGCGCCGGTCAGCTCCAGCGCCTCGAAAATCTCTTCGTCGGTGGCGCGCGGCATGCCGAGGGTGATGTTTTCGCGCAGGGTGCCGTAAAACAGCCGGGCGTTCTGGGTCATAAAGCCGACGTTGCGCCGGACGTCGGCGACGTCGAGATGCGGCAGGCTGAAGTTATCAAGCCGCAGCTCGCCGGCCGCCAGATCCATTCCGCCCGCCATGGCCTGCAGCAGGGTCGATTTGCCCGCGCCGTTGCGCCCGAGGATCGCCACTTTCTCACCCGGTCTGATCTCCAGCCGGTTAATGCGCAGCGCCATGCGCGGATCGTCCGGCTGGTAGCGGAACTGCGCCTGCTCGAAGAGGTAATGACCGCGCAGCACGTCCTGGCGGATCGGCGTCTCCTCGCGCTGATTTTCGGTGGGAAGCTGCATGATGCTGTCCAGCCCTTCTTTTGCCGCTTTGACCTGCTGCCAGCGCGCCAGCACGCCGCACAGCGTCGCCATCGGGGCGATCATGCGGGAGGCCAGCATCGACGCGGCGACCACCGAACCGGTGGTCAGGGTGCCGTCGATCACCATCGGGGCGCCGACCACAATCACCCCGGCGTAGACCAGGCTCTGAATGGTCATCCCCCAGCTAATCAGGTTCTGCGTCAGCTCGCGGGTGCGCAGGCCGGATTCTGCGGTGATCTGGATATAGCTGTTCCACTGCTGCAAAAAGCGGTTTTCCGCCTGCATCAGCTTGATGTCTTCCAGCCCCTGCACGCTCTCCACCAGCACCGCGTTGCGCAGGGTCGATTCATGAGCCGACTGCTTTGCCAGCTCCGCCAGCTTCTTCTGCAGCAGCAGGCCGGGCAGGACCATGATCACCGCCGCGACCGGGGCGATCCACGCCAGCTGCGGGGCGATGATCGCCAGCACCACCACGAACAGGAGAAAGAACGGCAGGTCGACAATGGTCGAAATGGTGGACGAGGTCACCATCTCGCGGATCTGCTCCAGCTCGCGCAGCTGAGAGATAAAGCTGCCGGTGGAGCGGGGGATCGCGCTGTTGCGCAGCCGCAGCGCGTGGCCGAAGACGCGATCCGAAACGCGCATGTCCGAGCGCTTGCCGAGCAGATCCATAATGTGCCCGCGCGCCACGCGCAGCACAAAGCCAAACAGGGTGGCAATCAGCACCCCGATGGTCAGGACGTAAAGCGTCGGGTAGGACTGCGCGGGGATCACCCGGTCGTACACCTGCATGGAAAAGACGATCCCGGATAGCGACAGCACGTTGATAAAGAGGGCGGCCAGCATGACCCAGCTGTAGGGGCGCAGGTCGCGCATCACCAGCCGGTAGAGCCAGTCCGGGCGGTATTTTGAGATATAGGCATCCACGCGGCTGTCCTTCAGCGCGGCGAGTGGACGCAGGGCAATGACGTGGCGGATAGCGGGCAGCATCGCCGTCATCGACAGCCGGTTGGTGTAGGTCTCATCGTCGAAAAAGCTGACCTCCAGCGTATCGTCCCCGTCGAAATGCTCGATCACGCCGATCCTGCCGTCATTCATCGCCACCACCACCGGCAGACGCCAGCTGTTGATCGCCTGCCGATCGTTGGTAAGAAGCTGAAACGACAGCCCCGCTTCGCGGGCCAGCTGGGTGAGGGCGGGAACCATCGGTTTGCCTTTCAGCCACGGCGCGCCTGCGATCAGCGCGCCGGGGGAGCAGGCGACGCGGTAGCGCGTGGCGACAAAACCGAAGGCCTGCGCCCACTGCGCCAGCGCCTCATCCGTCATCGTTTCGCCCTGCGGGATTTCGCGTTGCTTCATGGCTGGATCTCCACGGTCTGGATGGTGCGGTTATCAAGATCGAACGCATGACGCAGCTGCCCGGTGTTATACAGGCAGTTGAGCTGCAGCTGGTGCAGCTGACCGAGGGTCTGCTGCTGGGTGAAGCGCGCCTGGTAGACCTCCTGCTCGGCGTTGAGCACGTCGAGGAGCGGGCGCGAGCCGAGATCGAGATACTGCTGCTGGTACAGTTCGCGGGTGCGGGCGCTGAGGGCTTCCTGGCGGCCCTGGATTTGCAGCGTGCTTTGCAGGCTCATCACCTGGCTGCGGGCTTCCAGCAGCTTCTGGCGGACATCAAGGCGCGTACGCTGAACGGTGGACTGCGCCGCCTCCACCGCGTGTCCTGCAGCGTTACGCCGGGCGGTGAGGCCGCCGCCCTGGTAGAGCGGCATCTGCACTTTCACCCATGCGGAATACTGGGTGCGATCGCGGGTTTCGCTCCCCGCGTAGCGATCGTTCATGTAGTGACGCACCTCCGGCTCCAGCGAGACGGTTGGCGTCATCTGCGCGTCGGCGTAGTCGAGGTTAGCCTGGGCGACGTTAGCCTGCGCCCAGGCGGCAAGCACCGCGGGCACCAGACGGTCATCCGGCTCGGCAATGTCGCAGCTCCGGCCCAGCTTTTGCGGAAAGTCATTGCTGATTGCGTTCAGGCTGTTCCAGCCGAGAAAGCTCATCAGCGTGGCGCGGGCGCTGTCCAGGCTGGCCTGGTACTGCATCAGCTGGGCGCGCGCGCCTTCAATGCGCGCATCGGTCTGCACCACGTCAGAAAGCGACGTGGCCCCTTCGTCGTTACGCTGGCGGGTCAGAGAGCCAATCGAGGAGAGGGCGTCGAGCTGCTCTTTAGCGGTCTCGACCATCTGCTGCCAGGTTTGCACCTGCACCATGGCGATGGCGGTATCGTGAGCGATGGTGTCGATACTCACCAGCACGTTGGCCTGCTGCTGGGCAACGCCCGCGCTCTCGGCCCGCACCTGGCTGTCCACTTTGCCAAAGTCGTAGAGCATCTGTGAGAGAGAAAGCACCAGCGACGGCGTAAAGCCGTTCTGGTCGCCGTCGTGGGAATAACCGTTGTCCACGCCGGCATTAATCTGCGGATAGTATTTTGATTTAGCGACGTCCACCTCTTCGCTCTGCTGGTAGAGTTTCCCCACGGCTTCGCTGATGGCCGGGTGCCAGGTGACGGCGCGATTGACGGCATCGCCAAGCTGCAATGAACCGGGTGCGGCTTTGCCAGCCGCAGGTGCGACGCGGCAATTGAGCGAGGGGAGTTCCTGCGTTTCGCGAAGCTGTCCGGTATTGATGATTGCCGCCGGGTTCGCGCAAAGAGCGGGCACAGATATCAGGCAGCACGAGAGCCACCAGTGAGGCATCTTCATTCCCATGTCATGTCCCTATTAAAAAAATACGGCTTTATTATTTATGCCCGGGCGCTGTGCGCCCGGGTCATCTCTTGCAGGTGCTATCAGGTAATGATGTGTTGCTGGTTAACAAGCTCGTCGTAGGTGGTCTGAACGCCATCAAGCGTAACGAGCGTGGTATTAGTGTAGGTGCCTCCCGCACCGTCACGGTCGATGGAGATCACGGTATTGCCATTACTATTAGTGACATGGAGATAATTCCCCAGCGTCGCGGCGCTACCGTTCCAGCCCACCAGCAGATCGCCGATGTCGATTTTGTCCCCCTGCGCCAGCGAGAAGCCAGTCCAGTGATCGCCCGCGGTGCTGCTGACGTTACCCGCCGTGGCATTCCCCACCGTACTGTTCAGCACCTGGTAAATCAGCGTATCGCCGTAGGCCGTACCGGTGATGGCGTCGTTATGTTCCGAACTGATGAACTGCGGCGCCATATTGATGGTCAGCGTGGCGCTGTCCGTTCTCCCGGTAGAGTCGGTCAGGGTGTAGTTGAAGGTCTCCTTCGACGTCATGGATGAGAGCGATACCCCGCTGTTGAGGGTATAGGTGTAATGGCCGTCAGCGCCGATCGCCAGGACGCCATAATGGCCGGTGATGTTCACCGTTGCACTGCCGGTATACGGATCCAGCGTGGTGGTCACGCCGTTGTACCCGGTCACGCTCAGACGGGTATCCACCGAGTGGAGCTGATCCAGCACGCCGCCAGAATCGGTGCCGTCAAAGATATTGCCGTTGACGGTGTGGCTGCCGGTGACGTCGAAATCACTCAGCGAGTAGGTGGTGCCGTTCACGCTTGGCGTGATGGTGATGTTCCCCACGCTCAGCCCCGGTACGCTACCGGTAAAGTTCAGCGTATAGGTTCCGGCGTTCAGATCCAGCCCGGTGAGCGGGATGTCGATATTGCCGCCCAGCAGTGAGCCGCCGCTGAAGGAGCCGCTGCGTATCACGCCCGAGCCGTCGCTGATGGACCAGTTTACCGTTAGCCCGCCCAGCGCCAGCAGCGAGGCCACGTTAAAGTGGAGCGACACGTTGTGCAGCGCGGTGTTCGCGTCGACCACGAAGGTTCCGCTGCCGGAGCCCTGGGTTGACGAGAGCAGGGCCGTCGTCCAGCTGGTGGTGCCCACGGTCGTATCCGAGTATGCCGACGTGTGGTGCACCGAGGTGAGGTCCATCGTGGCGCTGACATCGTTCACGGCATCCATCGCCCGGGGGGTTGGGGTGATGTTGAGCGATGCCGTATCCTTCGAGCCGTCAGGCGCGGTAACGGTGTAGACGAAAGTATCCGGCGTGCTGATATGGTCCGCTCCCACGCCGCTTCTCAGGGTGTAGGTGTACTGTCCGGACGAATTGATGGTCAGCGTGCCGTATTCCCCCTGAATGGTGGTGGTTCCACTGCTGTTGACCGCCACGCCGTTCACTTCGGTGACCAACGTGCCGGGAGGAACTGGGTCATTCGCCAGCACGTCGCCCGTGGTGGTTTCGCTGATGCTCGCCACGCTGTAGACATGATCCTGCAGGACGCTCAGCGTGTAGCCCGTCAGGACGGCGATCCCCGATGCGGTATTGAGTAAGAACAGGTACTCCCCGGCCGGCAGATTCAGCGTCAGCTGGGATGACGTGCCCCCCAGCAGCGGAGCGCGCAGCCAGCCCGACTCGACGCGAACCTGCTCGAAGGTCTGGGTGGCGTTGTTGAACTTATAGACGTACAGATCGAATACCGACGCCAGCGCCACGCCGCCCACGGAGGCCTGGATGGTCATGGTGCGGGTCGTGCCTTCCTCCACGTTGTAGATAATCGGGTTGGTCATGTCGTCCAGCAGGTTAAGCCCCAGCGTGCTGCCGAGATTAATGCCCACCAGGGTAAAACCGTTCTGAGACGAGGCGCCGTTATTAATCTCGCTCACGGTGGTGTCAAAGGTCAGCGAGGCCGTATCGTCCACCGCCACAATGCCGTTGATTACCGTACCGGCACCCAGAGACAACACCAGCTGCGCCGACGCGCTGACGCCGTTATGGGTGATGGTGTAGGTGAAGTTCTCCGTCCGGCCAACGACCGCGGCGCTGGTGTCGGTCAGGTTGTAGGTGTAGCTGCCGTCGCGGTTGATGGTCAGCGTACCGTATTTGCCCTGGATCACCGTGCCGTCGGCGTTCACGCTGGTGGTGACGCCCTGGGCGTTAGTGACTGCGGAAATGGTGGTTCCGGCCGGCGCGTTGTCGCTGCCGGCTGTCGGGTCCGTATCGAGGATCACGTTGCCGTTGAGGCTGGTATCGCCCGTGACCGTACCCGGACCGGTCTCTTTCACCGCCACGTCGAGGCTGGTGTAGGAGCCGGTCGCCAGCAGGTTGGTGTTGTAGCTGAGCACGCGATAGTTGCCGTCGGCCAGCCCGGTCAGGTTCAGCGATACGCCGGTTGCACCGAGGGTCAGGAGATCGGCAAACTGCGGTTGGCCGGTATCCACCACGGTGGTCCAGGCGCCGTTGACGTAATGCTGAACCACCAGCTCAAGGGTGTTGAGCAGAGAGAGCACCGCTCCCGTGGCGTTGGCGTTCACCACGATATCCGCGCTGCCGCCGCTGCCCACCGTGAAGTTGACCTGGGCCGTATCATTGCCCAGCAGCGTCAGGACGTTGCCGACGGCGCCAACCAGCAGGAAGCCGTAATCGCTGTACTGGCTGTTGGTCACGGTTGCCGTGGTGCTGAGGTTCAGCTCTTCGACGTTATTGCTGGCGGAGAGCGGCACCACCGGCGCAAGGGCGGAGCCCGGCAGCGAGGTGTTGCCCGCGGCGTCGGTGGCGGTGATCTGCAGCGTCTGGCCTTCGGTCTGTTTGTTAATGAAGGTGTAGGTGTAGGTGCCGTTGCTGCCCGCAATGGCGGTCACCGTCGAGCCGTCCGCAAGGCGGATCGCGACGGTGCTGCCTGCTTCCGCAGTCCCGGTCAGGACGCTACCGTCGGCGTTGAAGGTCCCGGTCGGCGCCGTTGGAGCGGTCGTATCGACGATAATCGTCGTCACGGCTGACGCCACGCTGGTGTTGCCCGCTGCATCGGTGGCCGTGGCGGTGAAGTTATGCGTGCCTTGCGCCAGCGTGGTGGTTTGCGGCAGGGTCCAGTTGCCGCTGCCGTCGGCGGTCACCGTGCCCACCAGCGTGATGCCATCGTAGATCCGCACCGTGGCATTCGCTTCGGCGGTTCCGCTCAGCGTTGGGCGCGTGTCGTTGGTCGGATTCGTACCGGTCACCGGGCCGGTAACGCTGCCGACATCATCAATGACCGAACTGATGACCGGTGCGCCCGGCGCGAGGGTATCGACGTTAATCACGTACCCGGCGGTCGGCGCGCTGGCGTTGCCCACCGCATCGGTGGCGGTAAAGGTCAAATTGTGCGGACCGTTGCCCAGCGCCGGGGATGGCGTAAAGCTCCACGCCCCGCCGGTCGCCGTCACGCTGCCGATTTGTACGCCGTTATCGAAGATTTTCACCGTCGACCCGGCTTCCGCCGTACCGCTGAGGGTTGGCTGCGCGTCGTTGGTGAACCCGCCGTTCGCCACCGGCGTCGCCGCATTGCCCACGTCATCCAGAATGCTGGTCAGCACCGGCAGCGCAGGCGGCGTGGTGTCGACGGTGAGGCTAAAGCTGGTGGACGACACGCTGGTGTTGCCTGCCGCATCCGTCGCCTGCGCGGTGAAGCTGTGCGCGCCCGCAGTCAGCGTGGTGTTGAGCAAGATACTCCAGCTTCCGTTGCCATCCGCGGTGCCCGTTCCGACAAGCGTAGTTCCCTCATAGATTTTCACGGTGGCAAACGGTTCGCTGGTTCCGACAAGGCGCGGTACCGTATCGTCGGTTGTTTGCCCGGACGTAAGCGGGCCGGTGATGGTGCCCACGTCGTCTATCGCCTGGCTGATAACCGGCGCGTTCGGTGCGGTGGTATCCACAATCAGGGTAAAGTCCGGCGAGTTCAGGCTGACGTTGCCCGCTGCATCGGTGACCGTGGCGGTCCAGGTATGGCTGCCGTTGGTCAGCGGCGTTGACGGCGTAAAGCTCCATGCGCCGGTACCGTCCGCCTGAACGCTGCCGACCGGCTGCCCGTTCTCATACACGGTGACCGTGGCGTTGGCGGTCGCGGTGCCGTTTAGCGTCGGCGTGGTGTCGTCGGTGCTCTGCCCGGAAGTGAGCGGAGTTTGAATGCTGCCCGCGTTGTCACCCGCGGTCGAAATGACCGGCGCCGACGGCACGCCCGTATCCACCGTCAGGTTAAAGGGTGTCGTCGTGCTGCCGGTATTGCCAGCCACGTCGGTGGCATTGAAGGTGATGGCGTGTGGACCTTCGCCCAGATCGGTACCCGGGGTGAAGGTCCAGCTGCCCTGGGCATTCACCACCGCAGTGCCAATTTCGTTGCCATCAACGATCACGTGCACGGTAGAACCCACCTCGCCCGTACCGTTGAAGGTTGGGCGCGCGTCGTTGGTGCTGTTACCCGACGTGAGCGCCCCGGTGACCGGACCGACGTCGTCAATCACGCTGGTCACCACCGGTACGCCGGGCGCTGCGGTATCAATGGTAAAGGTGAAGACCGATGAGTTAGCCGATGCGTTGCCTGCGGTATCCGTCGCATACGCGCGCAGGGAGTAGCTGCCGTCGCCCAGCGGCGCGGTCGGCGTAAAGGACCAGTTCCCGCTGCCGTCAACGATCGTCGTGCCAATCTGCGTGCCGTTATTCATGATGTGAATCGTGCTGCCCGCCTGCCCGGTGCCGCTGATGGTCGGGGTGCTGTCGTTGGTCACCTGGCCGCTGGTGAGGTTACCCTGGACGCCGCCAGGGACGTTGTCGCTCACATTATCCAGCGTCGGAACCGTCGGTGCCGTCAGGTCAACCACCACGCTCCAGGGAGCTGAGACCGCGCTGACGTTGCCCAGCGGATCGGTCGCCCGGACGGTGAAGCTGTGCGAGCCTTCGCCGAGCGCGGTGTCAGGGGTAAACGTCCATGTACCATTGTTGTCAGCCGTCACCACGGCAATCTGGGTACCGCCGTCGAAAATGGTCACCACGCTGTTTGCGTCCGCTGTCCCCGAAAGGGTTGGCGTGGCGTCGTTCGTTTCGCTGCCGCTGACCACCGTGGTGGCGGCGTTACCGACGTTATCCGTGACGTTGGTGATGACCGGCGTGGCGGAAACGGAGTCCACCACGACGGTGAAGCCCGCCGAAGGACCGCTCTGATTCCCCGCCGGATCGGTCTCGCGGATGGTCAGGATATGGTTGCCTTCTGTCAGGACGGGCGTGGTGTAGCTCCAGGTGCCCGTATTGCCGACCTCCGCGGTCCCCAGCAGCACGCCGTTGTTGTAGATGGAGATGGTATCGCCGACCGCGCCGGTGCCGGTGAGGGTCGGCTGGTTGTCGTTGGTGGTCTGGCCGCTGGTCAGCGGTCCGGTGCCCGGACCGACGTCGTCAATCACCGCGCCGATAGCCGGCGTGCCCGGTGCGGTGAGGTCGACGGTGACGCTGGCCGCCGGAGAGCGGCCGCTGGTCTGGCCGTTGAGGGTCGCCGTTACCTCAAAGGTGTGCAGCCCCTCGCCAAGCGCGGCTGGCGTATAGCTCCAGTTGCCGCTGCCGTCGGCGGTCACCGTCGTCAATGGCGTCGCGCTACCGTCCTGATAGATGGTAATCAGGCTGCCCGCTTCGGCCGTACCGGTAAGCGTTGGCGTGGTGTCATTAGTTGTTTTGCCTTTCACATCGCCAGTGATCGGATCCGCGTCATCGACGATCGCCGTGATGACGGGCACCTGCGGCAGCTCAAGCGACGAGTCGGTGACGACAAAAGGCACGCCCGCGCTGGCATTCCCTGCGGCATCCGTAGCGGTCACGGTCAGCGTGGTCGGATCCAGCTGCGCCGGGCTCAGCGCAATGGAGAAGTTGCCGTCGCTGCCGACAACGCCGGTACCAATGACCGTGGAACCGTTTGTCACGGTAATGATGCTTCCCACGTCACCGGTACCGGTCAGCGGTGTTCCTTCATCAGCCAGCAGCATGTTGCCCGGATCTGCCGGGGCGACGGTGTCTACCGTCACGCTCAGCGGTGCTGAATCACCGGAGGAGTTACCCGCTGGATCGCTGGAAGAGACTGTGAACGTATGAGGACCATCCGGCAGCGTCGTGTCGGCAGTCCAGCTCCAGGTGCCGCCCGGCTGGACCGTCACCAGCACCGTAGATGGCGTGCCGTCTACGGAAACGATAACGGTGGTGCCGGGTTCACCGGTCCCGGTAAGGGTTGGCGTGCCGTCCTTCGTGTAGAGCACGTTATTAGACAGCTGGCTGTCAGCTACGGTGCTAATGACGGGGATCTCAGGCGCAACGGTATCGAGGGTAACGGTAAAGACCGAACTCGGCGCGCTGACGTTACCCGCTGCGTCCACGCCCGCCACGGTAATGTTGAGCGGACCGTCCGTTTGCGTTGGAAGCGTCAGGTTCCATTCCCCGTTAGCCACCACGACACGGCCCACTTCGACGCCGTTGTTGTAGACGATCACCGTCTCACCGTTGACGCCGGTTCCGCCCACTGTCGGTGTGGTATCCGTGATGTAGCCACCGTTCGGCTCACCGCCCACTGCACTAATCACCGGCGTATCCGGTGCCAGGGTATCCACGACGATCGTAATCGCTGGCGACGGGTCAGAGACGTTGCCCGCTTCATCGGTGGCGGTGGCGGTATAGGCGTGGCTGCCCTCGGCAATGTCGCTGCCAGGGCGCCAGCTCCAGTTGCCGCTGCTGTCTACCGTGACGGTGCCCACGACGGTCGATATGCCGTTGACGGTGTCAGTGATGTTGATGACGTCGTTCGGCGTGCCGGTGCCGCTCAGGACCGGGCGCGGATCGTTGGTGGTTCCGCCATCGGGTACGGGGCCGGTGATCTGGGTGACGCTGTCGGTGACGGTCGGTGCCGCAGGCGTAGCCGGCGCTTCGGTATCAATGGTGATGGTTACCGGCTGCGACGGGGCGCTTTCGTTGCCCGTGCCGTCCACGTTGGTGACGGTCAGGGTGATGTCATAGGTACCGCCGGACAGTGGGGGTGATGGCGTCCACGACCAGCTGCCGGTACTGTCCACGACAGCGTCGCCGATTTTGGCGCCGTTGTTGTAGATCGTCACGGTATCGCCCGCCGTGCCGGTACCGCTCAGGGTTGGCGTGGTGTCGCGGGTGGTTTCGCCCGGGTTTAGCGTTGTTGCTGTTCCGTCAGGATTGACGGTGATGGCCGGGACGTCCGGCGTGGCGGGCGCGACGGTATCTACCGTCAACACAAACGGGCTGGAGACAGTGGTATTGCCGGCGGCATCCGTGGCGTGAACCGTCAGCGAATGCGGGCCGTCGGTGAGCGGGGTAACGGGCGTAAAGCTCCAGCCACCGCTGCCGTCGAGGGTGGCGGTGCCGAGCAGGGTGGCGCCGTCATAGACGGTGATCACCGCATCAGCCGGGGCGATGCCCTGCAGCAGCGGTGTGGTGTCATCCGTGGTATCGCCGCTGATGAGCGTGCCCTGAACGCCGCCGACGTCATCGGTCACGGTGGCGATGGTTGCTGCCGCTGGCGGCGTGGTATCGACGGTCAGGGTGAAGCCACCTGACGGCTGGCTGGTGTTACCCGCCGCATCGGTGGCAACAACGGTAAAGGTATGAGGCCCGCTGCCAAGAGGCGTGGTGAGGGTATAGGTCCACGTGCCGTTGTCGTCGACCAGGACCGTGAAAAGATCGGTGCCATCCAGGCGGATGGTGACGCTTGAGCCAGGTTCAGCCGTGCCGTTGAGCGTCGGCGTGGTGTCGTTGGTGCTGTCGTTGGGGTTGAGCGCACCGAGGCGCTCCGGCACATCATCCAGCACCTGGGTAATGACCGGGGCGGCAGGCGCGACGCTGTCAATCGTCAGAGTCCAGGTGTTGGAGACGCCGCTGGTGTTACCTGCCGCATCGGTCGCGACGGCGGTCAGGGCGTGCGGGCCCTCGGCGATAGGCGAGGAAGGCGTAAAGATCCATACGCCAAGACCATTGGCGACGGTCGTACCAATAGCAACACCGTCCACGCGCACGGTGACCGTCGCGTTTGCTTCGGCGGTACCGCTGAGCGTCGGGGTTGCGTCGTTAGTGGTCTCATAAATGTCGAGCGAGCCGGTGCGACCGGGAACATCGTCCACAACTTGTGAAATCACCGGGGCGCCGGGTGCCGTGCCGTCGACGTTAATTGTCCACGGGTCTGATAACCCGCTTGGATTACCGGCGGGATCCGTCGCCTTCGCGGTCAGCACCCAGGTGCCATCGGTCAGCGGTGCGGGCGGCGTAAAGCTCCACAGGCCGGAGGAGGGAACAACCGTCGTACCGAGGACATCGCTGCCGTTATAAATCGTGATGGTCGAGCCCGCTTCGCCCGTCCCGTTCACGGTCGGGGCCCGGTCGTTGGTGAGGCCGTTTTGGCCCACGGGGCCGGTGGTGGCCTGCAGGTCATCAATCACCGACACGATAATTGGCGTCTGCGGTGGGGTAATATCCGGTGACGCCGCGGAGGTTGCGGGCCCCGTGTTGCCCGCCGTGTCGGTGGCGTCAGCGGTCAGGATTTCGCCGTTGAGCTTCGGCGGGGTCAGCGTCAGGCTAAAGTTCCCTTCGCTGTCGGCAACAACAGTGCCAAGGGTGACATTGCCTTCACGGATGGTCACCGTGCTGCCAGCTTCCGCGATGCCGCTGATGGTGCCGCCATCATTCGAAACCTCGAGATTACCCGGGGCAGACGGCGGCGTGGTGTCCACGGTGAAGATGACGGGCTCTGAGGTCGCGCTCAGGTTTCCGGCGGCATCGGTTTCAGTGACGGTTATGGAGTGTGTCCCGTCCGGGAGCGGGCCGTTCGGCGTGACGCTCCAGGTGCCGTTGGGCAACACCGTCGTTGTGCCAACCACCACGCCGTTATCGTAGATGGTGATGGTTCCGCCGGGCTCGCCGGTTCCCGCGAGGATGGGCAGTGAAGCATCGGTTGGCGCGACAGACGTGATGGTTCCCTTGATAAGGCCCGTATCGTCGGTCAACACAATCGCGCTCGGCGCGTCCGGCGGAGTAAGATCCACCGTCAGGGTAAACACCGGCGAGGCTGGCCCGGTGTTGCCGGCGGCGTCGGTTGCCCGCACGGTAATCTGGTGAGTGCTTTCGCTCAGGTCAACCGACGGGGTAAAGGTCCAGGTGCCGTTGCTGGCGACGACCGCCGTACCAATGGCGACTCCGCCGTCATAAATCGTCACGGTCGAGCCCGCTTCGCCGGTGCCGGTAAGCTGCGGGCGCTGATCGTTGGTGCTGCCGCCGTTGCTGACTGCTCCCGTCTGCGGGGCGACATCGTCCGTTACGCTGGTGATTGCTGGCGCATCGGGCGCGGTGGTGTCCGGCGCGTTGAGCGTTGTGCCCGGGCTGGTATTCCCGGCGTTATCCGTGGCGGTGGCGGTCACCTGCTCGCCGTTGGTCAACGGTGTGCCGAGAGAGACGGTAAAGCTGCCGTCGCTGCCCGTTTTTCCTGTGCCAATGACGTTGCCGTTCGCGTCTCTCAGCGTGATGGTACTGCCGGGTTCTGCGGTACCGGTGACGGTTTTGCCATCTGAAGAGAACTTAAGGCCGGAAGGCGCGTTCGGCGCTGTCGTATCCGCATTGGCCGAATTGTTACTGCCGCCACTATCACCGCCGCCGGTGCTTGCCGCCGCCGCGATGCCGCCCGCTGCGGCAATTCCGCCCAGTGCCCATGGCCAGATGGCGGCACCACCGGCGTCGCTCCCGGAGGCCGCAAGCAGCACGTCCGTGGACGCGATAGATTCGTACGTGGCGGCTCCGGTCGGATCTTCAATCCACCATAATGCGCCGTTGCTGTCCTGCAGTACCAGCTGGCTCACGCCCTGCGCGTCCGTGACGTAGAAGTTTTTAAGGGTGATCACCTCGCCGGAGTGCAGCGTAACCAGCAGATCGTTACCGTTTCGCGCGAAGTGGGAGACGCTCGCTCGCTCGACATTAAGCTCAACGATAGAGGAATGGCTCAGGGTAACCTGTGTGCCTTCCGTGGTCGTTTCCACGCCAGTAAGTTTCGATATAACAGAGATTTGGCTCATTTAGGCATTACTCCAGCAGATGTGTCATGAACGGCGAGCAAGACGAGCCAACTCTGCAGAAGGTAAAGGGCGCCCCCGGCGCAGTCGCTGTTATTACGCAGCACTGACCGTTGTTTTTAGCGCGCACGATGCCCGCCAGAATTCAGAGTGGCAACATCAGAGCGAATCTAATGACTTATAAAAGAGAACAGTTTTTATGGGTGTTTTGTGTCTTGTAAAACCCTGTAATTAATAGAGGAATTATTTTTTAGAATATAAAAATGATATAGACAGAAAACGAAGGTTGTGCAAATTAAGCTTTCGTAAATAAGTGCAAAAACAATGAAGAGGGCATTAATGTATTGGGGTGGTTAATAATTTACTTGGCTCAACCTTTTGTTTTATATGATTTTAGTTTTAACCTGTGGCGTTGATTCTGAATATGATTTACGCAGTATGATAATTGGTAGGGAACATTTTTAATATAATGTAAAACGTTATTGTTTAAGCGCGCTTAATATGCATTTAAGTTAGGGTAACGTTTTTGATATAAGATATATTATGTCACCCACACAATAAAATATATTCTTATGCAGGATTAAAACTCTGCTATCACGCGAAAATAATAGCGTTAAGTAAAGGGTAAAATAACCTGATTTATTTCCATTGGTGCTACGACGTCAGCATGATTTTGCGACAGCAAAAAATTCACGGGGAGAATGAATAAAAATCGTCAGTCGGGCGTTTACTGACGTCACTTCCTTCTTACCCTGGAGCTTTATATGAACACGATCTCGTTTCGTTTGATCCCGGTGCTGATTTTTTCCCTGCTGTCCCCCCTGGCGCTGGCAATGGGCAATAATAGTACCGAGAGCAAAACGCCCGATTGTCCTTCCGGACAGGTGTATGACAGCGCCACCCAGAAATGCGTGCCGGACAAGAGCAGCAGCCTCAGCGACCAGGACAAAACCAACTATGCGTACCATCTCGCGAAGAAAGGCGAGTATCAGGCGGCGCTGAACCTGCTTGATTCGCTGAAAAATGGCAATACGGCTGAAGCGTGGAACTATCGCGGGTTCGCCACGCGCAAGCTTGGCCGCACGGACGAAGGGATTGGTTATTACCAGCGCGCGCTGGCTATCGCACCGGATTATGCCAAAGCCCGGGAATATCTCGGTGAAGCGTGGATGGTAAAAGGACGTCCTGACCTCGCGAAAGAACAGCTGAAGGTGATTGCCGGTATTTGTGGCCAGTCCTGCGAGGAGTACCGTGACCTGCAGGCCGCCATCAACGGACATCCGGAATCCTGATTTTCTCGTGGAGGGAAAACACATCGCTACCAGTGAGGTTCGTCAACAGTTAGCCGCACACCTGCCGCGTCTCTGGCGCTATGGGCTGGTGCTGTCGCGAAACAGGGATATCGCCGAAGAGCTGGTTCAGTCCACCTGCGTGCGTGCGCTTGAAAGGAGCAGCCAGTATACGCCGGGCACGCGCATCGACAGGTGGCTGTTCGCGATACTGCACTCCATCTGGATCTCTGAGCTTCGGGCACGACACGTGCGTCAGGGGCAGGGATTTGTGGCCAGCGACGAGCTTCTGGCGCCGGATATCCGCGAACAGGATGAGACGCGCCTGCATTACATGAAGGTGATGCAGCGCGTCAACGCGCTGCCTGAAGCCCAGCGCAACGCGGTATTTTTGGTTTATGTCGAAGGCTTTACCTACCAGGAGGCGGCGGACACTCTGGCGGTGCCTGTCGGTACCGTGATGAGCCGGCTGGCGACGGCGCGGGCTCGGCTTGCCAGATCCGCTGACGCACTGCCTCCGGCAAAGGAGAAACGCTCTTGAACTCGCACCGTTTTGCACCGCCCTATAACGACGACGCTATCGTTGCATGGATAGATGGCGAGATGTGCCGCGTCGACGCGCAGCAATTTGAAGAACAGTTGAAAAGTGACGAACGCCTCTCCGGGCGAACTAACGAACTGATGAAAAGCAGCCAGGATTTCGCCGGGGCGTTTGCCCACATGCTGGATGAGGCGCCACTTGAGGCAATGCAGGCGCGTCTGGCGGCACTTCCCGATCCACAATCCTCCACACCGGCTGGCGTCAGCAGGCGGGCGCTGATCGCCGCGTCGGTCAGTTTTTTGATGGTCGGATCCGGGCTGGGCTACCTGCTGCGGCCCGCTTCCGCGCCAGCGGATGAGAACGCTCATATTCGCGACCTCGAAGCGCAATATATGTCCCTGTACAGCGTTGAGACGCTGCTGGATATGGACAGCGCAACGCCGGTCCTGCAGCGCGGGCTGGAACGAGCCTCGCAGGACATCGGCATCAAGCTGCACATGTCGCAGCTTGTCCTGCAGGGGGCAGAGCTGAAAATGGTGCGAATGCTGCGCTATGAAACCACCTCGATCGCGCAGATTGCCTGGATTAACGCCGACTACGGCCCGATGGCGCTCTGTATCTCTCCTGTAGATGAGAAGACTATGGCCTCTCTGCGCCAGGAGCAGCGGCACGGCATGAACCTGGCGTGGTGGCAGGAGGCGGGCTACCAGTTTGTCCTGATTGGCCGCAACCCGCCGTCTCACCTGCGGGGAAACGCGGAGCAGCTACAGCGCCTCATCTCAGGATGACGGCACGTCGTTCGTCTGAATGGCAATAGCGATGGCAATACGATCGTCCACGACCAGCGCAAACTTATCCATCCCGTAGGCCGCGCGCGAGATCGCCGTCGTGGCATCCAGCGTGAGGGCCTGCGCGTGCGGGTCTTTCACGACAGCCTCCAGGATCACCGGGCGGGCGATGTTTCGTACGGTCAGCGTGCCGAACACCCTGAACCGCCCGTCGCCCTGGGCGACCACGCGAGAGCTGATGAACTCGATAGTTGGATAACGCTCGGATTCAAAAAACATATCGCTTTTCAGCTGCCAGGTGAGCAGCTTGTTTGAGGCTACGAGAGTCGCTACGGGAATGGTGACGTGAATATGGTCGTCGACGTCGTTTTCCGGGTTGAGCGTCACGGCGCCCGTCACGCCACTGAACGTCGCCCAGGAGAGGATGCCGCCGAAGGCATGCCACGACAGCCGAATGGCGGTGTTATTGGCGTCAATTATGTAGCTCTTCGGGGCAGCCATCGCCCACGGACAAACCAAAACAAGCACTATCACCAGGCGTCGCAGCATCTCAGGATCTCTTTTAGGGGGGCAGGGAGTAAACGCGTCACCCCCGGGATCTATTCGGCTTTGTTGACGTTATTTCAACCGGAGCGCGATAACCGGACCTGGTGACAAGTGTAGCCTTGAGAACGCAGAGCTGCGGAGAATAAAAAAGGCCGCTTGCGCGGCCTTTCAAAGGGATTACTCAGTGACTTTCTTTTCCAGCTCGCTGGCACCTTCTTTGGTTTTGTTCCAGCCTTTCTCAGCGCCTTCTTTGGTGGCATCCCACCCTTTCTCGGTGCCTTGTTTGGTTTTATGCCAGGCTTTCTGGGAATCTTCGCTGACCTTGCTGCCCAGGCTTTCGCTTTTACCCTCCGCAGCATGCTTCTGTTTCAGCTTCAGCTCTTCACCTTTGTTCTGCTCTTCGTGCAGTTTTTGCTTCGCCTCGTTGGCGTTTGCGTTCGCCGCAGCGACGGTATCGTCAGTTGCATGTGTGGTCGCAGCAAATACTGGGGAAGCCAGCAGAACGGCAGATAATGCGATAATTGTTTTTTTCATAATATCCTCATTTAACGTTATCGGTTATGAGCGTGATTCAGCATGGCACAGGCGAAACGGGATGGCTTTAGGAAAAAACTGTAATGAGATCAATGTTCCCTGAAGAGGGATATTTCGCCTGAGGATTATCCAAAGGATAAAAAGCCTATTTCAGCAAGGGCGGCGAGGGTCAGGAGAATGAAGATAATAACGGTTATGGGTCTGTACATGGTGGGGTTCCTTCCGGGTTGAGCGGCTATTCCGTAGCGCTGGGTGGTGTTTTTTTTTTCTGCATAGGGGGAGGGGAGGTGTCGTTGATGTTTGTCAAAGAGAAAGGGGAACGGTGGGTTGATGGTACTGAAAAACCCGCAGGGGTTATACCGTGTGGGCTTTCAGGTTTCATCGGATGAATAGGGTTATTACCGATGGAGATTCTGGTTGGCTATCCGAGTCTGCATAATTCTCAGGTGCATTTATCCCGCTCAGCAGAAAGCCTTTTCATTCTTTTAAATAATGACTTCAGCTTACGTTTTCCGACGCCGGTGTGGCAGAGATCGTTATGTACTTTTTCAGACCAGACTCCCGTTTAACACCTTTTGGATCGGAAACAAAAGGAAGCCGCAGGCGAGGTGAATCTGATACTTTCAGTGTCCAGATATAATCCCCAATAAACCTAAAATCTACGCTATCGTCAGTGACCTGGAGATCCGCAAAACTACCTGTCGAGTACTCATTTCCTAAACGAACAATTTCTTTAAGCCCTTCATGAACGTCAATAAGGGCAATCGTCAGGGATTCCTCGAAAATAATGTCATCCGTCAGAAACAGGATATAACGCAGCTCATTAACCTGGACCGCTGCTTCAAGCACTTGTCCCGGTACAATAATGCCGGTGCTTTTACCATTGAGCACAACGTCAGATTGAGCCTGGGTTACATCGGTAGCTTCGCGAAGCTTAACCAGAGATATTGAATTAACCTGTTGCATAATCAATTCCACAAACGTCCCATTTCCCATGCAGCAAGAGCGCCGCCGACGAAGCCACCGATGAGCACGCAAACAGGTGCGCCTGGCCCACACATTAATCCCGCCATTGCGCCACCCGCGGCAGCACCGGCAATACCTGCACCATTAATCGCTATCTGCCTGCCTGATTCAGAAACCTTATCATCAGCGGTATAAATTTCGTAAACAGAAATCGCAATCGAAAGAACAATCAGCCCTCTTCCAATGCGCGAGAGTTGCATCATTTTCATGTTTACTTGTGGGTTAGACTTGCCTGCGGATTCAACGATACTTGCATATATCTGATTTTTTTGTACTTCCGAAAGACTGTTAAAATTTGCCTGCGGGCCGAATAAAGCTTTCGCTTTTTTTGCTACCAACTCATTAAGCGTCTTACCTTCGCTTTTTATCCGTTCGGCCATTGCCCGTCCCAGGGGAGTGCTGCGAGAGCGCACCATCTCCATGATCAAATTTCTCGTTTCCTGAGCCTCTCGTGCCGCTTTGTCCCAAGAGATCACTCCAGCATTGGCCTTTGCGCGTAAGTCTGCGGACATTTCTTTGATTCTTTTTGAGTACTCAAGGCGTAAGCGGGGGTCGACCGACAACCTCGCGGCTGCAGCGGAAACATCGCCTTGTAAGGCATTCATAGCGCTTTCGAATTTATCGCGTCCATCGGTATCTAATGCGCTCAGCAACGTCGTATCCATATTCTCATTATTCCCGTCATTGGCTCTGAGATGCGTTGAACAAATTTCTAGCACATTATCGGCAAAAGGTCTTTTTAATATTTATTAACCTCGCTTTTGATTTTGTTTCTTTTGATTATATTTCAATGAGATATTGATGAGGTTAGGGACTTTTCGCTATGAACGATTTGCAGCTTTAAAAGAATGAAGATTGTTGTTAGTAGGGATTACTTTGCTGGTTCAGCGCACCTTGGTAGTCAGGTAGTTTTATGTTCTTTTCAAAAAACTGATTCAAAATGGCTTTCATAAGGTGGGGCATAGGCATGTTTCACTGTCCGTTCTGCAAAACTAGCGCGCATTCCCGCACCAGTCGGTATTTGTCAGATAACGTCAAACAGCGCTATCACCAGTGCATGAACATCGAGTGCTCGGCCACGTTCCGCACGCTTGAATCCATCGACGGGGTTATTCGTTCACCGGTGACAGAGCCGGTCATCCCGGTACCCGCACCGGCGGCCACCGTTAACCGTGCCGGTGCGTGAGCACGGCCAGTCATCAGGAGAAACATACGTGACCACACTGACGCTACAGAAAGCCTTTGAGGCCAGCCAGGCAAATAAATCCGCCTGGCTGCAACGCCGGGATGAACTGAAGCAGGCCGAACAGGCATACCGCGAACAGCTTGCCGGCAGCGGCCACAGCGGCCGGAGCCTGCAAACGCTGCGTGAGATTATCGAGGTGAAAAAGTGGGAAATAAATCAGGCTGCCGGGCGTTATATCCGCTCGCATGAGGAGGTGCAGCGCATCAGCATCCGCGACCGATTAAATGATTTTATGCAGGCGCACGGTGCGGAGCTGGCCGCCGCCCTTGCCCCGGAGCTGATGAATTATTCCGGGCAACATTCCGCCGTTCAGCGCTGCGCCATGCAGCACTCGCTCGATTATCTGCGCGAGGCGCTACAGCTCTGGCTGTCCGCTGGTGAAAAAATTAATTATTCGGCGCAGGATAATGACATTTTAACTGCCATCGGATTCAGGCCTGACGCGGCTTCGCGCGATGATAATCGTGAAAAATTCACACCCGCACAGAACCTGAATTACACCCGCCGCCGTGCAGAACTGGCCGTGCAGTAGTCCGCTTAAAAATCCCCGAAAATCTCGCCATTTTTACGTATAAAAGCCATGCATGCATAAGGTGCATGGTTTTGCATGCGTTTTACCGACACTCAATCCCCCGCCAGCGCCAGCACTGGCGCGTCCTGAGGCCGTTCATGCACCTGCATTAAAAGCGCCCCCTTAAGCGGGCAGGCGTGGCGGGGAGAGCATTGCGCGCCAGCGCTAACGTACATATTTATTTTGGCAGGTTGAGAGCGTTGCTATGGGATGCAGATTCGCTAAGAAGTCTTAAGGGGGCATCAAGGTGTTTGTCGGTGTAGCGGGTTTCTGAGGTTCGTAGGCATGGTGAAGAAAAAAAAGCCGCCTGGTGGCGGCAGGTATCAATCAAATTTCCTGTTTGGCGTAATAACTTCAAAGTGAAACATTTCCAGTAATTACCAAAATGAGTCCAGATCAATAGTATCGCTTTCAGGTGCTAATTCTGAAGGTAGACGCTGGATTTGTATGATCATCGGAGTATGAAATGCTGTGCCCGATACTACACAGGCACCAGATGGCAGTATAGGAACTAAGCCGCGCGAAGAACTATCAAGATTGCTTATAGAGTTTTTGAGTAAGAATAAATCATTTTCGTTAACTAAGCGGTGGAGAAAATAATTATGTATTTGAGATATTATTGTTGTTGATATGTCTGCTGGTCTCTGGCTTGCAATCGTGACAAAATAAGCAAATTTCCGGCCTTCCTTTATTATTTCTTCAAACAGTTCTAATCGGTAATCTTTCCAGGTCTCGGATTCTCTATTAGATATCTCCGATAATATGTTATGAGCCTCATCAACAATCAGGTGAAAGCTGTTTTGCGATGTGTCTTTTTTCTTATGTTCCAAAAAAGAACATTTTGCAATCAACATTGGAATCGATTTTTTCGTTTCTTGGTTACAATTCTTTAATGATATAAATAATAATGGTTTGGTTTCAAGCTCAATATCATCAATTATTTCAATCACTTTTTCAAGTGAACTGCTTGAGGAGTTTATTTTGCTAATTAATGGGCTTATATGCTCATATTGTACATAGTTCCTAGATACGGATTTTATTAATTGAAGGGTTGCCCTAACAGTTATTTGCTGAAAAGGCGATAATGTTGTGATGTCGATATTGGTACTTGCAAGAGTAGGTAGGTGAGCAAGATATTCATCTGGAGTGTTGAGAAATGTACCATTTCTATAATATTTGTTGTTTTCCCCTCTTGAGAACCAACTGAACTCAGATAATTCAGAGTTTATTTCTTTAGATTTTTCAGGATTGATAATGTTAATTATTGAACGAAGTACACTAATTGTTTCTCGGTGTTGATTTTGACCAAACATTATTTTTATGGTGTCATGAAAATAATCATTGAGTTCATCGCCATACTTGAGTCTGTTTCTAACAAGTATATTTAGAAATGGTTTTTGAGTTTTTTCTGTGGCAGAAAATAGGACTGAAAGTAATTCTGGGTCCCAATACTCTGATTTTTTGATTTTTAACTTTTGATTTCCATTCTTTAAATGAGTGTCAAGTTCAATATAATTACTCTTGTCTTTGAACTGATTGTGAATGGGTTTATATTCACCGTTGAAGTCAATAAATACAAAGGTGGATTTATTGAATAATTTATCTCCCACACAAGAGAAAAGCTCACTATATATTTTTGCTAAAGAATTGGATTTACCACTTCCTGTATTTCCAAATATTCCGATGTGTGAATTGAATATGCCGTTTATTGGGATGTGAATAGGTATTTCTTCTAAGAGTGATTTGCCAATTAATATTTTTTTAGCATCTATCTTGCCTTCGAAAGAATATATTGTGGATATAATTTCGTCAGATATGAGGTGTAATTCATCCTGAATCATTGGTAGGTATTTTATACCCGAGTGAAATTTATTTCCTGAAATATAACCGATGATTTTAATATCTACAAATCTATCAAACTTTTCATTGTTGGGTTGTGTGTTGTCAAAGTTTTTCTTTTCGATGATTTCTTCACCCTCAATTTTTCCGATAATATCGTGATACCCTTTTTTTATGACTATAAATTCATTTATAGCAACACCACGGTATAATCTTCCATCATATATATATGTAGTCTGATACAGGTTTGGATGTACGATTGCACGGACGGAGGTTCCTCTTACAGCTGTGACATACCCGATTATAAACTGCATGTTAATCCCTCCATTGAGTCGGTTCCGCTAAGGGAAAAAATACAATCTATGAATCTTTCTAGATCAATCACATTATTTTCGTCATCGTTTTCTGGATAAATAAAAACAATCTTTTTATTGTTTATTAATTCTTTTATTGCGGTCTTGTCATTGTTTTTATAGCAGAATATGTAAACTATTAACGAGGGGTTACTCAAAGAACGAGAAATAATTTCTCGAATGTGCTCATCTTTGAAAGAAAAACCAAAACATATTAAAACAGTTTGAGGCTTCTCAAGTTCATAACTCAAGAGTCTTAATGATTGGTAATAATGCTGTTGGAAAACAGTTTCTTCAAATTTTGCTTTAGTTGGGTTTACGATAGCAAGTTTATTGTATTCTTTCCTGAATTCTTCTAACGCTAATTCATCTTTCTCAGCAAGATTGAGACTTTCTTTGGCGGTTTCGATAAATGAAAAATCTTCTACTAATTGTACAGCGGTTTGTATGTCTGGAATATCTAAATCAATTTCTAAATCTTCTGGGAAATGATTGGGGTAATTTACTTCAATTCTTTCTTCGCTATATTTATTCCATGAAACAGAACCATGCATTTTAATGAGGTTTATTGTTGGGATCTCGAATTTATAAAGGTCATTTGTACCTTGATGCCAAGTTGATGTATGAAAATTACTGATTTGAAGGTGACGTTTTTTAAGGCCTCTAGCACCATCGTTAAAAATAAAATTTGTAGAATCACGAAGCAACCTATCTGAAGCATTTTCGAAAAATAAATCATAGTTTGTAGTGAAAATGTTGGCTCTGCGTATCTGGTTTGCCCCTTTCCTATTAATTAAATGCACAATGCTATCTATTAATTGTATGTACGCATTTAATGTTTTTCTGCGACTTTTACGCGATCTGGTATCATCAGCTTTTGGCAGGAAACAGAAACTCTTTTTTAAAATATTTTTATAATATTGATAGTAAATGAAGTTGTTTATGTCAGAGTAGTTATTATCTGTAAGTAGATCCTCGTAAGTTAAATCATCATTAATCTTTAGCGTTGGTATATACGAAGCTGAAGCACCTGAGCCGATAAGGAAATTAATGTTCTTATCATGTAACTCTGATGCTTTGAATGCTTTAAATAGTTCGTTTGCCATGTGTAGTAATCCTTATTTATTAGTTTTATTCACAAAAACACCCCACCAAGACATTAAATCTTTTCGCTGCTCTAAATAGATTGAACGATTATATGCCCTTCTAACTTCATTTTTATCTGTATGCGCCAAGGCAGCTTCAATAACATCTGCGTTAAAACCCGCTTCATTCAGAGCTGTGCTTGCTATTGAACGTAAACCATGTGCGACTAGCTTGCCTCCATATCCGATACGCTTCAATGCTGCATTAGCCGTTTGGCTGTTCATTGCTTGCTTTGGATCATTTCTACTTGGAAAAACATGCTCCCGGTGAGCACTGATAGCCTTCATCACATCCAATATATATAGCGCCTGAGGAGATAAAGGAACAACGTGCTCGCGTTTGCCCTTCATCCGTTCAGCTGGAATTGTCCAAAGCTTGGCATCGAGATCGATTTCTTCCCACCGAGCACCAGAGGCCTCAGAAGGGCGAACAAGAGTCAGGAGCTGCCACTCAATCAGGCAGCGAGTCGGTACAGACAGGTTCGACATAACCAAAGAACGCATCAACTTTGGCAATTCTTCTGGCCGCAGCGTAGGCATATTTTGCTTTTTGGGTCTTTCAAAAGCCATACCAACACCTGATGCCGGATTAGCATCAATCAGGCCGGTGTTGACGGCGTAAATCATGATTTCGTTAATTCGCTGCACTAAACGTCGAACTGTCTCCAATGCCCCACGTGCTTTGATTGGCTCCAGTGCTTCAACAATTGTTCTGGCTTTGAGTTCCTGAACAGGTATTGCGCCGATAGCTGGGAAAACATCTTTGTCTAATGAACGCCAAATATCTTTCGCATAATCCTCTGTGACGCTTTTACTCTTGAGCTGAAACCAGTTGGCGGCCACGGTCGAGAAAATACTGTCCAACTCAATCTGCCGCTGCTCAGAGACTTGCTCTTCCTGCTGCTGGGGATCGGTACCATGCGCAAGAGTAGTTAAATGCTGGTCGCGTATCTGACGAGCTGCTGCGAGTGTAAGGGCAGGGTATGAGCCGAGGCTCAAATTTGTTCGGCTGCTGCTTCCCGGTCGTTGATAACGGAAGCGCCAGAGTTTTTTACCGGAGGTTTTGACGAGTAAGAACAGACCATCACCATCATGAAGTGTGAAGTCTTTATCGCGGGGTTTAGTTTTTAGAATTTCGTTGTTAGTTAGGGGGCGTGTGATGCGCGCCATGTCTGGATTCCTTCCATAATTGGTACACGTTTAATGGACCACAGTATAGCGTGTACCTAAACGTGTACCAATTTTTACTGGATTCAGGCGGATCGTCTCGGACAACGACAGACACAAAAAAGCCCGAAGGGCTGATGCCATGCGGGCTTTCTGTACTTCACCGGACGTATCCGGATCATGATTTGGTGGAGCTGGCGGGAGTTGAACTCGCGTCCGAAAGGTATTTAACTCATTGAAAATAAACAATTATGTCACTGTGGCAGGCATCAAGTGCATTTTACGTGCATATTGAGGTCTGTCTAACGTCCTGATTCTGTCCAACATCTTGAAATATTTCCTGCATTATTAAGCCCTAGTAATCTCCGTCATAAAACCTATGCAAAAAGTGCTATTGTTTGCTTTGTCAACGAAAACTCTCGCGAGCTCGCAACTCTTTACAATGTAAGGATTGTCTAGCAATGTGCCTTTACCTTTGGGGTAAATGTATCGAACGCGCAGGTATCGTGTAAAATGTTGGCATGAAATGACTCTAAACATGCCTCTAAAATGATCAACCAATGGTTGATTATTCATTATAGCTGGCTATAAACTGTGCCTAGATAGGACAAAAAGTCCTAATGAGTTGTTACTTCATAAAGCCATTTGTATGAAAGGTGTCGAGATGCTTAAGATTCGGTTCGATTCAGAAAAGGCTTTAGAGGCCATTCTGTATGTAGCCTCTAAAGCACCCGTACCTGACATTTACCATGTCGGGAAAATCCTTTACTACGCTGACCGCGCTCACCTGGAGCGTTATGGTCGTCTCATTACCGGCGATGAGTACAAGGCTATGAAAGATGGCCCAGTCGCAGAAAACACCTATGACATCATCAAAATTGCCCAAGGTAAGGGACGCTTCATTCCAAATGGAATCGAAGTTGAAGACATAAAGTCAGCGCTTCGGGTTTATGAGAAATCGCATAACTACCGTGTAGAGCCTTTGCGCCCTGTTGATGATGATGTTTTCAGTGATTCTGATCTTAAATGTATTGACGAGGCAATCGAGATGATTGGCAAGCTATCATTTGGTCAGATTCGTGAAATGAGTCACGATGAAGTTTGGTCTTCGGCAAACGAAAATGGTGAAATCCCTCTGGAAGTTATCGCCGGAAGCTGTAAAGATGCTGACTTACTGATTTCCCATCTTTTCAGCGGAAGATAGAATGCCTAATTTAGGGGACATTTTCCCTTCAAATTTTGCCCAAACTTTTGCGTCACATCATCAACTTTCTGTTGGTGATGTGATTTATCTCTTCTGCGATTTTACAACTCCAGAGAAGCATAAATACATGGTGGTTTGCTGCTGCGAACCCCTTCTCGTTTTGCTTATAAATTCAGATATTAGCGAGTACATCCTTGCTCGCCCCCATTTGCTTCAGTGCCAGGTTGATTTGCTTGAAGCAGATCATCCCTTCCTTGAATGGGATTCGTTCGTAAATTGTATAGAAGCCCATCAAGCGTTTGATCTGGAAGTAGTCAAGGAGCAGATAACTTCGAACTATACGCAGACATATAAAGGACGTGTTGCTGGCTATTGTCTGCGCTCAATTTATGAAGCTGTTGAGCTATCGGAAACGATGCTCCGTAGACACAAACGATTGATTCTTGAGTCGATGCAGCAATATGTTTAAACCCGGTCAACACCGGGTTTTTTTGTCCTTCACATTTTACCTAACTGCCTCTTTTGCGGTTTTACCGTCATATTCAGCCAGATATTTACCGTAATTGCGGAATATCATTTCCGGCCCTTTGTGGCCCATCTGTCCGGCTAGCCAGAAGAGGTTAACACCCTGGCTAATATGCTTGGTGGCGAATGTGTGCCGTGTCTGGTACGGGTTACGATAGCGCACGCCAGCTTTTTTTAGGGTCGGTACCCATGCTTTTTTACGGATCGCGTCGGCGTTCGCCCAGGGCTCTCCCGTTTTCGGATCGCTGAATATAAACTCACTTTTCATAAAGGTGTATTGTTTCTGCGCCTTCAGGGCTGCCAGCGCCTCACTGTTTAGCTCAACCTTACGGGTACCGGCTTTTGTCTTGGTGCCTTTAAGTACCCCTACGACACTGGCCGCCTGAATGTGGGCTGTGTTCGCGATGGTGTCGAGATCAGGCCAGCGCAGCGCGCACAGTTCGGAGCTCCGCAGACCGGTATTGAAAGCAAAGCGGAACAGGTTTTCCCATTCCGAGTACCTGCAGCTCTGGTAAATGGCGAGGGTCTCCGCTGGCGTGAAAGGGTCAACCTCGTAATCATCGGCGCTCGGGGTGCTGTCGATCACGTGGTATCGGCTGGCGCTGACGAGGGTTACCGGGTTTATGGTCAGCAGGCCATCCGTAACAGCTTCATCGATGGCGCTGCGCAGAAACGAAAGGTTATTCCTGGTCGTTTTCAGCTTTGTTTTCCGGCTGGCTATCCAGTTTTTAAGGACCGCTGGCGTCAGTTCTGACACGTGGAGTTTATGCAGTGCTGACAGCGCCGACAGGCATTTTTCATAGCCGTTGATAGTCGACGGGGACAGGTTGCGGTTCTGGCAGATTTTCAGGTACTCGTCCAGGTAAGACTTTATGTTTTTGGTTTTCTTCACCACCCCGAACAGCTCCAGCTTTTTGGAGTTGGGGAAATATTTCGCATATTCAAAGGTGCCACTGACGATCTGGTTTTGTATCTCCCCGAGCAGGCGCTCGGCGTACTTCACACCGCGCGCGTTTGCTTCCATTTTGGAGAGGGGCTCCCGGCACAGAACCCCTTTGTATGTGAAAGTGATAACCAGAGTGTCGCCAGTTTTATGCTGGCGTATGGTTACTCCTCTTGGGAGAGATAATGATCCTTGTTCTTTCTTGCCCACTTTGAAACCTCCGTTAAGTCAATCCAGCGTTCTTTAACGCCATCGACTTTTAATACATGTACTCCCTCCTTCCATAACCCCCTTTGTATCCGTTTGTTAACGGCTTCTACCGTTTCCCCCGCGTCCCTGCAGTACGTAGAAAGGGGTACACAGTCAAGACTCATGGCTGACCTCCTGCAAAGGATTTCGGTTTGAAAAACTGTTAGGGCCATCTTGAACCTCTCCAGCGTTCGTATCCTGCTGAAGTTTGTATTGTTTAACAAAGTGGGCCACAGCCTTTGACTGGCTGGTGACGATCCCATTCAGGATGACGTTCTTTCCTCGATAGATTTGTGCGGTGCCGATCTCAATCCCTTCCAGCTTCACGTAAAGAGTTTTTCCTACCACCTCTGTTTCAGGTATTGGTTGTGAAAGGCGGTATGTTTCACGCGCTTCCGCAATCGCTTTTTGCTCGTCCATAATCGACAGTGCTTCGGCCAGAGCAGCACCTTCAAGAGTGAAAACACCTTCATCGCTGATCGTGGCCTGAGCCATCAATTCAACGAAACGGCGCGCGCTCTTTATGCTCAGTTCCGGTGCGATAGAGCTACGGGTAACTTTCGTTTTACCCTGCGCAGCTGCCACTGCTTTGTCGTGCTGGAGAACTTTTCCGGCCTGTTCGCCATACTCCATAACGCGATCAACCGCGACATCGACTGACACCGCACCAGATTTAACTTCCTGCTGAACGTCATGGTTTGCCGTGCTCAGGAGCAGCAACTTCTCTACCGTGGCCACTGATTTATTGACCAGTTTTGCGATCTCGCTGGTAGTCTGATTGAAGGCGTTATGCAGTTCCTGAATAACTGCTGCCTGTTCCATATCAGAGAGAGGGAGCTGGTTATTGCTGGTCATAATGCGTGCCAAGCGCTGCACATCGTTACCGTTGAACGGCATGATGTGAATGCGGTCTACTGGCTTTCCAGCTTCAGCGCAGCGCGCATAGCAGCGACGACGGCGGTGACCTTCAACAACCCACACACCACCTTCATCACGAGCAATAACCTCCAGCGGAGGAACAGAACCACCGTTCATCAGATAGTTGAATAGGTCATCATCAGCCTGGCGGGTACGTTCGTCGTCTTCACGCTTATTGAAACCTTCACGCACATGGATTTGATCAAGGCTGATAAACATCCCTGTATCGGTACGTTTAATAACGCCAGATTTTGTCATCTGTTTGAATGAATTAGCCATTAAAGTTCTCCTTTGCGAAAGCCTGTGCGTTTTCAAGTTCATTAGCTGCATAAATCAGGGCGTTGTGATGTGCGCGAAAACCACCATCGAGTTCGCGAGCAGCTCTGTCGCGCAAGATGTCGATCGCAGCCTGATAGTCATTCTGGCAATCGGCTGACTTTTCAGCCGAACTGGCCGGCAACTCCCCCAGCACCATCAACATGTTTTCCGGGTCGATAGGGATGGTGGTGAGCCCCAGCTGCTTGGCCTCTGTTGCCAGACGGGTCCAACGCTTAATAATTTCTAAAACTGGCTTATTCATGGATCGCCTCGCTACCTCACCAAAAATTTATATTCAATCAGCGCGCCGATAACGGTGGCCGCCAGCAGCATGGAAACAATGATGCTGAGAATGAAAGACTTCATCATTTCACCCCGTCAGGTTTACAGGACTGCAGAGCCTCGACATCTTTCACGTAGCGGTCGTGCATCGCGTCCCACTTCTCAAGCCACTTCTGAGTTTCGCGCTTACGTTCCAGAATTCGGCGAATACGGCGCATGCACCGTTTGTGCGCAAAGAGGTATTGTTGTGTGTGCTGACCCATGCGATTGACCAAAATACCGTTGCTGAAAACTGGCTCATCTGGTTCGTTGGTATTCAAACCGGCACGATGAAAAGTTTTGGTTACCATGTAGTGAGCAAGGTTGCTGATCGCTGCGCTCCTGCTGAGGAAGCGGCGCGAGTAGCCGTGTCGTGATACGACGTAAACGGGCTGCAGCTCTTTGGCAAAGGCGCTGTCAATTGAGGTGGTGCTGATGCGTTTATCGTTCATTTCCGGTCCTTAACTTTGCTGTATCGTTCGTGACTCATTACTTCCCAGTTCTGACCGCCGTCTCTTGACAGCAACCGCCAGCGGCGATTAACCCTCAGGCTCAGATTTCCGGAGCCGTGCATTCGGCAGGGATGAATTCGCCTGGCTCTGAACTGGCGGAGTACATGGACCGCCCGCAGGTGTACCCACTCAGGAATTCGTATCGCTGTCAGCGCCATCAGATCCGGGCCTCCACTTTTTGTTTTTTGACGAACTCAACCAACTCAGAAATGAGCTCGTCGATTAATTCCTTCCCGCTATCCGTAAGAAATTCACCACTGCCATTAACATCGACAGCGCTGCTGTAAATTCCCTTGATAGCTTTTACGCCTTCGACATTCCCGTGCTCACTGATCGCGAGCCTTTCGAATTTTCGTAATAATCCATCGAGAAGAATCTCTGTTAACTCGACCGTGTTAATTCCGCCTTTATTAAGCTTTATAACAATGCAGTTACTGCCTGTTTTACGCTGGTGGCGTAATAACGCTGCTTTTAAAATTCGGCGGCGATATGTCTCGATTAATTTATCCATTGCGCTGCTCCTCCTCCAAACCCATAACTATTTCCTCTTCTTTTTCGGTCCAGTCATGAATATCAGCGGCTAGGTCATAAACAAGAGCGCAAATTGCTTTAAGTTGGAAGTGATCGAGCTTGTCGTGATATTCAAATAATGTTTGCGATAGACCAGACAGTTGCTCAGCTTTGATATTCACACTCTGAATATCTTGTCTTTTTAAGACGATCATAATTACCGTCCATATGCTTTTTTAAGATAAAGACGAGCGATTACCTCGTAACCGCAGGCCGCATAAAGGCATGCTGTTCTGTATGCCGATTTATCAATGATGAAAGTCATACGAAGCGCCTCACAGCCAAAGACGCGACTACCCGACCGTGAATTTTGATTTCTTTCTGTTCATCGGTGTTAAGGGTGAAAGTTTCGTAATGATGGTTATCAGAGATGATTTTTAATGAGCCATCAGCTAATGGCTCGATTCTCTTAATGAAAAGGCATGGGCGACCAAAAGCATCCATTGTGTAAACATAAATGCCAGAGGTAAGCGCACGTCCACCGCAATCAACGAAAGCCACAACCTCACATGGTTCGATGGTCGGCTGCATGGAATCACCTTCCATCCGGCAGCTTTGAACGCGGTTGCCAAAGTCATTAATGTTGTCAGATCCGAACAGCATTTGAGGCGTTTTAATCGGCTGATTAATTGCGACGGAATTTTGCATTTTCATTTCCTCAGGGTGAGTTTTTCCCCACCAAGAAAGGTGTTAATTAAATAATGTTAATTAATTTTAAATTTTGTCGGCTTGATTGCTGATGGTTTCTTGCAAGTCGTCTAATTTTTCATAAACGATAGTTAGTGTACCGATAGCCGACAATTCCTGAGGCATGCAATCCATAGCATTAGATAAAGCCATTCTGCAATTGCCAATATCCGCAGCCCATGAGTTAAGTTGATTGGACGTTAAAATACTTGTTGGCTCTGTAAATTCACCGCACTGCTCGTTTCCTGAAATGAGCCACAGAACATCAGAATGAAGAATGTTAGCCAATTGGATTAACTGGTCAGCAAAAGGAACACTTTTTTCCGTTTCCCAGTTGTTAATGGTTTCGGTTGTTAAACCAAGATGATCAGCCAAAAAATCCTGAGAAAGGCGAAGAGAAGATCTTTGATTAAGTATTCTTTTGCCGATGGTTTTGGCTACGATAATTTGAGTGTTCATTTCATAGGCTCCGTTGTTTGCCGATGATTGAACTTTATCTCAAAGATAAATTTTGGTAAATATCTTTTTGATAAATTATGATAAATTAATGGTTATGCTTTTGATATTTATAGTAAATTATTTTATGGCAGGCATAAAAAAACCAGCCGGAGCTGGTTTTGTATCCGTATGAGTGTCAGCCCAAGCGGTTATATGACATTTGCCACCTGCCGACTACTAAACCTTGAATGTGAAACTCGCTTTGATCAGTTTCAGATACATGCCATTTTTCGTATGTGGGATTATCGCTGATGACTACCAGCTTGTCCTTAAGCAACTGTAAGCGTTTGATATGGAAATTGTCACCATAAACGAAAGCATAAATTCCATCACCTATCAGGCGGTTTACCGTAATGTCTATCACGACAAGATCCCCAGGATAAATAGTCCCGAGCATGCTATCCCCGACAACCGTGCAGATTTTCAGGGAGGTAGGGCTACGCCCACCAAACATCCTTTTGGCTTCCTCTGGATCGAGTTCAATTGATTTAATAATTTCAGGATAGTCCATGTTCATCCTGCCACTTCCGCAACTGAACTCAGTGTCCATCACCTCAATTCGATATTGCTGCTGATTTTTTGTAAGTGGATTTATGAAAAAATTAGGCTTCGTACCCGATGCATCAACATCTGCTCTGTTTGAATCCATCCAGCCATGGGGCAGACCCATACTTGACTCAATTCTCCTGGCTATTATGTCGCCAATGTTACGAGAGGCGTTAGAGCCTGATAACTGACTCAGTTGAGATGGGGGTATACCAATTTTTTCAGCAATTTGTGCCTTGGTATAGCCTTCCAAGATGTACTCACCAATCAACCTGTTTAGGTTCTGGCGTCGAATGTTTTTTATGTCCATAACCAAATACTCCCACTTTTTAGCAATATGATAAATACCTAATTTGATAAATTTATCTTGCCTGGTAGTTATCGTAAAGATAAACTTTACCAAAATGATAAATTGAGGTGTAGGTATGGAAAACGAACTTCTTTCCTGGCGTCGGGCTTCCACTAAAGAGGAGTGGCACGCATTAGCCGTCAAGAGCGGCACATCAACAGGATATTTGAATCTTATTGCCTATGGCTACAGAAACGCTTCACCAAAGCTTGCAACTTCTATTGAAGCAGCAAGTAGAACTTTTGTTGGTAAAAAAATCCTCAAGCGAGAAATGCTTGTTTTCCCGCACCCGGGTAATGGGGTGTGACATGTCACGGCATTATTGCGTCAGCGAACCTTTACTGGTGGCTGAATTCAGTAACGAAAATGAGTTGGCGGGTGTCGCATGAGCATGGAACTGATGGTTAAAGCAATGAAGGTCAAGGTGGGAAATCCACTGCGTAAGCTCGTGCTACTGAAGCTTGCAGATAACGCTAGTGACCATGGAGAGTGCTGGCCGAGCTATCAACACATCGCTGATCAGTGCGAAATCAGTAAGCGATCTGTGATGATTCACATTGATGCTTTATGTGAATGCGGCCTGGTAAAAAAAGAACTTCGCCCAGGTCCAAAAGGTAACTCAAGTAATGTATATCGCCTTGATTTCAGTAGTGCAGGAGATTCACTAGGGGGTAGTGCGAATCGTTCACTACCTGGTGCAGGAGATTCACCCCATAGTGCAGGAGATTCACTAGGGGGTAGTGCAGGAGCTGCACCCAGAATCAGTCACTCTTTTGAACCAGTCAATGAATCAGTCATAGAACCTAAATATAACGGTTCATCTGATAACCATTCTGAAAATCGCTCTTCCAAAGAGAATTATTCCAACGAGTTCGAGCGGGCATGGCAGGCATACCCTAAACGTGCTGGCGGTAATTCTAAAGCCGCTGCTTGGAAAGCCTGGAAAGCTCGAATCAAAGACGGTGTTAACACTGAGGCAATGCTGGCTGGTGTAAACCGTTATGCAGGTTATGTCCGTGCTACAGGTAGCGCCGGAACGCAGTACGTGAAACAGGCGGCGACGTTCTTTGGTCCCGATCGGCATTTCGAAGAGTCATGGCAGGCGCCATCTGGTGCGGTAAGCGGTAGACCTGGTGGACTGCCGGTTTCGGGGTTTAGTGAACAAGACTATGGCCAATCAGACTGCAACTGGTAAGCAGGAGAAATCACAATGTTGAGTATCAAACAACGCGAAGAAAGGGAAGCTCTGGTGGCAAAGCGCGAAGGGCTTCGTGAAGAGCTGGCGTTTGCTGTGGAACACAAAAAACCGTGGCAGTGGGGAAGCTGGGAGTCAGGGAGCGTCCACGCCGCCGCCTGTGAAAAACATGGTGATTATCAGCGTATTTCCCTCACTGGAAAAGCCTATCGAGGCGTTGAAAATGTTAAGCACTCCCAATGCCCGGAATGTGTGAAAGCGGAACTCGCTGGCATTGAATCCAGTCTGCGTACATTGCGAGTAGCCGACCTGATAGACAATGCTGGGATCGCAAGACGGTTCGAAGCATGTGAATTCGATAACTACCAGGCCATCAATCAGGATGCCGCCAAAAATCTCGCGGCTTGTCAGCGTTATGCCACCAGCTGGCCTGAACGCCTTAAAGCTGGAACTGGGCTCGTTATGACAGGAAATTGTGGTACCGGCAAAAACCACCTGGCAGTGTCTATGGCGAAAAGCATCATCCGCGATCATCTCGCTAAAGTGGAAATCACTGATGTTATGCGGCTAACCCGAGCGGTGAAAAGCACGTGGCGCCACAATGCTGAAATGACGGAGGAAGATGTCATTGAGCGCTTTGCTTCACTGGATCTGTTGATTATCGACGAAGTGGGCGTTCAGTTCGGCAGCCCGACTGAAATGACCATCCTGCAGGAAATTATCAATGCCCGGTACGAAAGCATTTTGCCAACAATCCTGATCAGCAATCTCACATTTGACCAGTTGAAAGAGACTATTGGTGAGCGAATCGTGGACCGGGTTACCGATGGTGGCCGCAACCGTCTGGCATTTGGCTGGGGAAGTTTCCGTGCCATCGCGTCAGGAGTTGTAGCATGACTCCTGTCTGGAAAAATGAAGATCTGGAAGGTGCGGTGATCGGCGCAATTTTTCTGCGTGGAGCCGACCCTGAGGTACTGGATATTCTTTCCAGGGTGCCGGCCACCGCTTTCTCGGTACCGCAGTATCGGGAAATATATACTGGGATCTGCCGTCAGGCGCGTGGAGCTGGCGTTATTGACCCTGTACTGCTCTGCGAAAACATGCCAAAGCACAGCGCAATCATTATGGACTCGAGCCGTATCGCATGGGCCAAGTCGGCGCTTGTGTCCTACGTTGCCACGCTGGAGCGTAATGCAGCTGTTCGTGATGCCGAAGCTGTGATTGAAAGGGCGCTGGCTGATCTCCGGAGTGCTCACAATGGTGATGCGGCTTTATCGGCATTCAGGGCTGCACAGAACAGCATTGCCGCAATTTCTCTCGAAGAAAAGACCGTTCAGCCAGTTCACATCGACGACATTCTTCCTGCTGTAGTGGATCGGGTAGATGCACGCAACCGCGGGCTCGAAGAAGCCAGAAGCCTCATGACGGGTATTGAAGAGCTTGATGCAAAGACTGGCGGCATTGAACCAACAGACCTGGTGTTTATCGCTGCGCGTCCGTCGATGGGTAAAACTGAATTGGCGCTGGATATCATCGACAAAGTTTCTGAGCAGGGCCGTGGTGTGCTGTTCTTCAGCATGGAAATGCCAAATATCCAGATCGGAGAGCGAATGGTATCTGCTGCCGGCGGCATGTCAGTTTCGCGCCTGAAAAAGGCTGCTGATTTTGAAGATGAGGACTGGGCCAGACTGACAAACGGTGTAGAGCGCCTGACAGGCCGTAGTATCTGGATGGTTGATTCCACCGATCTGACAGTATATCAGATTCAACAGATAGCTACCCGCCTACAACTGGCGCATCCGGAAATAGCGCTGGTGGTTGTGGATTACTTGGCACTCATCAAAATCGAAAGCACTGCACGATATGACCTTGCCGTTGGTGAGGTGTCAAAAGGACTCAAGCGTCTGGCTAAATCTAATAAAACGCCGGTGCTTGCCCTGAGCCAGCTTTCTCGTGGCGTTGAGTCGCGGCCCAATAAGCGACCGATGAACTCAGACCTCAAAAACTCTGGTGAGATCGAGGCAGATGCTGATCTGATCATGATGCTTTACCGCGACGAAGTTTATAACCCTGAGTCTCAAGCGAAAGGTATCGCGGAAATTAACGTGACCAAACAGCGCAACGGTGAACTAGGCACGATTTACCGACGATTCTATAACGGGCACTTCCTGCCAATTGACCAGGAGTTAGCAAAGCAGCGTTCGGCGCCACAGCAGAAAACTCAAACCAGACGATACGCAAAAGATAGGCAATCCAGCAATGCAGACTATTAAAACCATTAAAACAGCGGGGGCAAGCGCATGAAACTGGAAGCATCACTCAAACATTTTAGTCCTCAGGGAATGCATATCGGCGACGACGTGAAGGGAACTTCTCCGGACCGCCTTACAGGAACAGATGTAATGGCGGCAATTGGTACCACCAGCAGCCGCGCGCGCTTCGGCCTGGCGGCGTTCTTCGGTAAAGCGGGAATCAGCAAAACGGATGAACAGCTCGCAGTTCAGGCGCTGGCGCGATATGCGATGGATGTCGCACCGAAGAATGTTCGCAAAGCAGCTGGTGAGCAGTTCGGATGGTGCATGCAGATGTTGGCACAATTTGCCTTTGCTGATTACTCACGTTCTGCGGCTACCAGCGTGACGTGTCACAGCTGCAGTGGTACCGGGTTTATCTCCGGGAATGAGGATGTGGTTAAACATCCCGGTATTTTCGATGCCGACGGTGCCGAGGTGGTGGCACCGAAGATTAAAAATGAGCTGGTGAATAGGGTTTGCGGAACATGCGGAGGAAAGAAAGTGATCCTTGCCCGGTGCAGGTGTGGCGGTAAAGGCGAAGTGTTGGACCGCAAAGCGACTAAAGACCGCGGCGCACCGGTTTTCAAAACGTGTGAACGTTGCTCTGGTAATGGCTTCTCTGCTATCTCCTCGGCGACGGTACACCGTGCCATTTTGAAGCGTCTCCCGGACCTCCATCAATCCTCATGGTCACGCAACTGGAAACCCTTCTATGAAATGCTGGTGGATACTCTGCGCCAGGGGGAGCGTCATGCAGCAGTGGAATTTGAGAAGGCGACAACTTATTAATATGATCGGAGCAATTAGCGACACTTTTTTGCACGTTAGTGTTGACTTTGCATAAAACTGTCCTGTATGCTTCTAATCGTGGAAGATACCGTCCAAACGAAATCAAACATTGAAACCCTGCCTCGGCGGGGTTTTTGCTTTTCTAAGGCTGCCATCGGGTGGCCTTTTTTGTTTCCCCTCAACCTTTCTGAGAGGATCAACAGCAATATGAGGGGGCAAAATGTCCGCAGAACCGATATCTGCAACGGTAACGGCAGGCGTGGCCGCCGGCACTACCGGAATAACTTTCGCGACGATGTTTCCAGAAGCCACTCCTGCTGTAATGCTTTGCTCTCTCGCTGGGGCGGCTCTTTACGTACTGAGCAGCGAGGACCACAAGCTCTGGAAGCAGATACTGTTTGCGCTCATCTCGTTCATTGGTGGGGTTTACTGCGCCGGTACAGCATCTGAAATCATCGCAGCACTTATCAATGCGGCATTAAGTCATCTCTCTCCGCCAGTTGCCGTGAAAGTTTCTCCAGCCATTGGCGCGCTGGCGGCCTCAACGGTTTCTGTCACCGTCCTGCTTCGCGTTCTCAAGCGCTCGAAGACGGGAGACTTACCCGGATTGAAGGGGGAAGAATGACGTGGCAAACACTGATCCTGAACATTAACGCTGTTGCATGCATCCTCATCAGCATACGCCTGATGTTCTTCAGGAAGCGGAGCTTACGGCGCCGCCGTCTGATGGAGTTTCTGGCGTATGGGCTGATCCTCGCTCCAGCGTTTACCGCTTTCCGAATCTGGCACGGTGATTACGTGCAGGTCGACTACGGAGAGCTGGTTGTCAATCTCGTTGTCTGCATTGCCGTATGGCGAGCAAGGGGCAACATCGCAAGAATTGCAGGGGAAAGCACAACGTGACCAAAGACGAAATATTTAATGCCATCCTCGGCAAAGAGGGCGGGTACGTTAATCACCCCGACGACAAAGGCGGCCCAACAAACTGGGGGATCACGCAAGCGGTAGCTCGCGCCCACGGTTATAACGGTGATATGCGCAACCTTACCCGCCAGCAGGCGCTGGATATCCTGACTGCTGACTACTGGACAGGGCCACGCTTCGACCTTGTTTCTGAGGTATCACCAGCCATCGCTGCCGAACTCTGCGACACAGGCGTAAACATGGGCCCATCAGTTCAGACCAAATGGTTTCAGCGCTGGCTGAACGTGTTCAACATTCAGGGCACGCTCTATCCCGATCTGATTGCCGATGGCTTTATCGGTCCGCGAACCATCAGCGCGTTAAAAAGCTATCTTTCCCGGCGCGGAAAAGAGGGTGAGCTGGTTATGCTTCGGGCCCTGAATTGTAGCCAGGGTCAGCGTTATCTTGAGCTGGCAGAGCAGCGTAGCGCGAACGAAACATTTGTTTATGGCTGGGTAAAGGAGCGGGTGGTTATATGACGCTTGAGATAATTACCGGACTCGTTGTCGCGGTGTTTGCTGCTATTGCCGCCGCGTTTGGCCTGGGTCATTCACGCGGAACCAGCAAAGCGGAAGCGAAAGCCGACCAGCAGCGCACCGAAGATAACGCAGCGGCAGTGGTTGCAGCAGCAGAACGCAGGGTAGAGACAACGAAAGAGGCCAGCAATGTACAGCAAACTGTTAACCACATGCCTGATGACGATGTTGATCGCGAGCTGCGTGACACGTGGAAGCGTCCCGGTGGTGGTTGATACTGCCTGTGACTGGGTAAAGCCAATCTACCTGACTGATCACGACATCGACGTTATGGACCGCCAGACTAAGAAAGACATCCTGGCGCATAACAAAGCGTGGCAGGCGAACTGCCAGAAACCAAAATTAGCGAGGTCCAAGTGATCGCAACCATCGGAACAATTCTTGTTTGGACTCTAATCGTTGTTGCGGCAGCCGCTGGGCTGTTTTTCGCATTCATCGGCTTTATGTTTTTTATCAGCTGGCCGAAGTGACACTGAGTGTTAGCCATTACTAAGCTCACCTGCTGGTGGGCTTGATAATGGCGAGCTGTTAAACTCGCCATGAATATTACTGCCCAGCGAGATAGTCAAGACCTGCGCTTGAAATACGCGTTTTTCCTGCTGATAACTGATAGGCTTTTTGGTTTGAGTCCCATACCATATCAGTAATAATTAGGCCTTTTTCCGCCAAATATAGAAGATGTCCATCGAATTCAGCCTCGCCGCCGACATCATCACCGATTGACATAAATTTGTGTGGTTCAAGGTAGTACGGGTAGACATCAGCCAATTCTTTTAAAATAGTTTTTAATTTTTGCGTATCGATTTTCATATCAAATCCCAGTGAGTTACCCACTTTTTGTGGATTAATAGATATTGGGGTCTAATAATTAAATGCAATAGTAAGAATGTATTTTAATTGGTTTTAATTAGTTCATTTGGTTTAAGTTCTGCGAACAAAAGGATATAAACATGCAGGTCACAATAGATGGTGTCCCGTTTGTGCCTGCCTGCGCTTCAGCGTCACGGATTGGCATTGCAATTACTACCCACAACCGTCCAGACGTTTTAACGCGCGCTCTCGCACAGCACATGAAGCACCTGCCAGCCGGTGCGCTAGTGGTGGTTATCGATGACGGTTCTAAACCTGCTGCGGAAGTGCCAGACGGCGTGCAGCTGATTCGCCATGAAACATCACTCGGCATTGTTGCTTCGAAGAACGCCAGCCTGTCAGCCCTGATGGATGCCGGGTGCGAGCATCTTTTCCTATGGGATGATGATGCCTGGCCTATCGCCGATAACTGGCATCTTCCGTATATTGAATCACCAGAACCGCACCTGGCTTATCAGTTTCTCGATCTGGCTGGTCCGAGAAAGATTAACGATATGACCGTTCTGTACCGGGATGATAAGCATATTGCTTACACCGGGCAGCGCGGAGTGATGCTGTACTACCACCGCAATGCTATTGAGAAGGTTGGCGGGTTCGATCCGGTGTATGGCCGGGGCATGTATGAGCACCCTGATCTGGCGCTTCGGATTTATAACGCTGGCTTAACGTCCTGGGCGTTTGCTGATGTGGTTGGCTCTGAAAAGCTGATCCATTCGATGGATGAATACGAAGAAGGCGCACGCAGCATACCAAGGCCAGAACGTGAAGCGCTCGATAAAAAGAACGCTGTGATTTACGGGCAGCGCCGGGATTCAGGATATACAGGCTATGCTGAGTATCGATCGCAGCGCGACGTGGTAATCACAACGCTGCTCACCAGTCAGCCTGACCCACAGCGCGGTACCAAACTGACGGCCTCGCCTGACATGCTGGCCAGGTGGGCTGCCTCGCTTCGAAATTGTGGCCGTATCGCGCTGGTGGATGAACTGCAGATGGCACCGGCAGACGTTGAGTTGTATCGCGTTCCTGACGTGAAGATGAATGTCTACTACCGGCGCTGGCTGCATATCTGGCAGCACCTGCGTGATCACCCTGAATACCGGTTCGTCTGGTGTACCGATGGAACAGATGTCGAAATGCTTCGCGCTCCATGGGATGAAATGCAGCCAGGCAAGGTTTATGTCGGATCAGAACCAAAGACCTACGCTGATGCCTGGGCGAAACAGAATCATCCTGAGCGTATCTATCAGGAATTCATTGAAGCGCACCGCGGCGATGTGATGCTTAACGCTGGTCTGCTGGGTGGCACCCGCGCTGATGTAATGACGTTCGCTCACGGCATCATCCGTCTTTACTACCGGATCGAGAGTTATCGTTTCTGGAAGAAAGAACAGGCTGGCGCCGCGGTGGGGGATATGATCGCTTTTGGCATTGTTGCTAAATCGTTTGGCGATCGCATTGTCACCGGCCCGCGCATCCACACTATTTTTAAGTCCGATGGTGTCGGTAAAGAGTACGCTTTCTGGCGCCATAAATAATTTCATTATCCTGAAAATCCTTTAACCGGGAGGCATTGTCATGGCCGCAAGAAAGACGATTGAAGAGAGATTTTGGATAAAGGTTGATAAAAAAGGTGAAGAAGATTGTTGGTGCTGGTGTGCCGCAACAGTGAAGGGCGGTAGCGGAGAAAGAAAGTTAACTTATGGGGTTATTGGTACAGATCGAAATGCCTCTGGTAACCCAAAGGTTCTTTTAGCCCACCGGGTTTCTTGGGAATTGCAGAATGGGCCAATACCGGAAGGTAAGTATATAGACCATATCTGTCACAACACCTTATGTGTAAACCCTCATCACCTCCGACTTGTATCACCAAAGCAAAACGCTGAGAACCAATGTGTTGTTGATTCCCGCTCAACATCTGGATATCGCGGCGTATCGTGGAATAAACAAAAAAACAAATGGCTTGCTTACTGCAATCATGAAGGAAAGCGTTATCACGCTGGGTTCCATGAAACAGCAGAGTTGGCAGCTGAAGCTGCACGTCGAGCCCGCAACAAGGTGTTTACCCATAATGATGCAGACAGAGATTAAGTTTGTTGTGGTTGGACATCACTCTCGCATAGGTCATGCGCAACGACTTGCCGCGCTGCTGGATGCTCATCTGCTTATTGATGACGGTGACCACGGCGCGAACTGGAATCATCGGCGCGCGCTTGAGTGGGCTGCCTGCCAACCCTGCCGGGTAGTGGTGCTGGAAGATGACGCGCTGCCGGTACATGGATTTACCGAAAAGGTAACTGGCTGGATGGTGCGCTTCCCTGACGACATGCTGAGCTTTTATCTCGGTACCGGCAGACCTCCACAGTATCAGAAAGAGATAGCCGGAATGTTGGTGGATGCGGATCGCGTTTGTGGTGACCACATCGTATTGAGCAAGCTGATTCACGGCGTATGTTACAGCCCTCCTCAGGGCAGGATGGCGCACATGCTTAATGCGTGGAATAAAACGCTGGCAGCTGATTACGCTGTCGGTGAGGCGTTCGGTGGCCGGGTGATTTATCCGTGTTACTCACTGGTGGATCATGCTGACCTGCCGACAGTTGAACGTCACCCCGACAACGAGCCGAGGACAGAACGCCGCCGCGCGTGGAGACTTGCGTAAGCTATTGTTTATCCCATCCTTCCTCACTTTGAGCACTGCTGCGCATGGAGACCGCCATGAACAAAGAGCCCCGCGTATATGGCAGCCGATGGGATAAGGCCCGTCTGCGCTTCCTGCAGCAGCACCCACTATGTGTGATGTGCGAGCAGCAGGGACGCATTACCCCGGCAACGGTGGTTGACCATATCGAGCCCCACAAACTCAAAGATGCGCTTAAGTCAGGTAACCCGCTGGCCATATCGAAAGCACAGACCCTGTTCTGGAGTAAAGAGAACTGGCAGCCACTGTGCAAAGCGCATCATGATTCAACGAAACAGAGAATGGAGAAGAGCGGCGCGGTAATAGGCTGTGATGCCAATGGCTACCCGCTCGATCCTGCGTCTCACTGGAGCACGTAATGAAAGACCTCAGCATTGAATACCGCAATGGAAAATTCGTTCGTCTGGTGATTGATGGCGTGGAGATGAAGGACGTGACATCCATTAAGTTCTCGCACGCTGTAGGCCAGGAGGTGCCGACGGTGACCGTCTCAGGGCATGTTGTCTCCGGGTGTGGGAAAGGCACTCAGAAACTCGAACAGGTAGACAAACATTCGGCATAGCACGGCGGCGGCAAGTCGATTACCTATCATGTGAAATCATTTCAAATGCAACGATATCAAATGAGAATGAATCGCATCAGGGCAGGGGGGGGGATCAAATCTTCAAAACCTTTGCCCCAAATGACCGCCGCCAAAGTTTGATTTTAACGCTAACCCGATTTTTTTAGTTTTAAGGTGTTGACATATGGCAGATAAACGAACCCGTTCCGACAGTTCGGCGGCAGCGGTTCAGGCCATGAAAAATGCAGCAGTGGACACCATCGATCCTCCGTCCCATGCAGGTTTGGAAAAAAAAGCCGAACCATTCTGGCATGACAATATCAGATCGAAAGCTCTGGACAGCTGGACGCCAGCCGACCTTCTGGCCGCTGCAGAACTGGCAAATAACCAGCTCTATCTCACCGTTTTACGCAGAGATTTGCGTAAAGAAGAACGCGTGCGCGGCGAAGCGAGAAATGAGGCGCTGATTAAAAACCTCCGCAAACAAATTCCTGATTTGCAGCGAACTATCCTGGCTCAGCGCCGTGACCTGCAGATCCATTCCCACGCAACCAACGGTGAAAGCCGCGACCAGAAGAAACGCAATCAGAATGATCGTGATGCACGAAATACCAAAACCGAGCATCAGGACCAGGACGACAACCTGATCGCCTTTCCCAAGCACGGATAAAAGACTATGACGCGAGGTGAGCGTGTAATAGCGTTCATTGAGCGCTTTTGCATCGTGCCGGAAGGCAAGCTTATCGGCCAGCCTATGCGGTTGGACCCCTTTCAGAAAGATTTCATCCTGGCGGTTTACGACAATCCAGCCGGAACGGATATGGCGATCCTCAGCATCGCCCGAAAAAACGGTAAAACAGGCTTAATCGCTGGAATCCTTCTGGCTCACCTGGTGGGGCCTGAAGCGGTCCAGAACACGCAGATTGTCAGCGGTGCACTTAGCCGGGAACAGGCGGCCATCGTTTTTAACCTCGCGGTGAAGATGGTCAACCTGAACCCTAAGCTGCAGGAGATTGTGCACATTACGCCAAGCGGCAAAAAGCTGATCGGCCTGCCGTGTAACGTCGAATACAAGGCTTTATCCGCAGAAGGAAAGACGACGCACGGCCTTTCCCCCATTCTGGCCATTCTCGATGAAACCGGGCAGGTTAGGGGGCCGCAGGATGATTTTATCGATGCAATAACTACCGCGCAGGGGGCGCATGAAAACCCGCTGCTGATAGTTATCAGTACGCAGGCAGCAAACGATGCTGACCTGCTGAGCATCTGGATTGATGATGCGGTCAAATCGAAAGATCCGCACATCGTGTGCCACGTTTATGAAGCGCCAAAAGACGCCGATATTAGTAAACGCGAGTCCTGGCTGGCTGCGAACCCGGCGCTGGGAACATTCAGGTCAGAAAAAGACATGGCGCGCCAGGCCGAGAAAGCAGGCCGAATGCCAAGCTTCGAAAACACCTTCCGAAATCTCAACCTCAATCAGCGCGTTTCTACCGTATCGCCGTTTATCTCCCGCAGCGTGTGGGAGCTTTGCGGAGAGATGCCGATTAACACCCCGAGGAAGTGGTACGCGGGGCTGGATCTGTCAGCCAGGAACGACTTAACGGCGCTGGTTATCGCTGGTGAAGCAGATGATGGTGTCTGGGATATTTTCCCCTTCTTCTGGACACCGCAAAAGACTCTTGAAGAGCGAACCAAAACGGACCGCGCACCCTATGACGTTTGGGTGAGAGAGGGGCTGCTGCGCACCACGCCAGGCGCTTCAGTGGATTACTCATTCGTCGTTGCGGATATCGCTGAAATTATCGGTGATTTCGACCTTACCTCGATGGCTTTTGACCGCTGGCGCATTGACCAGTTCAGGAAGGATGCCGATGCCATTGGGCTGAGCCTCCCGCTGGTCGAGTTCGGACAGGGTTTTAAGGATATGGGGCCAGCTGTAGACACGCTGGAGTCTCTGATGCTTAACGGGCGGGTGAGGCATGGCATGCACCCCGTATTAACGATGTGTGCTGTGAATGCGGTGGTGGTGAAAGATGCTGCTGGCAACCGCAAGCTCGATAAGTCCAAAGCAACAGGCCGTATTGATGGCATGGTCGCAATGACAATGTCCGTTGGTGCTGCTAATGGGGAAGTTACCGAACAGGGTGGTGACTTCGATGACTTCATTTTCCGACCGCTGAGCATGTGATGGAAGAACCTAAATACACGATTGACCTGCGCACCAATAACGGCTGGTGGGCAAGGCTGCAGTCCTGGTTTGTCGGCGGGCGTTTAGTCACCCCAAATCAGGGCTCACAGACGGGGCCTGTTTCGGCCCACGGACACCTGGGCGATTCATCCATTAACGATGAACGGATACTGCAAATTTCGACGGTTTGGCGCTGCGTGAGCCTGATTTCAACGCTCACGGCATGCTTACCGCTTGATGTCTTCGAAACAGACCAGAATGACAACCGTAAAAAAGTGGATTTGAGCAATCCGCTGGCGCGACTGCTGCGCTACTCGCCGAATCAGTACATGACCGCCCAGGAATTCAGGGAGGCCATGACGATGCAGCTCTGTTTCTTCGGTAACGCGTATGCACTGATTGATCGCAACAGCGCGGGTGACGTGATCAGCCTTCTCCCGCTTCAGTCAGCCAGTATGGATGTGAAACTTGTCGGAAAAAAAGTGGTTTATCGCTATCAGCGCGACAGCGAATACGCCGACTTTTCGCAGAGAGAGATTTTTCACCTTAAAGGCTTCGGCTTTACCGGGCTGGTCGGCCTGTCCCCCATTGCTTTTGCCTGTAAATCGGCAGGTGTGGCAGTTGCGATGGAGGACCAGCAGCGAGATTTCTTTGCCAACGGCGCCAAGTCTCCGCAAATCCTCTCAACCGGCGAAAAAGTGCTAACTGAACAGCAGCGCTCGCAGGTCGAAGAGAACTTCAAAGAGATCGCCGGCGGTCCGGTTAAAAAACGCCTCTGGATACTGGAAGCGGGCTTTTCCACATCGGCAATTGGCGTAACGCCGCAGGATGCCGAAATGATGGCGTCCCGAAAATTTCAGGTAAGTGAACTGGCGCGATTCTTTGGCGTACCGCCTCACCTTGTCGGCGACGTCGAGAAATCAACGAGCTGGGGATCGGGCATCGAGCAGCAGAATCTCGGCTTCCTGCAGTACACCCTGCAGCCCTATATCTCCCGGTGGGAAAACAGCGTTCAGCGGTGGCTTATTCCTGCTAAGGATGTCGGCCGCATTCATGCTGAGCACAACCTCGACGGCCTGCTGAGGGGCGATTCGGCATCCCGCGCTGCCTTTATGAAGGCAATGGGAGAGGCAGGGCTACGCACCATCAACGAGATGCGACGAACAGACAACCTCCCGCCATTGCCGGGTGGCGATGTGGCAATGCGCCAGTCGCAATACGTGCCGATCACCGATTTAGGAACCAACAAAGAGCCCCGTAATAACGGGGCTTAATTTTTATGGGGGCCGTAATGCCTGAGATCGTAAAAACGCTGTCCTTCGACGAGACAGAAATCAAATTCACCGGTGACGGTAAACAGGGGATTTTTGAAGGCTACGCCTCTGTTTTTAATAACACCGATTCCGATGGCGACATCATTCTGCCCGGGGCGTTTAAAAATGCACTGGCGAACCAGACCCGCAAAGTGGCGATGTTCTTCAACCACAAGACGTGGGAGCTGCCGGTTGGTAAATGGGACAGCCTGGCAGAAGACGAAAAAGGCCTGTATGTGCGCGGTCAACTTACCCCAGGGCACAGCGGCGCCGCCGACCTGAAAGCGGCAATGCAGCACGGTACGGTTGAAGGTATGTCGGTTGGCTTTTCCGTTGCGAAAGATGACTACACCATCATTCCAACAGGCCGCATTTTTAAGAATATCCAGGCTCTGCGCGAAATCAGCGTCTGCACTTTCCCCGCCAACGAACAGGCTGGCATCGCAGCCATGAAAAGTGTCGACGGCATTGAAACAATTCGTGATGTGGAGAACTGGCTGAGGGATTCAGTCGGGCTCACCAAATCACAGGCAGTTGGGCTAATAGCCCGGTTTAAGTCAGCGATTCGGAGCGAGTCCGAGGGCGACGGAAACGAAGTACAAATCAACGCTCTGCTTCAGAGCATTAAATCTTTCCCTTCTAATTTAGGTAATTAATTATGTCTGAACTCGCTCTCATTCAAAAAGCTATTGAAGAATCCCAGCAGAAAATGTCCCAGCTTTTCGATGCACAGAAAGCAGAAATCGAAAGCACGGGTAAGGTATCCAAACAGTTGCAGGCCGACCTGGTGAAGGTACAGGAAGAACTGACCAAATCCGGTACCCGCCTCTTCGATCTTGAACAGAAACTGGCATCCGGCGCTGAGAATCCGGGTGAGAAGAAATCCTTCTCTGAACGAGCTGCTGAAGAGCTCATTAAGTCATGGGACGGTAAACAGGGCACCTTCGATGCGAAGACGTTCAATAAGTCGCTCGGCAGTGACGCTGATTCTGCTGGCGCACTGATCCAGCCTATGCAGATCCCGGGAATTATCATGCCGGGCCTGCGCCGTCTGACCATCCGTGACCTGCTGGCTCAGGGCCGCATTTCCAGTAACGCTCTGGAATATGTGCGTGAAGAGGTGTTTACCAATAACGCCGATGTGGTGGCTGAGAAAGCGCTTAAGCCAGAATCGGATATCACATTCAGCAAGCAGACCGCGAACGTGAAGACTATCGCGCACTGGGTGCAGGCATCACGTCAGGTGATGGACGATGCGCCAATGCTGCAGTCATACGTCAACGGCCGTCTGATGTATGGCCTGGCGCTGAAGGAAGAAGGCCAACTGCTGAACGGCGACGGTACAGGGGATAACCTGGAAGGTCTGAACAAAGTGGCAACCGCCTACGACACCTCGCTGAATGCCACCGGCGACACCCGCGCTGACATTATCGCTCACGCTATTTACCAGGTGACCGAGTCTGAGTTTAGCGCTTCCGGTATCGTCCTGAACCCGCGCGACTGGCACAACATTGCGCTGCTGAAAGACAACGAAGGCCGCTATATCTTCGGTGGTCCTCAGGCGTTTACCAGCAACATCATGTGGGGTCTGCCAGTGGTTCCGACTAAGGCACAGGCCGCCGGTACCTTTACGGTGGGCGGTTTCGATATGGCCTCACAGGTGTGGGATCGCATGGATGCCACCGTGGAAGTCAGCCGTGAAGACCGCGATAACTTCGTGAAAAACATGCTGACCATCCTGTGTGAAGAACGCCTTGCGCTGGCGCACTATCGCCCGACGGCAATCATCAAGGGCACTTTCTCTTCTGGCTCATGATGGAGGAGGGCGGGGTAACCCGCCCTTTTAACGTATGGCGATAGATGTTTTGGATGTAATTAGCCTCCCCCTTTTCAAACAGCAGATTGAGTTTGAGGAGGATGACAGGGACGAGCTGATCACGCTGTACGCACAGGCAGCCTTTGACTACTGCTACCGGTGGTGTGATGAACCGGCATGGAAAGCGGCAACTGACATTCCTGCAGCAGTGAAGGGCGCCGTACTGCTGGTGTTTGCGGACATGTTCGAGCACAGGACCGCGCAGAGTGAAGTACAGCTTTATGAGAACGCCGCCGCAGAACGGATGATGTTCATCCATCGCAACTGGCGCGGTAAATCTGAACCTGAGGAGGGCTCCTGATGGAACCTGGACGATTCAGGCACCGGGTAAAAATTCTCACCTTCACGACTTCGCGCGATCCATCTGGTCAGCCGGTTGAATCGTGGACAGGTGGCAACCCGGTCCCGGCTGAGGTAAAGGGGATCAGCGGCAGAGAGCAGATGTCAGGCGGCGCGGAAACGGCGCAGGCAACCAATCGGGTCTGGATGCGCTTCAGGTCAGAGCTGAATGCCTCTTCTCGTCTGGAAGTCCTCAGCGGCCCGTATAAAGGTCAGGTGCTAAATATCATCGGTCCTCCTGTAGCAAATGCGACCGGCACTCGCCTGGAAATTCTTTGCAAAACGGGAGTTGAAAAATGATTGAGACGAGCCTCGATTTTTCCGGGCTGAATGACATTGCAAAGGATCTGGAGGCGCTTAGCCGTGCTGAAAACAACAAGGTTCTGCGTGATGCTACGCGCGCCGGTGCCGAAGTGCTTAAGGAAGAGGTGATCGCACGCGCACCAGTGCGCACCGGGAAACTGAAAAAAAACGTGGTGGTGGTGACCCAAAAAAGCCGCCGCCGCGGGGAGATTTCTTCCGGCGTCCATATTCGTGGCGTTAACCCTCGCACCGGCAACAGCGATAACACGATGAAGGCGAATAACCCGAGAAACGCCTTTTACTGGCGCTTTGTGGAGCTTGGCACTGCGAACATGCCTGCGCATCCTTTTGTGCGACCCGCTTACGATACGCGCGAGGAAGAGGCCGCCAGCGTCGCCATTGCTAGGATGAATCAGGCTATTGATGAGGTGTTGAGCAAGTGAATGAAGATGATATCTACGCTTTGCTTTCTCCCCTGGCAGAAGGGCGGGTATATCCCTACGTTGCGCCATTAGGTAGTGACGGGAAACCGTCTGTCTCTCCACCCTGGATTATCTTTTCCATCGTCGATGATGTTTCCGCTGACGTGCTGTGTGGCCAGGCAGAGAGCAGGGTTTCCATTCAGGTAGATGTGTATTCCACTACGATCACTGAATCACGCACCCTGAGAGATTTGGTGCTCTCTTCGCTTGAGCCGTTAACCCCTACAGAGGTGGTAAAAATCCCCGGGTACGAGCCAGATTATCGGCTCTACCGTGCCACCCTGGATTTTAAAGTTACCCCCTGACAATTAATTCACCCAACGAACCCGCCTGATGGCGGGTTTTCTTTTTCCAGGAGACAGCTATGTCTGCACTTTATGAAAAATCGCAGCTGACGAAGATCCTTATTTCCTCCCTGCCAGCCACCAAAGAAACGATGGATTCCGCAACCTTTCTCGATCTGAGTTGCACCATCAAAGAAATTCAGTTCACCGGTGGTCAGAAGCAGGATATCGACGTAACAACGCTTTGTTCGACCGAGCAGGAGAACATTAACGGCCTGCCTTCTCCGTCAGAAATCTCTCTGTCCGGCAACTTCTACAAGAATCCGGCGCAGGACGCCTTGCGTGATGCGTATGACAACGATACGACCTACGCTTTCCAGGTCATTTTCCCGTCTGGCAAAGGCTTTAAGTTCCTGGCTGAAATCCGCCAGCACACCTGGTCTTCCGGTACCAACGGCGTAGTGGCGGCAACGTTCTCCCTGCGCCTGAAAGGTAAGCCTGAAAGCATCGAGTCTGGCTCCTGAGAGGTCGCATGAAGAATATTAAAAATCTCGCCCTGGCTAAGATGTCGGGTTTCCGTCATAAGACGGTCGCCGTTCCTGAGTGGGAAGGCGTCAAAGTGGTTCTGCGTGAGCCGTCTGGTGAAGCCTGGCTGCGCTGGCAGGAAGTGGTGAAAGCGGGTGATGATGACGAAAATGTGTCGGTATCGGAAAAGGCACACCGTAATCTTTGCGCTGATGTGGTTCTGTTCATTGATGTTCTGTGTGATACCGATAAGCAGCCGGTATTCAGTGCTGAAGAAGAAGAGCAGGTGCGTGAAATTTACGGACCCATCCATTCACGCCTGCTCAAACAGGCGCTTGACCTGATCAACAACGCGGACGAAGCGCGGGAAAAGTCTCAACCCCCGGCGTAAAGTTTCTGATGTCGCTTGCGCTCCGGATGGGGCGCACGCTCTCAGAGCTTCGGCAGAATATGACGGCAAGCGAGCTTCTGATGTGGATTGAGTACGACAGGCAAAGTCCGGTTGGCGATATTCGTGGTGACATTCAGGCCGCCCAGCTCGTCTCTGCCATCTACGGCTCGCAGGGGGCAAAAGTACCGCTGGACGATGCGATCCTGCGCTGGGGTGGTGATGAGCAATCAGAACCGAAGGACCCGTTTGCAGGACTTGAGGCTGCACTTACAGCTGCAACTCAGTGACAAATGAACTACAAAATAATAGGATTATTTTTTTTAATGATTTGGTGAAGGCAATGAAAAAACTAGTCTTATTTGTATTATTTTTTGGTTTCAGTTGTGTTTCAAATGCAACTCAAACACTGGCTCCATTAGAACCAAATGAGTTGCAAAGCTATACGTCTACGATTTGCTCTGATCATGCAAATCCTGAATTGTGTAAAAAGGCTTTTTTTAAATTCATGGGCTATATAAAAACAAACGATGATTACTACTATTTCTGTCAAAAGCAAAAAGAGGCAGGGATGACGATTAATAAAGATTCATGCAATAAATCGGAAGCTCTGAGAGAATTTTTAGACAAGCCATGAGGTTTATATCACAACAAAAAGCCCGTTGATGGGCTTTTTTTTTCGCCTGGAGAAAATTGATGGCAACATTACGTGAGTTAATAATCAAAATTTCCGCTAACTCGCAGTCATTCCAGTCGGAAATTTCCCGCGCCTCACGCATGGGGCAGGATTATTACCGAACCATGCAAAATGGCGGTCGGCAGGCTGCCGCTGCCGCCCGAGAGAGCGAAAGGGCGTTATCTGATCTGACCGCTGGGTTTGCATCGGCAGGAAGAGCCGCTGCTGCTGCTACGGCCGCTTTTGCGACTGGTAAGCTCGTGCAGATTGCTGATGAGTGGAATTCAGTAAACGCCCGTCTTAAGCAGGCATCATCTTCAGCTGATGATTTTGCTGCCTCTCAGCGCCAGTTAATGGAAATCAGCCAAAGAACTGGCACCGCGTTTTCAGACAACGCAAACCTTTTTTCACGCGCAGCTGCTTCAATGCGTGAGTTTGGGTATAGCTCTGACGAAGTTCTGAAAATTACCGAAGCTGTTTCTACCGGCCTTAAACTTTCGGGGGCTAATACTCAGGAAGCGAGTTCTGTTATCACTCAATTCAGCCAGGCTCTGGCGCAGGGCGTTCTTCGCGGTGAAGAATTCAACGCCGTTAACGAAGCAGGTGATCGTGTTATCCGCGCACTTGCCGCCGGAATGGGCGTGGCCCGCAAAGACCTGAAGAGCATGGCTGACCAGGGGCAACTTACGATTGATAAGGTTGTTCCTGCATTAATGAGCCAGTTGGGCTCATTACAGGGTGAGTTTGCCATCATGCCGCAAACAGTTTCCGGATCCCTGCAAAAAGTCACAAACTCGTTCATGGCATGGGTTGGAGGTGTCAACCAGGCTACAGGTGCTACCGATGCGCTATCTGGTGGCCTAGACGGAGTTGCCCAAACGCTTGATTCATTTACCTCTTCGGCAGTAAGTGGCGCACTAAGTGATGTTGCAGACAATATGTCCACGATCACAACAGTGGCGGGTGCACTTGTTGGCGTTGGGCTGGCAAGGTATCTCAGTGGAGTAGTAACAAGCGCCACGAGCGCAACCGGCGCGCTAATTTCTGCGGCTAAGTCAGAGGTTGCTCTTGCCGTTGCACAGGATAAGGCTGCACAGTCTGCCGTTGCCGCCTCAAGGGCGGAGGTTTATAGGGCTCAGCAAGCTGTACAGAGATCGCGTAGCGCAGATGTTCAGGCTGCGCAGCAAGAGAAAATTGCTGCGGCAGAAGCAAAAGTCACTGCAGCCCAGGCCAGGCTGACTACCGCTCTAGCCAGCGGTTCTGCTACAGAGAAAGTCAGGGCCAGAACTGCACTTGAGCGTGCACAGGCAGGGCTGGTGGCTGCAAAAAATTCTGACGCTCAAGCTGCTGCAGAAAGGCGTCTGTCCGCGACCCAGGCTTCCTTAAACCGGAACCTTGCAAACCGTGTTTCGGCTCAAAGCAATCTCAATAGCGTGACATCCGTCGGCACTCGGCTCATGAGTGGTGCACTTGGTCTCATCGGTGGAGTTCCTGGTTTAGTTATGTTGGGTGCTGGAGCCTGGTATGCGATGTATCAAAACCAGGAGCAGGCACGTCGCTCTGCCCAGGAATACGCCAGTCAAATCGACGAAATACGAGAAAAAACTTCCCGCATGTCTTTGTCTGAAACAGACGACAATAGGGGGAGAACTGTTGGTGCTCTGGTAGAGCAAAATCGTTTGGTTGATGAGCAAGCCAAAAAGGTTGGTGAGCTGAAGAACCAGATCGACGATTTGAATGCATCGCGTGGAAAACCGGGCATTACCAGCGAGAACGATGCAAATATACTGAGAGCGATAGCTATCGTTACGGATCAACTTGCTGTTGAAGAGGGAAAATTAAATGACATGCGAGATAAATCTCGCGGCATACAGCAGGCTCTCGAAGAAATTGAGCGACGTCGCAATGATTTAATACGCGAACAAGCCTGGCGACAGAATGCGGTATATCAGTCGATGATCATGATGAATGGTCAGCATACTGAATTTAACCGTCTGCTGGGGCTGGGAAATCAGCTATTAATGGCCCGGCAAGGGCTGGCGAACGTCCCTCTCAGACTTCCTCAGGCCGACCTCGACAAAAAGCAAACCGATGCCCTCGAAAAGAGCCGTCGGGATCTTGAGTTGTCACGCCTGAAGGGTGAGGCCAAAGAGCGCCTGCGTCTGAGTTATGCAGCCGATGACCTGGGGTTAACCAGTGATCCGCAATTCCAGACAGGCCGTCAGGAGTTGATTAACAACGGTCTGTCGGAATGGCGAAATAATGATGCCAACAAACCTAAGCCGAAAGGCGGCAAAAGCGAAGGCGAAAAAACAGAGGATGTCTATAAGCGCCTGATCAAACAACAGAAGGAACAGATTGCCCTGCAAGGGCAAAATACCGAACTGGCAAAGGTTAAATATCAGGTAAGCCAGGGTGAACTTGTTACTCTGACGGAGGCCCAGAAGCAAACTCTACTGCAAAATGCAGCGCTTATTGATCAGCGGAAAATCAGGGAACAACTAGCGGCGTATGAGGCAAACCTTGCCGATGCTAATGCCAGCTCCCGGGCTTCAAACCAGGCAGAACTCACAGGATACGGGCAGGGTAGCCGTATGCGCGAGAGAATGCAGGAAATGCTGCGTATCAGGGAAGAGTTCCAGCATAAAAATGTGGATCTTCAGCGGCAGTTTCAGGCTGGCGATATCTCTGAAGACCTGTTCAGGCAGGAGCTAGAACTGAACAAGCGTTACCTCGACGAGCGTCTGCGTGATCAGGAAGGGTACTATGCTGCATCTGATGCCCAGAGAAGCAATTGGGCAGCCGGGATGCGTGAGGGCTTTGCTAACTGGGCAGATACTGCTTCAGATTACGCCTCGCAATCCGCTGATCTTGTGAACAACAGCATGTCAGGGCTGGTGGGGAATATCTCTGAAGCGCTGGCTGGAAACAAAGTTGACTGGGAGGACTGGTCAAAATCAGTGCTGGCATCCATGCAGAAGATTATTCTTAACGCCATGATCGTCAATTCACTGCAGTCCTCAATGGGGAGCAGTGGTCTCTTCGGTGGACTTTTTGGCGGTTCTGGTGCTGTTGGAGGAGGTGGCTCGACGCCTTCTGGAGCATACAACTCAGCAGCATCTAATCTCCAGCTTAACGCAAAAGGTGGCACTTATGCTTCCGCCAGCCTCAGCGCGCACAGTAACAGTATTGTCAGATCACCGACTTATTTTGCTTTTGCGAAAGGTGCTGGGCTGATGGGAGAGGCTGGACCTGAAGCGATCATGCCACTCACTCGCTCTGCAGATGGTTCACTTGGAGTCAGGGTAACCGGAGCCAAAACAACACCTGCTGGCAGCGGGGCCGTCCATATTACCCAGCACATCAACGTTTCTGGTAATGGCGACACGGCTCTAAATCAGGCAATGGAACAGGCGGCAGCCAAGGGTGCAAGAGACGGCGCGAAACAGGCGCGTCAGGACATGCTGAGTGATTTCCAGACTAATGGGCAGGGCCGTCGAATGCTTGGAGTTTAAGAAGGAGTGATTAATTATGGCTGTATTAGAATGGCCTGCTGATATATGCCCCGCGTCGCTGACGTGGCGGCCGGAAAGTAATACCAAAACATTTCGCTCTCCCTTTAACGGTGCTTCTCAGACCGTTCGCTTCCCCGGCACCCGTTGGATCTGTTCCCTGACCTTTAACAATCTCACCGATGACAAATCCCGGCGCATAGATTCGCTTGTGGCCTCGCTCGACGGTGAGTTTGGTAGGGTAAAAATCAGAGACTGGGGCCGTGAGGGGCGAACTCCCGCGGGTAACCCGATTGTTTCGGATGCGAATCAAACTGGCATTCAACTTGGCAGCAAGGGCTGGACACCTGGCAAAGTGGTGCTGCGCACCGGTGATTATATTACCGTTAACGACGAGCTGAAGATGGTCACCGCTGATGTGACCAGCTCTGCCTCAGGAACTGCCGTTATTCCCTTTGCGCCTATGCTGAGAGCTTCTCCCCCTGCTAACGGCAAAATCGAAGTCGCTAAGCCATATGGAATATTTAAGCTAAAAGATAACCAGCAGGGCGCGGGCAATCGCATTCCTGGCGTATTTACCAGCTATGCCCTTGAGTTTGAGGAGGCTTTCTGATGCTGTATTCCCCGTTTTCTGATTCGATGGTGGACTGGCTATCCCGCGACAGGGTTACCGCCGTGCTGGCGGCTAATGTCCAGTTTGAATCCGGTACCGCCTACGTACACTCTGGCACCGGCACGCTGGTGCTGGGCGGTTATGTTTATTACGGCATGGGTACGATGGGCGCAATCGACGATGTAGGCGAAACCAACACGACAAGTCCAACGCAGCTCAGGATGACGCTATCTGGCCTGGACATGTCACTGTTTGCTAAAACCCTCAACGAGCGCTGTGTGGGAAGATCTGCTGAGCTGTATCTGGTGGCGATGGATGATAACGGTGTCGTTAAAGTGGCAGACCTGATTTTTAAGGGTCGTATTTCCGGCACTGGGGCAACGGCGGGTGAAACGAATGCCCTGCAGTACACCGTCAGTAATATTTTTGAGGACTGGCAGCGACCGTTCCCGGACCGTTATACCGACGAGTCACACCAGGCCACCCAGCCAGGCGATCGCATATTTCGTTACGTCGCCCAGATGGCAGAACGTTCAATTTACTGGGGCAGCAAAAAAGATGCGCCAGGATTTACCTATTCGTGAGGAAACATGAAGCATCCAGACTGGCATAACAGATTAATCGCCGTGATAAGGGCCGCTGAAAAGCGGCCTTTTTTATGGGGAGAACATGACTGCTGCCTGTTTGCGGCAGACTGTGCCGAAGCGATGACAGGGGATAGTTTTGCCGCCAGCTGGCGCGGAACCTACGACAGCGAAACAGGTGCAAAAAAGGCACTGCTACGCGGCGGCGGTTCGCTTGAAAAAGTGCTGGCTAAATACCTCGAAGAGGTGCCAGTGAAAATGGCTCAGCGCGGCGATATCGCGGTCGTGGAGAACGCTGGCACCCGATGCGCCGGGGTAATTTACGGTGGCGCCGTATGGGTGCCGGGAGAAACAGGTCTGGTTTGCCTTCGGGTTAAGCCCCTGAGCACCTGGAGGGTTAGTTGATGCCTGCTGCAATTCCTATCATAGCTACGGTAGCCGCTGGTGCCGCCGCAGCCAATGGGGCCTACGCGATCGCAATGGCTATCACTATTGCCGCGCAGGTCGCCACACAAATGATGACCAAGAAGCCCTCGCTGGGCTCTTATCGGGACACAGCAGAACGTAAGCAGGTGCTGCGTGCGGCCGCTAGCCCTAAAACGGTTGTCTATGGCAGGACAGTCTCTGCTGGCACACTTTTTTTTGCTGAAGAACAGTCCGGCGAGCAGATTGATGGTGAATGGGTTCATCTGGCCATCACCCTGGCAGGGCACCCCATTTCAGGCACAGGTACAATTTACCTTGGCGATGATGATATCGGCTCTTATGGCGAATCTGCCACCTATGAAGTGCATATCGATCGCCAGACGGCTGACCCCTTTATGCTGGCAAAGTGCCCGTCATGGAAAAATGACATGATCGGCAAAGGAATTTCTTGGCTGCGCCTGTCTCTGAAATACAGCGCTGAAAAATTCCCGTCTGGCATCCCGAATGTGAAGGTTGAGAAGACGGGCCGGAAAGTATACGACCCGCGCACCGGCCGCACGGAGTACAGCAACAATCTGGCGCTGTGTGTGCTGGACTATTACCGGAGTTACCTGAAAGTCGCTGATGCTGATATTAACTGGGATCAGTTTCAGGAGGCGGCCAACATCTGCGACGAGCTGGTGACAAACGGCGACGGCACGACGGAAAAACGCTACATGCTGAACGGAGAATTTGACCTCAGCGAAAATAAGGCGAGCATTCTTGAGGCGATGCTGACAGCTGGCGCAGCAGAGCCAACCTACATCGCTGGTAAACATGGCATCCTCGTTGGCGCGTATTATGGCCCCGCAACCGAAGTTATTACCGAGAGTCAGCTGGCCGGTGATATCGAGATCATGCCTGAGGTGTCACAGTCAGAGCGCGTTAACACCATCAGCGGTACGTTTGTCGATCCTAAACAGACATACTCTGAAGCCGATTTCCCCTCAGTATCTGTGAGCGAGTGGGTAACCGAAGACGGCGTGGAGATATCGCAGGATCTTAAGCTGCGTTTCGTTACGTCTGAATTTCAGGCCCAGCGCCTGGCGGACATCAAGCTCAAGCGGACCCGCATTTCCCGCACAATGAATCTCACGCTGAACCTCAGTGGGTACCGGTACCGCCCCGGTATGTACGTAAAAGTTAATTTTCCCTCACTTGGGATCGTTAACGTTGAGATGCGCGTGACAGACTGGAAATTTGGCGTGCAGAACGGCGTACAGATTACGCTGAAGCAGGAAACCGCTGACGTGTGGGGTGATGCCATTGGTAAGCCGATCGATCGTCCTGATTTTACCCAGCTCCCTCCCGGTGGAGTGGCTCAGCCTCAGAACCTGCGATACACCGTAGAGGAAATAGGTCAGGTGGTGCAGGGCGTGCTTTCCTGGCAGAACATCGGGCAGTTTGTCTATAACCAGGTGGTCATCCGCAGGAATGGACAGCCGGTGCTGACAGCTCAGGTTCCCGGCTCGTTCACGCGATTAACCGGTTTGCTGCAGGACACATACACCGCTCACGTCACAGCCGTTAATCAGATGGGCGCGGCGTCTCCTGAGGCATATCTTGAATTCAGCATTGAGGCACCACCTCCGCCGTCAGGTGTTACGGTGGAGCAGGCATTTTTTGCCGTGATGCTTATTCCCCGCCTCGCAGCGGTGACGAACGTCTCCACCCAGTTCGATTTCTGGACCTCCGGGGAACAACCGCTTGCCAACGCTGATACGGCGACAGTGGAGTCAGGAGCTACGCGCGCGGGCATGAGCACGACATGGACCAGCCATAACCTGAAAAACGGGCATACCTATTACTGGTATATCAGAACCATCAACGCGTTTGGTGCGTCTGCCTTCGTCGAGGTGGCCGCGCTGTGCCAGACAGATACCGGTGAACTCATCGACATCATTGATGATTCTGTTCGGGATTCTGATGCTTTTAAAAATATCTCGGAAGGTGTGGACACCAATCTTGAAGCTGCCATGCAGAATGCCCTGGCTAATCACGGTACGGTTGAACATCAGTACCAGCAGTTAGGTGAAGTGCGCGCTGATGTTCTGGTTGTTAAAACCACAGTTGCTGAAGTGGATCACGCTCTTGCTGATTTGTCAGAGTACGTTCAGGCGCAGGTCGGGGATTTAACCGCCGCGGTTAACCAGAAAATGACGGCAGAGGTGAACAGTGATGGAACCGCAAAGGCATCGTATACGTTGAACCTTGGGATCGTTCGTAATGGCGTTAAATACAACACTGGTTTTGGCATGTCGATTGAGCCATCCGGCGGTACCTATAAATCTACAGTGGTCTTTGCTGCCGATCAGTTTGGCATCTACTCGGGAAGCGATCCGGGAAATTACCAGGCTGCATTTTTTGTCTATAACGGTCAGGTGTTCATCCGTGATGCCTTTATCCAGGATGGCAGCATTACTAACGCGAAGATTGGGAATTACATCCGATCAACAAACTATGTCGCTGGTCCAGGCGGAGCAGGCTGGAACATTGATAAATCAGGGAACTGCGAGATGCACGGCGCGCTGTATGCCGCCAGCGGTAATTTCGCGTTCACCGGGAACGGTAATGGCGTCACCATTGACGGGAAGGGCGTAAAAATTGATCTCGGCGGCGGTAACCTGATTGTTCTTGGAGAGTGGTAACTATGCCAAAAGGATTGCGTATTACCTACGCCGATGGCGGCCCGGCAATGGAAATAACTGCCGGGCTTCGCTGCCCTTCGTTTTGCCAGAACGTCAGCGAAGCATGGGATGTTAACCAGTACACGATAAATCAGCGGGTGGATGGCAGCCAGATCGTCGTTATCCCGCGTAATACCGTTTACAAACTTAACAGGGGTACAAACCTCATTCCCACGATCGGCATGCTGGATGGATTTACCGTATCAGGTAACACCATCACCATGAATACCTGGTGGAGTGATAACTGGGGTCGCGCAAAAACCTTTGACGCATCTATCTGGCAAATACTCCCTGCCTCATCCGGGAGAGGGCTTCTGATTCAGGACAGCACGGATTTCCTTTCTATCACTGATGCCACGATGTCTGGCTACTGCGTCTGGCGCGGCACTGTCACATTCACCGGTCGCTGGGCGACACCGACGACAAATATCTCACGCGACCGCTATATGGTGTTTGCAAAATGGAGTGCTGATAACGTCACCATCGAATTCGACGGTTCGAATATTATTGCGACAATCGACCATGCAGGCCTCGATCAGGATGCGACCGTTACCATGCAGATCGCTATTTTTGCCAGTGGCGTAAGCCCGACTCCGGGGAGAGGCCTGAATATCATTAAGGGTGGTGTCTGCGTGTTCTCCACCACGCGCCGGCCGTTTGTCTACCGGAACCAGACCTACGCGCCGTCATGGGGAAATACAGACATCGGCGATCGCATGATACTGCTTGGCCGCTATGGCTATAACAGTGAAGTTTACACCGGCTGGGACTATCTGAAATGGGCTGGTCTTATCCGCAGCGGCAATCTGGTGCGCGCCGGAAGGGGAAGAAATGCCGCTTCATGGACATCGCAGTACAGTGTGGTAGGGCGACGGCTGACAAGCCTCTCTATCCCCATCATTGATGCAATTTACTGACAACCCGCTTTGGCGGGTTTTTTAATATCTGAATTCAGGAGTCCATCATGTCAGCAGGCACTATCACCCTGACAAACGGGTCCGCTGTTGTTGGCGGTACCGGAACTTCATTCACCGTAGAGCTGGCCGCTGGTGATTTCATCGTTTCGACTGTGGGCGGTGTGCCGTACACACTGCCGGTGAAATCAGTCGAGAGCAATACCCAGCTGACGCTGGTCAGCAACTTTACCGGGCCAACGCAATCCGGCGCGGCCTGGTCAGCTGTTCCCCGTGTGGCGCTGAACATGGTTACTGCTGCGCTGGTGGCACAAAGTGCTGAAGCGCTGCGTGGACTGAATTACGACAAACAGAACTGGCAAAGCATTTTTTCTGGAACCGGCAGTGTAACGGTCACACTGCCGGATGGAACGAAATGGACTGGCCCTGCGTGGAATGGCATTTCTAATACCATCTCGGGAATTTCTGATGCCGTCTCTGGCATTTCTGATGAGCTATCCGGGAAGGCGGCAAAAGGGCAAAACAGTGACATTACCTCCATTACAGGACTAACTACGGCTTTGTCTGTGGAGCAGGGGGGAACAGGATCAAAAACCGCAGCAGGTGCACGCACTAACCTTGGACTGGTGATCGGTTCTGAGGCGGGCAATATTTATCCACTTAAACAAAAGCTGATTTACCCTGACTTTTCATCCTCTTTCCCGGTAGCTGGAAGTGCAGTTCCAGGCTTTAATTTTTTAACTACTATATGGAATGGCTGGTGTACGTCAGCAAGCGACTACACGTTAAATACCGGAGGGCCAAATCCTTCACAAAACGGGACAGGGTATGCCTACGCTCAAAGCTTGAGTCTAGGTAATCAACAAAGTCGAACTATGTTTTTTGTACCGTACGCAATAACCGGTAATTCAGGAAGTTTATGCTGGCAGGGGGTGTTTAATGGCTCGCTAACCCCAATGGTAACTACTCGTGATACCAGAAATACCACTGTTGACAGTAACGGTTTTATTAAAGTAGCGTCTCCTGTTGTGAAAATTTATGGCGATGGACGATATGAAACTAACGACGAATCAGAAGGGGTTACTGTCGTTCGTCTGGATGTTGGCCAATATCTGATTGAAGGTTGCGAAGCGCTCAATTCAGACGCTGCCTGGGGCGGTATCGACGGAGGTTTTGAGATTCCCACGGACAGGAATAAGCAACCGCTGATATGGCTGGACTACGAGGTTAACGCCGACGGCTCTGTGCTGGTAAAAACCTATCACCGCGAACATCCTTCAGCGCCAGCATTTGCCAGGAATGAGCGTGCTGGATTGGCAGATGGCGAGCCGGTTGATATCCCGGCTGATCAGTTCGTCAGCGTTCGTGTAGAAATGCCAGCGAGTAGCATCTGGAATCAGAAACAAACGGAAAAGGCTTTAAATCAGGAACAGGGATCGTAAAAAAACCGCCGCCCGTTCTTGCATAAGACGGGCGGCGGTTGGTTGCTCAGTGTTCATGCCAAGCTACCGAACTATAGTTTACTTGAGACGTTGCCTCGAGTCTCTCCTCCCAATATGTCTGGCTTTCCATTCAGAATAATCTTTGAGTAGCCACCTCGAACTTCTGCCGAGCTTTATCGGAGCGGGGAACTCCCCCCGCTTCATCAGTGAGTAAAAATATTTAGCGGTGAATCCCGAATCGTTTGTAATGTATTTCAGGTCAATAAGTGAATCATCGGTAAGGTCTGTGCGTGTTTTTGGCATGATATATACCCCTAAAGCGTTTTGTGTCAGGATGGCTGTATCCGAACAGGATTGCGAGGGCATCCATGGAAAAGCTAACGTTGACACGAAAGGAAGCTGCCGAGCTACTTGGCATCTCAAGGGGGACTGTGACGCGATGGGTTTTGGAAGGAAGGCTAAAGGCTTACCGTATAAGTGATAGACCTCGAGCTCCGCTTCTATTTACACGTGAGGATTGTATAGCTGCATTGCAGGCTGTGCCGGTCGAACCTGTTCTTATGATTGAAAGGGAGATGAAGCGTGAAAAAGAGGAGTCTTTCTTCCTGCGTCGCAAAGACGCAAGTAAAGAACTGGATGCGTTGCTGAAAATCAGGACCGGAAAGAGCAGAAAATCCGAGTGAAAAACCCGGCACGGTGGCCGGTCTACTTTTTCTTGGAGAAGTTGAACAGTTGTACTAAAAGCAAACTAATGTGCATCAATGAAGTAGCAGCGAATCCAATAGACAGAGTCGGGAGAAAATTAATCGGTTCTTTGCTGGTAGCCATGAGAAAAAGCCCCATGAAGAAAACAATCCCTAACTCAGCAAACGTAAGAGCGTACATGATGATGACAGTTGTCATGTATCCATAAGACTTTACCTTATGCATGTTTCTGCCACCAATACCTATCACAAACGTTAACGCAGCGATCAGAATTGCGATCGTTGTGCCTGCATATGAGGCTATCGCTGCTCCAAGCGCGTCTCTATGCTCAGAGAAGGAAACGCCAGGAACCAAGTATCTGAATGCAAAATAAGCTGCAATAACAGGAAAGTATGGCAATGCAAAAAGAATTACACCTGGCATGACTTTGTGGTTCTGTGACATTGCCGCCTCCTTGTAATCCAATGATAGTTAAAACGCACTATCAAACGCATCGTTATAGCTTTTCATTATAACAGACTTCATTCTTATGAAGCATGTTTCCATCTCTTCTGCGATATCTTCGTTTGTCGATTTATATAGATTAGCTGCCAGATGCCCTTTATTAGACAGGTAGTATTCCGTAAGAAGATCGGCTGCCTGCTCTTTACCTTTGATGAGTATATCGCTATGGCTGTCATCGGCGTTTTTAATGAGTTCCTTCGCCATGTCTCGAATGTTTCTTGCTCTCTTCGGCTTTAGCGTGATCTCAATACCATCTAAAAGTTCTTCGTCAATAGTTTCAATACCTGTTGCTCTAAGCAAAGGGCTGAACAGCTTAGACCCGCTTTCCACCCTAAGCGTGGTTCTGCCGATGAACTGCATTTCTAAAGCATCATCTTTACTAACATCACGCATCAGAGGTTCAATACAAAGTTTGAAGCCCATCGGAATATCCAATTTATTGGAAAGATAAATCTGCAGATCTCTTGTTCTGGGGCCGTGTTGAGATGATGCATAACCAATGATGTTGTCTTTCACTAAAAGAAAGGAAGGGAAAGCAAGGGTTTCATCATTACCCAAAGCATTCTTCATTTCATCGATAGAAAATGTTTTCTTATTTACCCTTTTAACAAAGGCAGAATCATATGTCTTTGTTAGCAAGAAGCTTTTGTCAACAATGTGATGGGCGAAAACGAAATAATCGTCAACTTCAAGGGCGTTACCTTTCTTTTCGACGACCTGTGAAGAAAGGGATTCAAAAAGGTTACATGGTGAGTTATCTTTTCCATTGCTATAATAAATAGCATAAAAACTCATTTTCATATCATTTTCCGTTATATAGATGGATTAACCATCATATGAGCCCATTTCTGATGGCAAATATGGATAATGATAAACTCTAAAAGAAAACTGGATAACCTGGAGTTTTATCAGGGTTTTCAGGGTTAGTCTTCCACCAGCCACATGTCGGACTCTTCAAACATTTCCTCCAGCATGCGGTTGAGCTTTTCCCGATCGCTTTTGCTGGCATCGCTATTTAAGCCGTTCGCCTGCATCGGCTTAACCCTCACTTCGGCATCAGGGAAAATCTGGTGCACCCTTTTCGTCAGCTCTGCCAGGATGATCTCTCTGGCCCCTTCAAGCCCCTCTACATTTCGCTTGTCATAAACCAGTTCAATGAACATAAAAGCCTCCGAAAACCACTGTGGTTGCATACAGTATTTTTACTGTAAAAATGAACAGTGTCAAGACGAGTTGAGCGTTAGGGAGGGGGCTGGTTTTGTGAATCTCAGTTATAAATGGAAAGATTAGGCTGTGAGTTCGGGAAGGTTTTAAAGTGCATGCACTTTAGTATTAAAAATGCAGAAGAAAGAAAAAGGCGTTTATAGGAAGCCCAGCGAGAATAAAGCTAGCTAGGCTAATGTGCGCTAAGATACTTTTCTGAAGATAAGTAAGGGGGTTAACCCATAGGATTGCGGGCTGCGCCCCATTAGTTCCCTGATGGTGTGTAGCATCCCATCCATACCTTCTTTTAATTCATTTGTTGGAAAACCATCAGAAAGTTCTGGGGCCGTGATCTCTTCTTCAGGGTGAGCATCGATAAAGCCAACAACATGCCAATCACCCGGAATCCGCGGACCGTATTTGAGAGTCAAATTACCAGAATCTATTGTTAAATCGTCAGGTTTTACTGACATCCAAAATAAATTTCCTTGCTCATCAGAAAATTCGATTTGGGTAGAAAACGGCAAAAGAGATAGCATACCAATTGCGTTATCAGCATTGTTTATCTCTTCTTTAATTGATTGCTTTTGGGTTACATTCTTAGCGCTTTTTAACTCATCCTGTTTAATTTTTTTGAAAATAGGCATGATGTCATGAACCATTTTAACATCGAAAAGTTTAATTTTCCCGGTAGCTATAATGATCTGGCCTAAATGCGACTTAGAAACATTGTCTTGAATCAGGGATAACTCATCCAGTTTATCGATAAGATTTAAAGGAAGGCTCCATGATGAATCGAAAAGTCTTTCTTGAGATCTGGCCCATGCTTCCCCTGCATTTGTCTTCGCACTTATAAGCGGGATACCACCCTTAAGTTCTTTCTGGTCGCTTTCGGACGTAGATGAAGTTTGCTTGATGGTACTAAGAACACCTGACGGGAATAGTTGGGCGGTTAAAGAACCTACTCTTTCTCTATCTACATACAAAAAATCAAATAGTGAATCTATGTTTTGTGAGTCTTGAACCATCCTCATGCTCCTCTTTTATTTTCGCTTTTTCCTGAGCTATGCGCTGTTGCTGAGCTTCGATTTCGTCATAAATTTGCTGTAACTCATCTACACCTGCTTTGGGTGCATCAGAAGTAAGCTTTTTAATTAACTTGCGAATCATGACAGTTCTCCAGAGAGCATCTTGGTTAAATTATGTTCTCTAAACAGTATCAATGCAACCTTCACCTGATCAACACGCGGAGAAGTGGCACAACAACGTAATAGCAGTGACCTGCTCCCCGTTGATTAGTACACCCCGATGTTAGTAATGTCTTCATAAGCCACATGAGGACATCCCCATGAAGAAGCGTTTTTCCGACGAACAGATCATCAGTATTCTCCGCGAAGCCGAAGC